>WNGE01004810.1_pt1 | contig 35592 bp, 28 predicted proteins | sample 5400651 | NCBI WGS metagenome assembly WNGE01 (sample SAMN13153370, study PRJNA577476) | soil metagenome | isolation source: 60 cm soil or saprolite under grassland replicate 2 | place: USA:California | collected 2016-06-15
ACGTTTATCCGATCAGTCAAATGCGCGGTGTGCATGCCCAGATCCCGACCTTTCTGATTAATGTTCACAAGGTCGATACCGGAAAGGATGCGCGAGCTTACATCGCACGGCTGAATGCGATCTCGAAATTATTCGATCAGGTGATCGCGAATTTGCGGACGTCCGAAGGCAAAGGCGTTGTCGCGCCCAAGTTTGTTTTTCCGCTGGTGCTCGAGGCCTGTCATAAGGTCATCGGTGGGGCGCCATTCGACGATTCCGGAACGGACAGTCCGCTGCTGGCTGATTTCAAAAAGAAAGTTGGCGCTCTGAAGGAACTCGATGAGGCAGCTCGATCGAAGCTGACCGATGAGGCAAAGAGTGCGCTGTCCAATTCGGTCAAGCCAGCTTACGAAAAGCTGATCGCCTTTCTGGAGGATCAATCGAAGCGCGCGAATGACGATGCCGGCGTCTGGAAATTTCCCGATGGCGCCGAGTTTTACAAGATGGCGTTGCGCCACACCACCACGACGAACCTGAGCGCGGATGAAATTCATCAGCTCGGACTGAGGGAGGTCGCACGCATTCACGGTGAGATGGAGAAAATCCGCGCGAAGGTTGGATTCAAAGGCGACCTCCTCGCGTTTTTCAAGTTCATGCGGGAAGACCCGCAGTTTTATTTGCCGGATACCGACGAGGGCCGCGCGAAATATTTGGGGAAGGCGGTGCAGATTGTGGACGAGATGAAAAAGCGGCTCGACGAATTATTCCTCACCAAACCGAAGGCGGACATTGTGGTGAAAGCGGTGGAGAAATTCCGCGAGAGCTCCGCTGGCGCGGCGTTTTATCAGCAACCGGCGCCGGATGGATCGCGCCCCGGCATGTTTTACGTGAACCTGCGCAACATGCATGATCAACCGGTTTACCAGCTTGAAGCGCTGGCGCATCATGAAGGAATTCCGGGCCATCACATGCAGATCGCGATTGCGCAGGAGCTGACCGGCATTCCGAAATTTCGGAAACTGGGCGCGCGTTTCACCGCTTACACTGAAGGCTGGGGACTTTATAGCGAACTGACGCCGAAAGAAATCGGAATGTATCAGGATCCGTATTCTGATTTCGGGAGATTATCGCTGGAACTTTTGCGCGCGGCGCGGCTGGTGGTGGACACGGGTATGCACGCGAAAAAATGGACACGCGAACAAGCGATCGAGTACTTGAAGCAGAATACGCCCAATAGTGAGGGCGATTGTGTCGATGCCATTAATCGCTACATCGTGATGCCGAGCCAGGCCACGGCTTACAAGATCGGTATGCTGAAAATCCTCGAGCTCCGCGAGAAAGCGAAACGTGCTCTCGGAGCGAAGTTCGACATTCGCCAGTTCCACGACGTGGTACTGACGAACGGCGCGCTGCCGCTTGACGTGCTTGAGGAATTAGTAAACCGCTGGATTAAATCGAAGCAGACTTAGAATCCATCGCCACCAGAACCGCAGTTGCCGCTGTTGGAGTTGCGCGGGTACGTTATCCTTTTCTGCCTGGGCCAGCTCCCCCCAGGGATTCGTTGGATACGGAATTCCAAACGCTGAGCGCGATTCAACCCATTGACCTGACCCTCGTTCTGGCTTCGGCGGGGCAGGCTGGAGTTCGCCTGATGCAGATCAGTGAGAGAGCCAGCTCTAAGCGAAGTAACACCGACCCGAATGGGTGAGGTGCAGTCTTCGTTTCGGGCGAAACCCTTGTTTCATTCTGACCTCCGACCTCTGAGGGTTGGCTTGCGACCTCGAGGATAGGGCCCAAGTGGGGGGTATTCATACGGGACGGAATGTGGGGCCGATTTTTATACCAAATACAGGCGGCGTCTGACAATCGAAATTCCCCTGAAAAAGATGAAATTTGCGCAATTTCTCTCTGCAGAGCAGTAATTACATAAGAATCTGTGGTTTCGCAGTTTGTGGCAGTATGAGCCAAACTTGCCTCGATGCGGCGGGAGAATGTGAAAAAAGAAACAGGCCTCGGAATGACAAAATCCGAATGACGAATGACGAAGGAAATCCGAATGACGGTAGGGCTGAATGCTGGGACAGTCGCGGCGAAGCCAACAGGAGTGGCTAGATGATTTGGCGATTCAACGGTGTTAAGGCACTACCGTTCGATACGCGGAAGCCGTGCTCGGGGCGGGACTTGAACCCGCATGGTGTCTTTATAACTGGCTCATTATCAGTAGTTTACTCTGGTTTATGAAACCCGCTGGCAGAAAACTGCCAAAAAAAGGCTCTATTTCCAGGTGAAACGACTGCTGGAAAATGCCGCCTTCATGCAGTGCGTCCCACCATCCCTTATGGAGTTTTCCTTGATGAACCAGCCGCGGCCAAACGAAAAATGGCGTAGTCGCATATCCAGGTGGAATAAGGAGTTGGTAAAAGGTTAAACATACCGAGGCGAATCCTCCATTATGGCAACACCAGAGGAAGACGATTATGTCAGCGCAGTATTCGTACATCTCCTTCAGCCGATTGCGGATCTTTGCGAGCAAATACGTCGATTGAGTTCCGCAGAGCCGAACGAAGTGCAAACGTCCCCGATGGAAAATGGGTATGCTATTTCGATCATTGCTCTCGCCGCGTTTCTTTTGGAAGGGGCGTGCGGCCGAGCGCGCTATGTATCTGGTTCAGATCAGAAACGATGTTCGGCACCTGATACGCTCCGTCATTTCGGTGGGAATGATCTCGCCGACACAGTCGAGGAAATCTTCGTAGTGCGCGACGCAATAGCGCACGCGCACCTGTGGACGGCGAGGATCTCTTGGGCCGAAAACAATCTACAATTCGCACAACAGCCAGTGCGATTGCCAGGCTACGGCGACAAGAAATTCAAAAGAATCGTCGATCCAAGTTCGCGAACAACTCGCCAACTAAAACTGGACGTATTTCCAACGCGCATACATCGCCACACTGCCATCGTCGTGCTCAAGGAGTGTGCGGAAGCTCTCCATTTCCTTGAATCGAAGGACAGGCGCTTTGTGTATTTGACGCCGCAATTCGTCCGATTCGAGGGCAAGCTGATGCCGTTCTACCAATGGGTCCGGGAGCTACTGATTTAGCGACTGAGCAACCAACTCCGGCAGCGCGCGTTCGCAGGATCTGATATGCCTTCAATAATCGACGCCCGCACGAAGCGGTCTAAACAGCGGCTTGGCTAAAAACAGGCCGGCCTCGCGGAAGATTGGTAGGTAAAAAAAAGCGAATGCTAGGAGTGATAGAATCAGAGTCCATTGCCAGTTTAGAAAAAGCAGCACAGCGAGGAGTCCTAGAAACATCCAGAAGCTAAAGAAAACAGCCCAACCCGACATTCGGACGAGCCTACCCTGGTAAAGGAAAACATTTTTCTTAATAAAAAGAAGGTTTTGAATCTTATCTCGGGTTTTTGCGGAAGCCGTCATATCCAGTTCGAACAGATACCTTCCAAGGTCTGCTTTGTAATCGTCCGTGCTGGCCGGCCCAATGATTTTATTTTCTCCTGCCTGTACGAATACATTAACGAGAAACGCCAGGCTGAGCCACAGCAACCACCTGTTATCAAGCGGAGCAGATAGAACCTCGTGCAAGTTCATCCTTCCCATCGCAACCAGTACGGTTACGGTACCTGCCAACAAAACGAACAACAAAATCATTCGTGGCGGCGGAACAAAAGGGAGAAAGTAATAGTAGGCTGGCCGCTTCTCTTCCTCCTGATCGTCAAACATTTCCTCGGTCATTCGTTATTCTCGCTCGAGTTAAGATTCGTCCGATATTCGAATGCTAAGAGGCTCTTTCATAATTCTTTTGTTAGCAATTATTCTTCCAGTAAACGTGCCAATTTAATGCGGTGTGCCTTTGCCAGTCTCTCTAGTGTCGACAATCGCAAATCCGCTTTTCGGCCTGCTTCGATCTGTTGGTAGTATTTGTAAGACATTCCCGCTTGTTCGGCGAACTGCTCTTGCGTTAAGCCCGCCTTTTTTCTGAGGTGCTTTAACCGCTTTAATAACTGTGGCTGAATGCGCGGACGCATTCCGCCACCATCACGAAGCAATCATTTTCTTTACACCCTGTTATCGGTAGTGTAACAGATTCTTATATGGAAGCAAGTGAAGGGGGTAACGACAGGAAGCTATCGGAACCTGCCTCGGACCGAATGGCTTCTAATCACCTGGTGATCGAGTGCTCTCGATTTGAGTGCACGTCGATTGATAACGGGAAAATCCGGCTTTCAATTAAAGATGTCGACCAGGTATCTAGCGAACCCTCGCTGGACCCGAACGGCAGCCGTGTTCTCTACGCCGGGGATGTTGCAACGCTCCTTGGCAAATCTCGGGCAACGATTTACAAAATGGGTAAGCGTAAGAGAAACGGGATACCATTTATTCGATGTCGTGGACGACCATACATCTTGGAGAGCCAGCTCTACGTTTATCTGGCCGATTCAGATCGCGAACGTAAACGTATTCAAAAGGTATGGGGATTTTGAATCGGCGAGGCGGGATCTTAGCCCGCACCCCCTCTTGATTCGTCGTAAGTTGCTTATAATAAGATATCTGTGCTCGGGGCGGGACTTGAACCCGCATGCCTTTCGGCATACGCCCCTCAAACGTACGTGTCTGCCATTCCACCACCCGAGCGAGCGTTTGAAAGATAGAAGATGGTAAATGGGAGATGGGGAGCCGCAAGCGCTTTCGCTGCCTTCGCCGGTGCTACGGCGTGGCGAGCAGGTTCAGATTTCGATGTTCGGCATTCGGGTCTTTCCCTCATGCTCATGCCCATACTCGTGCTCCTGGTCATGATCGTTCTGCCGGAATTTTGAGCCTTGTGAAAATCGCGATTTGAAATTTTTGCTGTCGTAATCGAAACCCGCATCGAGCATGAGCACGAGCACGAGCACGAGCATGAGAAAGGAAGACGACAACGATTGGATCAAGCTCGATCTCCACATTCACACCTTCGACGATCCCAAGGACAAACTCGATTATTCGGCGCACGAACTCCTGGCTCGAGCGCGACGGCTCGGTTTCTCCGTCCTCGCCATCACCCTGCACGACGCGGTCTTTGATCGGCCGGAGGTTTTTGCCGCTGCCCGGCGGCTGAAAATTCTCCTTATTCCCGCCGCCGAAATGCGGATCCAAGGCGCGGATATTATTCTTCTCAATGTAAACCGGGAGGATGTGGAAGGACTGCGAAATTTCGATGATGTCCGGCGATTGCGGGAACGCCGCGGTCAATCGCTCTTCACCGTCGCGCCGCATCCTTTTTATCTGCTGGGCGGTTCAATCGGGAAACGTTTGCTAGATGAGATCGATTGCTTCGACGCGATTGAGTTCTGTCATTTTCACAAAGGCTTTTTTAACCCGAACCGCCGTGCAATGAGGGTGGCGGAAAAATTTGGCAAACCGTTGGTTGCAACTTCCGATGCGCATCGGCTGAGCGCCTTTGGCCGTCATTACACGAACATACCACGGCCATCGCCGCTGACGGCAGAGTCTATATTCGCCCAGCTTCGGGCGGGCCGGTTACGCATCAACAGTCCGGCCGCGACCTTTCAGGACATTATCAGCACCTTTTATTTTGTTTTTATCGAGCACCCATTGCGCAGTCGTTTTCATCATCATGACCATTGATCATTTCGGCCGAGTCAGGCTAGAAAGGTGACCTCAACGGGCAAGATGCCCGTTGGCCCCACAGCCAAGATGGCTGTGCTACCACCTCGCTGGAGCTTGCGTCTCCATTTGAGCTCGCTCGTAAGGGTGCACTTGCCATTCCGAGGAAAAACTGACAAAGGTATCGCCAATGAAAGCTGGAGTCAGATTTCTCGCCTTCGTCTTATTATTCTTTGGCCTCGCGGCAGGCGGCTGCAAAACCCCGCCCAAGAAGAAGACGGCCGCCCACGAAACGAAACCAGCAAGAGTGAAGCCGGGCCAGGAAGCGAGTGATGTTGATTTTGATGCTTTTATCTCGCGCTTGCGCAAAGCGGTTGTGGCGCACGATATGAACACGATCGCTCAAATGATGACGCCTGACTTCGGCTACAGTTTGAATCCGGAAAAATCCGGAGAAGGCGTCTTCCAATATTGGGATCAGAATAACCTTTGGCCGGAGCTGGAAGGTATCCTTTCGGAAACCTTCGTAAAGAAGCAGGACTACATGGTAGCTCCGCCGCAGTTCGCCGATCCATCACTAAACTACGATGGCTATCGTGCCGGTATCCGGCGCGTGAATGGCAGTTGGAAGTTTGCTTACTTCGTGAACGGATGAGAAGCAAGAGATCAGAGGCCAGAGGTCAGCGTCGATGTTTGATGGTTGAGGTTTGATCTTTGCCTGGCGCCGAATTGGAAAGATACTCGATACTTGATGCCGCATACTTGATTGGCCTGGACACGCCAAGCCCCGTCGCGCCTGGAGTTTTAGGTTCGGTGTTGGGTGTTGGGTGTTGGGTGTTGGATGTTGGATGTTTGTCAGTGGTCCGTGGTCCTGTGGTCTTCTTCTGAGTCAGTAACGTTTCGCGTCCGAACCGAAATCATAGATACTCCCCCAATTACCCTGGGCGACGAGCGACAATTGTTTCTCCCATGGGCGGGTACTGTTGCCATAATTCGCCTTCTCCATCCTTCCCCAAAATAGATAGCGCACCTGTAGTTCGCGCGCGGTTCTTTTCCAGTCACCCTGGCCTAGCATCAAATTGTCAAGCTTGCTTTCCACTTCAGCGGAGTTGATTCCCTGGGTCCAAAGATGGCCGCTGTATCCACAGACCATTTTCCGGCCATTAAGGAGGAGTGGATGATTGTAAGTGGGAAAACCAGCGAAGCGCGCTTCTACCGGTAACTTGCGAACGGCGGCGGCAACGAAATCGATTTCGGCTCGGTTCGCGAATTGGTAGCCCGGTCTGCCTGCAGCCAGGCCTCCGATTAGACTGACGAAACCGGAGAAGAACAGAATGAGGCAAGCACCAACTCGCGCCGAAAACGGCCAACGAATTAACATACGATCCCAAAGAATAGGCAGGGTAATAAAGTAGGCCCAGATTAGTAGCTTAATATTATCCCATTCCCAAGGCGCAGTCTTCACGCATATCGCCAGTAGAAAGATCAAGACCGCGGCAGCTAGATAGGCGGCATCAATGGATAGCTCAAAGTTGCGGGCACGCCCCACGATCGAGCCGATCAGGCCGGGACGGTGTTGCCGCGGTGGCGGTGCGGAAGATTGTCGAGCGAAGCGTTCTTTCGATTCCCGCCGTGCAACAATACTGATCAGGGCGATCGCGAGCGGGAGAAAGACGCCGAAGTTAAAAAACCAGAACCGGAAAAATGGCATGTTGAATTCCCCAATATTTTGAGTCCAACCGAGGTGCCAACCGAGAATCGATCCGGCGTGCATCTTATCGGTGGTAAGCCAAACGAAAATCAGGGCTGGGAGAACGGCAGCGGCAACGAGTTTGAAGAGCGGCGATCGGGAAGGGGGCCGGGTCAAAAACAGAACCAGAAGGACAATGCTCAAAGCGATAAAGGTGTGAACATGAAACAGGGGCATGGTCGCGTAGAGAATGTATTCCGCCCATACGGGCAGCAGCTGTTTCTCTTGGTCTGAATCGGATCCATACTTGACTCGCCATTGCCGAAGAAGAAGAAGGCCCGCGGGAATGGCGTAAAGAAGGCCACGTTGAGTAACAAACATCGTTAGCGGGATGCTTTTCCACGAGACATGCGACGTCCCTTGATAGTCGAGGAACTGATGCGTCTGGAGGAATGCGTAGCCGGCAATCCCGCCGTTGAAGAGGAATCCAGCAACGGTGAAGGTGCCGCCCCAGCGATACAAAGCGTAAAAGGTGGCAAGCGACGCCAGCAGTCCGGTAGCTGCAAGCTGATGCCGAAGGCCAAATCCAAGATTCGTTAGAATGCCATTGAATAGATCAATGCCGACGGGATAACGAAGTTTACTGAAAGCGTAGATCGGGCTGTCCGGCCAGAGCGAAACGCCGTTGGCGAAAGTCTTGATATAGGTAAGATGCAGTCCAAGGTCGCCGAGATTGAAAGGGGATTGAATGCTAATATTCTCCCCTTCGAAGTAAAAGAGCCAACAAAAGGAGCGAAACGCGAAAATCGCGAAAAAAAATCCAACCAGGCAAAGCCAAATCGGCCGATACTTTCCGAGGGGATCATCATCTTCAGCGATGACAGGAGATTGTGCCGAAGGTCCGAGCCGGACGGGCGTAGGGGGCATTAGGAAAAAAAGGGCAATTCCGACGGTTGCTCCGACAATGAGGGAAACAAATGAAATACTCCAATTCAGCCCGCCGGCATTCTCGCCAAGCAACAATGCTGCCACGGTGGAAACTGCGATGTAGATAAGACCGGCCGACAACAGGCGCATAGCAGAGGCGTTATTTGTTTTCCGGGCCGCTAGAATTCGGCAATCTCCCGGGAAAAAAGCCTTGGAAGCGACCAATGTCGACCACTTCCATCTGTTCCATCTTCTTCACCAGGCTGACGCGCAAATATAACTTCGACGGATCTTGGTAGGGCCGGACGATCAACGGCTCGGTAAAGTAACTATCCCGCAGTTTGGCTTCGACGTCGGGAATCTTGCTCTCTTCCACGAGAAGAAAATCGGCGTCCATTTCCGTTGGATTATTGTCGTGCTCATAGTAGCCGACGCGTGAGAAGTCGCCCAAAATCCAGGGCAACGGATATGGACTTGGGCGCAGGATATGACCGACGAGATGATAGAATTGCGGGTCGGCGTGCGCTAGTTCCAACAGTGGCGTCGTTAGTTTATAGATATCATTGTAGGTCTGAACGTAAACGTACGGTTCTGATTCAAAAAATTCACGAAGATTGGTTGTGAGCGGTCGGTTCGAGTCCCAGTTGGCTTCGGCGAAGGTGGTGCAACGGAAATAATTGAGCGAGATGGCGTAGCCGAACGATACCAGCAGAAAAATCGACGCAACTATGGTTGAAACGACGAGGCGTGCTCTGGGCACGATGACGACAAAAGCCCCGAAGGTGAAGAACAAGGGCCAGATAATGCTAATGATGCACCAGGGCGTTTTATAGGCGATGATAGTATAAGCCGCGAACGTACCGACGCCAAGGATCGCAAGAAAGCGCAGAGAAAGATTTCGGAAAAGCAAGGAAAACGCACCCAGAATCAATCCCGCGCAGACGGGCCACTCGTAGCGCGCAATTAAATTAAGCCAGTAATACCAGGCTTTTTCATGGCCATGGCCAGTGCTGCCAGTTTCAAACCAGGCGTGAAATGTCTTAAACAAATCTTTTAGCCCGTTCCAGTGGAAAAACGTGCCGGAGTAAAAGAAAATAATCGCCCCGATTCCCGTCAGGCAGACAACGGCGAGATCGATTGAATTCCATTTCTGCGGCGCGGATTCGGAACCTTCCGCAGGGATGATTAAGGTAGATATATAAGCCAGCGGCAGCGCAATCAGCGCGCAACCAAGATGGATAATGTAGGTTTCCTTGGTCAGGATCATGCCGCTGATGCCCATTCCCGTAAACCAGAGATAGTTCAGCGTTCCTTCTCGCCAGAGACCGAGTAGTCCGAAGATGAACATCATGGAAAAGAGAAGCAGCCACGCCTCATGAATGGAATAGCGGCCATAAAAAATGAAACCGGGCGACAGAGCCATCGCCAGCGCGGCCAGGCGCGCGGCCGGTCGCGGGATAAGGCGATCGTATTTCAATGCCAGCCAGACCGATCCAATGCTGGCCAGAACTACCGGGAGCCGAAGGGCGTACAGATTCCGGCCAAACAAGGTTTGAGATAAAAACAGGATGTAGAAGTGAAGCGGGCCGTGGTAGTTGGTCGGGTCATATCGATAGAACCCATCCTTGACCATTTGATCGACGAACCAGCCGTTGATTCCTTCGTCGAAATGTGGCGGTTTTATTCCGAGGAAAAGGATACGTAAGGCTGCGGCCAAACCGAGAATGCCCCAGAACATCCAGTCGCTTTCCAGCGCATTGAGGATTGTTTGAGCGGCATCCGACGGGCGCGTGGAAAAATCCGCTCGCGCCCCTCTGCGACCGCTGCTAGTACGCGAAGCGATGCGCATATTGGTAACGGGCGGCTGCGGTTTCATCGGCAGCAACTTTATTCGCTACATTCTGAAACATTACAAGCCGGCCTACGTCACTAATGTCGATGTCCTGACCTACGCCGGCAACCTCGCCAACCTCGAGGGTGTAACCGAGGCACATGGCGATCGCTATGAATTCTTCAAGGCTGACATTGCCAATGCCGACCAGATGGATGAGCTCATGACGGAGCACCAGTTCTACGCTGTGATTAATTTCGCGGCTGAATCGCATGTCGATCGCAGCATTAATTCACCGCAAAACTTCATTCATACTAATGTGATTGGCACCAGTGTGCTGCTCGATTGCGCCCGCCGGCATGGGGTGCAGCGTTTCATTCAAATATCAACCGACGAAGTTTACGGTTCGTTAGGCGAGACCGGAAAATTTACCGAACAGTCGCCGCTCGACCCGAGTTCGCCTTACTCCTCGAGCAAAGCCGGAGCCGACCTTCTCGCGCTCGCTTCTTACAAAACCTACGGCCAGGAGGTGATTGTCACCCGTTGCTCGAACAACTACGGCCGATATCAATTTCCCGAGAAACTGATTCCACTCATGATTATCAAGGCGCTGCGGGGCGAAGCCCTGCCGGTCTATGGTGATGGCTTGAATGTGCGCGATTGGATTCATGTGGACGATCATTGCGCCGGGATCGTGGTTGCCTTGTTCGAAGGAAAACCGGGCGCGATTTATAACTTTGGCGGCGGTCGAGAAATGGTGAACCTCGAGGTGGTGAAACTGATCCTCAAGAAACTAGGCAAACCGGAGACTCTGATCTCGTTCGTAACCGACCGGCTGGGGCACGATCGTCGTTACGCCATCGATTCGTCCTTTAGCGCGCGTGAGTTAAACTGGAAGCCGCGGCACAATTTCGAAGAAGGCCTCGATGAGACGATTCAATGGTACATCGACAATCAATCATGGTGGCAGCCCTTGCTTGAGCGCGCGGGAAGATACTAGCAAGGTAGTGATCGGAGATCAGCCATCAACCATTAGCTATTAGGCGTCAGCGGCTCGTTCCGCTCCCGCCTCACGGACGACCAATGAACTTGTTGAGCACAGTGCGCGTGATTTGCTCGATCGCTGGACTGCGGCAACGGCCCAAAACATATAATTGCCGCCGAAGAAACCGACGCTAACACCGACGTCACGCGCCTGAAGTTTCGATTGGCGTCTGACACAGACGCCCTACAATCTCATGGATCGATCATCTTGAAACATTCCGCGTGCTGCGTTGGCGGGGGAGCGTTTGCTTGAATTCTAGCGGCGATCTGTGCTTGTTCTGAGCCCGGTCGAATGGAACGGTCGTTCGAATTAATTGAACGTGCTCTGAGGCACGGCTACGGAAGATGAAAATTGCTATCATTGGCTCGGGGGGACGGCTTGGCGCAGCTCTTGCGCGCGAGTACAGTCGCGACTTGGAGGTGACCAGCTTTGGACGTAGTCAGCTGGATCTGGGCCAGCTCGATCGCGTCCGATCGGCCCTTGCTCAGACTAAGTTTGAATTACTGATCAATTGCGCGGCTTTAACCAATGTTGATTACTGCGAATCGCACCGGGAAGAAGCTTTTGTCGTTAATGCCGAAGGTCCGCGTTTGCTGGCTGAGATAGCTAACGAGAAATCGGCCAAATTAATTCACTTCAGCACCGATTATGTTTTTGATGGCAAGAAAACGGATCCCTACGTTGAGGAAGATAAAGCGGTTCCGTTGAGCGTTTATGGCGAATCGAAACTGGAAGGGGAGCGCCGCGTGCTCGAGGTTTCCTCGCAGCATCTGGTAGTTCGTCTTTCCTGGGTCTTTGGTCGGGATAAGCCGAGCTTTATTGATCAAATCATTCAGCGTGCTCGCGAAAGCGATGTGGTCACGGCTGTGGCCGACAAATTTTCGAAGCCTACTTACACCATCGATGTGGCGAGTTGGTTGCGTCTGGCCATCGACAAAAGCGCAAATGGCGTTTTGCATCTGGCCGATCGCGGCGGATGCAGCTGGCAGGAATGGGCCCAGTATGCAATCGATGTTTGCGGTAGCCTCGGAATTCCGTTGAAGGCGAAACGAGTCGGAGCCGTCTCACTGGCGGATATGAAGAACTTCGTCGCGCAACGCCCGGTGCACACGGTGTTATCGACCGCGAAATTCGCCGCTCTCACCGGAGTGCAACCTCGCCATTGGCGCGAAGCGGTTGCTGAATATATTACCGCCCACGTTTCTAAGAAATGAATATGAACTTTTTGAGGTTAATTGGAATTGTCGCGTTAACTGCGCTGGCCCAAGGGGCGCGCGCGGAGCTGAAGTGGGAGCAGACCTCCGTCGATTTGCAGCCGGCGCTCGGCGACAAACAAGCAGTTGCGCATTTCAAGTATGAAAATGTCGGCAAAACGCCGGTCCATTTTACATCGGTCCATGCCTCCTGCGGTTGCACCACGGCACAGACGCAAAACGAGCAGGTTGCTCCCGGTGAAAAAGGCGAGATTACCGCGACCTTTAACATTGGCGGCCGCACCGGCACGCAAGTCAAAACCGTTACGGTCCAGACCGACGATCCCGATCCCGCGCGCGCCAGAACTGTGCTTACGCTTAAGACGGTTATTACGCCGATACTCGAGGTCCAGCCGGCCCTTGTTTTTTGGCAGAATGGTGAGGAGCCCAAGCCGAAGATCATCACCGCAAAAGCAAATAAGGCTGCGGCCATCAAGAAATTGGACGTGATATCGTCGGTTCCCGATTTCACTGCCAAAGTCGAAGCCGGCTCTGCTCCGAATGAATTCAGGATCAGTGTCCAACCGCGGGATACCGCTAAGGCTGCCTACGCAACGTTGAGCATCAAACCCGATTCCCCAGTCAACACGGGAAACACCTTCGCCGTAGCGGCGCGGGTGATGCCTCCCGCGCCAACAGCAGCGACGGCGAGTACACCGGCGACCAAGTCTCCCCTTTCCACGATCCGACACGATCTAGCCACACCAGCGGCGACGGCAGCATCACCCAGTCAATAATGCCGTGAAGGTGAGCGCGGTCCGACAAGCGCTATTGCTCACTGCGCTCGCCCTTGTGCCTGCGATCGGCGAGGCAATTTACTTTCGCAATAAAGTCTCGTGGCAGTCACCCATTCCCGCATCCGAATTGGTGACGGTCGAACAAGCTCAAAGCTGGGGCGGTAATGTGATCTGGGTGGATGCGCGCCCGGACAGTGAATTCGAACGCGATCATATCCCGGGCGCGATTTCGTTGAACGAAGATCGCTGGAACGAGTTGCTGCCGCAATTTCTAGGGCAGTGGTCGCCGGAGAAGAGGGTTGTGGTTTACTGCAGTGCGCAAAGTTGCAACGCCAGCCGCGAAGTGGCGAAACGCCTACGGGACGAAGCGGAGTTGAAAAACGTTTTCGTTCTCGATGGCGGCTGGGAAGGGTGGCTCAAAAACAAGAGATGAAGAAAACGCTCAACGCTCCACGCTCAACGCCCAACGTCCAATGCAGCAATCTGATTCTACCATTGAGCGTTGGGTGTTGGACGTTGGACATTGGGCGTTTGCTCCTCTTGTAAGAAATGGACTTACCCTCGCGCAATATGCTTTGGCGCATCGTCGCTCTTATCGTCGGTGGCATTTTCATTTATGCCGGCGTCATCAAAGGCATGGATCCGGTTGGCTTCGCTAACGACATCGGTAATTATAAAATTCTGCCTTGGCCGTTAACAGTCCGTCTGGCCTTCTACTTGCCGTGGCTGGAAATTCTTTGCGGCCTGGCCGTGATTCTTGGCTTGTTGTATCGCGGCGGCTTGTTGGTTTTGACCGTGCTCATTTCGATCTTCATCATCGCGAGCGTTATCGCGAAAGCCCGAGGCCTCGACATCACCTGTGGCTGCTTCGGTCACGCCAGCAAATACCTCAGCTTCTTCGGTCATCTGGCGCTCGATTTTGTTTTGCTCGCCCTACTCGTCGCGCTCTGGTTTACAAACCGCGCGCAACGACAAGAGTTGTAGGGCAGGCGCTCCGCCCGCCGTTTCTCTAGGACCGACAACCGGGAACGGTTGCCCTACAATATGAATTTCGGGAACGAATATTAGCGCGTTGGCTTTTCCGGAATCAGTATTCTTTCCGGATAATTGTAGGGCAGGCGCGTCGCCTGCCAAAGTTTCCATCATGGGTCACCGTCCGCGCATTCGTTGCGGCCAATAAATTGTAGGGCGGGCGTGTCGCCCGCCGTCTCTCTAGGACCGGCAACCGGGAACGGTTGCCCTACAGCTGATCGAACGTCCTGGAAGTTAAGTAGCGACGAATATTGTACACAAGCACCTGTGCCGATGAAGTCGCTACTGGATTTTCTGAAGGGGAAATGGCTCGGGCATCCATTGCACCCAGTCCTTGCCCATGTGCCAATGGCGATGTGGCCGGGCGCGCTCATCTTTGATTTGCTTTCGCAATATCAGATCGGCGGCAACGCCATGGTCCGATTATCATTTTACGCAATCGTTTTTGGTCTGGCAGCCGCGCTCGTGGCGGCGCCGACTGGATTAGTCGATTGGAGTGGAATCAAGAAGGAAAAGCCGGCGTGGAAAATCGGCCTGTATCACATGTCGCTCAATCTCATCGCCACGTTGCTATTTGCGGTGAACCTCGCCTTGCGTTGGCAAACATTTCGCGATGCTTCGGAAGTTGATCGAATACCGCTTCTTCTTTCAGCCGTTGGCACGCTTATCCTTATCGGCTCGGCTTATTTGGGCGGACGAATGGTTTACGAGTACGGCATCAGCGTTGCCCGGATGTCGAAAAAGAAATGGCGCAAGCTCGCCGCAGCCGGCGGCGCCAACCTACCACCGGAATAGGGGAAGCCGTGTTGAAAGATCTTCTCGAAGGCAAACCACTGCGGCATCCGATTCATCCGATGCTGGTTCATTTTCCAATCGGGTTTCTTGTTTTGAGTTTCCTCCTCGATCTCGTTAGCCTGGCTTTTCCAGAGGTGCCAAGTCTGCTGCGCGGTTCCTTTTACGCAATGCTCCTCGGAATCATCACAGCGTTGCTCGCGGCTGTGCCCGGCTTCGTCGATTACTCCGACATTCGCCGCGATCACCCAGGCAAGGTCACAGCTACCAGGCACATGATTTTGAATCTAATAGTCGTGGCAATTTACGGCATCAATTTGTGGATTCGCTCTTCCGCATTGAGCGATCCAAAAATTAGTTTGCCGCCGCTTCTTCTTTGCGTCATTGGCATTGGTCTTTTGTCTGTATCCGGTTACCTGGGTGGCCGTCTCATTTACGACGAAGGAATCGCGGTCGGGCGTCACAAGCGTCGTACCCAGCCTCCGCAAGACACGCTTCACTTTTCGACCGCACACGCGGCCAGTGATGGCGGGGCCACCTTTGTTCCCGTTCCCAACGCCGAACAGTTGCGCAATGGTGAAACACTGCGCGTTGAAATCGACAAGCAGGTGATGACAATCGCCCGGGTCGACAATCAACTTTACGGCTTTCAAGAATTTTGCACTCATCGCTTTGGACCGCTCTCCGAAGGCAGCTTCCACGAATTTAACGTGCAATGCCCGTGGCATAACTCGTGTTTCGACATTCGTACGGGCAAGGTAACGAAGGGGCCCGCCAAAGTAGATTTGAAGACGTTCAAGATGGAAACGCGCGACGGCAAAGTCGGCGTACTCCTGACAAAAGATCATGATCAGAAAACTTAAATCTGGCGGTTATCGTTTGTACTCTCGGAAGAAAAATCCGAAGACCGGAAAACGGCGAAACCTCGGCACGTTTAACACGCGCGCCGCAGCAAAGAAACACGAAAAGGCGGTGCAGTATTTCAAACGTCGCTGATTCGTTGGGCTACAATTCGCTCATTAAGGCTCTGATTGGAACCAGCACCGCGATGAGGAGCGGAGTGGTGGCCCCTGGGCGTCTTGGGCGGGGTAGGAACATGGGTGCGGCAGTCGTAAACTGCCGTTACAGATTTTTAATTCGCAAACGAAGCGGTTGCCGTACAATCTGCCGAGAGCTAGAAAGGAAGATCATTATGAATTACCTATTGATTCGTCACAAAGTTGCTGACTTCGCCAAGTGGAAACCGGCTTATGACGCACACGGTTCTGCGCGGGCGAATGCTGGCCTGAAAGAGGAACGTCTGTTGCGCAACATCGACAATCCTAATGAAGTCGTTTTGCTTTTATCTGCGCAGGATCTGAACAAAGCGAAAGAGTTCGGTGCTTCGGATGACTTGCGCCAACGAATGCAGCAAGCCGGAGTGACTGATAAACCGGACATTTGGTTTTTAAACGACTGAAAGTCCGATCAGCCACCGATCCGATCGCAGCATCCGCCAAATAAGAAACGCTGAAAAACTGAAACGCTGAAATACTCTGATTTTAGCGTCCTTTAGCGGTTAAGTAGCTCTTTGTTTCGTATTCTGTCCATCCGTGGTATCAGCGAAATCCGCGGTCTATCTCGGTTGACCGATAGTGCCAAACTCGCCTTGTTGCTGGATCAGTTTAGCAACGAGCGCCGTCCAGCCGGTTTGATGAGAGGCGCCCAGACCGCCGCCATTGTCGCCGTTGAAGTATTCGTGAAACCAATAGAGTTGGGAATCAGTCGCCGAATTGAATGCACCGGGGAAAGCGCGGAGGAAAGGCCGCTCGCCTTTCTCATTGCGGAGCCAGAGCTTGATCAAACGGTTTGATAGTTCATTGGCGACTCCCTTCAAGGTCATATACGTGCCGGACCCGGTTGGGCATTCCACTTTGAAATCGTCGCCATAATAATGATTGAATTGCTGGAGCGACTCGATCAGCAGGTAATTGATAGGAAACCAAACCGGACCTCGCCAGTTTGAGTTACCGCCGAAGATTCCAGTTTGTGACTCCCCTGGTTCGTAGTTCACAATTTTCTCTTCGTCTCGGACCGTCAATCGATAGGGATGATCCCGGTGATACTTGCTGACCGAACGAATACCGTACTCACTCAGAAATTCGTCCGGATCGAGCATGCGCCGAAGCAGACATTTCATGCGATGGCCGCGAGTAAGCGCGACAAGCCGGGTCTCGCGCATGCCAGGCTCCTGCCAGCGCGAGACCAGACTGGCGAGGTGAGGCCGATGTGCCAGATACCATTCGAGCCGCGACTTGAATCCGGGTAGTTGGTCGATCAACTGCCATTGAATTGTTTCTACTGCGAGCAGAGGCATCAATCCGACTATCGATCGGACCTTTAATGGTAAATAGCGCCCACCTGGTGTGTGCAGCACGTCGTAGAAGAACTCATCTTCTTCGTTCCAGAGACCGATGCCACTGCCACCCAGATTGTTCATGGCGGCGGCGATGCCGAGAAAATGTTCGAAAAACTTGGTCGCGATATTTTCGTAAACGTGATTTTCACGGGCGAGTTCAATCGCAATCCGCATCAGGTTCAGCGAAAGCATTCCCATCCAGCTCGTGCCATCGCTTTGTTCAAGATGGCTCCCGTCAGGAAAGGAGGCGCTGCGATCGAATACGCCGATGTTATCGAGCCCGAGGAATCCGCCCTGGAAGATATTGTTACCTTCGGAATCCTTCCGATTTACCCACCAGGTAAAGGCGAGCAGCAGTTTGTGGAAGATCGTTTCCAGGAACGCGCGGTCGCCTTTGCCGGATTGTTTACGTTCGATTTGGAAGACGCGCCAGGCCGCCCACGCCAGGACGGGCGGATTTACATCACTGAAGTTCCATTCATAGGCAGGAAGCTGGCCGTTGGGATGTTGGTACCATTCGCGAACTACAATATCGAGCTGCGCTTTGGCAAAATGCGGATCGACTAAAGCCAGTGGAATGCAATGAAAGGCCAGGTCCCAGGAGGCGTACCATGGAAATTCCCAACTATCGGGCATCGACATGACGCGCTCGTTATAAAGATGTTGCCAATCGAAATTACGACCGCTCCAGCGCGAAGCTGGCGGCGCCGGTTGACCTGGATCACCCGCGAGCCATTCCTCCACAACGTAATAGTAGAACTGCTTGCTCCAGAGTAGCCCTGCCAAAGCCTGCCGCTGAATTGCCTTATGCTCAGGGGTGAGATCAACTGGCGCGATCGACTCAAAGAATTCGTCGGCCTCAGCTTTGCGCGCGGAAAAGACTTCATCGACATCATCGAAGGGTCGTGTGGCCCTCTCCCCCAGGGAGAGGGGGACGACGGAGCCGCCGGGTGAGGGATGATTGTCGGTCTCCGCAGGCCGTACTGGAGGGGCGAGCTCCTGCGAGCCCGGCGTCGCTGGAGCTTCGCCCTCCATGGCGCCGCCGATTCGCGCGAGTCGCAGGCGAATCGTCCGCGACTCGTTAGCCGGAATCGTGAATCGATAATGCGCAGCAGCCTTTGTCCCAGTCTTGCCCGGTTTTACGATGTCTATCTTGTTCTGAATAACCGCATCGTTGATAGAATCTTTCACGAACGGGCAACGGTTCGGCACGCCCCACAACCGTTGGAGATTAGATTCGTTTTCGGTGAAGAGAAATTTTTCGGCGTTTTCGCAATGGAATTCGTAACGGCCAAGCCCATCATGTCTAGCTTCGATCATTGTGAGCGTGGCTTCTCGCAAACTAGGCTTGCGAGGATCGCGGCCCCAGCTCCAGGTATTGCGGAACCAAATCGTGGGCAAGAAATGCAAGGTCGCCGGCTCGGGACCGCGATTCGTAGCGGTTGCGCGAATCAAAATATCTTCTGGAGTTGCCTTGGCATACGTGATCTCAATGTCGAAGTAGCGATTCTCCGCCAGAGTGTTGGTGTGCCAGAGCTCGAATTCTGGTTCCGTTCGTGATCGTGCGGCGTTGGAGCTAACTAGCTCGTCATAGGGAAAGCGAGTCTGCGGATAACGATACAACATCCGCATGTAGGAATGGGACGGTGTGTTATCGAGATACCAATAGAGTTCCTTGACGTCCTCGCCGTGATTTCCTTGCGGTCCGGCTAATCCAAATAACCGCTCCTTTAGTATTGGGTCTTGACCATTCCAGAAGGCCCAGGCGAAGCAGAGCCCTTGCTTGTAGTCGCAAATTCCTGCCAAACCATCTTCACCCCATCGATATGCGCGTGACCTCGCCTGTTCATGCGGTAAATAGTTCCAGGCATCGCCATTCGCGCTGTAATCTTCGCGCACCGTACCCCATTGCCGCTCGCTCAAGTACGGTCCCCACAGATGCCAGCGCTGTGCCTGCGAATTATTTTCTTCGATCCGCCTTTGCTCGGCGTTCATGGCGCATCTTGTCGATTACATTTAGCCAAAAGCAAGTTCTCAGCACGGCCTTGTCGCCTGTTCATAATCAATAATAATGGCTTTTCTTCGGTGGAATCTTGATAATAATCGCAGATAAATGGGCATGTAGGATATAATCCTACATTAGCCGCGCGGTATAGGCTTGATTTTGGCGCCGGTTTTTACTTTAATCGGCGCGTGCCTGCGCCTGATCGGGTGAGTTCACTAACTGGAATTAGCGCAGGTGGGAAAAACGGAGCTGTTGCCTTTACCACCACTCAATGGAGCGTGGTATTGACCGCGCAAGGAGCATCGCCCGCGGCACAGGAGGCGTTGGAGAAACTGTGCCGCGTTTACTGGCGTCCGCTTTATGGCTTCGTTCGCCGGCAGGGCCATGGTCCGGAGGAAGCGGAGGATCTGACTCAGGGTTTTTTTGCCCAGCTTTTGGAACGAAGAGACCTCGATGTGGTGCGCCGCGAGAAAGGACGTTTGCGTTCTTATCTGCTGGTGTCGCTCAAACATTTTCTGACCAACGAGCGACACCGTGCGATGGCGATCAAGCGCGGAGGAGGTCGATCGCTGATTCCGCTGGAGGAACTGAAGAGCGCGGAGCGCGCTGCTCTGGAGCCGACAGACAATTTGACGGCGGACCTCATTTATGAGCAGCAATGGGCGTTACGAGTCTTGTTCGAGCAATTAGAAAAGTTGCTGGCGGACGAGCCTGGCCGACCTCCGCTGGCAGAGACCGCCGCCAAGTTGGCAATGAGCGAGAACGCGGTCAAACAAGCGATTCACAGATTGCGCGACCGCTACCGCCAAATTTTGCGCGAAGAAATCACGCAAACGATCACGGCGCCCGGCGATGTCGAAGATGAGCTGCGACATTTGATTTGCGTCTTACGAACGTAACCAGCGGGACAAATTCATGCATTACTCGGTGGAGATGAGTGAGAGCGTGAACACGGAACTGACTGCTGCGGGCAGAAAGTGCTGTAAGTGCGGCGCGAAGATTCCCGCTGCTGCGCCACAAGGATCCTGCCCGGCCTGTATTTTGGAAACAGGGCTCGGCCTGCGCGCGGATGAAATCGATGCGAGTGATTTCAAGCGAACGCCACGGGACGAAGCTGTGGAGTTCAGGGCGCTGGCGAACTTCGGCGATTACGAGTTACTCGAGGAAATCGGGCGCGGGGGCCAAGGGCTCGTTTACCGCGCGCGACAGAAAAGTCTGAATCGGATTGTTGCGCTCAAGGTCATCGGCCTCGGTTACTGGGCAACAGAAGCGCATTTGAAGCGGTTCCGCCTTGAAGCAGAGGCGGCCGCTCATTTGGACGATCCACACATCGTGCCCATCTATGAAATCGGGGAACGTGAGGGTGCCTGCTACTTCAGCATGAAGTTTATTGAAGGCGGGCCCCTCGACAAAATTGTCGGCAATGAGTTGATGCCGGCGCGCAAGGCGGCGGAAGTGATGGCGAAGGTCGCGCGCACGCTGGAGTATGCGCATCAACACGGTGTGCTGCATCGCGACGTCAAGCCGGGCAATATTCTGATCGACGCGAAGGGTGAACCGCAGCTAACCGATTTTGGTCTCGCCCGTCTGGTTGAAACAGAGAGCACAGTCACGCGCACGATGGAAGTGCTGGGCACACCCAGTTACATGGCGCCAGAACAAGCCGCCGGTAACAACGCGGTGCTCACCAAGGCAACGGATGTCCATGGACTTGGCGCGGTCTTTTACCAGTTGCTAACCGGCCATCCGCCTTTTGTTGGGGAGACAACTTACGAAATTGTCCGGCTGGTCTTGGAAACCGAGCCACGACCACCGCGAATCTGGAATTCCAAGGTAGATCGCGATCTTGCCACAATTTGTCTGAAGTGCCTCGAGAAAGATCCGCAACGGCGCTACCCCTCCGCTCTCGCCGTAGCTGAAGATCTTGAACGCTGGTTGCGGCACGAGCCGATTCTGGCCCGGTCCACCGGAGTCTTCGCCCGCGGAAAAAAATGGGTGCGACGTAACCCCACCACTGCGGCGCTGGCTGCATCGTTAGTCGCTCTGGCGGCAACAGTGGGCGTGATGGTTTGGAACAGCGACATGTTTCACTCCCTGCCGACCACTGGCATTGCGGTGCTGCCGTTTGAAAATCTGAGCGAAGACAAGTCAAACTCTTACTTTGCTGACGGAATCCAGGACGAGATTCTGACCCGCTTATCGAAGATCGCGGATCTGAAAGTGATCTCGCGCACCTCGACGCAGCATTATAAGAGCACGCCGGAAAATTTGTCGGAGATCGCAAAGCAACTGGGCGTGGCTCACATCCTGGAGGGAAGTGTGCAAAAAAGCGGCGGCGCCGTGCGGGTGAACGTGCAGCTTATCAAAGCGGCCAATAATTCCCATCTCTGGGCCGATACCTTTGATCGCAAACTGACAGATATCTTCTCGGTGGAGAGTGAAATAGCCAAAGCAATTGCCGATCAATTGCGCGCAAAACTCACTGGCCAGGAAGAGCAAGTTATCGCTGCCAAGGCGACAGACAATCCTGAAGCTTACGATGCTTACCTGCGGGGCCTGGCCTATTACTTGAGACCGAGCGATCTGCCTGGCAATTACCTCGCTGCACAAAAATATCTCAGAGAAGCGGTGAAGGTGGACCCGAAATTCGCCCTGGCCTGGGCGCTGCTCTCCTATGTTGATGCTTACGCCTACCTCACAGCGAATCTCCAGCAAACGATCGCGCTTCGTGAAGAGGCACGGCAGGCAGCCGAAACGGCTCTCACCCTTGAGCCCAAACTAGGCGAGGCCTTGCATGCCAAGGGATACTACCACTACGCCTGCCTGAAGGATTACGACACCGCCGCGACTTATTTTGAGCAAGCACGGCAACACCTGCCCAATAACAGCCAAATTCTTGAATCAATGGCCTATCTTGCGCGAAGGCGAGGCGATTGGGACCAGAGCGAGTTGTATTTCAATGAAGCCGAGCGGCTCGACCCCCGCAACGTTCCATTGCTAGAGGGGCATGAGTCTTCCTATCTCATGCTTCATCGGTTCCCGGAAGCGCTGCGAAAGCTTGATCAAGTTCTCGATATCGTCCCCGACGACATGGACAACGTCGCACAAAAGGCGCTCGTCGCACAAGCGGAGGGCGACCTTCCACGTGCTGCTGCCTTACTTGCTCCGCTCCAAACGGGTGCCGATAGCGTTTACCCTTTGGAAATACAGATTTACCAAGCGATCCTCGAGCGCCGCCCTGCGCAAATCATCTCTCGGCTGAAGGAAATCCTTCGCAACCCTGATCCGGCATTGGGTTTCTACAATGGCGAGCTGCGCTTTTGGCTAGGCTGGACGCAAGAACTGGCCGGCGACCACGTCGGCGCCCAAGCAAGTTGGCAACAGGCCCACAAAGAACTGGAAGCTCTCCTCGAAAAAGAACCGGACAACTATTTCATCGTTGGAGATCTCGCGCTGATCGATATCGGCCTTGGTGACAAATCCGCTGCATTGGCCCTCGCCCAACGCAACATAGCCGCGAATCCGATCGAAAAAGAGGCGGTCAACGGTTTCCGGTCATTGGAGATCTTTGCCTGCGTCGCGGCACAAATGGGGGAGCGCGACCGCGCCATTGCCGCTTTAGAGAAGTTACGCTCGCTCCCAGGCCCTGGTGGACCAGTCGGTCTGTCCGTGCCGCTCACACCTGCGATTCTCCGGCTCGATCCGATGTTCGATCCGCTTCGCGGCGATCCGCGCTTCGAAAAAATCCTGACTGAGGTATCGCGCCGGTTTTGATTAACTAGCGGAGATTTTCAACCGCGGTCTTTTGCAGATTTGCAGGGCGTCTGTGCCAGACGCCGATCCATAAAAGCGGCGTTTCACAGAAACGCCCTACAAGGTCGCAGTCCGTGATCATTCAGTGTTGAGGGTTCGGCGCCGGCTCCAGCTTCGTAACCTTCGATCGGAATTGTTGCAGTACTTAAATGAAGCAACAAGCACTCGACAAAAACCCTATGAATACCCCAATTGGTGTCACAACATTGGCCGTCCACCTGAAAAACTCAATTCATCGCTTGCCTTACCGACGTATCTTGTTTGTCACTGAATCTGGCATTTTCAATCCACGCGCACTCCTCGCTTTCACTCTTGGATCAGCGGGCATCTTCCTGGCATTGATCACCTTCGCGGCGAGTAGCGAAAATAGCTCAGCCACGCCGGCCAGTTTCGGGCAGAAGATCGGCGGGATCGGCACCGGAGGCTGTTCCTTGCAGGAGGCGATTTATTCCTCCGTCCTTCACAACAGCTTGGACGGCGGCGCGCACGGCATCGCCATTGACGCGACTGATCCGGACCATTTCATCACCACGGAATGCGTGATGGGTACAGGCAACGGTGACACCATCATGCTGCCTACCGGTGCGGTATTCAACTTAGATGCTTTGGTCTTTAATTCCCTCGCAGACGCTCACAATCCCTACGGCCCAACTGCAACTCCGATCATCTTTTCCACCATGACGATCGAGGGCGCTGGGGCAACTCTCCAGTGGACGGGAGGAACTTTGAAGAACGCGCGCCTGTTTGCCATCGGCTTCGCCGCCGTCACAATCAAGCAAGACACGCTAAACACAACAGTGTCCGGTGCTGGTGCCCTGACACTGCGCAATGTTTACATTAGAGGATTTCACGCCAAAGGCGGTAACGGAACCGGCGGCGGTGGTGGAGGAATGGGGGCGGGAGGAGCTATTTACCTGCAAAATGGGACACTAACCGTTGAAAACAGCACCTTTGACGATAATGGCGCCGTTGGCGGAAATGGCGGTGCCAGCGGCTGGGGCACTGGCGGCGATGAGGGTGGTGGCGGCGGTATTGGCGGTGCTGGGGGTACCGCTCACTTTTGCACCGGGTGCGGTGTTAATCCCAGCAGTTCCGGTGGAGGCGGAGGAGGATCAAAGGGAAATGGTGGAGGCGACGACGGCGGAGGCGGTGGGACAATGTTTTCTGGAGGGAGTGGTTATCCTGGCGGCGCAGGTGGGTACCTTTGCGGTGGAAAGGGAGGAAATAATGGTCAGGACGGACAATGCCCGGGCGGAGGTGGCGGTGCCGGCCAAGAATATATTTGTCTGGGGGGAACCGAGACCTGCGATGGCAACGGCGGTAATGGAGCGTACGGCGGCGGCGGAGGCGGCGGATCAGGTGGCGGCGGCGCGGGAGGTTTCGGTGGGGGTGGTGGCAGTCCGCGTGGAGCTTTCGGGTCTGGAGGCAACGGTGGCTTCGGCGGAGGTGGTGGCGCGGATGGCGGGATAGGCGGGCAATTTGGCGGCGCGGGTAGTGAGGACAATGGCGGCGGAGGCGGGGGCCTTGGCGGTGCCATCTTCAATGACAGTGGCAGGCTCACTATTCACAACAGCACCTTTTACAACAATTTCGTCACCCGTGGCTTGGGTGGGAGCAACACAAGGTACGACGGAACGATCTTTACCGCCCCCAACGGCGGCGATGCCGGCGGGGCGATTTTCTCGCACAACGGGTTAACGACAATTGTTGATTCCACGTTTAGCAATAATCAAAGTACCGGGTCGGGCGGAGGCGTTGTGATTTTTAGCGACAATCCTTTCACCCCAGCCAACCTCGTGCTTCAGGACACAATCCTCGCCAACAACGGCGCGAACGAATGTTTTTACACCGGGAACGCAGCGGTTAGCGGGGTCGGCAACCTGATTACGACCAACGGCTCGGGAACGCAGCCATTCGGCACCTGTCCGGGCGTAGTGACAACTACCGACCCGCAGCTCGATCCGAATGGACTGAAAGATAACGGCGGCCCGACACCGACGCTGGCGATCCCACTATTTAGCTCTGCCATGGGCGTGGCTGATCCGGGGACATCTCTTCTATACGACCAGCGATATGCAGACCGACCGCAGTCAGACAGCGCGCCACGCAACGGCTACGACATTGGTGCGTACACCGTGTGCAGGAGATTCTTCGGAGGCAGGCTCCAGTCATGGATCTGCAGCGAGACCAACGCCCCGCCGCCGCCCACTACGACGCTGACCATGCAGGCCTCGCCCTCTTATGAGGGAACGACTAATCCCAGTCCAGGATCTCATACCGTAGACCTCAATTCGGTCGTTTCGGTGCAGGCAACACCGAATTCGGGCTATCATTTCACGAACTGGACGGGCAACGTGGCTCAGTCGAGCAATCCCTCCACTACGGTCACGGTGATGCAGGCGCAAACCGTGACGGCCAACTTTGCCAACGGATCGCCATCGGCCGACTTGCACGTGACGGTTAGCGATGGAAAGACAGCAGCGGTAGCGGGTGCCAAAAATACCTACACCATCGTCGTAAGCAATGCCGGCCCTAGTTATGTGAGCGGTGGAGTGGTCAAGGATACATTCCCATCGATCTTTACCGGGGTAACCTTCAGTGCGACGCAAATAGGTGGCGCATACGGATTCCCCGTCAGTGGCTCCGGAAATATCAATAACACGGTGACAATGCCGCCGGGCAGTTCAATTACCTACAAAGCAACGGGCAAACTTAGCGCCGTAGCCACCGGCACAGTTTCTGATAGCGCAAGCGTGACTGCACCGAGCGGAATTACCGATCCGAATCTTGGTAACAACAGTGCGACCGATGCTGACAGCATCACATTCAAAGCCGATCTCAAAGTTACAGTAACTGACGGCAAGACATCTGCCGTTGCCGGCTCAAAGAACACTTACACAATTGTGGTGACAAACGCCGGCCCGAGTAAGGTCAACGGCGCCGTTATCCGCGACACCTTCCCGAGCACCTTCACGGGCGTGACCTATACCGCCACTCAAAGCGGCGGTGCTTCCGGATTTACCGCGAGTGGATCCGGCAACATCAATAACACTGTTACCATGCCACCGGCGAGCAAGATTACCTATAAAGCTACTGGCACCATTAGCGCTTCCGCAACTCAGTCGATCTCGGATACGGCAACGGTGGCGGCTCCGAGTGGTGTGACTGATCTAAACACCGCGAACAACAGCGCTACCGACACCGACACCCTGTAAAATTGCGCTCAGACCTTGGCTGACAGCTTGACCTAGAGGTTAAAAAAAACTTCCAGTTCCGAATCCCATATTTATAGTTCAAGCAAGTGGCTCGATCGCAAGCGCTAGTGGCCCGACGATACCGATATCAGTGCCTTTGAATTCGGAGCAGAGTAGCTAACTGAGACTTGCCTGGGCATTGGACTGACGCGGCTCGACAGAGTCTCGCCCTACCATGCGACATCGCGCAGATTTACTGGAGGGCGACGCTCTACGGAGCAGCAGTAATCTGGGGAGCGCGCGTCCTCGCCAAAATTTGGCTAACGATAACTTCCGCGAAGCCCGCTTTGCCTTCTGTGGCGGCAACCGTGCCGGCTGCAAATATGCTTCGTGCCGCGCAGGCGACACGCCTGCCTCTACAGAAACGCGCGGCAATCAATAATCGAAAATCTGCAATCGGCACTTTCCTACTCCCACTCGATCGTGCTCGGTGGTTTGGTCGAGATATCGTAAACGACGCGATTGACGCCTTTGACTTCGTTAACGATCCGGTTGGAGATGCGGGCTAGTAATTCGTAGGGCAGGCGAACCCAGTCGGCGGTCATCCCGTCCTGGCTTTCGACGATGCGCAACGCGATGGTGTAATCGTAGGTGCGCTGATCACCCATGACTCCGACGCTTTGCACCGGAAGCAGAACAGCGAAGGATTGCCAGACCCGATAATACCAATCGCTCGCTTCCATTTCACTTTGCACAATGGTATCGCCATCGCGCAAAATGCGAAGCCGCTCCGGGGTTACTTCGCCCAGAATGCGTACCGCCAACCCAGGGCCGGGGAAAGGCTGGCGGTAAACTATTTCTTTGGGCAGTCCGAGTTGAAGCCCGGCTTGCCGAACTTCATCCTTGAATAGCTGCCGCACAGGTTCGACCAGCTCAAAGTGCATCTTCTCCGGCAATCCGCCGACGTTGTGATGGCTCTTGATTACGTGCGCGGGATTGCCGCCGATAGCGACGCTTTCGATGACATCAGGGTAAAGCGTCCCCTGCGCCAGAAACTTATAGCCGCTGTGCTCGTCCGCGCCGTTCTTTTTGTCCTCGGCTAGTAACTCTTCAGTCGCGGCGTGAAAAACCTTTATGAATTCGTTGCCGATGATCTTTCGTTTCTCCTCCGGCTCGACCACTCCGCGCAGCTTTTTCAGAAAACGTTCAGAAGCATCGACGTACTTCAATCTAATATGAAAGTTTTCGTCGAAAACGCGTTGGACGATTTCTTCCTCGCGCGCGCGCAACAAACCATTATTGACGAAGATACAGGTAAGTTGGTCGCCAATGGCCTTATGTAAGAGCGCAGCTACGACCGAGGAATCGACGCCGCCACTTAGGCCGAGAACTACTTTGTTGTCACCGACCTGGGCGCGCACGCTTTCGCAGGCGTCGTCAATGAATGAACCCATGGTCCAGTCCATCGTGCAATGACAGATGTGATAGACAAAGTTCTGCAGAATCTCACGCCCGCGCGGGGTATGCGCGACTTCGGGATGAAACTGTAAGCCGTAGAGTCTCCGTTGCGGATCTTCTACGGCTGCGAAAGGCGAGCCGCTGGTGCGCGCAGCGACGCGAAACCCACTCGGCAATGCTGTTACTTCATCACCGTGACTATTCCAGACATCCACCTGCGCGCCCAAGCCGTCAAAAAGCTGCGACCCGTTAGTTACATTCAGTATCCCGGCCCCGTACTCGCGGCGTCCGGTGTAGCGCACCTGACCGCCGAGGTGATGCGCCATCTGCATCAGGCCGTAACAAATTCCAAGAATCGGGATTCCCAGGGTAAAAATCTTTGGATCAACCTGGGGCGCATTGTTTTCGTAAACGCTGGCCGGGCCGCCAGAGAGAATGATGCCGTTTGGTCGCTCGCGCGCAATGGTCTCGGCCGAAGTATCGAAACGGACAATCTCCGAATAAACTTGCAGCTCGCGAATGCGCCGGCCGATGACCTGGGTGTATTGCGAACCGAAGTCGAGGATGAGAATTTTCGAATGTTTCGGCGGGGCCTCGGTCTTCACGCCAATCACGGATGAGTTTGCGGGACGCCGTGCTCGCTGGCGGGATCGTTTGAGGGGCGGTCAAGTGGACCAATTGTTCCCTGGCCGGTCACGCCGCGCTCAAGCTGGCCTCCCACTTCTTGCGTGCTGCGTTGTTCCAACGGATCGGCACACCCGCCCGCGATAAGTGCGAATGCGCACATCATCGACAAGGGTCTCATCTGCTTATCTTAGGAAGCGAGTGAACGAATGCAAGAAAGGTTGAAGCAATGAAGCAGTGAAGCGTTGTAGCGGCGCTCGCCGCGGCGAGCGCCGACGTATAAAGTACATGCTTGGCACAAGCGCCTCTACAACCATGATTCCGCCTGAGCTTTTGCTACACGGTTATCGGCTCGGCGTCTTCCCGATGGCGATGGAAGACGACTCTATTGAATGGTTTTCGCCGGAACGGCGCGGCATTATTCCACTGGAGACATTTCATCTTCCGCATGCGGCCCGGCGTGCCTGGGCGCGAAAATCGTTTGAAGTCAGAATCGACAGCGCATTCTCGGAAGTGATTCGGGCGTGCGCGCGACGTGACGAGACCTGGATCAACGAGGAGATCGTGGTGAGTTACGAGCATTTGCATGCGATTGGTTTCGCGCATTCGGTGGAAGCGTGGCAAAAGGGCAAACTGGCGGGCGGATTATATGGTGTGGCTATTGGCGGCGGTTTCTTCGGTGAATCGATGTTTCATCGGGTAACCGATGCCTCAAAAATCGCGCTGGCTGCGCTGGTCGAACAACTGAAACGACAACGCTTTGTCTTGCTCGACACCCAATGGCTGACGCCGCATCTCCTTCAGTTCGGCGCGGTCGAGGTTTCGCGCGCAGAGTATTTGGAGTTACTCGAGCGCGCCGTCAATTTGAAGCGAAGTTTTCGGTAGCAACGGCTCTGCGAGAGGCGCAATCAAGGGGCGGCGATTTCCAAACCGCCGACGGCGGATCTGGGGATCGCCGTTCGTTGAGTAATAGCAAGCGGGAGCGCTTGCCCTACAATTAGAATGCAAGATCTCCTTTGGCTCAGCAGAGCGCCTCCCTGCCAATTGAACTTGGGGGCGTAGTAAATTTTGTAGGGCGGGCGTTCCCGCCTGCCGCAAAGAACCAGCAAAGAAACCAGTAAGCAGGAATGATTGCTCTACAACTCGGCGTTGAGCGTTGAGCGTTTTCTGCTTTAATGAGCACCCGCCCCCTCTCGTTGTAGCAGTAGTGGCATCGCGATTCGGCTGGGTAGCTCAGTTGGCAGAGCAGAGGACTGAAAATCCTCGTGTCGGCGGTTCGATTCCGCCCCCAGCCATACCTCATTTTCAGAGGGAAAACGCTCCATTTTTCCCTCTGAAATCGCGAGAGTCCGAAAACCGCGAAAGTGCAGCGCATTCGCGGCGTATGGCGCAACTCATGACCGACACAGAGGCGTCTAAACTGCAAGTGTTGCGGCGGGAACGAAGCGTTTGTCCGATTATGCAGAAAACGAGAATCTGTGTTGCCTTCTGCTCTGATGACCCAGTGGAAGCAAGGTCGTTTTTTTGACATCGCGACACTTTTAAGCTCGACAAACGCTATCGGTTTTTCCGAAATCGTTGGAATAACGTGCACCTGGAGGAACAAAAATTCGGATTGATTTTCCTCGGCGCTTGTTACCAACAGACCGACAATCTGGAGGACCCAAGATGAAGATAATGCTCACTGGTCTCATGCTCACGTTGCTTTTGCTTTTTGGCCCGCCTGAAGCGGGTTCGAGTGATTTTGGGAAGGGAAAGAGTCCTGCTGAAGCGGGGAGCGGGACACTTCAGAAGATGATTGTGAAGAGCGGCAGCGCGACGATGGACATCGATCTGAACCGGCTTAACGGAATCAACTCCACGACGGAAAAAGGAGAGACATTGCGTTTTGCGGTGGCGGCGAATTCGTTTTTCCCGATTCTAATTTTTAACAATGCGTTGCGCGGTCCTACGTTGGGCTCGATGGGATTGATCCCGCAAAATACCGTCGCACTTCCCACAGCATTAATTGCATCGCTCAATCAGCTGGTAATCGAAAAGATCGACTGGAGCGGGCCTTTCGACATCGTGGTACGCGATGGTAAGAGCGGGTTTGTGTTTTTTAATATTGAAGGAAATCTCTATGATTACGATGCTAGGGCGCAGTTACTGAGCATCCGCGGTGGGCGGCTTCTGATCTCAAAAGAGTTTGCCAACGCGCTGGGACGCCCATCAGACACGGCTTTGGTGGTTGGGAAAATCTCGGTTGCGGCAGCGATGCAGCCGATCGAGATCGACCAGGTTTTGAGTGGCGAGCCACAATCGGTGGTGATGCCGGCGGTTGGCACGCAACCGGGACCCGATGTCATCGTTGGAGACCTCTCCGGGTTGGCGCAATTTGATAATGCCGTGGGAACACAGGTCGGCCTCGCGGTCGCAACAGTCTCCTGTAATAACGGACAGGTGGACTTGGATTGGTTTAAATTGCCGGACAATGATCATCCTGTGATCCCGCAAAATCTGTATCGGATGAGCGGCGGAACTGACGACACCGAGCGGTTCGAACAGATTGGGCAGTCGTCAGTCAAACATGCCTTCTTTGCAAATTCACAGGATTTCTGTGGCTTTGGCTGTAATGGCGTGAACGGCACTCATCTTGGTTCCGGTTGTTCCGATCCGTATAGCGCTAGCTTGAACTCCGGAGGCACGACGCACAGTCTCGGCTCACGGGCGTGGATCAATCCCTTCACTGGCTCCTTCCCGCGCGGAGACTCGCCAACACCGCCAAACGATCACACCGGCCATGTGCACACAGACGTCTCGCATCGAATTCTTGTCGAGATCAACGATTTGAATACAACGCTCAATCCGAGCGCGACCTATTTTGCCGAAGCACAATACGTCACGCCGCATGAGTATGCCTGGTGCCAGACGAATCCCGGGCAGTGCAACCAGTATAACAACGCTTCCTATCGGCAGTTCAGTGTGACTGGCACTGATCCCCCATTCAGTTTTTCAGCAGTAGGATCCACAGTGCAAGTGCAGCCTGCTATCGAAGCCTGGGCCGGCGCGACGATCAACCAAATCGAACCCGATCCGGGCAATGACGGTATTGGGTTGTTCGGCTACAAAGTGACCAACCCCTCGGCTGGGGTCTGGCATTATGAATATGCCGTGTATAACCAAAACCTTGATCGGGCGATTCAATCGTTCAGTGTGCCTCTGGGAGCTGGAGTTAACATCAGCAACATCGGGTTTCACGCGCCTCCTCAGCATCCCGGCTGGGCAAACGACGGAACACAAAATGATGCCGGTTACAGCAGTACTCAGTGGACTGTTACCGAGACGGCCGGGTCTGTGACGTGGAACACCGAAACCTTTGCGCAAAATCAAAACGCGAACGCGATTCGTTGGGGCACATTGTATAACTTCCGGTTCGATGCGGACCAACCGCCTCAAGTTGCAAATGCCACCACAGGCTTTTTCAAGACCGGATCGCCGATCACAGTTGCAACCCAAGCCCCAAGCACCGGTGCAACCCCAACTCCCACTCCGACGCCGACCCCGACCCCGACACCTACCATCCAGATAACTGTCCAAACAACTCCCGCAGGTCTCACGTTCACCGTTGACGGCACTTCTTATACTTCGGCCCAAGTCTTTTCCTGGCAGCCCGGTTCAAGCCACACCATTGCCACAACTTCCCCGCAGAACGGTGACACAGGCATTCAGTACGTGTGGACAAAGTGGAGTGATGGCGGAGCTATCTCGCACACTGTTGCGCCGACCACTAACAAGACCTACACCGCGACGTTCAAGACGCAATATTTCCTGACGATGACCCGCGGGACCGGTGGCACAGTGAAGCCGACTAGTGGGTGGAGAAACGCCGGATCGGCTGTCTCGATTAGTGCAACACCGACCAATAACACCCAGGTGAGTTACAGTTTCGCTGGGTGGACTGGCAGCGGACCTGGTTCTTACTCTGGCACGAACAATCCGGCGTCGATCACAATGAACGGGCCCATTACAGAGAATGCTGCCTTTACACAGAATCCAGTTCAGGTAACGGTCCAAACTAATCCGACTAGTCGTACGTTCTCGGTCGATGGCACTTCGTATACTTCGGCCCAAACCTTTTCGTGGCAGCCCGGTTCAAGCCACACCATTGCCACAACATCCGGACAGGACGGAGGTACAGGCGTTCGCTACGTATGGACGAATTGGAGCGACAACAGTGCGATCTCGCACGCTGTTGCGCCGACTGCTAACAAGACCTACACCGCGACATTCAGGACACAATATTACCTGACGATGGCTCACGGAACCGGGGGCACAGTGAGCCCAGCTAGCGGCTGGAGAAACAGTGGAGCAGCTATTTCGATTAGTGCCATGCCGGCTACCGGTTACAGTTTCACCAATTGGACTGGGAGCGGAACGGGCTCCTTTTCCGGGACGAACAATCCGGCTTCAATTACAATGGGCGGACCCATCACAGAGACGGCGACTTTCACTCATAATTGATGCCAACGCGTGCGGCGTGCATGGGCCGCGACCAAGGCGCGGGACGACAATGATCGAGTCGTTTTGAAAGAGCAAGATCACCCCCAAGAAAGAACAGTGCCGCAATTGCGAGAAGCTTCCAAGGATTGTCCCTTTTCCTAAGATAGCGGTGTATCGGCCTAACGAGACACAAGATCAGCGATCGCACGAGTTACAAGTGACGTTCGATGAACGGAAGGAGCTAGGCATAAGGACGATCCGCGCGCTTCGCTGCATCGCGGGGGAACCATTGTGATTGGAAATCCGATCACGATTGTGAGTACGACTAGCTGGATAGCGAAAAACGGCCAACACGGCCACCGGTCAGGGCGCGCTTGTTAATAATACAAAGGGCTCCTTTAACACGGGTGAGGCAGATTTCAGTTCACTTGGGAACGCTTTGGAACTTCGGATCGAGTTGAATCGCTCGTTGGAAATGTTTTTCGGCCAGCTCGTTCATTTCGAGATTTTTCAGCCGGAGGCCGAGCATCCAATGATAAAGCGGATCATCTGGAGTGAATTGATCGGCTTGTTTTTCGTGCGCAATGGCTTCTTCGATTCTGCCCAGTGATCGCTTGGCGCCGGCGAGTTGATTGCTGACTAAAGCGAGGCGTTCATTGCGCCGGACTGCGTCAGTCCAAACCGTGATGGCTTCTTCTTTACGGCCCAGCAGCCAGAGAGACTCGCCTTTTTCCTGGCGAGCGAGAATCAAGTCTTCGCGCTCCGCCAGGGCCGCGTCCAGAGTCGTTCGCGCCTGCTCGTACCGGCCTAAACGGTTCAAGATCGTCCCGCGATAGTAGAGGCTCAACGCTTTGGCCTGCCCCTTTTGGTGGTTTGCTGCCTGGTCGAGAAGCTCGACGGATCGCTCCGCGTTGCCGGAAAGATATTCGAACCAGGCGAGCTTTGGAAGCGCCTCGATGTTTACGAACAATCCGAAATCCGAAGCCGCCTGAAAATGCTTTTTCCCCTCGATGATGTTGTCCCGGTCGATCGGGCCAAGCCAGAGACCGGGATTTATCTGGGCCAGCGCCAGCTCGTCGGGCACCTGGATTTTTTGAAAACCCTGGTCGCCTTCATATTCATGAAAGCGAACCCACCCACTGTGCGCGTTCAAGCCCACCGCAAAAATCGAGAATGCTAGAAATGCCCATCCCGCTGTTTGAATTGTTCCCGAGGATTTCAAGATGAGACGATGAAAGGAGAGTTCTGTTGTCCTGAGCAGTCTCCAGGTCTTTAGAGCGAGAAACGTGGTGACCGCAGCACAACCCAATGCCATCAGAAACGGGACGAGCGCATAAACGCCGCGAACAGCCAGAAAACTTCCCATTCATGCAGCCTGGATCGACCACCATCCCATATTCCCTCACTTCCGCGTGCACGAGCACATTCGAGGTGCACGTCACGGTGCAGTGGCCGCATTGATTGCAGGCGTCCGTAACCCGGATTTTTCCAGGCGACAGTTTGTCCGCGAGACCAAAAAACCCCCCGTAGGGACAGGCATAGGTGCAGAAGCCTTACTGCCCCAGAAAATAAACGGTCAAGAATCCGCAGATGAGAAGAAAAGGAATGGCGACCGCGACCGACGGAAACGTTTCCCAAAAATTACTGGTGACAAGATGGTTGGTGAATTTCGGGAAGAGCGGTTCGGACGCTGGCTTTGAAAAAAAGCGATACGCCGTGGGCCAGACAAACATATAGAGGGCGGCGATAAGCGGGACATAGATCAGGAGCCTGGATCGAAACGGCTTCGGAGTGAGGCCAATTTTTTTAAGCATCCAGGCGCAGAAATCCTGGAGGGCGAGAATGTGACAACCCCACCCGCAGACAAAACGGCCGAAGATCAGCGTGGCCAGAATGGCCAGGGAAAAAAAGATGAAGCCCGCGTTGACGGCCCCGCGCTGAAGCGTGTGCATGGTCTCGGAAGGTTCGATGGGAGAAACCGTCCGGCCCATGATCCACCACTGGATGACGTGAGCCACCATGAGCAAATTGAGGAGGATAAGCGCCGCCGCGCGCCAGCGGCTCGTTTTTGACTTGCGAATACCCACCGGCTTCGTCAGAAGAGTCTCGGGAAAAGCGATCCGCCTCGATTCTTGATTTAGCGCTTTTCGATCCTTACATCCGGTTTTCACAAACTTTCTTGTCTGCGCCAAAGCACCGCCAATCTGATTTCGAATTCATCCAAGAAATATTCAAAAAGTAGTCTATTTTCCCGCGAAACCGGTATTTCCAGATCGACAGTCCCGCGCAACCGGATAATCTAGATTTAAATCAAATTTAGAAGGCACTTATGTCGAATTATCCGAGTCTTCGTCTTGTCGCGCTGTTACTCGCGAGCGCGACTGCTCCAATCGGATCATTTGCGGCTGCCGCCTCTCCTCCCGACTCCTCAGCGTCCCTCACCTCTCAGCCGCTGCTTGATCCGGACATCCTCAGCATGCTCAATCAAGTTGATGCTAATCGCATCTCGTCAGACATTCAAACTCTCGTCTCTTTTGGAACACGCAACACCTGTTCCGACAACAGCGGCGCGTCCCCGGGAATCGGCGCCGCGCGCGATTGGATTCGAAACCGGTACCTCTCGCTTCCGGGGCTTCAGGTCACGCTTGTTCCGTGGACGTTCGGGGCCTGCGGAACCACGCGCACCCTGCACAACGTTATCGCGTG
>WNGE01002430.1_pt1 | contig 35558 bp, 36 predicted proteins | sample 5400651 | NCBI WGS metagenome assembly WNGE01 (sample SAMN13153370, study PRJNA577476) | soil metagenome | isolation source: 60 cm soil or saprolite under grassland replicate 2 | place: USA:California | collected 2016-06-15
TAAAATAAAAATCACATCGAAACCAGGGGAGAACTAATGGCCAAGATCGCCAAGACCGCAGACCGCATGAAAGTCATGGACACCACCAAGAGCACCGATTGCCCCAAGTGTGGCAAGCCTACTCGCATCGTCAAGCGCGTGAAGGATCGCGAGCGCGGCGTCTCCGGCGGCATTTTCATCTCATGCTCCGCCTGCGAATTCTACGAAAAACTCTAGCCGGCCAGAAGTTCACTCTCCGAACATCGGCACCTGCATCACGTCCGCGGGCCCTCTTCGCTGCCGTTTTGCTGCCCCGATTACGGCCAGCACAGTCAGCGAGTCCAGCGCCGTCCGCGGAATAAACATGCGCTGCACGTTTGACCGCAGATCCGGAGGATTGAGAAGGAAGCCCTCGGCGGTTGTAAGGCTGAGGTCGTTCGGCATCAGGCCTTCGAGGACTTCGCCGTCTTTGAATTTGATTCGCACCCACAGGCCCTCGGCGCGTGGCCGGGTCGTAAACGTCTTCCTCGAGAGGGAATCGGAGTCGCCGAATTCCCGCACAAAGAACACGCACTTAATATCCGCCACTTCAATCGCCACCACGTTGCCGGTCGTGTTAAGAAGTTCCAATTTTCCTTCGCGGATAAAGTGCGCCGGGGCAACATAGCCGTTCACCGTGTCCCGATCAATCTTGCGCACGATTACTTTTTTGTGAGTGGAGGGCATGGAATATAATCGGATCATCGGTTGATCGGGTCATCGGTTGATTTTTAGATCACCAGATCACTCGATGGCCAGATCACCCGATCCCAATTGGATTCTCGCACTTTCCCATCCCAATCTCCCACGTATCTCCCTTCATAGTAGCCAAAACAATAACGTTGTGTTATTTTCTGTAGTTCGATCGTCCTTGCGAGATGAAACTAACCTTCTCAAACTTAACCACTTACATGTTAGATTCTCAAGATTTCCACAGACTGTGGAAATCCCTTGGACGAGCAGGGTCCCCGCAGCGCAGTAGTTCGAGACAGCGGTTCGCAACCCAGAATGGCTGATTACATTTACACAATGGAGCTGCGGCTGACGCCCAATCAGCAAAAGGGCGTCACGTTGGTGCAGGACATTGCCCGCGCAGCCGGAATGAATGTGTACCTCACCGGCGGCGCCGTACGCGACATCATCAGCGGTTTCCCCATTCGCGATCTCGACTTCACTGTTCAAGGCAATCCGGTCAAACTGCAGAAGGAATTCGAGCGCGCAGGAGCGGTAGTCGGTGGGACTGAAGCAGATTCACAAACCATCTATATCACCCTTCCTGGCGGCGTTCGCGCCGAGGTAAGCAGCGCCCGCACCGAACGCTACGAAAAAACTGGCAGGCCGCCGATCGTAACTCCGGCCACCATCATTGAGGACTTGCGTCGCCGCGATTTCACAGTCAATGCTATGGCGCTTTCGTTGAATCCTGGCTCTCGCGGCCTATTGATGGACCCATTCAACGGCGCCGCCGATATCGAAGCCAAGCTGCTGCGCATTCTGCATAACTACGCATTTGTGGAAGATCCCTCGCGGCTGATTCGCGCCTCTCGATTTTCCGCCCGCTTCCATTGGCCGCTTGAGGAGCGCACCCAGGCCCGCTACGATTCCGCAAAAGAGAACAATTACATCGAGTACATCAGCAACCGCGCCATCGGTTACGAGCTCGAGCAGTTGGCTTATGAGGATGACCCGCTGAACGTCGTCCGTGTGCTCGAAAAGGAAGGCTGGGTGAAAGTTCTAAATGCCCATTGGACGACAGCGAAAGTGGACACCAATGGCTTGTCGCAGCTGATGAAGACGCGGCAGCAGATGGTCGAACTCGGGTATGCACCTGATCCTGCACCAGCCGTGCTCGAATTTTTAACCGCGAGATTGAACGACAAAGAGACCGCCGACGTCCGCAAAGCTATTCCGCGACGCGATCTTGCCGAAGCCTGGCGCGATCTGGAAGTCAACGCAAAAGAGCTTGCCAAACGGTTGAGCGGAAAAGAGGCGGCGACTCCTTCGCGGACTTGGAAGCTTCTTTCCAGTGCACGGCAGGAGATGGTGCTGTACCTCGCGGTTACTGCAAGGCAGGAAGCGGTGGCCCAGAAGATCAAGAACTTCTTTACCAAGTGGCGTCAGGTACAGCAGAAGATTCCATTGCCCGAGATGACAGAGCTGCTGATCACGCCGCAACTGCCTGAGTATCCGAAAATTGCTGAAGAAGTATTCATGCTGTTGCTCGATGGCAAGCTGCGCTCGCGGACCGAGATCATCAAGTTCCTGAAGCCGCTGGCGCCACCACCTCCGCCGCCACCGCCACCTCCACGGCGTGGACGCGGCGCGAAAGCGGCAGCCGCGGTGACACCGGTGTCCATCCCGCCGACTGCTGCAAAGAAAAAAGGGAAGGGCACTCCAGCGGCGGCCGCGCCTGCTCCTCCTGCCATTCCCGCGGCGAAGGCGCCTTCGAAGGTAGCGGCGAGCAAGTCTGCGCCTGCGGTAAAAGCAGCAGCGAAGCCAATCAAGAAGGCTGCACCGAAGAAGCCAGTCCCGAAGAAAGCCATCAAGAAGCATTGATCTGGCCTGGGTTTTCTCTGCGCCCTCCGCGTATTCCCTCCGCCTCTGTGATTAAAGGCTTTTCTCCGAAGTCGCTATAATTGCTGAAAGCGGCACATCTTCAACATGGCAAATCTCTGGCTACGGGTGGCTCTCGCGCTTTATGGCCTGGGACTGCTCTACGTTCTCGTCGCCCTCACCCGAACCAAAGAGCTCTTGAACCGGCTCGCCTTGCATGCCGCCTATCTCGGTATGATTTTTCATTTCGTGGCCATAGCCGAAACAGTACATCAATCGGGCGATCTCGGCTTGGCATCAATGTCGGTTGCCGCCTCGGTGCTGGGCTTTCTGACCATGGTCGTCTTTCTGATCGTGTACATGGTTTACCAGACCACGTCGCCCGGAGTCGTCGTGTTTCCGTTGGTCTTTCTCCTGACATTTGTTGGCGCGAGCGGACAGTATCCGTTCGTATTGGCTTCCGCCACCGCTCGCCAAGGGTGGTTGATTGCGCACATCTCGCTGATTTTTGCGGGCTACGCTGCCTTAGTGCTCAGCTTCAGTGCCAGCTTGATCTATCTGATCCAGGAGCGCGCTCTGAAAACCAAGCAATCTGCGGGCCTGCTTGCCCGCCTTCCGGCGCTCCAGGTCACCGACGAAATCGGGTTCAGATCATTGCTGCTGGGCTTTCCTTTCATGACCGCCGGCCTTGTTGCCGGCATGGTGATCGCGCAAACCAGTTTCGGAAAAGTGGATTTCCGCGATCCAAAGATACTGCTTTCGTCCTTGATGTGGACCGTCTATCTGGTCCTCGTGTATACCCGCTGGAGCGCGGGCTGGCGTGGACGCCGCGCAGCGTATCTGGCTGCCGGTACCTTCGCGATGGCCATCGTGGCATGGGCGGCAAACTACTTTAGCAAGCTTCACGGACTCGCGCGGCCATGAACTTCCAGCTCATCGGCGTGAATCACAAGACGGCGTCCGTCGAGGTGCGGGAACAGCTTGCTATTCCCGAGAGCCGTCTTCCTGAAGCACTGCGCGAACTCATGCAGGTTCCTGGCGTCGGGGAAGCGATGATTCTCAGTACCTGCAATCGGGTCGAAGTCCTGGCGCAAACTGCGAATGGGAGCACCGATCTTCGGCAGTTTTTTCGCAAGCACTTCAGTCTGGACGCCTCGTTGTACGAGCCACATTTGTACGAGTACCACCAGAACGATGCTGTGCGGCACGTATTTCGTGTGGCGTCGAGCCTTGACTCCATGATTGTTGGTGAGCCGCAAATCCTGGGGCAGGTGAAGGAAGCCTACGCTACCGCCCGGGCCGCGGGCGCAGTGCAGTCCTACCTCGATCTGCTACTCACCCGTGCCTTCGCTGTCGCCAAGCGAGTGCGTAGTGAAACGGAAGTGGGATCGTCGTCAGTTTCGGTAGCCTCTGCCGCAGTGGAGTTGGCGGCAAAGATTTTCGGCTCGCTCGAAGGCAAACAGGTTTGTCTGGTAGGCGCCGGAAAGATGTCAGAACTTGCGGCGAGGCATCTATTGGCGCGGGGAGCCGGACCGATCTTTGTCGCCAACCGGACTTACGATCGCGCCCGCGATCTTGCCCTGCGCTTCGGTGGCGAGGCCATTCGGTTCGACCAGCTCTACGAATATTGTGAGCAGGCCGACATTGTTATTACCTCGACGGGTGCTCCGGTTGCCATCTTCCGGCGTGAGCATGGCGAAAAATTCCTCGCCAAGCGCAAAAATCGTCCCATGTTCTTCATCGACATCGCCGTCCCGCGCGATGTTGATCCCGCGATGAACAAGCTCGACAGCATCTTCGTCTATGACATTGACGATCTGCAGGATGTGGTTGCCTCGCATCTCTCCGGTCGCAAGAATGAGGCGCAGAACGCGGAAAAAATTATCGAAGCTGAAGTCGAGCGTTTCCAGGCCCGGCTTCAAGTCCTGCATGTAGTGCCAACCATAGTTTCGTTGCAAGATCATTTCGAGACCATCCGCCAAGCGGAGATTGATCGGGTTCGCGGGCGATTAGGACGCCTTTCGCCCGAACAAGAAGAAGCTGTCGAGGCGCTGAGCCACGGCATCGTGAACAAAATTTTGCATACGCCGATCACAAGGCTGAAGTCTGCAGCTACTGGTCCGGAGATAACAACTCTGCTTGATACATTCCGCAGGATGTTTAACTTGCAACAGCAACCTAAAGCATCCATTGAGACTCCGCCGACTAAGGAAAAGCAGGATGAAGGAGGCAATCCCTGCGCCTGAGAATCGGCTCACGCGGGTCGCAACTGGCACTCTGGCAGGCGAACCACATCGCCGGACGGCTTCGCGAACGCGGTCACGAGACGGAAATCGAGATCATCCACACCACTGGCGACAGGATCACCGATGTGGCCCTGGCAAAGGTCGGTTCCAAGGGGATGTTCATCAAGGAAATCGAGGAAGCGCTCGCGGACGGGCGTGTTGATCTTGCGGTTCACAGCTTGAAGGATTTGCCCACGGAACTGTCAGGTCAGTTCGTTATTGCAGCGGTTCCGGCGCGTGAAGATCCGCGAGATGCATTCTGCTCGGTGAAATTCTCTTCGATCGAAGACTTACCCCAAGCCGCGCGCGTCGGCACCAGCAGCTTGCGTCGCGAGGCACAACTGAAAGCGCTTCGCCCGGATTTGCAGGTGCATCCGCTACGAGGAAACGTCGATACGCGTCTGCGCAAGCTGGAAGTGGGCGAGTACGATGCAATTATTCTCGCGTTGGCAGGTTTGCGGCGCCTGGATCGAACCGAACTTGTGCGGCAGGTTCTACCGGTTGAGGTTATGTGTCCAGCCGCTGGCCAGGGAGCCTTAGGCATCGAGACTCGCACCGGAGATCGTGATGTAATCGGCGTGCTTGCATTCGTGAATGATCCGACGACGCGTGCGGAGACCAACTGCGAACGCGCGTTGCTGAGAAAAATGGGCGGTGGCTGCCAGGTCCCGATCGGAGCAAACGCGAGGCTGCAAGGTCACGAGTTTCATCTTGAGGCAGTGATAGCAAGTCCCGACGGCAGGGTGCTACGGGAATCAGTGACCGGCACTGGAACAATTAGCCTGGGAGAATTGTCTGCAGAGAAGCTCTTGCGTCGCGGAGGGGCGGCCATACTCGACGCGGTTTACGCCCAAAACGCGCCGCTGATACGACAGCCGTGAGTTTCGGTTGTGGCGAGACCGGCGTCTCGCCTGTCGGGCTGAGTCGAACTGAAAGTTACTTCCGTTGATCGGAGTTCAATGTACATTCCCGAGTTCAACCGAATTGAAGATCGCACGATCGCCCTTGCGTTCATGCGCGCCAACCCATTTGCCATTCTGGTTTCGTCCAGCGAGAGCGGCCCCTTCGCGACCCACCTCCCAGTTCTGATCGACGAATCGGCAGGCCAATTATCGCTGCGCGCACATGTCGCGAAGGCCAATCCGCATTGGCAGATGATCGGCCCGAATCATGAGTCCATGGTCGTCTTTCACGGGCCGCATGCTTACGTCTCTCCGTCCCTGTACGAAATCCGCGAAAGCGTGCCCACCTGGAACTACGCAGCCGTCCATATTTACGGGAAGGGAAGAGTCATCACCGAAGAATCCGCGACAAGGCAAGTCCTGGATGATCTCATCACCCAATTCGACTCCCCCTATAACCAGCAGTGGAATTCTTTCAGCGACGAATATCGCAATCGGATGCAGCGCCACATCGTTGCGTTTGAAATCGCTGCCACTCGCATCGAGACTAAGTTCAAGCTCAGTCAGAATCGAACCAAACTTGAGCAGGAAAATGTGATTCGCGCTTTGGGGGAGAACTCCGATTCGGCCATTAGTGGGGTCGCAGCGCTGATGCAGCAGCAAGGCCTCGGGACAGGGCGGACGTAACGAATCTCACAAAATGGTTCCGCGACGAGAGGTGTGCAAATAATGCAGCCCTGCAGGGGCGCTCGACCTTAGCCCAGCGCTTCAGCGCTGGGGATGGCGTAAAGATAGACCAAGTCCCGGAGGGACGACCGACTCTTTGAAACCATCTGGAAAAATGCCACTCTCCGGCGTGCGCGTCCTTGTCGGCCGCGCGCGCCATCAGGCCAGCGCCCTCTCGCGCGGCCTCAAAGCCTTGGGCGCCGACGTCATCGAGATTCCCTTCATCGAAATTCGAAAGCCTCGTTCCTACAAACCGCTCGACGCTGTCCTCAAACGCATAGAAAAATATGACTGGCTCATCCTGACCAGCGTGAACGGAGTGGATGCGCTCGCCGCCCGGATGAAGAAGCTACACATAAGCCCATCCGCGCTCAGCCACGTGCAGATCGCCGCCATCGGTCCAGCTACGGGGGCTCAAATCGAAAGCCTCGGACTCAAGGTCGCGGTCGTCCCGAAACGCTATATCGCTGAATCCGTGGTCCACAGTCTGCGCGGCAAAGTAGAAGGGAGGCGCGTGCTGCTCAGTCGCGCAAAGGTCGCGCGCGACGTGATTCCACGGGAATTACGCGAGATGGGCGCGAAAGTGGATGTGGTTGAAACTTATGAGACGGTCGTTCCGCTTTCATCCGGTAGATTGTTGCGGCAACTGGTGAACGATCCTAAACGAAGGCCGCATGTCGTTACATTCACAAGTTCTTCGACTGTCAGAAATTTCGTGGCGCTGCTGGGATTAAAGTCCGGCCAGGCTGGCATCACTGACCTGGATGGTATTCGTCTTGCCTCCATCGGTCCCATCACATCGGCCACGCTTCGCGAACTCGATCTGCCGGTGCACATCGAAGCAAAGGAATACACTATCTCCGGATTGATCGGGGCAATTGAACGCGAGAGCGAAACGCACTCTCCCACGGGATGATCACAGCCAATGAAGCGTCACATTGTCCACGTGCTTCAGAAATACCTGTTCAATCCGCCGGTCAAATTTCTGTTTGCTATCGGCGTGCCTGTTCCTGGAAGAGCGATCCTCGAAACCACCGGCCGCAAGACCGGCAAGGCTCGCCGTATCCCCGTTGGCAACGGACTCGTTGGTCGACAGTTCTGGATCGTCGCCGAGCACGGTCAGAGAGCTGACTACGTTCGCAATATTGAGAATAATCCCCACGTGCGCCTAAAGCTACGTGACGGGTTGTGGTCTCGCTGGCATGCCGGAACCGCCCACGTGCTTTCCGACGATGATCCGCGTGAGCGCCAACGCTGGCTCAGGACTCAGCTTCCCGGCAGTGCCAGCAACGCTGCTGCCGTTCGCTTCTTCGGCACTCAACTGCTCACGGTGCGAATTGATTTGGATGATTGAGATACTCAGCTATCAATCCTGGCCTAGGTCAAGGCCCACCGCACTCAAGGTCTTCTTCGTGTTTAGGGTATCGGCCAAAGCGCTGTTGCTATTGATCCCCATGGAATTTCTGCTGAGACTAATGCAGGGAGAAGAATATGGCCCGTAGTATTCAACTCTGTACTCGTAGTGCTGATGTTCTGTGTCTGGTTCGTCATTGCCGCAGCCACGTTCTGAAACTACTCCGTCAGCTTACAGCCGCAATTCGCCGGGGGAACCCGCGCCTTCAAAAAATTCGTCACCCGCTCGTAAGCATCAATCTGGTTTTCGACTTTCGCGAAACCGTGGCCTTCGTTCTCGTAAATCTTGTAATCCGCCACGCCGCCTTGTTTCTTGATCTCGTCCACAACCTGAATAGTTTCTTCCTTGGGGCACCGCGGATCATGCCCACCCGCCAAGAGCAGCAACGGCGCTTTGATCTGATCAACAAAAAAGAACGGCGAGCGGTCGCGGAACAATTCAGGATTCTTCTCCGGATCGCCCATCGTCGCGAGATCGGATTGCTGCAACACAGGGTCTTCGTTTTCGATTTCCGTAAACCAGTTGACGAACGGTACAATCGGGACGCCCGCGGCCCAGACGTCCGGCGCTTTGGTCACCGCCATCATGCTCATGTAGCCGCCATAGCTTCCGCCCATCACGATCAATTTTTTCGGATCGAGATAGCCGGTTGCCTTCACGAAATCTGCCGCCGCGAGCACATCCTGCAAGTCGCCGCCGCCCATATCGAATAGATTGGCCTGCTGAAATTCTTTGCCATATCCCGTCGAGCCGCGATAGTTCGGCGCGATCACCATGTATCCATGATTCACAATGTGTTGAATGAATCGGTTGAACGAATTTACCGTTTGCGAAGTCGGTCCGCCGTGGATATAGACAATGGCCGCATTCTGCCCATTGCGTTGCATGTTGTGCGGCACATAGACGAATGCTGAAATTGTCCACTTGCCATCACGGCTGGGATAGTGAATTAAGAACGGCTCGACCATGTGGTCCGCCGGAACTCCCGCCATCAGCGAATGCGTCACTTGCTCCGACTTGCCCGTCGCGATGTGATAAACGCAAACGTCGTTCGGTGCATTCGGTCCGTTGTGATAGTAGAGCAGCTTTGTGCTGTCGCGCGAAAACGACGATTCCGCGCCGCCGAATGAATTCACTCCTTTCGGCAACGGCAAATCAGTTGTTTTGCCTGTGACCAGATTGTGGACGTAAAGATCAGTGTTGCCGTCCACATTTGCGCGCCAGGTCACCGACTTCCCATCAGGAGAAAAACTGCCTGCCGCGATTTCCCATTTATCTTCAGTGAGCCATTTGATCTTGTGCGTTGCAGTATCCAGCAGCCCGACATTCTGATATCCGTTGGCTGCATTCGACGTCACGAACACTCGCTTGCCATCCGGAGAGATATCACTCGCCTCGTACAGCCTTTCCCCCTCATGCGGCGTCAGCAGCGTGCTTTTTGCCGTCTTAACGTCAGCGATGAAAATATTTGAATCAGTGCCTTTCGCCTGTTGCTGCGTGTAAAAGATGTACTTCCCGTCCTTTGACCAGATCGGGCCCGCATTCAGCTTGTCCGCCTGTGTGTTCGTTGTAACGTGCTTTGTTTCGCGCATGAGCGTGTCGAAGACATCAATCTCATACGATGAGGAAGTCTTCGGCTTTACCATGTACGCGAGATTGCGGCCGTCCGGCGACCAAACCGGATTCTCTTCGGACACCTCGCGTGTTTTCGTGACATTCACTACCTGCCCAGTTCTCGGCGAGACGAAGAAAATGTCCCACTGCTCGTCGCCGTCATAGTCAGATTGATACGCGATCCACTTGCCATCCGGCGACCAGGCCGGATTGCTTTGCCGTTGATCGCTGACCGTCAGCTGCGAAGGCCAACTTCCCGCAGCCGGAACCAGCCACAAATTATTTCGTCCGGTGATGTTTGAGACGAAGCAGATTGTTCTGCCATCTGGAGACCATGCCGTATCGCCAACCAGTCGCGTCATATAGAGCCGTTGCAGTGAGAGGCTTTCCTCGCCCTGCTCGACATCCGCACTGGGCTTTGCGGTGATTTGTTTGGGATCAATAATCGCGGCGGGCGGCTTCAGCATTTGCGAAGAGACAAGCGTGCTCATAACTACGACCATAGCAAATTGCGGCAGGAAGTTTCGCGACGGCATGCAGTTGGATTTACCTGACTAAAATTGCAGACGGTTGATTCGCAAGTATTACCGTCGAGGTATTCGCCGGGATCAATTTTCCAGTAGCGGTTACTCCCAAAGCGGAAAGGTTCGACGCGCCACTGTTGGCGATGAACGCCCAGTTTCCGTCCCGGGTAATTCCTCCCCCTACTGGCCCAGGCCCGGTCGAAGTCGTCGCAGGAGACAACGGCGAAAGCGCTCCTGTTGCCGGCGCAAAACTATATTGTGAAATCTGAAATGAGGTTTGCTCAATTACATAGACCCAATCGAATGCCGGATTCACAAGAATTGGCCCCGGCCCGGTCGGCGCAGAAACTGGGGAGCTCGCTATCTGCGACAAGACTCCGGTCGCTCCTCCGCAATTCAGTGTGGCAACAACGCAAGCGGAAAATATACTCACTTGGCTGGCACCGCTATTAGAAACGAACAGGAAGTTGTCCCGATTGGTGTTCGCGACTTCCCGTGAAAAAGCCAACGCGGAGGGATTCGCTGCAACCGGATAGTTGGTCAGAAACGTGAGATTCCCACTGCTGTCATAGGAGTACCCCGACACGGTACTAGAAAATTGATTTGCTACGTAAAGGAATCCCCCAACATTCGGGGTGGTAGTGGCGGCTGCCGCTATGGGCCCCGTGCCTATTGGGTCGCCGGGTCGCGTGGTAAGGACGGGCGAGCCCACCGGACTCAAGCCTGTTCCAGAAATCATAAACACGGAGATTGTCCCTTCAACCGTGCCCTGCGAACCGATGGGCCCCGAATTTCCCTGGTGGGTCACAAACAAGAATTTTCCCGTGGGATCAATTGCTAATCCGAGCGCCATTCCAAGGGGAGTACTTGAAGTCGTGCTCGTAATTTGTACCGCCGTCCCTTGGGTCCCAATAGTCCCGTCGGTCTGGTTGATCGGAAAAGGACGAATCCGGTCGCAGTAGGACGGCGTCTGAGCAGTTCCGCAATTGTCGTCGGTGTTTGCTACGAAGAGTGTGGCGCCGTCGGGGGTCAGCGCCAGGGCATTTGGATTCGGCCCACTAGTAACGCTGGACCGCGCAGACGAGACCGCTCCATCACTCAAGTCAACTGTGAATGAGGTAATCAGTTGATCGCCCTTCGTCGCCACCCAAAGAAAGCCGATTCCTGGCGTTGTCCCGCCATTTCCATTTGAGCAACTGTTAAAAGCGACAACTGGCGTGACAGCCAGCAGCGCCAGAACCCATGAGCGAATGCGCATTCCTTCTCCCCAGAGACAGTTATTTGCTAGTAACTCTTAGCTGTACCTATGCCTTCACGCGAGGTTCGGCCAAGAGCCAACGACCAATAGCCAACAGCTGATTTTTGAAAGGCTTACCCCAATTGTGTATCAGGAATGAGCAGAAAAGAGCAAACCCGGTTTACTCGCTGGAGACGACCGGTGCGGTCTTCAGATCACCCGATGATCCGATCACCCGACGATCCGATCCAACCAGCGGAATCCGGATTTCCAGTAATAGCCCACCCTCAGGTAGGTTGGATGCTCTCACTGAGCCTCCATGCAACCTGATCGCTTGCTCGGTAATGGCCAAACCCAGGCCGACGCCCCCGGTGGACCGCCCGCGTGCGTCGTCAATTCGGTAAAACGGCAGGAAGATTTTGTCGAGCTCTGCGTCCGGAACTCCCGGACCCTGATCGCGGACTTGAATTAAAGCCTCGGGAGCAGAGTCCGTGGAAGATCTCTCCGCCCTCACCTTCACCGTCGTACCTTCGCCGGAGTAGCGCGTCGCGGGCAATGGCGGGCCTGGGCCTCAAAATCGGCATCTCGTGCCACTTCCTCGACTAACTCTTCAAGCTGGACTTCAACCTTCCGCAGGCTGCCGACGCCGCTATCGAGGCGCGCGATTGTCGTTAGATTTCCAATCAGATCGTTCATGCGATCCGACTCGAGACTGATACGATCAAGCACTCCCTGGGCGTCCGACCCAGTACGCTGGCGGGCCAGTTCGAGGGCAACGCTCAGCCGTGCCAGCGGAGAACGCAGCTCATGGGAAATGTCCTTTAGCAACCGGGATTGCGCGCTGATCAGTTTTTCGATTTGCTCGGCCATCTTGTCAAAGTCCCGGACCAACTGTGAAACTTCGTCCTGTCCTCGCGAAGGGCCCTGCCCAGCTCGGGCCGACAAATCTCCGCTTGCCAGCTTCTGCGTCGCTTTCCGCAGGCGAGTGATCGGGGCAGTTAAGAATTGTGCGAGGAAATAGCAGACGAGGCCAGATGTGATCACCGCGATCAGAATGCCCAAGCCGGGGACGCCGTTGGGTCCGAAGAGGGCCGTTTGTCCCGGTGGCAACTCGGTGACGAGAACGTATCTGCTGCCATCGGGACCCGCCATCGAAGCCCTAAGCAGTTGCACGTGGGGATTGAGGCGGCCCCAAAATGTATCGGCCGTGCGCCTCTTGCCTTCAGCGGCCTCGGAAAACCACGGAGGCAGCGGATGCCCGATCAAGTTGACCTGGTCCTTAAATAACACGGCGTGAACGTGCTGAGTGTCTCGCAAACCGCGTAGATATTCGTGCAGCCCTTGCGTTCCTGATGTCTGGTACGTATTAACAGCGTCGCTCAGGAACTTGGACTGCAGCGCCTCCACGGCAGATATCTGTCGCGCGGGACGCATGGCGACAGTCATCAAAATCGCCAGGGCGATAAACAGCGCTTGGGCAAGCCAAAACGAAAGAAATATCTTTAGAAAAAGGCTTCTCATCGCGTTGCGTTTTTCGCCTTTGGACGCGCCGCCGCAAAAATGTATCCCGCGCCTCGCACAGTCTTGATATGGTCTTCCGTATCGGAGTCGCCGTCTCCTAGCTTCTTGCGCACTTTGCTGACGTGCATGTCAATGCTGCGATCGAATGGCGAGAACTTGCGCCCTAGAACTTCATCCACCAGTGCTTCCCGCGTGACCACTCTCCCCGCTTCGCGGAGTAGAACTTGCAGCAGTCCGAACTCAACCGACGTCAATTCCACCGGCTTGCCCTGATGATGAACGCTACGCCTTGCCGGATCCAGTTCCACATCCCCGACCTTTATGACGTCCGGCACGAGTGCTTCTCCAGTTCCGGCACGAGTACGCCGCAAAATGGCGCGGATTCGCGCGACCAATTCACGGGGATTGAACGGTTTGGGCAGGTAATCGTCAGCGCCGATCTCAAGTCCCACGATCCGGTCCACATCTTCGCCGCGCGCGGTCAACAACAGAACCGGAATTCGCGATCCGTCTCTGAGCCTGCGGAGAACATCGAAACCGTTCAACGCGGGAAGCATCACGTCGAGGACCACCAGCAAGTAGTCACCGCTCAGCGCGCGATTCAACCCTGTCTTCCCATCATGCGCGGCCTCTACGTGAAAGCCCTCCGGCTTGAGGTATTCAGCCACCAGTGAGCAGAGCTCTACGTCGTCGTCAATGACTAGAATGCGATCCACAACGTTCATTGTAGTCGTAGCTTTTCGGCGCTCACAGTAAAGATTCGTCAAATGGCGCAAGGTCAGCTTTTACAAAGATTTACTCGGATTGACGCACTCTTTACCGCCAAAGTTGTCTGGCTCGTGTTCCTATTCTGTGTAGGACATTCGAAATCGCAATTTTCGAATTACCAGGAGGACAAACCGTGAAATCCAAAATTACTTTGATCGCTTCAATCGGTGTGGTTGCGCTGACGCTGGTTGCCGGCCTGGCCTTCGCACAGGGCGGAGACGACGCAGGGCCGATGCACCATGGAATGGGAATGCACCACGAATTCATGGGAGGGCCCGGTCTCGGCCTGCCCTTGCATCAACTCAACCTGACGGACGACCAGAAGACGCAAATCCATCAAATCATGAAGACCGAGCACGCTGGTATCAAGCCGCTGATGCAGCAGGAATTCCAGGCTCATCAGCAACTGCTCCAACTAATTACGAGTGGAAATTTTGACCAGGCCAAGGCTGCCGCGATTGCCGCGCAGGAATCGCAGACTCACGTGCAGCTTGAAGTCGAGCACGCCAAGATCGCGTCACAGATTTATCAGCTACTCGACTCCACGCAGAAAGCCAAAGTTTCCGACATCGTGGCTAAGCACCAGCAGATGATGCAGGAACACCTTCAAAAGATGGGGCAGCAAGGGGATTCCCAAGCCGCTCCACCCGATCAACAGTAGCAATCAGGCCACGTAGGGGCGACGCCCTAGTCCGTCCGCCCCTGATGTGCCAACAGGAGAAGGCAAATGGCAAGTGTTGCAACAAGCAGCACCGACTTCGTCAGTCTCGTAGCGGAAGAGATCGTCGCCGGCATTGACTACGCAACCGAGTACTGGCTGGCGCGGGTTGAGCAGGAACTGACCGCGGCGAACGTGAGTTGTGTGGATCGGATCCAGGCAGTGCAGCGCGTTTTGCGTGAATACAAAGACGTAACCGGGAAGGCGCATTTCCGGTCGGCTTCGGCATAACGTTACAGTGGAGATTTTATGAACACCGATCTCCTGATTTCGGTTCTCGTGCAATGCAACTGGCTGTTCTTGGCTGGATGGATACTCGTACTTGCTACTGCCTTCATGTTGAGCTTTCCTGAAAAACTCTCTCCCGCGCGCCAAGCCAAGAAAGGACCTTGGCAGAATCGTGACATGGAGGAGTAACTTAGCCGGTTAGGAAATTGTTTTCAGTAGGGAGGTTGCAATGTCGAAAGCATTCAAGCAGCTAACTAGAACGATTGCGGCGCTTGTTTTGTTCTCCGCTTGCACACTGCACGCCAGCCGCGCACTAGCATCGGCCCCAATTCCGAGCCAAATCCTCAACGCGAAAAAGATTTTCATTTCCAACGGTGGTCAGGAAGGCGTGCCCCGGCTTGGGACCTTCAGCGGAGAACCGGAGCAAACCTATAACCAGTTCTACGCGGCCATGAAAGATTGGGGGCGTTATGAACTCGTGTCCGCGCCTTCTGATGCCGATCTCATTCTTGAGGTAAGTTTTGCTGTTCCGGCAGCTGGCAGTAATGTATTCAAAGGCGACACTTTGAATGATCCCTATGTTCCTCGCTTCCGGCTACTCGTTCTCGATCCGAAGACCCATTTCACGCTGTGGGCCTTGATCGAAAACGTTGACTGGGCAATCCTCGCCGGAAACCGCAATAAGAATTTCGATCAGGGAATGACCAATCTGGTGAATGATTTCGAAAAGCTAGCAGGTCAACCCATGGTCGCGACCGACAGCAATCAGAAATAGCACGCGTCCAGGTCGTCTCTAATCTGCGTCCCGCGCTGGTAGAATCGCATCTACTAGCTCATGGTCGTTGCTCACCTTCGCCCCTTATTTCCTTATTTAAAGAAGTATCGCAGCGCCTACATCTGGGGCGGAATTTGCATTTTGCTCATGAACGGCACGTGGGTGCTTTTTCCGCCAATCATTGGGCGCGCGATAGATGGCATGCGCCAGACCGGCGTCACGCTACACCAAATTGGCGTTCTCGCGCTGATGCTTCTCGCGGTTTCCGTTGTCAAGGCGATCTTCCAGTTCCTCATCCGCTGGGTCCTCATCGGCGCCTCGCGCGAAATCGAATTCGATCTCCGCAATGATCTATTTCGCCATCTCGAAGGCCTCTCCCACAGCTTCTATCAGCGCACTCGCACGGGCGACATCATGGCGAAGGCCACGAATGATCTGAATGCTGTGCGCATGTTGCTCGGGCCTGGCTTCATGTACACGGCGAATACGATCGTTTTTACGGCGCTGGCATTGGCGTTCATGCTGAAGATCAGCCATCGTCTCACCTTCTATGCGTTTCTACCGCTGCCAATCGTCAGCATCGTGATTCAATACTTCGGCCGCCGGATCCATGAGCGCTTCGAACGCATCCAGGCGATGTTTTCTGATATTTCCGCCCGCGCCCAGGAAAACTTTTCCGGCGTCCGCGTCATTCGGGCTTATGTGCAGGAAGAATCGGAAATTGCCGGATTTGAGACTGCGAACCGCGAATACATTGCACGCAGCCTGAAGCTGGTGCGCCTCATGGGCATGCTTTGGCCAACGCTTGAAACGATGCTCGGTCTGGCCATCGTGCTGGTGCTGTGGCTTGGGGGCAGGGAAGTGGTTTTGGGCCGCATCACTGTGGGACAGTTCACCGCATTCAATACCTACATGGTTCAGCTAACCTGGCCGGTGATTGCGCTCGGATGGGTCATCAACATCTTCCAGCGTGGGACGGCTTCGCTCGGCCGCATATATCAGCTCATGCAAGAGAAGCCCGAGATCATCGATTCGGCAACCGTGAGACCGTTGCCGCCTGGCGAGGAACTGCGGGGCGAAATCGAGTTTCGCAATCTCACCTTTTCTTACAACGGTCAGCCAGTGCTACACGAAATTGACTTACGCATCCCCGCCGGCACCAGCATGGCCATTGTCGGTCCAACCGGATCAGGCAAGACGACCCTGGTTAGCCTGATTCCGCGCATCTACGACGCCGAGCCTGGATCGGTTCTGATTGACGGCCGGCCCGTCCGCGACTACGCGCTCGCCGACCTTCGCCGCAACATCGGCTTTGTTCCCCAGGAAACATTTCTATTCAGCGAGACCGTGCGCGAGAATATCGCGTTCGGCGTGCCGAACGCCAGCGATATGGAAATCCAGTGGGCGGCCGAAGCGGCGAACATCGCCACCGACATCGAAGAATTTCCCGACAAATACAAAACACTGGTTGGCGAGCGGGGAATCACACTTTCCGGCGGACAGAAGCAACGCACAGCAATCGCCCGCGCCTTGATTCGCAATCCACGCATTTTGATTTTGGACGATGCGCTCTCCAGCGTGGACACGCAAACCGAAGACAAGATCCTGAATCATCTCCGCGACGTAATGCACGGACGCACGACCATCTTCATTTCGCATCGCGTTTCAACCGTCCGCAATGCCGATCGAATCGCGGTGCTTCACGGCGGCCGCATCGTTGAGCTCGGCACGCATGACGAATTGCTGGCGCTGAACGGTTACTACACCGATCTCTATAACAAGCAGTTGCTGGAAGAAGAACTCGCCGAGGTGTAGAAATTCACGTCATCATCGCTGTTCTTGGTCGTCTCTCTTGCCCCTTCGCCCTAACCCGTGTAGCTTGTTCCGAAGCAATTGGCGACCATGGGAACACACAACGCAGGGGAGTGGCTGCGGCTCTCCGAACATTATCGGCAGATGACGGATGGTGAGCTCGTAGCCCTAGCCCGCGACCGTCCCAAACTCACCGAAATCGCGCAACAGATTTTGGCGCTGGAACTCTCCCAGCGAAAACTGAAACTCGAGCTGGAGGATTCGTCCGGCTCCTCTGCATCGAAACCAGGCGACGTTCTGGGTCTGACATCAAAGGACATGCCGCGCTCGCGGCCAATTGATCGCGAGACGGGAGATTCTTGCTATCCGGGGGATCCTTATGCGGAAGACCGCAAGCTGGTTGAGATTCTCACGGTGTGGAGTCTGTCTGATGCAATACAGCTTGAGATACTCCTGAACACGGCGGGAATTCCTTTTTTCATGGGAACGGAAAATGCCACGAGTGTTGATACTGTGACCGCAAGCTTCCCCAGCGGCGTGAGCGTGAAAGTCATGCGCATTGGCGTGCCCTGGGCAAATCAAGCGTTGCAGAAGTACGAACCTCACGATGTGCCGGAGTCAGAGAAGCAGCAATGGCTCGAGGAGGTTGATGTGCGCTGTCCTAGTTGCCGTTCAACGGATATTTTGTTGAAAGAGATGGCCCCGTCACAGGATAACTCCTCGCCGAAATACAAATGGACTTGCAGTCTCTGCGGACATGAGTGGGAAGATGATGGCATCGCAACGGCGGGATAAACAGCGGCCGCGTCGTTGAGCTCGGCACGAACGATGAATTGCTGGCGCTGAATGTGTGAACCATTAGCGGTAGCGACGCTTGCTGAAAGGAAGAGGGCGGCTGCAAGCCGCCCTTTCTTGCTCGCAATCCAGCAAGGCAGATTTTTAGCCTGCGCTCTGCGCGTCTCCCTTGCGCTGTTTCAACAGGCGTTCCTCTTTCTCGTCCAACAGACGAGTTATCTGTTGGGTAAGCTCCAAGAGCTTGTCAGGATCTTGCTCGATGACCGCCTGTGCACAGAGTTCGCGCCAGCGTTCGCCCGTTGCGCCTTGCATCAAGGTAAGTTTGCCCCGTCTGGAGGATACCAACTAAAAGTAACGGAGCCGGACTTTATTTTGCGCCCAAAGCGCCATTTCGCGCCGCTTCTCAGGACGAAGCGGTTTACCGCGGTCGGAGGGAGGACATTCTCGGCAATGCTCGGCCTTCGGCTTCGCTCTACACCATCTATGCAGTAGCTTTTCCCACCCTTCGCAAAAACGGCGAAGGATGGGGCACCCTCAGTCGTGGTGGTGTTCAGAAAAATCAATGGTGTCGGACCGGAATGTCCGATCGTTCGACTCCGCTCAGGGCAGATCAAACGCAAGGTCCTCGACTTCGCGATTGAACTTCTATCGCCGCGCCCGGGATGACGTCCATCGAGGCGTCATGGCTCTTGCGAAATCTCGATGAGGTTGCCTTCGAGATCGCGGATCTCGAAGAACTTGGTGCCTTGGCGGTCCTGCTGAATTTCGCCGACGTCTACGCCACGCGCTGTCAAATAATCTCTGGCCTTGGCAATGCGAGGAGTGTAGAGCATGGGAGTTTCGTCGGCAGTGGGAACGTCGCGAGGGCCGAGGACGAAGTAAACCTCGTCGGCGAGCCACAGCTCGACCCCGCGTTGGCCGTCGTCAAATTTAGTTGGACGCGGGCGAAGGCCGAATTTCTCCACATACCACGAAGTCGCGGCGGCGACATCGAGCACAGGAATGTAGTTACTAGCAGCAGGAGTGAAGAGGGTCATAGGGCTCTGGTGGGGCAGTATAGCGGGATGTGGGCATGGTTGCGCTCACGGCATAGAGTGATGGTGACCTGAGAAGAAAATCCGCTTGTAGCATGGCATATACATGGTCCGCCTGATTGAAGCAGCTTAGGATGGGGTATCGGATAGAAGTGTCAGGATGCGCCAAGCCGGGACGCTACGTTTCCGCCTGTCGCGCTGTTTCCCGCCAATCGCATCCATTTGGCCACTGTTCCAATAGTGGCGCGCTCAGTCGGTTCCGAGGTGTGATCGGAACCCAAACATCCACGGCGAAAGCAACCCATAACGTCCCCCATTTTGGCGGATGTGGGGGAATTATAGAGGTGGTCCACCATGGTGAAATCAGTATTGATAGCGGATGACCACAAAATGATCCGACACGCGCTGTGTGATCTGTTCGCTTCACAAGAGGATTTTGAGGTATGCGGAGAGGCAGAGAATGGACAGGAAGCCCTCGAAATGGCCCGGGTGTTTCTGCCAGATTTGATCTTAATGGATCTTTCGATGCCGGTGATGAATGGCATAGAGGCAGCATGCGAGTTGAAGCGGCAAATGCCGATGGTGCCTATCATCATATTTAGCGAGTATGGTGACGTGTTCTCGGAGCGCGAAGCCCGTTCTACGGGCATTTCGGCGGTTGTCTCGAAAACGGACAGTCTTTCGACCTTGTTGGATCGAGCTCGTTCATTTTTTTATCCGATGGCGGCGTGAGTTTGCCGGGCTGAATTCTTGGGCGCGACGCTTTTGTCGCGACTACGCGGACCGCTGGCTCGAGGGTGGCACGCTTCTGTCGCGACTGTGCGCGCTAAACGGGGCCACCAGAAAGGCGAACCGTACAGTTGCGACTCCCCCGACCCGAATTTCCTGTGGACGGAATAACGGGTGGCCGCATTGGGTCCCGGGGAGCGCACAGAAAGGATATTCGTTTTTCGATACGCCAAATCGTAAATTTGAATTGCACCGCAGCGGCTGCCGCGAGATACTAACTAGGTTATGGTTCACACTTCCACCCAGAAGATGGTCATGTGTTGTTGTTGTACCTGTCGTGTCTCTTCTGGGGACTGGGTGCAACCGAGCTAATCAGCAATTCTAATTCTTAAGCTCAGACCCACCGCCAGAAGGACTGGCTGGTGGGTTTTGTGTTTTTAGATAGCTCTCAGCCATCAGCTTTCAGCCGTCAGTTAAGGCAAGGCGGATTTGGCTGAAAGCTGATAGCTGAAAGCTGAAAGCTAAACAAATGAAAGCTTCTAACTCACTCTGGAAAGACAAACTCGCCGATCAGATGCCCGAGCATCTCGCTCGCGAGATTGACATCTTTGAAACCGAGATCACGCTGCGCAAGCATGGCAAACTCGAAGAACGCCTGTTTGCCGAAACCCGTCTGCGCCGAGGGGCTTATGGGCAGCGGTACGACAACGGGCAGCGCAATGATGGGAAAAAGGTCCAGAAGCTGAATTTTCCTTCTGGGGATTTGACTAAAGGTCCCAACACACTTTGGGATGCGCCGGGAATGCAGCGCATCAAGATTCCCGCGGGCGGCCTGAATGCGGAGCAGCTCGAGGTGATGGCGGAGCTGGCGGAGGAGTACTCGGATGGCATTGCGCACGTCACCACACGACAGGATTTCCAGCTCCACTACGTGCACATAGATGACACACCTGCGCTGATGCGGCGATTAGCGGCGTCAAGCATCACCACGCGCGAGGCTTGCGGAAATTCGGTGCGCAACGTCACCGCATGCCCGTACGCCGGGGTTTGCACCGATGAAGCATTTGACGTGACGCCATATGCACGGGCACTGGCGAAGTTTTTGCTGGGGCATCCTGACACTCAGAGTTTCGGCCGCAAGTTCAAGCCGGCGTTCAGCGGATGCGCGCAGCATGCATGCGGACTAACTGGATTGCACGACCTGGGATTGATCGCGAAGAAGCGCACGAATGCCGAAACGGGCAGGGAAGAGCTCGGTTTCGAAATGTATGTCGGCGGCGGGCTGGGCGCGGTTCCGTACCAGGCAAAGTTGTTCGATGAGTTTGTCGCTCCTGAGGAGTTGCTGCCTTTGGCGCAGGGGATCGCGCGCGTCTTCACCCGGCTTGGAGAGAAGAAGAACCGCAATCGCGCGCGAATTAAGTTTCTGATTCAGGACATTGGCATTGAGAAGTTCCGCGAGCTGGTGCGCGAGGAACGCAAGATCCTGCCGTTTGATCCGCGCTGGACCGAGTTCATTCAAGAAGCGCACGCGGAATTTGCGGAGGCTCCGCTGAAGCCAGCGGTGGATGTACCCGAGCTGGTGCTCATCAATACAGCAAATGGTTCGGGGGCGGAGTTCCAGGAGTGGTTGAAGTCGAACACGCGCCCGCAGCGGCAGGCTGGATATGTAACCGTGACGGTCGCGTTGCCTCTCGGTGACATCACCGCGAATCAGTTGCGATCACTCGCGGATATCGCCCGCCGTTATACGAGAGAAACGGTTCGAACCACGGTTGAGCAGAACATCGTCATTCGATGGGTAAGCAAAGGAGACCTGCCAGAGCTGTACAAGGCGCTCCACGCTGTGGGGCTCGGCAATGCAGGCGCAGGAGCGTTGGTCGACATAACCAGCTGCCCCGGAACGGATACTTGCAAACTCGGCATTTCGTCCTCGCGCGGCTTGGCGGCACAGTTGCGCAAGCGGGTCAGCGAGAGGAGCTTCACATCAGATCAAGCGGTGCAGAACCTGCATATCAAAATCAGCGGTTGCTTTAACAGTTGCGGACAGCATCATGTTGCAGACCTCGGCTTTTATGGCGTGAGCCGCAAAATTGCGGGCTACGCCGTGCCACACTTCCAAGTTGTTCTCGGCGGGCAGTGGGAGAAGAATGCGGGCTCGTATGGGCTGCCAATTGTGGCAGTGCCCTCGAAGAGTATTCCGCAGGTGGTCTCGCGTTTGACCGAGCGATACGTGGCCGATCGCAAGAATGGAGAGACCTTCAAGGATTTCGTCACGCGGACCGGCAAAGCGCAACTCAAGAGTCTGCTTGAGGACTTGACCAAGCCGCCGGTCGGCGACCGGTCCTTCTTTAGCGATTGGGGTGATCCGCGCGAATACACGCTCGGCGACATGGGCGAAGGCGAATGCGCAGGTGAGGTGGTTTCCGCACTGGACTTCGGTCTAGCTGCAGCCGAGAGGGAACTGTTCGAAGCGCAATTGTCACATGAACTCGGCGATGCAGAACGCGCTGGGAAAGGCGCCTACCTCGCCATGGTGACAGCGGCGAAGGCCCTGGTACAAGTTGAGAATTCGAACATCAGCAATGATGCCGATCAAATCGTTGCGGAGTTCCGGCAGCGTTATTTCGACACGCAGGTGTTTTTCGATCCATTTGCCGGCGGGAAGTTTGCGAACTATCTTTTTGACGCGCAGCGCAAGGCTGGGCAATCGCATAATTCAGAGTCGAGTCGCTACCTGATGGAGGAAGCGCAACTCTTCATTGATGCCGCATATAGCTGCAGCAATCGGCTGGGAACATTGGTGAGCGCATGATGCGATCCATTCTGGAAGAAGAGGCCGCCTTGGAGCTGCAGCACGTCAACGTTAAGCTCTTGCTGGAAAATCCGAACGAGCTAGATCTGAGCACGGTCGTCAACGTGTTTCACAGTTGGATTCAGGGCCAGGTATGTGAAGAACTGCTGCTCGATGTAGCGGACTATCGGCACGTGCATCATGGCCCCGGAATTGTGCTGATCGGGCACGAGGCTGATTACGCGATCGACAACACCAGCGGTCGTTGGGGCGTGCGGTATAACCGGAAGGCGAAGCTGGAGGGAAGCAATCAAAGCCGACTGGTGCAAAGTGTTCGAGCGGCCCTCGTGGCAGCAGAGCGTTTGCAGCAAGATGCGCGCCTACACGGAAAGTTTAACTTTAATGGCCAGGAAATCGAGATATTCGTCAATGACCGGCTTCTGGCGCCAAATCGACCACAAACCAAGCAGGTGCTGCAGTCTGAATTCCATGCATTTGCTGGTGAATTGTTTGGCGACGTTGAATACACGTTGAACTTCGAGACTGACACTCGCAGGCTGTTCGGGGGCACGATCAAGGCTAATCGGCGTCTGAGACTTGCAGACCTCCTGGAGAACCTCAGCCGACGCGAGAATGCTGGTTATGACGTCGTCTGACGTGATGCGTCCAAGCCCGATTGACTACTTCCGCAAACCGGACAAGCAATGAGGGCCGCGGGATGCCACGAATGACACGCTTTCTTAGAATCTCCTTGGCTGGAGTGGGGGCCGTTGCGATCTTGGCGATGGCCTCCGTGTACGCCTTGTTTCACGGATATTTCGATCATGGTCAGTTTGAGATCAAGCAATTCCAATGGTCCTCTGCGAATCAGGTGGCGATGCTGGCCGAGCGTTCAGACAATCAGGCGTTAGGCGGGCTTGAAGATTACGTGGTTGTTGGAAATCATCTGTTTACTCCTGACGAGCTTCTACACGCGTTATACGTTATACAGTGATGCAGTTATCTTTAGTGCTTTGAGTAATGACCTGACGCTTCGCTGGGATCGTCCGAACAGGCTGATTATCGGATGCAACGGCCCGACTCTAGACAGAGACCACATCAATCGTCAGAAGCGACAAATGGGCAATATTGCAATTTCATACGAGAATATACCAACCAAGTAGTACGGCGGCAGTTTACGGGATGGGCCCACCCTTTGACGGGTGCCCCACATCTCACCGGTGTTGGGAGAAGTGGGAAATGGATAAACAAAGAAACGTTCCAGACGATCTATTTGCAAAGGGAATTACTGCGTGAGCAATAAAGCCCGGGCAAACGCTTGATCGCGGCCGATGCAGGGCGGCAGCCCGCACACCAGAGGTAGTGTCCGATAACAAGTATTATGTAAACTAGCCGATCAGGGTTTTGTCATTGTTGCTGCTGTTCCTGCTCCTGCTGGGCCTGAAGATTCTCGGCTAAGGACGGAGGCGGGGCGCGGCGGACGATCATGGCGGGGGCCATGTCTTCGTTGGCGGGAGCGTCTGCAAGGGCGACTGTCACCGAGACGCTGAGTTCGCTTTCGGCTCCGCCTTTGAATACGCCGCGGGTGGGAGGGACTTCGGCATAATCGCGTCCGACGGCGACGCGAATGTGGCTTTCACCTCCGAGGACGTTGTTGGTGGGATCGAATTCAGTCCAGCCGAGTCCAGGTAACAGGGCCTCGACCCAGGCGTGGGACGCGCCTTCGGCGGCGGCAGCCTTGACGGGGTCGGCGTGGAAAAGATATCCGCTGACATAGCGACACGGAATGCGAAGTTTGCGGGCCAGCGCGATCATGATGTGGGCGAAGTCCTGGCAAACGCCTTTGCGCGCCGTAAGTGCATCGTCAATCGGTGAGTCAACGCCGGTGCTGTTGGGGACGTAGGCAAATTTCTCATTAATCGCTTGGCTGATTTCCAAAAGTAGTTCGAGTGGGGTTCCCCGCCGCTCGAGTTTCATTTCACTGGCCAGCTTCTCCAGCAAGGGCGTGGAGTGCGCGAAGGCGCTGGGCAGCATCATCTCCCAATAATCCCCGGTTGCAACCATCTGATCCAGATCATCCCAAGTGCGCTCGGCGGCGACGAATGCGTTGGGCGCGGGCAGAACGTCCACTAGCGACTTCGCCTTCAAGGTGAGCTCGGCATGGCTTCCGGCTATATCAAAGTGATGGACGATGTTGCCCAGGAAATCGCGGTACTGCATGATGGCGGCCGCCGGGCGCACGTCGAGCGAGAAGCTGAGACAGCGCTGGCCTTCGTCGCTGCGCGGCTGCATGCGGACCTCCATCACGCTTTCGCGGACGGCGGGCTTGTAGCGGAATTTGGTGATATGGCGGACGGAATAGATCAATGGGTCTCCTCGGGTCAGGTTTCAAAGTTTCAAGGTTTCGAGACAACATTCGCAACCTTCGTGAGAAATCGAATCTCGTGCCGCGTAACCATTTGCCGCTCGGACATTCGCCCTCGCGCTCGGGTCTTCCGCTCCTCCTACCCAGGGCTCACGCCCTGGGCTAAGATATGCCGCCCCTTCGGGGCTGGTTCCCTGCCGCTCTTTGCATAGTGTTCAAGCTTCCGAAGTCCAGGTGCCGAGATTCGTAGCCCTATCTGAATTGGTACCCCGAAATCGAAGGGTTCCCCTCGCCTCAACTTTGAAACATCCGAAACCTTGAAACTCTGAAACTTCCCTACTGCATAAGCGCCGATTCCACTGGATAATCAAAATAAATCTGCTGAATTGCGTTGTGCGCCTGGCCGCAAAGCCGCTGAACATTGCTCAAATGAGTCTGAAGGCCGTCGGCCATGATTTCCTCGATTTGCGCAAAGCTCAGATTGGCGCGCATACGTCCTGCCAGGCGCGATGGCGAATCGGCTTTGCGTTCAGTCAGCTCACTCACGGAGCGCAAGGCGGCGTGCACTTTGTCCACGGAGAAACGGACCGAGTGCGGGAAATCTGGATTCAGCAGCAGGAACTCCGCAACTCGCAATGGCCGCAGCTCGGCGGTGTATTTCTTGCAGTACGCTTCGAAGGCAGCACAATCTTTCAAGAGTCCCACCCACTCCAGATATTCGTCGGTGTCGATGGTGTACTCCCAGGGCTGGGTGAACTTTCGAAAATGGGTGCCGATCAAAGTTGCCAGGCCGTGAGTGCGCTCCACAAAGCGCCCAAGCTGAATATATTGCCAGCCCTCGCCATGGCTCATTGTCGAGTCGGTTACGCCTTGAAAAAGATGCGCTCCGTCAAGGGCGCCGCGAAAGAAAAGTTGCGAATGCAGAATCCAACTTTCGCCGGCCGGGGTCGCGACGATCTGGAGATAGAGCCGGTTGAGTTGCTCCCACATCTCTGAGCTGCACTGTTCGCGCACCTGACGTAGATTTTCTCGCGCTGAAGAAATGCAGGACACAATGGAAGACGGGTTCGTGCGATCAAGCGTTAATGTGTAAGCCAGAGTCGCGGAGTCAATCTTGACTCCGGCAGGAACCGGGACCTGCAATGCCTCGAGCAGGCGCAACCAGCGACTGGAGCCTGATTTTGGAGACTGGTCGAGCCGCAACTGGAAATCCACGTCAATCAAGCGGGCTGTATGCTCGGCTCGCTCCAGGTAGCGGCTCATCCAGTACAAGCTGTCGGCAACTCGGGATAGCATATGTGTGTTGGTTCCGTATATTCCCACCCTACGAAAACCGCGTAGGGTGGGGCACCCTCAGTAGTGGTATTTTCCGATGTCTTTCATGCGCGCAGCACCCAGGTATCTTTGCTGCCGCCGCCTTGCGATGAATTCACCACTAGCGATCCGCGGCGAAGCGCCACGCGCGTCAGTCCTCCCGGCACCAGGGTCACGTTTTCTCCGTAAAGAATGTAGGGGCGCAGATCAATGTGGCGAGCTCCGATTTCTCCATCCACAAAACACGGCGCCCGCGACAGCGCCAGCGTTGGCTGTGCAATGTAATTGCGCGGATCGGCCTCGATTGCGCGACGAAACTTCTCGCGCTGTGCGGCGGTGCTTTGCGGACCGATCAACATGCCGTATCCGCCCGATTCGCCGACGGCTTTCACTACCATTTCGTCCAGATGTTCCAGCACGTGGTTGCGCTGCACCTTGTCGGTGAGCACATAGGTCTCAATGTTTTCGAGGATTGGATCCTCGCCGAGGTAATAGCGAATGATCGCCGGCACGTAAGCGTAGGTGGCCTTGTCATCGGCGACTCCGGTGCCGACAGCGTTCACCAGCGAAACATTCCCGGCGCGGTAGGCGTTGAAGAGCCCGGGCACTCCCAACCGCGAGTCGGGACGGAAGCACAATGGATCAATAAAATCGTCATCTACGCGGCGATAGATCACGTCCACGCGGCGCAGTCCGGCGGTCGTGCGCATATAGACGATGTTGTCGTGGACCAGAAGATCGCGGCCTTCCACCAGCTCAATGCCCATCTGTTGCGCCAGGAATGTGTGCTCGAAGTACGCCGAGTTAAAAATTCCCGGCGTCAGCAGAACGATGGTCGGCTCCTGGCGTCCCGAGTGGCTTGCAGGGATGAGCGCTCGCAATGTCGCCAACAGGGATTGCGAGTAATGATCAATTGGGCGGACGCCATAGACCTGGAACAGTCCAGGGAAAACGCGCTTCAGAACTTTGCGATTGGCCAGCATGTAAGAAACACCGCTGGGAACGCGCAAATTGTCTTCGAGTACGGCAAAGCTGCCGTCGGGCAATCGCACCAAGTCGGTGCCGCAAATGCTGACGTAAATGCCGCGCGGGACGGGTAGTCCGCGCATTTCGCGCCGGAAATGTTTGCAACTGTAGATCAGCTCGCGGGGCACGACGCCATCGGCCAGAATGCGGCCCTGATGGTAAATGTCCTGCAGAAAGAGATTCAGCGCGGTGATGCGCTGGGTCAGTCCGCGCTCAATGACATGCCATTCACTGCCGGAAATGATACGCGGTAGAAGATCGTTGGGGAAAACGCGCTCAGTTCCCTGTTCATTTCCATAAACAGTGAACGTAATTCCCTGGTGGAGAAACGACAAGTCCGCGGCCTGCTGGCTTTTTCTCAGGTCTTCGGCCGGCAATTCGAGCAGCGTGCGGAAGAGCGCTTGATAATGCGCGCGCGGAACGCCAGGCGATCCGAACATTTCGTCGTAGGCGTTGTCGAATTGATAGTTCAAAAACGGAGGCGGAAATGGGGACGGCGGAGGCGGCTGCTTGAGTCGCAAAACCCGAGATCTGACCGTGCGTCCTTGAGGCACTTCAGAAGTTTAGGGGCTCGCGGGAGGAGGCGTCCAATCGAAATTGTTTATTGGAGGCATTGGCGATGACGTGGAAACGCGTCAGTTGCGGATGTCAGACATCAATTGTTCGACTTCGGATTTTAGATCAGCTGTAAGCGGCAGGAAAGGCAGACGCGGAGGGCCACCATAATAGCCGTTCAAATCGGCGGCATATTTGAGTGCGGGAATGCCGAACTCAGCTCCGACTCGAGTGGATGCGCGTTCAATTCGTTCCTGTTTGATTCGCGCAAGCTCGGCATCGCCTTCCCTCCATGCGGCGTAAATCTCGTAACAGGCGGTCGGGGCAGGAGAGGCAAATGCTAGCACCCCACCGACTGCTCCCGCTTCTAGGGATGGAAGCAGTCGCTGAGCGGCGCCGGCGAGAACTTGGAAGCCGACTTCTTTTTGGCGGGTCTTGAGATTGCCGACCAGTTGAATGGAGGAAGATGAGAGCTGCTTAGATTCTGCGGCCCCATACACCTGGGCTGCCGGACGGGCGGGGGCGCCCGTCCCCACATGGCCTGCGGTGGCGCCTGCTTCCACGAGGTCCGTTGTGGGGCCCGCGAGTGCGCCTATGGTGACGAGTTCAGCATCTTCGGTCGACGAACCGTTCGAATCAGTCGTCAGCATGCGAGGGGTTACCGCAGCGAACGTTTCTGTAACCGTCGCACTGCGCTTGACGTGGCGTGTGCCTTCCACGATTTGGCGGATTTTAGGCGCGTTGCCGCCGGACTCTTTGATCCCGATGATGTTTGGGTGATGGGCGAGTTCGATCACCAACTCCGCCGCCATGTCGTATCCGGTAAAAATAGGGACACTGTAGATGAGAAGCGGCAAGGGCGACCGGTCGGCGACCGTACGATAGAAGGCCAGAAGGCTGGCGGACTTCATCTGCGGGCGATAAAAGTGTGGCGTGCGAACCAGCGCAACGTCGTAGCCAAGATGGGCGGCGTATTCAGTCAGACGCAGAGTCTCGATTGCAGATTCGGCTCCGGTTCCGGCGATCAAGACTTTGTGCGGCGCGCAGACCTGGCGAGCGGTTCGCAATACTTCCCTTCTTTCTTCGTCCGAGAGCATGATCGCCTCTCCGGTAGAACCGAGGACGACGATGCCGGCAACTGGAGTCTTTGAATAGCGCTCGACGTTGAACTCAAGCTTTTTGAGGTAGACGCGTCCGTCGGGATAGAAAGGTGTTGTGATTGGCGGAAAGATGCCGTGCAGGAGCATGAGAGCTGTCATTCGTTCAGAAGACGAAATGACAGATTATTGTAAATGTTCTTTCAGTTGTGCCTACGGCACTCGCGATATTTTGAGCAAACCCGGCGCACGAAGCGCCGGGCTATTGGCAGTTGTACCCACGGAGCAAGGCGTTTGTTGGTCTAGCACAGATCGGTTAGCGCGCAACAGCTTCATTGGATCAGGCAACAATCCACGAATTCTGAACGTGGTGCGTTACTACTTTTCGCAGGTAACCTGATTGTTCCAGTCCACGAATGCGCCGTTGGGATTATCTCGCCATGCCCAGACGTGCAGTTCGAAGAATGGATTTAGATTGAACCGGTTCGGGCTGTCAACGAACTGGAAGGCCTGGCCGTCGAGCGTCGGCGGTGTATTGTTGTGGTTTGCCAGCCATGTGGCAGCGTCCACAATGTATTCAACTCCGACCAGGCGCCGCCTGTTTCCAACCGGTTCGTATATCAGCGCTTCGGGATGCGCGGCGTCAATCTCTCCGTCGCCTACTAGCGGTCCATTAACGTAGTGAATGCCCATGGCTCCGTGGTCGGGGCCAGTGACACAACCAAAAGCGGGCCCGTAGCCGGCTGGGCCGGCGGCGTTGACATTGATGAACTGTGCCGTATTCTGGCGAACGGTTTGGACAAGAGTTGCGGGCACGGTGTGCTCGTGATCTGTTTGTTGCGCAAAAAGTGGAGTCGCGATGATGATAATGCCAAGCAGCACCACGACTGAGATATTGAGCTTTGAGGCGTGTTTCATAGTTTTTCCTTTAGTTTGGAATTGAGATCTGGGCTAACCCGAATACCGTTGAGTTCACTTACGGCCAGTTGTTGGATCAATTACGCGGGATATTTCAGTCACCTTGCTAGCCGGGAATCCGCTCAGCTGCGCGTGCTTCTGAATGACCTGCTCATTCGTGGCCAGATACACGCAGAACATTTTGTCGGCTGTTATGTACGACTCCTGCCATTGAATGTCCGGTCCAAGCTGCGCTAGTACCGCGTTGGATTTCCATGCCGCGTCGCGCACCTGTTGCGGATTCAGCGCCCCTATTTGTGGGATCTCCCGCTCAATCATGAATTTCTTCATAAGCAATCTCCATATACCTGAACCCAGTTGCATTCGATGATTCACAGTAGCCGCGTACTTCGCTTGTAACAAGATGGCATATATGCCATTGTAGATAGGTAATTAAGCCATCAGTCTTTAGACGGCAGCTATGACAGAAATCACAGTTCTGCTTCTTAACCAGAGCTTCTCCTCCACGGCCATCGGCCCCATGGAGGTCTTTCGCCATGCCGGCTCGCTGTGGAACACACTTACGGGAACGAAACCAGCGCCTCCCTTTCGGGTGACCACGGCCTCCACGAATGGAAAGGCGGTGCTTTGTGACGGGCCAATTCACATCAAGCCGATGTGCGCGCTCAAAGATGTTCGTAGAGCCGACCTCATATTTATTCCAACCACGGGATTGGGACTTGATGATGTGGTTGAACGCAATGCGCCGGTTGTGCCATGGTTGAAGCGCTGGCAGAAGCGCGGAGCGGAAATCGCGAGTGTTTGTTCGGGCGTGGGGCTAGTCGCGGCAACTGGTATGCTCGATGGCAAACGCGCCACTACACATTGGGGCCTTGCTGCCCGGTTCCGCGAAAAGTATCCGAAGGTGAGGTGGATGCCTGAGTTCATGGTCACTGAAGACCACGGCTTCTACTGCGGAGGGGGTGTGCACGCGTCCCTTGATCTCAGCTTGTATCTAGTGGAGAAATTCTGCGGTCATGATGTTGCGATGCAGACCGCTAAGGCGCTGCTCATCGAGACACCCCGCGCGTGGCAGTCCGGATTTGCGATTGTCCCATTGAAGACCGAGCACCACGATCAAGCGATCTCGAGAGCACAGGAGTGGCTGCACGAGAACTTTCATCGCACGTTCCCGCTGGAGTCGCCGGCGCGGCGGGTTGGTATGAGCCTGCGCAACTTTGTCCGACGCTTCAAGGAAGCAACCGGAGACAGCCCGCTGATGTATCTGCAGAAGTTGCGCATCGCGGCGGCACGACGTTTGTTGGAAAATAATCATCGTAGCGTGCAAGAGATCAGCGATGCTGTCGGCTATCAGGACGTGGCGTTTTTTCGCCAACTATTTCAGCGGCACACAGGGGTATCGCCGAGTGGGTATCGGGAGAAGTTTGGGGTGTGAAAAAGCCTGGTTGCCCAGCTTGTTCGCAAAGAGTGCGACACGAGTGAGGCAGCCGCCAAACTAAACAACGGAGAGAGCATGGATATCAGATCGGTTCAGAAGCCGTTTAAAGAGCAATATCGCCGCGATCCCAACAGCTCGCGCATTACACTGACGGCCAAAGGTTCGGAGACTGCCACTCCTTTGAGTTGCTCGGTAGATATCGGGCGGGCGATCTATCAGGCTGAAGCTCACAAAGGAGTCGGCGGAGCGGGCACAGCAGCTTGCTCCGGCGATCTTCTGCTCGGCGCGTTGGCGGCGTGCGCTCAAATCACCTGCCAGTTGGTCGCTACGGCGTTGGGTGTTCCCACTCAGCGCATCGAGGTAACGGTAAACGGAGACATGGATTTGTCGGGTACGCTCGGTATCTCGAAAGATGTTCCAGTCGGCTTTGAGGCAATTCGAGTGGAGTTTGACATTGATGCTCCGCAGGCGAGCGCGGATCAGATACGAACACTGCGGGAGAAGACGGAACAGTATTGTGTGGTGATGCAAACCATGCAGCGGCCGCCCAAGATTGAGACGAGGTGGAACGGCCAGCACTCTGAATAAATACGGCGGGTGCCCCACCTTCCCCGTGTTCTTTGCGGAAGGATGGGGATTTTGACGTTCGTCATCCCCGATCCAGCCGAGTCAAAGCCCCGCTTGTCTCGCCAAAGAACGGCGAGACAAGGACGGGCAGTTCCTGCTGGCTGTCATCCTGGCTGTCATCCTGAGCGCAGCCGCTGGTTCGCGAAGCGAACCGGCTGCGGAGTCGAAGGACCTCATGAAAGCTTGGACCTTGGGGGGCGTGTCGAGGAATTCTCACAACGATGCAGCAAGTCGTGTACGTGAGAATGCCTTGAAGCAGCATCAGCCGGCGCTGGCAATGCAGGATCCTTCGACTTCAGCGGGTCGTTCGCAGAGCGAACGACTCGCCTTCGCTCAGGATGACAGGATGACTTGCGGACCATTTCGAGACGTTTGTAAGCAAAGCTCCAGGTGCTATTTCTTGTTAAGTGACGGTTCGGCTTCGCACTTGGAGCGGATTCTCGCCATGGCAGCGAGTTCGAGGTACGCGCTTTCCATGCAACGCTGAATGCGCGGACGGATAAGCAAACATATATACGCCGGGGTACTTTGCATCGAACCTGCGACTGAAGCGCTTAACGAGCTGTTGATCGAACTTGGCCCACTTCTGCGAGAACAATCTGCTGACCAAGACTTTGATGGCCGGCAACTCGCGAGGCCACCGCTCTCCCAGCCGTATCGCCCGAGGCGCTCTTTTAACCTCGAATCCGAGGGATTTGAAAGCAGTGTTGACCCGATTGCCGCCTGAGAATTCATTTGGAAGACAGCCGGTGCATAAGCTTAGGATTGCTTTCGGCGGATAGGGCATGCCTTCAGCGTCAAATATGGCGTATCTGCTGCCGGAGTCTCTTCCTTTGAGCCGAACCTTCGTATTGAAGTCCCTCATTCCTCTGCGAACCGTCAACGCAGTCAAAACGAATGGTCGACCATGAATCGTGAGTTGTATCGTGTTCCTGGCCGTGGTCATTTGCTAACCCCACGCTCCGCGTGCAACTGCTGCAACGCCCTCACATTCACTTCCCCACGTTGCAGCGCAGCGATGCCCTCTGCGGCGGCGCGGGCTGCGGCTAGCGTTGTGATCGTGGGGATGCGCGCGGTAACAGCGGCGCGGCGGATCGCTTTCTCGTCGAAGAATGGGTCTGCGCCTTCGGGGGTGTTCACGATTAGCTGGATGCGGTCGCCTTTGATCAGATCAACGACGTTGGGACGGCCTTCTTTTACCTTGTAAACGCGATCGCAAGCCATGCCGGCCGCTTCGATCACATCGGCGGTGCCGGCGGTGGCGACCAGCTTGAACCCCATGTCTACGAATTTAAGGGCTACCTCGGCGACTTGAGGCTTGTCGTGGTCGGTGACGCTGACAAACACACAGCCTTGTGTCGGCAGCTTTTGTCCGGCGGCGATTTGGGCTTTGGCAAAGGCTTCGCCGAAGTTATCGGCTACGCCCATGACTTCGCCGGTGGATTTCATCTCCGGGCCGAGGACGGTGTCCACGCCGGGAAATTTGTTCCAGGGGAAGACTGGCGATTTCACGTAATAGTGTGAGCCGGTGTCAAGGTCTTTTTTCTGGTCGATGTATTCAGGCAGGAATTCGCGGAGCTTGCGGCCGGTCATTAGGCGTGCGGCGATTTTCGCCATCGGAATGCCGGTGGCTTTCGAAACATATGGTACGGTGCGCGATGCGCGAGGATTTACTTCGAGGACATAGACTTTTCCGCCGGTGCCATTGCCTGCTTCGTTGCGGAGCTCCGCTCCGCCGGGGTGGGCGAGGGCATCCGCCCCTATGTGGTCGGTGGTGGTGTCGGCGTATCCGTTGCGTGGGATCGCAAACTGCACGTTCATCAGGCCAATGACTTTTAAAGCTCGCGCCAGTTTGAACGTGTATTCGCGCATGCGATCTAGCAGGTGCTCAGGAATATCTACGGCGGGAAGAACACACGAAGAATCGCCTGAGTGGATGCCGGCTTCTTCGATATGCTGCATAATTCCGCCGATGACTACATCTTCCCCATCGGAGAGCGCGTCCACGTCAACTTCGATCGCGTCTTCGAGGAAGTGATCAATCAGCACCGGACGGTCCTGCGAATATTCGACCGCTTCCTTCATGTAGCGGACGACGGTCTCTTCGTCGTAGGCGATGACCATGGCGCGTCCGCCGAGGACATAGGAAGGACGTACCAGCACCGGGTAGCCGATCTTCGCTGCGCCGGCCACAGCTTCTTCGAGTGAAGCGGCCATCGCTCCGGGAGCCTGCGGGATGCCGAGTTCGTCGAGCAATTTGCCAAAGCGCTTGCGGTCTTCGGCGAGATCGATGGATTCGGGCGAGGTGCCGATGATTTTCACGCCGGAGTTTTTCAGCGGAAGCGCGAGGTTCAACGGAGTTTGTCCGCCGAACTGGACGATTACGCCAACCTCCGCCCCCGACGCGGATTCGTGTTCATAGATGGCCCAGACGTCTTCGAACGTGAGCGGCTCGAAGTAGAGACGGTCGCTGGTGTCATAGTCGGTCGAGACCGTCTCGGGATTGCAGTTGACCATGATGGTCTCGTAGCCATCTTCGTGGAGCGCGAATGAGGCGTGGCAGCAGCAGTAGTCGAACTCAATTCCCTGCCCTATGCGGTTCGGGCCACTGCCGAGGATGATGACTTTCTTCTTGTCGGTGGGCGCGGCTTCGTCTTCATCTTCGTAGGTCGAATAAAGATATGGCGTATAGCTTTCGAATTCGGCGGCGCAGGTGTCCACGCGTTTATTATGTTTCTTGCGCAGGTGGCGAATTTTTTCTTGATCGCCTTTGCCGCTCAGGCGCCAGGTTCCCGCGAGGCGTCCGTCGGAGAAGCCCATGCGCTTGGCATCGCGCAGCACCTCAGTCGGGACGGATTCGAGCGGGTGCTTCTCGACTTCAAGCTGCATGTCATTAATTTCTTTGAGCTGATATAGGAACCACGGATCGATGCCGGTCATTTTCGCGAGCTGCTTGACTGTGTGGCCCTGGCGGATGGCGTAGCGGACGTAGCTCAAGCGCTCTGGGTGCGGCGTGACAAGGCGCTGGGTGAGAATCTTCGGCTCGATTTTTTCGCCGCCGATACGCTTGCCCGTGTCGAGCGCGCGGACACCTTTCATCAGCGCTTCTTTGAATGTCCGCCCAATCGCCATGACTTCGCCGACGGACTTCATCTGCGGACCTAGGCTCTCGTCGGCGCCGGGAAATTTTTCGAATTGCCATTTGGGAATTTTTACGACGACGTAGTCGAGCGTCGGCTCGAAGCAGGCAGGAGTTTTGCGGGTGATGTCGTTGGGGATTTCGTCAAGCGTGTAGCCGACGGCGAGCTTGGCTGCGATCTTGGCAATTGGGAATCCCGTAGCTTTCGAGGCCAGCGCCGATGACCGCGACACACGCGGGTTCATCTCGATCACAACCATCCGGCCGGTGTGGGGATGCACTCCGAATTGAATATTTGATCCTCCGGTTTCGACCTTTCCATCCGAGAACCGACTCTTCGATCAGGGCCTGGTGAACTGGAGAAAAATCGAGTCCGCGGGCGAGGACCTCGAGCAACTCTTCACGGTTGTACGCCATGCCACCGCCGGAGCCGCCGAGTGTGAATGACGGACGCACGATGACCGGGAAGCCGATTTTTCCGGCGAATTCAAGGCCATCTTTGAGGTTGGTGACCAGCGCGGACTTTGGGACGTCGAGCCCGATGCGCTGCATTGCGTCTTTGAAGACGAGACGGTCTTCGGCTTTGTTAATGGCGTCGATGTTAGCGCCGATCAGCTTGACGTTGTGTTTTTCGA
>WNGE01001464.1_pt1 | contig 35524 bp, 34 predicted proteins | sample 5400651 | NCBI WGS metagenome assembly WNGE01 (sample SAMN13153370, study PRJNA577476) | soil metagenome | isolation source: 60 cm soil or saprolite under grassland replicate 2 | place: USA:California | collected 2016-06-15
ACGCGGTCCGCGCCGACGTCGAGCGACTCGCCGATCAGGGAGATTCGCTCGCCTTCGACGTAGACGTCGCCGACGTAGTCGTCCGCAGCGGTGATGACGCGCCCGCCTTTGATCAGAACCGACATTGCGAATCTCCCTTCTCGGTCGCTTTGCTTAGTTGCCGCCCTTTGTGACGTGGACGACGGCCTTCTTCCAGTTCAGTCCCTTCACGTCGCTGCCGGCCGCCTTCAGCCCTGCGAGCGCCGCCAGCTCGAGATCGGTCCGGTAGGCCTCGTGCCCCGGCACCTTCTTGAGCTTTCCATACGTCGCGACGATCCTCGCCGACCGCGCGTACGACGCCGCATCCATGAGCCCGACTCCCTTCGGAGCAGGCCAGATGAGCGCGTTGATCTCGTTCATCTGCCACGTCTGGTGACCGCGCGGCAGCGCCGGCCCGTTCGCGAGAACGGTGTTCACGCAGTCCTTGGCATGATCACGACAGTAGATCCACCCCCGGAGCGACGCCGCGATGAACTTCTTCGCCGTGTCCCGGTTGGCGGCGCTCTTGAGGTAGTTGGACGTCGTGAAGATGTTGTCCTCGAGCATCGAGGTGCCGACGGACTGCATCTTGATCACGTTGAGGTCGTTCATCGTGTAGAGCTTGCCCGTCTTCGGGTTCTCCGCCTCGAGCACCTGCGCGAGCTCGTTGTACGTCATCGCCGACGCGGCGTCGGCCTGGCGCTGGAGGAAGAAGCCCATGGTGAACGGCTCCTGGACGATGGTCACACCCTTGTTGTGGGCGGGATCCATGCCGTACTTCGCCAGCGCGGCGAAGACCTCGAACTCGTTGCCGCCGAGCCAGTTCGCGACCTTCTTGCCCTTGAGCTTGGCCACGGTGTTGAGGCCCGTGTCCTTCCACGTCAGCAACGTCAGGCCGCTCTTGTTGAACACCTGCGAGATGCTCACGAGGCCGACGCCTTTCGCGCGCGACAGCATCAGGCTCGAGAGCCAGTCGATCCCGAACTGCGCCTGCCCGCCGGCGACGACCTGCTCGGGGATGATGTTGGGCCCGCCGGGCTTGATCGTGACGTCGAGCCCTGCAGCCTTGTAGTAGCCCTTCGCCTTCGCCGCGTAGTAGCCGGCGAACTGCGCCTGCGTGACCCACTTCAGCTGCAGCGTCACCTTCGTCAGCTTCTGCGAGCCGGACGTGCGCGTCGTCGCTCCCGCCGCGGTGCTCAAGACCCCGACTGCTGCCATTGCGAGCAGCACGACCAGTGCAACTTTCCCTCTCATTCGCCCTCCTTCTCGTCGACCCGGTTCCTTGGGCGATTCTCTCGCATCCTCACTCCTCTGTCGATGGCCCGCCGCGCAGCGCGAGGCGCTCGAGCCCCGCCACCGCCAGATAGAAGGCGATTCCGAAGGCGCAGGCGACGCCGATCCCGGCCCAGGCTTCCTCGAAGTCGAAGGTCGAGCTCTTGCTGAAGATGAGGACGCCGAGCGCGTTGAACGAGCCGCCGAAGTACTCGCCGACGATCGCCCCGATCATCGAGAGAACCGTCGCGATCTTCAGCGCGGTGAACACGAAGGGGAGCGCGGTGGGCACTCGGACGCGACGGAAGATGTCGATCTCTCCGGCCGCGTACGAGCGCATGAGCTCGATCGACGCAGGCCGCACCGACGTCAACCCGCGAATGGTGTTCACGAAGACCGGGAAGAAGCACAGGACCGCAGCGATCGCCATCTTCGACGTCTTGTCGAAAGGCGAGAACCAGGCGTTGGTGATCGGTGCGAACGCGATGATCGGAACGGCGTTCGCCGCGATCGCGTACGGCATCAGTGCGCGGCCGACGCCGCGCCAGCGCGCGAGCACGAGCGCCGCGGCGATCGCCACCGAGCAGCCGATCACGAAGCCGCCCAGCGCCTCCTGGAACGTGAACCAGCCGGCGTGCAGGAGCTCGCTGCGGTGATCCCAGAATGTGCTCGCGATCGCCGACGGCTGCGGCGCGAGGAATCGCTTGATGTTGAACACAGCGATCGACTCCTGCCAGAACACGAGCGCAAGAACGAGGACGACGGCGGCCGGGGCCCAGTCGAGCGCCCGGCGCCCGACGCGTCCGGACAGCGTCCCGCGCGGGACCGGCGCGACCGCGACCGGCTGCGCGCTCATTGCGTGGCCGCCTGGTCGAGGTCGGAGCCGAGATGCAGCGCCTCGCGGACCTGCGTAACGAGCTCGAAGTAGCGCGGCTCCTCGCGTGTCTGCGCGCCGCGCGGGTACGGGAGATCGATGTCGACGATGTCCGCGATGCGCCCCGGGCGAGGCGACATCACGACTGCGCGCGTCGAGAGGAAGACCGCCTCGGAGATCGAGTGCGTGACGAACACGACGGTGCTCTTGCTCGCGTCCCAGATCCGCAGCAGCTCCATGTTCAGCCGCTCACGTGTCATCTCGTCGAGCGCGCCGAACGGCTCGTCCATCAGCAGCAGGGCAGGCTGGAAGGCGAGCGCCCGCGCGATCGCGACGCGCATCTGCATGCCGCCGGAGAGCTGCCACGGGTGGTGGTCGCCGAAGCCTTCGAGCTCGACCAGCGCCATCATCTCGTCGACGCGCGCCTTGCGCCGCGCCCGATCCCAGCCGAGCATCTCGAGCGGGAGCGCGACGTTCTTCGCGACGGTCCGCCAGTCGAAGAGCACCGAGTCCTGGAAGACGATGCCGTAGTCGTGGTCGGCCCGTGCGCGCGGCGCCGGCTTTCCGTTCACCGTGAGCGTGCCGCTGGTGGGCTGGATGAGGTCGCCGATGATCCGCAGCAGCGTCGACTTGCCGCAGCCGGACGGTCCGATCAGCGAGACGAACTCTCCCGGCTCGATCGCGAGCTCGATGTCCTGGAGCGCCACGACGTTCCCCCGCTCGAAGCGCTTCGTGAGGCTCTTGATCTCGACGACGCTCATGCCACGTGCTCCGGTGCGCGGCGCACGACGATCTTCTCCGCGCCGACGACGACGAGGAAGAACGAGATGCCCAATAGTGCGGCGACGAGGTTCGTGGCCCAGAGGTTCTGCGGGTTGAGGGTGTAGTACTGGTTGAAGTTCACGATGTACCCGCCGAGGCCGTCCTGGATAGAGGACGGCGCCTCGCCGATGATCGCGCCGACGATGCTCGCGGTCGCCGAGATCTTGAGCGCCGAGAAGATGAACGGCAGCGCGGCCGGGACGCGGAGCTTCCAGAGGATCCGCCAGCGATTCGCGGCAAATGCGCGCATCAACTCGACCGCGCGCCGGTCGGTCGACTGCAGCCCGCGCAGCGTGTTGATCGCCACGGGGAAGAACGTCAGGTAGGCGGCGATGACCGCCACCGAGAACCACGCGGCGACGTTCAGGCTGCCGAGATAGACGACCACGATCGGCGCGACGGCGAGGATCGGCACCGTCTGCGAGGCGACGACGTAGGGGAGGAACCCGCGCTGAAGCACGCGCCATTCCGACATCACGACGCCGAGCGCGAAGCCGACGGACGCGCCCATCGCGAAGCCGACGACCGCCTCCTTCGCCGTGAACAGCGCGGCATGGAGGAGCTGGATGACGAGGACGTCGCCGACCCCCGACGTCGGCTGACGGAAGAGCGCCTGCACGATCGTGTGGATGTGCGGCATCGACGTGTCGTCCACGAGGAACGGCCAGGTCCAGCCGGCGCTGATCCAGATCCAGCGGTAGAGCTCCCAGCCGCCGACGAGGGCCCCGAGCACGGCCACGGTCGTCGCCACGCTGACAGCCGTGCGGCGCAGGGCGGGCATGGCCCAGTGCATATCACAGTTGTAGAGTCGCGCCTATGCCGCTCGACCCGGGTCGCACCGTCGCGGAATTGCGCGAGCTGCAGGAGCTCACCGGCGACGAGAACGGGGCCCAGCGCGTCGCGTGGACGGACACCTGGGAGCAAGCGCGCGAGTGGCTGCGCGGCAAGGTCGCCGGCACCGGCGCGGAGGAGGAGGTCGACGCGGCCGGCAACCAGTGGTTCACGCTACCGGGCGCATCCGCGCAGGCGCTGCTGATCGGCGGCCACATCGACTCGGTGCCGAACGGCGGCTGGCTCGACGGCTGCCTCAACGTCATGGCGGGTGTCGAGGTGCTCCGGCGCATCGCCGAGGACGGGACGCCGCCGCTGACCGTACGCCTCGTCAACTGGGCCGACGAGGAGGGCGCGCGCTTCGGCCGCTCGCTGTTCGGCTCGTCGGCGGCGGCCGGCTCGATGGCGGACCAGGACGAGCTGCGCGCGAAGGTCGACGCAAACGGCATTGCGCTGCCCGACGCCGTTTCGGCGCACGGGGTCGACCTCGACCGCGCACTGGAGGCGCGCTCGCAGCTGGAAAACGCGGTCGCCTACCTCGAGCTGCACATCGAGCAGGGGCCCGTGCTCGAGTCGATGGACCTGCCGCTCGGCGTCGTCCTCGGCACGTTCGGAGTCGAGCGCCACCTCGTCACGTTCCGCGGCCAGGCGGCGCATGCGGGCTCGACGCCGATGGACAAGCGGCGCGACGCGCTCGCCGGCGCGGCGAAGCTCGAGCTGGAGATCCGCGAGATCGCGAAACGGACCGGCGGCGGCGCCGTCTGCACGATGGGCGGCGTCGTGACGAAGCCGGGGATCGTCACGTCGGTGGTGGAGACGGCTGAGTGCCTCCTCGACCAGCGCCACCTCGACGCGGCGACGCTCGCGGCGATGCTCGAGGAGGCGAAGGCGGCCTCGCAGCGGATCGCGCAGGACGAGAGCATCGGCGTCGAGTGGGAGCGGATCTGGAACATCGAGCCGATCCTCTTCGACGACGGTCTGATCGAGCTTGCGGACGAGTCCGTCCGCGAGATCACGGGTGAGTCGCACCGTCTCCCGAGCGGCCCGTTGCACGACGCGGCCGAGGTCGCCCGGGCGCGCATCCCGACCGTGATGCTCTTCGTGCAGAGCCTGCGCGGCCTCTCGCACACGAAGCTCGAGGACACGAAGCCCGAGCATCTCGAGCTGTCGGTCCAGGCGCTCGACGCGCTCGCCACGAAGACGCTCGCCCGCCTGGCCTAGTGACACTTTGTCACTAGGCGTAGGAGTTGCCCGCCGCGCTACCCTTGTTTGTGCAGGGAGCCGACCCGACTGGGCGGGCTCCGCCCCTCTCCCTCAAGAAGAAGGAGCTTCGCCGTGCGGGTGCTGGCCGCAGCATCCGCATCTACGTCCCCGGCTCCCTGCCACACGCGCCGAGGCGACGCGAGCGTGCGCTGGAGGAAGCCGCGCGGTTCAATCCGTCGCGTGCGCCGCCTCGGACTGCGAATCCACTGGGCCTGGGTTCCCGCCGCGATCTTCTTCGTCGCCGTCAGCTGGATCAGGCACGGCTGGGCCGTGACGGCGCTGCTGGTGCTGCTCGGCCTGCTGCTCGCCTTCTACGCGGAGTGGAGGGCGAGGCGGCGCAGGCGCTAGAACGCGCGGACGAGGACGACGCCCACGCCGACGAGCAGCACGCCGACGAGACGTCCCGGCGACGCGTGCTGCTCCTTGAAGCCCACCCAGCCGAACTGGTCGACGAGCACCGAGGCCACGGTCTGGCCGAAGATGATCGCCGCAGCGAGCGTCACCGCTCCCAGCTTCGGCGCGGTCACGATCGAGCCTGCGACGTAGAAGGCGCCGAGCAGGCCGCCGATCCAGACCCACCACGGGACGTTGCCGAGACGCTCGAGCGAGGGCATCGGCTTGCGCACGAACGCCGAGATGATCAGGAGCGCGAGCGTCCCGACGAGGAACGACACGAAGGCCGCGCGGATCGGGCTTCCGACCCAGTGCGACAGCTGCGCATTGACGCCGAACTGGACCGGAAGCATCGCCCCTGCTGCCACGGCGAAGAGCAGATAGAGCCACACCATTGTGCGCGCCGATTTCGGCGCGTTAGGATCGTTCCCTTGCTATGGCTTTGAGCTTCGGCGTCACCGTTCTGCCCGACCCGCCCTACACGCGGATGATCGAGCTGATGCAGTTCGCGGAGAAGCAGGGCCTCGAGTACGGCTGGACGTACGACTCGCACATGCTCTGGCAGGAGTCGTACGCGACGCTCCCGCTCGCCGCCGCGCAGACGGAGCGGATCAAGCTCGGGCACTTCGTCACGAACCCGGGCATCCGCGACCCGACGATCACCGCCAGCTGGTACGCGACCGCGCACGACATCTCCAACGGCCGCATGGTGATGGGCATCGGCCGCGGCGACTCCTCGCGCCGCGTCGTCGGATTGCAGCCGGTGAAGGTCGCGGAGTTCGAGCGGCGCTGCGCGATGATCAAGGACCTGATGAACGGCCGCGAGGTCGACTGGAACGACAAGAAGCTGAAGCTGGAGTGGGTGCGGCCGGAGCTGCCGGACATCCCGATGTGGATCGCCGGCTACGGGCCGAAGGCGCTCGCCGTCGCGGGGCGGGTCGCGGACGGCGTGATCATCCAGCTCGCCGACCCGCAGATCATCCAGTGGATCATGGACACGGCGCGCAAGGCAGCCGAGGAGGCCGGCCGCGACCCGAGCGAGCTGAAGTGCATCGTCGGCGCGCCGTCGAACGTGACGGACGACATCGCCTCGGCGCGCGAGCAGGCGAAGTGGTTCCCCGCGATGGTGTCCAACCACGTGATGGACCTGATCGAGCGCTACGGCTTCGACTCGGAGATTCCCGAGGCGTTGACCGAGTACGTGAAGGCGCGGAAGTTCTACGACTACAAGGAGCACTCGCGCGTCGGCGCGAAGCACGGCGAGTTCGTCACCGACGAGATCGTCGACCGATTCTGCGTGCTCGGCACGCCGGCGGAGGCCAGCGAAAAATTGAAGGAGCTCGAGTCGGTCGGCGTCGACCAGTTCAACATCTACCTGATGACGCACTCGCAGGAAGCGACGCTCGAGGTGTACGGCAAGGAGATCCTGCCGCAGTTCACGAGCGTCGCCGCCTGAGCGCTACTTCTTCGGGACTTAGGGGCTCGTCGGGGCTCCGGCGAAGCCGTCAGTAGGCCTTCCCGGCGGCGAGCCACGCGCTCACGAAGCAGACAGCCGTGAGGAGCACGGCAAGGACGAAGATTCCGCCGTACAGCAGCGCCACGACCTGCCAGAAGGGTCGCTCCTGCCCCGGCTCCTCGACGGGCGTCGTGCGTTGCGCAGCCGGCGACTCGAGCCGACGACGACGTGCGGCAGCCGTAGCCATGCCTCCCTCATTCCCGATCGGCGCGAAGTGGAACTAGCGCTGCTGGACTGCGCAGACAGGCTCGTCGGCGCTCCACGGGAAGTCGATCCAGCGGTCGGTTCTGCGCCAGACGTACTCGCAGTTGACCGCGGAACGCGGCTTCTCGAACAGCACGGCGCAGCGCACCTCGCCGACCTTGCCGGCGCAGAAATCCTTGACGAGCATGAGCGTCAACCCTGTGTCGGCGACGTCGTCCGCGATCAGCACGCGCGCCTCCTCGAGGTCGACGAGATCCGGCACGGGCGGCAGGATCATCGGCATGTCGAGCCGCTCGTCGATCCCGGTGTAGAACTCGACGTTCATCGTGAACGTGTTCTTGATGCCGAGCGCGTAGCCGAGCGCGCCGGCGACGAGCAGGCCTCCACGCGCGATGCCGAGCACGAGCTCGGGGACGAAGCCGTCGGCGCGGACCGCCGTCGCCAGCTCGCGGGTGCCGCGGCCGAGCTCGTCCCAGGTCATGACCTCGTGAGGCGACTCGCTCACGTCAATCCCGCGATGTCGTCGGGACGCACCGGCACGCGCGTCAGCTCGAGACCGGTCGCGTTGCGCAGCGCCGCGGCGATCGCCGCCGTCGAGACGACCGTCGGCGGCTCGCCGACACCCTTCACGCCGTAGGGCGCTTCCGGCTCGGGGTCCTCGATCAGCTCCGACATCACGGGGGGCATGTCGAGCGCCGTCGGGATCAGGTAGTCGGTGAAGCTCGCATTCGCGATCACGCCGTCCCGCGTCTGGATCTCCTCCATCAGCGCAAGGCCGAGCCCCTGCGCCGTCCCGCCCTCGATCTGGCCCTCGACGGCCTGCGGGTTGAGCGCCTTGCCGACGTCCTGCGCGGTGCCGATCCAGACGACGCGCGTGAGCCCGAGGTCGACGTCCACCTCGACGATCACCTTCATCGCGGCGCAGGCCAGGGCGACGTGCGCAGGCCCGTCGGTGACCTGGCCTGTCTCGGGATCGAGCGCCTTCGTCGGCGGATGGCGGTAGATCCGCTCCACGTCGACCTCGCCGGTCGTCCTCTCCCGCTCAGCGAGCGCAGCGCGGCAGGCGTCGCGGACGGCGCCGGCCGCCATCCAGGTCATGCGCGACGCGGAGGCGGAGCCGGACGACGCGACCTCGGCGGTCGAGCCCGGCGCGAGGCGCACCTGGTCGGTCCCGAGCTCGGTGCAGGCGACCTGGAGCACGACGTTGGTCACGCCCTGGCCGACCTCCGCGGCGGCGCAGTGCACCTCGGCGGAGCCGTCGGGGAAGAGCCGCACGCGGGCGGCGCAGAAGTCGTCGAACCCCTCCGAGTAACAGAGGTTCTTGAAGCCGACGGCGAAGCCGACGCCGCGGCGGACGCCCTCGCCGCGCGTCGTGTTGCCGGCGCCGCCTGGGAGCCGGATCGCGTCGCGCGGCAACTCCTCCGGCTCCGGCTCCGGCAGCGCGAGGCAGCGCTTGATCACCTTCGTCACCGGCAGCGAGCCTGTGATCGGCTGGCCGGTCGGCAGCCGGTCACCCGGTCCGATCGCGTTCAGCAACCGCAGCTCGACCGGGTCGATGCCGAGCGCGGCCGCAAGCTTGTCCATCTGCGCCTCGGCCGCGAAGCAGGTCTGCACGGCGCCGAACCCGCGCATCGCCCCGCACGGCGGGTTGTTCGTGTACACCGACGTCGACTCGATCAGCGCGTTCGGCACGTTGTAGGGCCCGCAGGCGAACGACGCGGCGTTCGCCGTCACCGCGGTCGAGCTCGAGGCGTACGCCCCGCCGTCCAGCAGGACCCGCATGCGCACGTTCACGAGCCGGCCGTCGCGCATCGCGCGGTGCTCCGCCCAGATCCGCGCCGGGTGTCGGTGCACGTGCCCCGTGAACGACTCCTCGCGGTTGTAGACCATCTTCACCGGACGGTTCGTGTGCAGGGCGAGCAGCGCCGAGTGGATCTGCATCGAGAGGTCCTCGCGGCCGCCGAACGCGCCGCCCACGCCGGCCAGGTGGATGCGCACCTGTTCCTCGGAGAGACCGAGGCACGGTGCAATCTGCTCGCGGTCGACGTGCAGCCACTGCGTGGCGACGTAGATGTCGACGCCTCCCTCGCCGTCCGGCACCGCGAGCCCGGATTCCGGGCCGAGGAACGCCTGGTCCTGCGACCCCAGCTCGTAGAAGCCGCTCACGCTGACGTCTCCGGCCCTCTCGGGGTCGCCGTGCCGGATGAGCATCGTGCGGACGACGTTCGGGCGCGGATCGTCCCGGTAGCCATGCCCGGCGGTCGGGCGATCGGGATGGAGCGGCTCCGACTCTGTCGCGCGCTCGGGATCGACGATCGGCTCGAGCGGCTCGTACTCGACGACGATGCGCTCGGCGGCGCGCCGTGCCTGCTCCGGATGCTCGGCGGCGACGACCGCCACCGGCTCGCCGAAGTACCTGACGCGGTCGATCGCCAGCACCGGCTGGTCCGCGAACTCGAGCCCGTACGTCTTCTGCCCCGGCACGTCGTCGTGCGTAAGAACCGCGCGCACGCCTGGCAGCGTCAGCGCGGCGGAGATGTCGATCGAACGCACGCGCGCGTGCGCGTGAGGGCTGCGCAGCGTGTGTCCCCAGAGCATTCCGGCGGCCGAGAGGTCGCTTGCGTACGCGAACTCGCCTGTCGTCTTTGGGACGCCGTCGACGCGCTTGACGGTCTCGCCGACGCGGCCGAGCTCGAGCCGGCGCGCGGGCGGGATGCGCAGGACCTCGCTCATTGCGCCGCCAGCCGCACCGCGTCGAAGATCTTCGCGTAGCCGGTGCAGCGGCAGAGGTTTCCCGACAGCGCCTCGCGGATCTCGTCCTCGCTCGGGCTCGGCGTGCGCTCCAGCAGCGCGGCGGTCGCGACGACGAGCCCAGGTGTGCAGAAGCCGCACTGGACTGCGCCGGCGTCGACGAACGCCTGCTGGACGGGATGCAGCTCTTCGCCGGCGCTGAGCCCCTCCACCGTGACGACGTCGTGGCCGTCCGCCTGCGCGGCGAGCACGAGGCACGCGCAGACGAGCTCGCCGTCGAGCAGGACCGAGCAGGAGCCACATTCCCCCTGCTCGCAGGCGTTTTTCGACCCAGGACAGCCGAGTCGCTCGCGCAGCGCGAAGAGGAGGCTTTCGCCCTCCCAGACGTCCGTCTCCTGCCGCTCGCCGTTCACCTTCACCGCGATCCTCATACGGCGAGACACCTTTCGAGAGCGCGGCGCGTGAGCACGCGCAAGGCGTGGCGCCGGTACGCGGCGGTGCCGCGCACGTCGTCGATCGGGCTCGCCGCCGCGGCGACCTGATCGGGGAAGCCGTTTACGTCGGCGAGCGGTGCGACGACGAGACTCGCCACCGGCCCCGCGGAGCCGAACGAGGCGCGCAGCTCCTCGCGCTCACGGTCGACGGCCAGTGCGAGTGAGCACACGGCGATCACCATCGCGTTCCGCGGCCCGATCTTCATGAACGTCTGGGCAGCGCCGGTCGGCTTAACGTGCACCGCAGTGATCAGCTCGTCGTCGGCGAGCGCGTTCCGCTTCGGGCCGACCAGGAACTCCGTCAGGGGAAGCCGCCGCGTCCCGCGCACGCTTGCGAGCTCCACCTCGGCGCGCTCGACGAGGAGCGGCGGCAGCGCGTCGCCCGCGGGAGACGCGGTGCCGAGGTTGCCTCCGATCGTGCCCCTGTTGCGGATCTGAGGCGAGCCGACGGTTCGCGACGCCTCTGCGAGCGCCGGCAGCGCCGCGGCGAGGTCGCCCATCGCCTCCGTGTAGGTGAGCGAGGCGCCCAGTCGCAGCGTCCCGTTCTCCCGCCGCCAGCCCTTCAGCTCGGCGACCTCGTTGAGGTTCAGCAGCGCGTCCGGGCGTGCCCGGTCGAAGTTGAGCTCGACCATGACGTCCGTGCCGCCCTCGATCGGGCGCGCCTGGGGGCGCTCCGCCTTCAGTCTCAGCGCCTCCTCGAGGCTGCGCGGGCTCAGGACGTCCATCGGGTGAAGCGTAATCCCGTAAGGTCGCACCGTGGCCGATCTCGCACGCCGGCTCGCGGTTGCTCGCGGTGACGAGCCGGCGGATGTCGTCGTGCGGGGCGGGCGCGTCCTCTCGGTGTTCACGCGCGAATGGCTGGAGGTCGACGTCGCGGTGGCCGACGGCTGGGTGGCCGGGCTCGGCGAGTACGAGGGCCACGAGGTCGTGGACGCGGACGGGCGCTACGTCGTGCCCGGCTTCATCGACGCGCACATGCACCTCGAGTCGTCGAAGCTCCTCCCGGACGAGTTCGCGCGGCTCGTGCTGCCGCTCGGGACAACGGCCGTCGTCGCCGATCCGCACGAGATCGCGAACGTCCTCGGCACGGACGGCGTGCACTGGCTGCTCGACGCGTCGGCCGACATCCCGCTCGACGTCTACTTCATGGCGTCGTCGTCTGTTCCGGCGTCGGAGTACGAGTCGCCGCGCCGCGCGCTGACGGAGGGAGATCTCGAGGCGCTCCTGCGCCGCCGCCGCGTGCTCGGCGTCGCCGAGATGATGAACTTCCCCGGCGTCGTCTCCGGAGATGCAGGCGAGCTTGCGAAGCTCGCACTCGCGACGCACGTCGACGGTCATGCGCCGGGTGTGCGCGGTCGGAACCTGCAGGCGTACGCCGCGGCCGGAGTCCGCTCGGATCACGAAGCGTCGACACTGGACGAAGGGCGCGAGCGCCTGCGTGCCGGCATGTGGCTGCTCGTTCGCGAAGCGTCCGCCGCCCGCAACCTGCGCACGCTGCTCCCGCTCGTCGCCGAGTACGGTCCGCATCGCATCGCGTTCTGCACCGACGACCGCGAGCCGGAGCACATCGCGGAGGACGGTCACATCAACGCGATGGTTCGTGACGCGGTGGCGTTCGGCATCCCGCCGGAGGACGCGCTCGTGATGGCGTCGCACAATCCCGCGCACTACCACCACCTCGATGACCTCGGCGCGATCGCGCCGGGACGCCAGGCCGACCTCGTCCTGCTCGGCGATCTCGAGCGGTTCGTTCCGGAGCTCGTGTTGAAGCGCGGCCGGCAGGTGGCCGAGGTGCCTCGCGCGACGGTGCCGGACTGGGTGCGCCACACGGTCCGGATCGGCGCGCTCGGGCCGGAGGTGTTCCGGATTCCCTGGTCGGGCGGCTCGGTGCGCGTGATCGGCCTCGTGCCGGGGCAGATCATCACCGAGTCGCTCGTCGACGAGCCAGCGCAGCGCGGCGGCGAGGCGATCGCCGATCCCGAGCGCGACCTCGCCAAGGTCGCCGTCATCGAGCGGCACCTCGGCACGGGCCGCACCGGCCTCGGCTTCGTGCGCGGCTTCGGCCTCCGTCGCGGAGCGATCGGGTCGACCCTCTCGCACGACGCCCACAATGCCGTCGTCGTCGGCATGGACGACACGTCGATGGCATTCGCCGTTCGCCGGCTGGCGAATCTCGGCGGTGGCATCGTCGTCGTCGACGGCGGCGAGCTGCTGGCCGAGCTGCCGCTGCCGGTCGCGGGGATCCTCTCCGACGCGCCGCTCGCGACGGTCGTCGCTGCGAGCGAGGCGCTCGTGACCGCGGCGAGGGAGCTCGGTTGCGAGGTCGAGGCGCCGTTTCAGTCGCTCGCGTTCCTCGCGCTGTCGGTCATCCCAGCGCTGAAGATCACCGACCGCGGCCTCGTCGACGTCGAGCGGTTCGAGCTCGTGCCGCTGCGGGCCGAATGAGACACGCGCCTGTCCCATCGAGCCGGCTGTGGACACATCGGCACATCGCCACAACGGCGTCTGACACCAAACGGGGGAAAGACATGGCCCGGCGGGACGTTTCGGACGTCGGGACACCGCACCAATGCTCGAATCACCACTCCGTTCGGCGTCTGACACCGAGGACTGTCCGTTTGGGCCGGTCGACTGTCCGTTTGGGCGGGGCCGCGCGGGCATGAGCCTGCTGCTCCACAACGCGCACGTCGTCACGATGGACGACGACGGCTCGGAGCACGCCGACGGCTGGGTGCTCATCGCGAACGGGCGCATCGAGGCCGTCGGCGGCAGCATCCCGCCGGAAGCGGGCGACAGCGTCGACCTCGCCGGCGCGGTCGTTACGCCGGGTCTCGTCAACACGCACCATCACCTGTACCAGACGCTCACGCGCGCGCGGGCGCAGCAGGCCGATCTGTTCACGTGGCTGCGCGAGCTCTATCCGGTGTGGGCCGGCATCGACGAGGAGTCGGTGTACGCGGCCGCGCGCACTGGGTTGGCCGAGCTCGCCCTGTCGGGTTGCTCGACCGTTTTCGATCACCACTACGTCTTTCCGCGTGGGACGAATGGACTGATCGAGGCGGAGGTGCGCGCGGCGCAGGAGCTGGGCGTGCGCATCGTCGCGTCACGCGGCTCGATGGATCTCGGCGAATCCGATGGAGGATTGCCGCCCGACTCGCTCGTCGAGGACATCGACACCGTCCTCGCTGAGACCGAGCGCCTGGTCGGTCTGCAGGATGACGACGGCCTGGTGCAGATCGCCGTCGCGCCGTGCTCGCCGTTCTCGGTGACCGGGCAGCTGATGCGCGAGTCGGCGAAGCTGGCGCGGAAGCTCGGGTTGAAACTGCACACGCACCTCGCCGAGACCGTCGAGGAGGAGGAGTACTGCCGCGGGCTGTACGGCTGCCGTCCCGTCGAGTACCTTCAGGAGCTCGGCTGGATCGACTCGGACGTGTGGTGCGCCCACTGTGTGCACGTGCACGACGAGGACGTCCAGACGTTCGCAGGCGGAGGAGTGGGTGTCGCGCACTGTCCGACATCGAACATGCGCCTCGGTGCCGGTATCGCGCGTGTTCGCGAGCTGGCGGCGGCGGGCGTCGACGTCGGCCTCGGCGTGGACGGTTCGGCCTCGAACGAGCGCGGCGACCTCCTTTTCGAGGTCAAGCAGGCCCTGCTCGTCGCGCGCGCCCGTTCGGGCCCCGACGCGATGACTGTGCGAGATGCGCTCAGGTACGGCACGCGCGGCGGCGCGGCCGTGCTCGGACGCGACGACATCGGCACGCTAGAGCCTGGCAAGCGCGCGGACATCGCCGTCTGGCGCACGGACGGCCTCGAGCTGGGCGGGGCGGTCGATCCCGTCGCCGGGCTCGTCCTCTCCGCGCCGCATCGCGTCGACCGGCTGTACGTGGGCGGCGAGGAAGTCGTCCGCGAGGGTCGCCTCGTGCACGCCGACGAGGAAGAGATCGCGCGGCACCATCGGGTCCAGGCGGGAAGATTCGCTCCGTGATCTCCACGCACGTCCTCGACACCGAGCTCGGCGAGCCTGCAGCTGGGATGAAGGTCGGGCTGTTCCGCGGGAAGGAGCTCGTCTCGCTCCAGGAGACCGACGAGGACGGTCGTATCCCGGAGCTCGCTGAAGCTCTCGAGCCGGGCGAGTATCGCCTTGTCTTCTATGTCGAGCGCGGCTTCTTCGAGAGGGTCGAGCTGACGATCGCGATCGCGGATGCGAGCGACCATTACCACGTGCCGCTCCTCGTGTCGTCCTACCAGTGCACGACTTACCGCGGAAGCTGAGCGTCGAAGAGCTCGCCGAGCTGTTCAGCGGGCGCACTGCGTTCGTGGACCGCCTGGCGGAGATCGAGGATCCACTCGGCCGCGCGCGAGACGTTGCGCGGACGCTGACGGCCGAGGAGAAGATCGAGGCGTTGGCCGCACATCCGCGCATCGGCGAGCGCTCGCCGGAACAGCACGGCGACGAACCGGTCGTGCGCGCCGAGCTCCGGGCGCTGAACTGTGCGTACGAGGAGAAGTTCGGCTTCCGCTTCATCGTCTTCGTCAACCGCCGCTCCAGGCGCGAGCTGATTCCGGTCCTCCGCGAGCGGCTGCGGCGGACGCCCGAGGACGAGCTCGAGACGGCATTCGACCAGCTGGTCGAGATCGCGAAGGACCGATGGTCGCAGCGGTAGATCCGTACCTGATCGATTGGCTCGACCTCTCCTTCCGCTTCCTGCACGTGATCGCTGCGATCGTGTGGATCGGAACGTCGTTCTACTTCGTCGCACTCGACAATCACCTGCGGCCGCCCGCGGACGAGCGCGACCGCGAGCGCGGCGTCGGCGGCGAGTCCTGGGAGATCCACGGCGGCGGCTTCTACCGCATCGAGAAGTTCCGCGTCACGCCGCCGGCGATCCCTGAGCCTCTGCACTGGTACAAGTGGGAGGCGTACACGACGTGGCTGTCGGGCTTCGCGCTTTTCGTGTCGCTGTACTACCTCCAGCCGCGCACGTACTTGATCGACCGCGACGTGGCCGCGATCTCGCCGTCGGTCGCGATCTCGGCGAGCATCGCGCTGCTCGTCGCCGCGTGGCTCGTCTACGACGCCCTCTGCCGGACGGTCGGCAAGCGGAGCGAGGCGGCGCTCGCCGCGTGCGTGCTCGCGCTCGTCGTAGGAACGGCGTACGGCGTCGCACACCTGCTAGCACCACGTGCCGCGTACCTCCAGGTGGGAGCGATGCTCGGGACGATCATGGTCGCGAACGTCTTCTTCGTCATCATCCCCGCGCACTGGGAGCTGATCCGCGCGAAGAAGGCCGGCCGCGAGCCCGATCCCGCCGCCGGCGCGCGCGGCAAGCAGCGCTCGGTGCACAACAACTACCTGACGCTGCCGGTGCTGTTCGCGATGCTCTCGAACCACTTCGCGTTCACGTACACACACGCGCACAGCTGGCTGGTCCTCGTCTGCCTGATGGTGATCGGCGCGGCGATCCGACATTTCTTCAACCTGCGCCACCAGGGACGCAATGTCTGGGCGATTCCGGTCGCGGCGGGGATCGCGCTCGCCGGCATCGCGGTGTGGATCAAGCCGCCCGAGACGTCCTCGGCCGGCCCGCAGGTGCCGTTCTCGCGCGTGCGCGGCATCGTCGCCGAGCGCTGCACCGTCTGCCACTCGATGCATCCGACGCAGACAGGCTTCTCCTCACCGCCGCTGGGGATCGCGTTCGACACGCCGGCGCAGATCGCGGCGCGTGCGGCCGCAATCGAGCAGCAGGCAGTCGTCCTGAAGGCGATGCCGCTCGGGAACGTGACGCACATGACGCAGGCCGAGCGCGATGCGCTCGGCGCGTGGATCAGTCAGGGTGCGAACATCCCTTGATGCTGCGCATCACCGCAGGAGGACTCGACTTCGTCGCGCGCCTCGAAGAGGACGCGGCGCCGCAAACCGCCGCGGCCTTCCGCGGGCTGCTGCCGCTCGAGTCGCGGATCATCCACGTGCGCTGGAGCGGCGAGGGCGGCTGGATCCCCTGGGGCGACCTCGATCTCGGCCTCGGTCCGGAGAACGCGACGCGCTACCCGAGCCCGGGCGAGCTGATCATCTTCCCGGGCGGCGTCAGCGAAGCCGAGCTGCTGCTGGCGTACGGCTACGTCGCGTTCGCGAGCAAGGCGGGCGCGCTTGCGGGCAACCACTTCGCCACGATCGTGGAGGGCAACGAGCAACTGCGCGAGCTCGGCCGGCGGATGCTCTGGGAGGGCTCGCAGGAGATCGTCTTCACCGAGCGCTGACCCGGGCACTGTCCCGGGACCAGGTCCCTGGACGTGTCCGTTGCGCTCCTGTCCGAGGGACTGTCCCCGGGGCATGGCCCTAATGGGTCAGTGCCTGGCACCGACCCAAGGTCCGTGCGGCGTCAGCAGATCGTCTTCACCGAGCGCTGATCAGGCCGCTCCCGCGAGCGCGTCGTCGGCCGCGCGCACGTCCTTGCGAAAGCGCCTGTGTACCCAGTACTTCGTCCCGGCGAGCTCGAATGATCCCCAGAGCGGGCCCGCCGGGCCGCCGAGCTTCGACTCGCGCGGGTGGTCGGCGACGAGCTTGCGAGGCATCCCCGGCCTGAACATCGACGCGCGAAAGACCGCGATCCGCCGGTCGGTGACCGCGACCACGTCGTACTTCGTCCAGAACATGACCAAATACGTGAGGAACATGAAGTTCGGGTTCGGACCGGTCTGCGCGAGGAAGACGGATTGGATCTGTTCGCCGGGCTCGAGCAGCGGCTGCACGCGCTCGCGGAGCTTCTCGCGAAGTGCCATGCGCTATCTATACCTCGCCGGGACCGCCGGATTCAACGGCGCAGAGGCGCTCGAGCGCGCGCGTGAGAACCTCCACTGCAAGCGCGACGTCCTCGTCCGCCGTCAGCTCGTCCGGGGAGTGGCTGGCGCCGCCGTTGAGGCTGCGCACGAAGAGCATGCCGGTGGGCACGCCGGCCGCCGCGAGCACCATCGCGTCGTGGCCCGCGCCCGAGACGAGCCTCGGCGCTTCGGGGAGGAGTGCGGACAGCGTCTCGAACGGCGCACCGCTCATCGCCACCGGCTCGAGGCGCGACCCCGGCTCGAAGCCGATCGCTGCGACGAGTGCGTCGAGCTGATCCGCGCTGGGCGCGCGCGCGTCGACCGACACCGTGACGCGCGCCGGCACGACGTTCATCGCATTCGGCTCGACCTCGACCGCCCCGACCGTCGCCACGGCTCCGTCGCGGGCTGACTCCGCGACGTGGAGGACGAAGCGCGCCGCCTTCAGCAGCGCGTCGTCCCGCGCCTCCATCGGCGTCGTCCCTGCGTGGTCGGCGCGGCCTTCGAAGACAACGGCGCCGCGCGCCTGACCGGCGATCGCCGTGACGACTCCGAGCGGCTCGCCGGCGCGCTCCAGCACCGGCCCTTGCTCGATGTGCAGCTCGAGGAAGACGTCCGGCAGCTCCGTCACAGCCTTGCTGCCCATCGGGCCCGTCTCCTCGGCGCGGAAGACTACGACCGCGAGCGGCGCATCGGGGAGCCGCGCAGCGGCCTCGATCGCCGCCAGCACGCCCAGCACGCCGTCGTAGCGGCCGCCGTTCGGCACCGAGTCGAGGTGCGAGCCGGTCCAGACGCGCGCGTCGCCGCGGCGCCCGAACAGGTTCCCGGCGTCGTCACGCGAGACGTCGAGACCGGCCTCGCGCATCCACTCGGCCGCGAGCGCGTGCGCCGCGTCTTCCTGCGGCGAGTATCCGAGCCGATCGCCGAGCGCGGCGATTTGCTCGATCCGTTCGAGGATCTCCATGGGCACTAGCTCCCGGCGTCGGGGTGGCCTATATTCGACCACGGCAGCGATCCGAGGTCAGAGAGGAGCACCATGAGGAGGAGCAGGATCGGCGTCGGCGCATTGCTCGTCGCGCTTGGGGTGGCCGTGGCGGTTGCGCTCGTCGTCGGCATCGGGAGCGGGTCGGCCGCAAAGAGCAGCGCTTACAAGGTGGCGTGGATCTACCCGGGCCCGCACAACGATCATGGTTGGTCACAGGCGCACGAGGCAGGCCGCCTGTACGTCCAGAAGACGCTCGGGAGCAAGGTGCAGACGACGTACAAGGAAATCATCGCGAACGGTCCCCAGCTCCAGCAGACGGTGGCGAGCCTCGTCCAGCAGGGGTACAAGATGATCTTCGGCACGTCGTACGGCTACTTCGACAAGACGCTGGCGGCGAAATACCCGGACGTCCTGTTCGAGCAGGCGACGATGATCGACACCTCGAAGAACCTCGCCGAATACTTCGGCGCGGGTGAGGACACGATCTATCTCTCGGGTATGGCGGCCGGGGCGGCGACGAAGAAGGGCGTGCTCGGATACGTCGTTCCCTTCCCGACCCCCGAGGTGATTCGGCACGCCAACGCCTGGACTCTCGGTGCTCAGGCGATGCATCCCGGCGCGAAGGTGAAGCTCGTCTGGACGAATTCGTGGCTCGACATTCCGAAAGAGAAGCGCGCGGCGGAGAGCCTTCACTCGGCGGGTGCTGACGTCCTCGGCCAGAACGTCGACTCGCCCGCCACCGGGCAGTACGCCGAGTCGGCAGGAATTCCATGGGTCGGCTACGACTCCAACGCGATGTCGTTTGCTCCACATCAGTGGCTGACGGCCGCGGTCTATCACTGGGGCGCGTACTACCTGCGCCGCGTGAAGGCGGCGATCGACGGAACCTGGAAGCCGGGGTTCTATTACGGCAGCATCAACGACGGGTTCACGAGCCTGGCGCCGTTCGGGCCGAAGGTGACGGCGAAGACGAAGGCCGCGATCGCCGCGAAGCTGAAGGCGCTCAGGAACCACACGTTCTACGAGTTCACGGGCCCGCTCTACGACCAGAGCGGCAAGCTCCGCGTGCCGAAGGGAAAGAAGATGACGCTGAAGGAGCTGTACGCGATGAACTGGCTGGTGAAGGGCGTGATCGGCAGCCCGAAGGGCTAGTGCAAATCGCGGACACGACCGACGGGAGGGGCGCTTCGAGCGCCCCTCCGGCCGTCGCGATGCGCGGCATCACGAAGCGCTTCCCAGGTGTTCTGGCGAACGACCGCGTCGACTTCGAGGCTGCCGCCGGGGAGGTTCACGCGCTCCTCGGCGAGAACGGGGCCGGCAAGAGCACGCTCTCCAACATCCTCACCGGCCTCTACCGGCCGGACGAGGGCGAGATCTTCCTGAACGGCCGGCAGGTGCAGTTCCATGCGCCACGCGATGCGCTCGACGCTGGGGTCGGGATGGTGCACCAGCACTTCCGGCTGGTCGAGCCGTTCACGGTCGCGGAGAACGTGGTGCTCGGCGACCACCGTCGCGAAGGGCGGTCGTTCCGCCTCCGCCCGCGGGCTACCCAGCGTCGCGTCGCGGAGATCTCGACCCGGTACAGCCTCTACGTCGACCCGCGTGCGCGCGTCTGGCAGCTCTCGCTGGGCGAGCAGCAGCGCGTCGAGATCGTGAAGGCGCTCTACCGGGAGGCGCGCGTCCTGATCCTCGACGAGCCGACAGCGGTCCTGACCCCACAGGAGGCGGACGTGCTGTTCGGGACGCTGCGCGAGATGGCGGGCGAGGGGAGGACGGTGATCTTCATCTCGCACAAGCTGCACGAAGTGAAGGCCGTGGCCGATCGCGTCACCGTCCTACGCGGCGGTCGCGCGGTCGCGACCGTCGACTCGGCGGATGCGACGCCGCACTCGCTCGCCTCGTTGATGGTCGGGCGGGACTTCGGACCGCGGCGTGAGGCCCGGCCGCGCGAATCAGGCGACGTCGTGCTCGAGCTCGACAACCTTCGGGTGGGCGGCGATCGCGGCACGGATGCGGTCAAGGGTGTCTCGCTCGCCGTGCGCTCCGGGGAGATCGTCGCGATCGCGGGGGTCGCAGGGAATGGCCAGCGCGAGCTGGCCGAAGCGGTCGCCGGAGTTCGAACGCCGAGCGGGGGAAGTGTTCGCGTCGGCGGCCGCGCCGTCCGCGGCGATCCCCGGTCGGCAATCGCGGCCGGCGTCGCCTACGTTCCCGAGGATCGCCTCGGCACCGGTCTCGCTTCGAGCCTCAGCATCGCTTCGAATTTCGCGCTGAAGTCCTACCGCCGACCGCCGTCCTCGCGTGGGCCCCTGCTACGGCTGCGCGCCATTCGCGAGCGCGCCGTCGAGCTGATCCGGCAACACAAGATCGCGGCGCCGGGCCCGCACACGCAGGCGCGGCAGCTCTCCGGCGGGAACCTGCAGAAGGTCGTGCTCGCGAGGGAGTTCTCCGGCAGCCCACGCCTGCTCGTCGCAGCCTCGCCGACGCGTGGGCTCGACGTCGGCGCGATCGAGACGGTACACGCCTACCTGCGCGATGCGGCGGCCGACGGCGTCGGCGTGCTCCTGATCAGCGAGGACCTCGACGAGATCCTTGCTCTCGCCGACCGGATCGCGGTGATGTACGAGGGTGCGATTCGCGGTGAGTTCACCGCCGGGTCGGCCGACCTCGAGCAGATCGGACTGCAGATGGCCGGCGGTCAGGATCCGCGATGAGCGTTCGGCTCGAGCGGAGGCTGCAACAGCCCCGCTGGCTAATGTTCGCGGTTCCGGCCGGTTCGCTCGTGTTCGCATTCCTCGCGTCCGGCATCGTGCTTCAGGCGACCGGGCACAGCGCCCTCTCGAGCTACCGGCAGATCGTCGACGCTGCATTCCTCTCGAGCGGTGCGCTCGGTCAGACACTCATCGCGGCGACGCCGCTCGCGTTCACAGGGCTCGCCGCCGCCGCAGCGTTCCGGATGCGCCTTTTCAACATTGGCGGCGAAGGGCAGCTCTACATCGGCGCGATCACCGCCGCAGCGGCCGGTCTCTACCTCGGCGGCAGCGGCGGTCCGTCGCCGTTCGTAATCGCCACGATGGTCGTCGCCGGGTGCGCCGGCGGCGCCGCATGGGCGCTCATCCCGGGAATCCTGCGTGCGTTCTTCAAGACGAACGAGATCATCACCTCGTTGATGCTGAACTACGTCGCGGCGTACCTGCTGACGTACCTGATCTTCAACAGCGAGTCGTACTGGCGGCAGACCGAAGGCTTCAACGCGACGGTCTTTCCGACGGGAAAACCGCTGCCCGACTCGGCGATCTGGCCGAGCACGACGGTCCACGTGCAAGGCGGTCTCGCCCTTCCGCTGGGAGCCGGGCTCGCCCTCCTGGCAGCGGTCGCGCTCTGGGTGCTCTACTCGCGCACACGGTTCGGCTTCGAGGTGCAGGTGCTCGGTGACTCGACTCGGGCCGCGCAGTACGCGGGCATGCGTACACGCCGGAAGATCCTCGCGGTGATGGCGATTTCCGGAGCGCTGGCGGGTCTCGGCGGGGCGAGCCAGGACGGCGACTTCCGTCACACGCTCGACGCGGATCCGAACGGGCTCCAGCGCCAGTACTACGGCTACGCGGGCATCGTCGTCGCCGCGCTCGGGCGGTACAACCCGTTCGCGGTCGTCTTGATCGCGTTCCTGATCGGCGGTCTGCAGAACGCAGGCAACACGCTTCAGGGCGCCGACTTCCCCTCCGGTCTCGTCGGCGTGATCCAGGGGCTCATCCTCTTCTCCGCGCTCGGCGGCGAGCTGCTCGTTCGCTACCGCGTGCGTTTCGGCAGGCGAACGCCTGAGGCGGCCGTGGAGCCCGCGGCATGAACAACTCGCTGCTCGTCGTCGTGCTCGCGTCCGGCATTGCGTACGGGACGCCGCTCCTCTTCGCCGCGCTCGGCGAACTGCTCGCGGAGCGCTCGGGCGTGCTGAACCTCGGCGTCGAGGGGATGATGCTGATCGGCGCGGTCATGGGCTTCTGGGCCGTGCAGCGGTTCCACGCGACAGCCGGGATCGCGCTCGCCGGAGCGATTGCCGTCGCCGCGCTCGCCGGGGCTGCGATGGCCCTGGTCCACGCCTTCCTCGTGATCACGCTGCGCGCGAGCCAGATCGTGTCGGGCCTCGCGCTGACGATCTTTGCGGGCGCGGCCGGACTCTCGTCCTACCTCGCCAGCGACCTGGGCCTGGCGCAGAACCCGGCGCGCCACACCTTCCATCCCGTCTTCTCGTCCGGCATTCGTGACTGGCCGGTTGTCGGGCCGCTCGTCTTCGGACACAACGTCCTCGTCTATGCGTCCTGGCTCTGCGTCGCGGCAGTGTGGCTCTACCTCTCGCGAACGCGCCCGGGGCTGAACGTCCGCGCCGTCGGTGAGTCTCCCGCGTCCGCAGACGCGATGGGGATCGACGTCGCCGCGTACCGCTACCTGCACACGCTCGTGGGCGGCGCCTTCGCGGGCGTTGCCGGCGCGACGTTCACGCTCGCGATCACGCCGCAATGGATAGACGGAATCACCGGCGGTGCGGGCTGGATCGCGATCGCGCTGGTCATCTTCGCGTTCTGGCGGCCCGAGCTCTGCCTCGTCGGCGCGTACTTCTTCGGCGCGCTGCAGGCGCTGTCGCCGCAGCTCCAAGCTCGTGACATCCACCTCGGGCCGACGGCGCTCTGGGCGAACACGCTGCCGTATGTGATGACGATCGTCGTGCTCGTGCTCGCCTCGGCCAGCGGAGCCCGCCGTAGGTTAGGCGCGCCGGCGAGCCTCGGACTGCCCTACGTCCGCGAGGAGCGGTGAATCCAGGAGGTCTTCGATCCGCTCCACCGTGATGTCCGGTGTGGGATAGCGCGCGACGAGCTCCGAGTCATGGGCGTAGTGCCCCTGGCGCGGGAAGACCGTCGTCACGCGCTCGCCCCACGCCTCCTTCACGGCGGCGAGGATCCGCACCTTGTCGTCCACGAGCACGTAGCGCTCGGCGGGATAGCGCCGCTCCACGTCCTCGAGCTCCTGCTCCTTGTGGATGTACACGAGCACGTCGCCGCGGAAGGCGTCCCACAGACCGGAGCGCTTGATCTTGCGCGGCTGGAACACGACGTCGCCGTCCGACAGGATCACCGGCCGGCAGCGCTCGCGTAGCCGCTCGACGAGCTCGAGCGCGCTCGGGTAGAGCCGCTCCCGGAACGGATAGTCGATCAGCCAGTCCGACATCTCGAGCATGTGCGTGTCGTGCGGGTAGGCGACACGGAAGCGCTGCAGGGCGCCGAGGTAGTCGGCGTAGCCGAGTTGCGAGCGCAGGAGCTCGAACTCCTCCCAGTAGCGCTGCTGCCGCTCCGCGCCGAACTGCTCGGTCAGATGCGCACGCAGATCGGCTGCGACCGCGTCGTTGTCGAGCAACGTGTTGTCGACGTCGAAGAGGTAGACGGTCTGCTCAGTCACGTTGGACGCCGGTTGGAGAGATTCTCAGCGGCATGACCTCGGACTCGCCGAACCGCTCCTCGAGCTCGCGCGCACATGCGTCGACCTGATCGTCGTACGCCCAGACGATCACGGTCGGTCCCGAGCCCGAAATAGTGGCGCCGACGGCGCCGGTCGGAAGGTCTGCGCGCACTGCGTCGAGCGCCGGTGCATTCGCGGCGCGGTAGGGCTCGTGCAGCTCGTCGTGCAGCGCGGCGACGAAGAGCTCGCGATCCTGCGAGGCGATCGCCGCGCCGAGCAGTGCCGCGTGCCCGGCCGTCACCGCGGCGGCGCGGTGCGGGATCTGCTCGGGCAACGACGCGCGCGCATCGGCCGTGAGCACGCGCAACTTGGGGACGACCGCGATCGGAGCGAAGGGCAGCGTCTCGGCGACGCGGGCGACCCGGCCCTCCCAGGTGAGGCAGACCCCGCCTGCGAGCGCGGCGGCGAGGTTGTCCGCGTGCCCCTCGAGCGGCAGGCCTCGCGCGAGCAGGTGCTCCGGGTCGATCGGTCCGGGCCACGCGGCCGCGAGGCCGAGCGCGATGATCGACGCGCTCGAGCCGAGGCCGCGCTCACGGGGGATGCGGATCGTGAACTCGAAGTCGAGACCGCTCGGATCCTCCAGCAGCGCGTACGCGCGGACGCCGAGGTGCTCGCGATCCGGCTCGCCCCCTTCCGTGACGATGAGCTCGTTCCACAGATCCAGTGCTGCGGCAGCGCAGTCGAAGCCGGGTCCGAGGTTCGCCGTCGTCGCGGGTGCGCGAACGCGCACCGGATCGTTCACGCGAACACGTCCGCGATCGCGTCCACGTCGACCTCGATCACGGGCGCGGCCGTGCGGTCGACCGCGTCCGGATCCTTGAGCCCGTGCCCGGTGACGACGACGACGACGGTGCCCTCGGCGCCGACCTTCTGCACCGCTGCGAGCCCCGCGGCGCTCGCGGGCTCGCAGAAGACGCCCTCCTGCTCGGCCAGCAACCGCCACGCGACGACGATCTCGTCGTCGGTCAGCGCGACCACCGCACCGCCGGAGTAGCGCACGGCCGCTTCGGCCTCCGCTCGGTGTGCCGGATCGACGATGCGAATCGCGGAGGCAAGCGTTTCGCCGCGGCGCGCTGCCGCGCCCGCGAGGAACCGCGGCATGCCGGCGTCCCACTCGCCGAAGCCCCGCGCGTACGCGCGCGTGTTCCCGCCGCCTCCGTACGGGAGCGCGAGGACGTCCGGCACTCGGCCGAGCGCCTCCGCGATCTCGAACGCCGCCGTCTTCTGCCCCTCGATCCGGTCGGGGTTGAGCGAGTTCACGAGCACGTATCTCCCGGAATCGCCCAGCGCCTGCGCGGCCCGGAGCGCCTGGTCGAAGCTGCCGCGCACCTCGACGAGCCGCGCGCCGACGGCGCGCGCCTGGGCGAGCTTGCCGAGCGCGACGGCGCCCTGCGGCAGCAGGATCTCCGCGGACAGGCCCGCCCGCGCCGCGTACGCCGCCGCGGACGCGGCGGTGTTGCCGGTCGATGCGCAGACGACCCCCGTCGCGCCCTGCGCCAGCGCGCGAGACACAGCCACCGTCATCCCGCGGTCCTTGAACGACCCTGTCGGATTCATGCTCTCGAGCTTCAGCCAGAGGTCCACGCCGAGCTGCGCGGACAGCGCGTCGGCGTGGATGAGCGGCGTCGAGCCCTCGTAGAGGGAGACGAAAGGATCGCCCGGAGCGATCGGCAGGCGGTCGCGGTAGCGCTCGACGAGCGGGATCACGTCCAGCCCGTCCCCGTGACGCCTCGCGACGAGATCACCGGCAGCGCGGAGGGCGGCGACTGCGTCTCCGGCAGCTCGGCGATCTCGTTCAGGGCGCCCTCGATCGCACCCGCCCGTGCCTCGTGCGTGACGACGTGCAGCGTTGCGCCGTCCTCGCGCTGATGCTGGACGAGGCGCGCGATCGAGACGTCGTGCTCGGCCAGCCGCTGCGCGATGTGCGCGAGCACGCCGGGCTCGTCCGCGACCTCGACGCGAAAGTAGAAAGGCGAGCGCAGGTCACCGCGCGGGAGGCGCTCGAGCTCCCGCCAGCAGGCGTCGTTCTGCAGGAAGCCCGTTCCCGTCGTCCCGATGATCGAGATCATGTCGGCGACGACCGCGGAGGCGGTCTCGAGCCCGCCGGCTCCCGGTCCCTCGAGCGTGATCTCGCGGATCGCGTCGCCCTGGAGCATGACGGCGTTGAACGGGCCCTCGACCGCCGCGAGCGGATGATGGCGGTCGACGAGCGCGGGCTGCACGCGCACGTCGAGCCTTCCATCGACGAGCGTCGCCGAGCCGACGAGGCGGACGGTCATCTCCAGCTCGCGCGCTGCGCGCACGTGCTCCTGCGTGATGCGTTCGATCCCGTCGAACTCGACGTCGTCGAGCGTCGTGCGCGAGCCGAACGCGACGGTCGCGAGGATCGCCATCTTCGCTGCGGCGTCCGCGCCGGTGACGTCCTCGGTCGGATCGGGCTCGGCGAAGCCGAGCCGCTGCGCCTCGGCGAGCGCGTCCGCGTATTCGGCGCCGTGCTCCATCTGCGAGAGGATGAAGTTCGTCGTCCCGTTGACGATTCCGAGCACGCGGTGCACGTTGGTCGCGACGAGCGACTCGCGCAGGACTTTGATCACCGGGATCGCCGCGCACACCGAAGCCTCGAAGCGGAGCTGAACCCCGCTCTGGGACGCCGTGGCGAAGAGCTCGGCGCCGCGTCGCGCGACGAGCTGCTTGTTCGCGGAGACGACCGGCTTGCCGGCGCGCAGCAGGTCGAGGACGTACTCGCCTGTCGGCTCCACCCCTCCCATCAGCTCGGCGACGAGGCCGATCTCGGGATCGTCGCGGATCGACGGGAAGTCCGTCGTCAGGACGCCGCTGTCCGCGAGGTGGCCGCGCTCCCGCTCCGGGTCGCGAACGAGCGCGCGCACGATGCGCAGCCGGTGCCCGGTCGCGCGCTCGATGTCGTCGGCGCTCTCCGCGAGCAGGCGGGCCACAGCGCTGCCGACGTTGCCGTAGCCAAGCAGCGCGACGGAGACGTCGACGGCCATCGACCTAGCCTACTTCGCGGTCGCGCAAGCGTCCCTCCGACGCGTCCGCCTGGGACACCGCGCCACGGGACCACGTTGGCGGCAGCCACCTGCTCGAAGTCGTGACCACTTCGTGTCGCAAGTCACCGAACCCTCGTGGACAGCGGAAATCGCACACGTCGATTCCGGACACGTCTGGTGGCAGCCGCCGTTACGGGAGTGTGACGACTTCGTGCCGTAAGTCGCCGCGGCCGCACGGTAGCCGGCCGCAAGTGCAGGCGCCTGTCAGGCCTCGGCGGCCAGGCCGAAGCGGTCGTGCATCACCTGGACGGCGCGCTCGACGTCGGCGGCGCGGACGACGCAGGACACGCGGATCGACGAGGTCGAGATGATCTCGATGTTCACACCCGCCTCGGCGAGCGCGTCGAACATGTCGGCCGCGACGCCCGGATGGCTCTTCATGCCCGCACCGATCAGCGAGACCTTCGCGATGTCCGGGTCGCACGTGAAGCCCGCGGCGTCGACCTCGGCCGCGACCTCGCGCAGGATCCGTTCCGCATTCGGCACATCCTCTTCGGGCAGCGTGAACGAGATGTCCGTGTGCCCCTCCGCGGAGACGTTCTGCACGATCATGTCGACGTTCACGCCGGCGTCCGCGAGCGGACGAAAGACACGCGCGGCGATTCCGGGCCGGTCCGGCACGCCGAGGATCGTCGCCTTCGCCTCCGACGTGTCATGCGCGATCCCGGAGATGATCGCCCGCTCGAGCGACTCCTCTCCGCTCACCACCCGCGTGCCCTCGGCGTCGGAGAATGAAGACCGCACATGGCGTGGAACTCCATGGTTGCGAGCGTACTCGACTGCGCGGAGCATCAAGACCTTCGCGCCGCACGCGGCGAGATCGAGCATCTCCTCGTACGTCACGGTGTCGAGCTTGCGCGCTTCGGGGACGATCCGCGGGTCCGCCGTGAACACCCCGTCGACGTCCGTGTAGATCTCGCACACGTCGGCGGCGAGCGCGGCGGCGAGCGCGACCGCCGTCGTGTCGGAGCCACCCCGTCCGAGCGTCGTCACGTCGAGAGTCGTCGAGACGCCCTGGAAGCCGGCGACGATCGCGATCCGGCCGGCGTCGAGAGCCTCGCGCACGCGGTCGGAACGCATCGCGACGATGCGCGCTCGTCCGTGCGCCGTGTCGGTCACGATGCCGGCCTGCATTCCCGTGAACGACACGGCCTCGCGGCCGAGGTCGTTGATCGCCATGGAGAGGAGCGCGATCGAGATCTGCTCGCCCGCCGTGAGCAGCATGTCCCGCTCGCGAGGATGGGGGCTGGCTGAGACCTCAGTCGCGAGCTCGAGCAGCTCATCGGTCGTGTCGCCCATCGCCGAGACGACGACACAGACCTGCCCTCCGGCCGCCGCCGCCGAGACGACCCGGCCGGCGACGCGCCGAATGCGCTCCGGCCCGGCGACGGAGCTGCCGCCGTACTTCTGCACGACCAGCGTCATCGCCGAGACGCTAGCGCAGCGACCTCGAACGTCCGGCGCGGGCCGGATACTCGCGCGGAGGGATGGACGCAGACGACCGGCTCCGGCTCGACTACGAGCAGACCACGCAGCTGATGCGGACGCTCACCGACATCCGGTTCAAGCTGCTCGCCTTCGTCCCCACGATCGCGGGCGCGACAGTCGGGCTCGTCGGGCGCAGCGAGCCGACGTCGGTGCTCCTCGCAGTCGGGACGCTCGGGCTCGCCGCGACGCTCGGCATCCTCCTCTACGAGCTTCGCAACGCGCAGCTCTTCGACGCCGTCGTCTCCCGCGCGTCGACCCTCGAGCAGAAGCTGGGGCTCGGGTTGTTCAGAGAACGACCGCGGCAGGTGATGACCCTGTTCGGGATGCTGGAGGCGCGGCACGACCGCGGCCTCGGGCTCGTCTACGGCGGCGCGTTGGCGGGCTGGACGTACCTCTTCGCCTGGGGCGTGCTGCGTGCGATCCACGTCGGCGGCGCGCGCACGATCGGCGCCGCGATCGGCGTCGCGGTGGGGTTGCTCGTCGTGGCCGAGGTCGAGCGGCTCGGCCGGCGAGAAGGAGAGGCCCGGAGCGAGCAGCCGCCCGCCCCGGGTCCCCGTTGAGTCGCGTCAGATACCGATCAGCCCGGCGCAGTTCACGTGCCTGCCGTCGACCGTCACAAGCGAGTAGGTCGAGCCGATCAGCGTGAAGATCTCCTTCATGTCGGTGCCGAAGCTCAGCCCCGGAACGGGCACCCCGGCGATGGCGATGCCGTGCGTCAGGTCGCCGACCGCGAGCCCGGCGTCGTTCATCACCTCGCTGCCGGAGTCGCCGGGAAGGCCGTAGCCGACCCAGTTGAAGCCGTCCGGCGTCGTGAACGGAACGAGGAGGTCGAGATCGGGAATCACCTCGCCGAACTTCGGGTCTCCCTGCTCGACGAAGAAGATGTAGCCGTGCCCGTAGTGCATCACGGGCTGTCCCACGGGATCGCCGCAGAACGTGCCAGTCGGGCCGAGAGCGCCCGCGACACCTGGGACGACCCTGAAGGCCGGGTCGATCTTCACCAGGGCAAAGTCCTTGCCGATCCCGTTGTTCCAGCTCTTGACCGTGCTGCCGATCGCCGCGAGCGTCGCGACCACCGTGTCCGTCGGATCGACGCGCGTCGCGACCTGCGCGATCACGGTCTTCCCGGCTCCGGCGCAGTGACCGGCGGTGCCGATGTAGTTCGACGTGCCGTCGGTGAAGATGAAGTTCATCGTGCAGCCGTGCGGCGAGACCATGCACGTGCCGGCCGAGACGGCGTTCACCGACACGCCGTCCGTCCCGACGTACGGCGGCGACGTGCCGATGCAGTTGGGATCGAGCGTCGCGGCCGGAACGTCGATGCCGCGCGGGCCTGCGGCCACGATTTGCGCCTCGAGCTGCGACGTGAGCCAGTCCGGGCTGGGCAGGTCGAGCGTCGTCGGGTCGCTCGACGATCCGGTCTCGGCATTTGCCACGGCGCCCGCGAGCCCCGCGAGCAGGAACGCTGCCACGAGTCCTGCGGCAGCAAGCAACTTGCGCATGAATCATCNNNNGTTCGCGAAAACGCGAATTACGCCGACGTTTCCCGCTGCGCGCGAAGTTATGCGTGAGCCGGCTCTGCAAAGCGCCGGCAGAAGCGGACGTCCTCCGCATACGGGAAGAAGTCGACGATCTCACCATCCGCCACGCGGCGCTGCGACTCCTGCCAGAACTCCGGCTGCAGCAGGTCGGCGTGGTGCCGCAGGAACGACTCGCGCACCTGGGCGTCGCCGAGCAGGAACGGCTCGAACTCCTCGGGGAAGACGTCGTGCGGCCCGACGGCGTACCAGACGTCCTGTGACAGCTCCGCCTCGGGGTTCGGCGGCGGCGGAATCGAGCGGAAGACGCAGTCCGTCAGGTACTCGACCTCGTCGTAGTCGTAGAAGAGCACGCGCCCGTAGCGCGTCAGGCCGAAGTTGCGCCAGATCAGGTCGCCGGGGAAGACGTTGGCGATCGCGAGCTCGCGGATGGCGTCGCCGTACTCGCGCACGACGTACTCGACCTGCTCGGGCGTCGCGGAAGCGAGGTACAGATTGAGCGGCGTCTGGCGCCGCTCGACGTAGCAGTGCCTGACGATCAGGTTGTCGCCGTCGATCTGGATCGCGGACGGCGCGAGCTCCTCGAGCTGCTGGAGCAGCTCCGGCGCGAAGCGGTCGAGCGGCAGCGCGAGGTTCGTGAACTCGATCGTGTGCGCCATGCGGCCGACGCGGTCGACCTCCCTGACGAGGCGGAACTTGCCCATCACCGTCGCGCGGTCCGTGTTCTTCGACGCGCCGAACACGTCGCGGATCACCTTGAACACGTACGGGTACGAGGGCAGGTTGAACACGTGCATCACGAGCCCTCGCGTGCCGGGCGCCTCGACGAAGAGGTCCTGCGAGTGGTGCAGGTGGTGACGCAGGTCGCGGACGAACAGCGTCTTGCCCTGCCCGGCAAGGCCGATCGCCGAGTACAATTCGGAGCGCGGCCGCGTCGGCATGATCGTCTGCAGGAAGTGGACGTAGCCGGACGGCACGTCCATGTCGACGAGGAAGTACGCGCGCGAGAGCGAGAAGAGCACGTCGATGCTCTGTTGCTCGAGCAGGATCGTGTCGAGCACCAGCCCGCCGTCGTCGTCGTGCAGGACGGGAACGACGAACGGGGTCTCGTCGTGGCCGTTCACGACCTTTCCGATCACGTACGCGGCCTTGTTGCGGTAGAACGCAGAGCTCAGTACCTGCAGCTGGAAGTTCGGCGCCGGCACCGGGTCGACGCCGTGCTCGTGCAGGGCGCGCACGGCGTAGTCGACGTCACGCTCGAGACCCGCGAACGGCCGGCTCCAGCCGAAGTCGCGAAAGACGTCCAGCAACGTCGCGCGCAGCCCCGGCCCGGTCGGGTAGTAGCTTCGGTACGTCGGCGGGTCGGACGGGATGTACTCCGTGGAAACCGCAGCGCGCAGGAAGATCAGGTCGTCGTGGATGTACGTGCGCCGCAGCACGCGCGTCGTCACCGAGTTGAAGAACGTCTCCGCGAGCTCGGGGCGCTTGTGCTCGATGAGCCTGCCGACGTAGAGCAGCTTCGCCTTCTGCCAGACCGAGTCGTCGACCGCGTCCGCTCCGAGCTCGCTGCGCAGCCGCTCGACGTATTCCAGCACCCGCTCGTCGTAGAAGCGGATCCGCTCCTTCACCAGGCGCTGGACGGCGGCCCAGTCGCCGGAGTCGAACGCCTCCTTCGCCCGTGCGCTCGTCGTGCGGAACAGTCGGTAATGCCGGTTGAACCCGTCGAGCAACGAGCCGGCGATTCGCAGCGCGATCTCCATGCCGGTGACGGTAGCTTTCCCGTAGCCGATGAGCACCACGACGTTGATCCGCGTCCCCGAGGGCGGCGCCAAGATCGTCCCGGCGCAGCCCGTGCCGGACAATCCCATCGTCCCGTTCATCGAGGGCGACGGCATCGGCGTCGACATCACGCCCGTGATGAAGGACGTCGTCGACGCCGCGGTCGCGAAGGCGTACGACGGCGCGCGCGAGATCCACTGGATGGAGATCTACGCAGGCGAGAAGTCGACGCGGGTCTACGGCTCGGACGAGTGGCTGCCGCAGGAGACGCTCGAGACCGTGCGTGAGTACTCGGTTGCGATCAAAGGCCCGATGACGACGCCCGTCGGCGGCGGCATCCGCTCGCTGAACGTCGCCATCCGCCAGGAGCTCGATCTCTTTGTCTGCCTGCGCCCGGTGCGCTGGTTCCGCGGGGTGCCGAGCCCGCTGAAGGATCCGGCCGGCACGGACATGGTGATCTTCCGCGAGAACACGGAGGACATCTACGCGGGCATCGAGTGGGAGGCGGAGTCGGACGCGGCGCGCAAGGTGATCGCGTTTCTGCAGGAAGAGATGTCGGTGCGCAAGATCCGCTTCCCGGAGACGTCCGGCCTCGGCATCAAGCCCGTCTCGCGCGAGGGCTCCGAGCGGCTGGTGCGCAAGGCGATCGAGTACGCGATCGCGAACGGCAGCGAATCGGTGACGCTCGTGCACAAGGGCAACATCATGAAGTTCACCGAGGGCGCCTTCCGTGACTGGGGCTACGGGCTCGCGAAGCGCGACTTCGGTGCGCAGCCGCTGGACGGCGGCCCGTGGATGCAGATCCCGGACGGACCCGTGATCAAGGACATGATCGCCGACGCGTTCCTCCAGCAGATCCTGCTCCGCCCGCGCGAGTACGACGTGATCGCGACGACGAACCTGAACGGCGACTACATCTCGGACGCGCTCGCCGCGCAGGTCGGCGGCATCGGGATCGCGCCCGGCGCGAACCTGTCGGACGAGGTCGCGTTCTTCGAGGCGACCCACGGCACGGCGCCGAAGTACGCGGGCCAGGACAAGGTCAATCCCGGCTCGCTGATCCTCTCCGCGGAGATGATGCTGCGGCACTTCGGCTGGAAGGAAGCCGCCGACCTGATCGTGTCGTCGCTCGAGGCGGCGATCGGCGACAAGCAGGTGACGTACGACCTCGCGCGTCTGATGGACGGAGCCACGGAGGTCTCGTGCTCGGCCTTCGGCCGGGCGATGATCCAGCGAATGTGAGTCGCGGCGTGAGCGCCACGCGCCTCCGGAGCGCGTCGTATCCGGTCTCGCTCGCGCTCGTCCGCCTGCGCGCCGCGCCGGGTCGCGCGTTGCTCGTCGCGCTCGGGATCGCCGCGGGGGCCGCGATGCTCGCGCTCGCCGCCGGGGGCAGCGCGGCCGTCCGCGACCGGGCAGTCGCCGAGGAGCTCGGGCGCATCGGGCCGTCGGAGGCTTCGCTGCAGGTCGTTTGGAGCGGCGTGCCGGCACAGGCCGCCGTGCCCGTCGGCACGCTCGACGCCGACGCACGGCGCGCGCTCACGTCGGTGGTGCACGGACGGCCGTTCGGCGTGTCGCTGTTCCGGCAGGCGAGCTTCGGCGGCGCGTTCGTCAACCTCGGCGGGGTCGACGGGCTGGCGCGGTGGATCCGCTTGCGGAGTGGACGGCTTCCGCGCGCGTGCACGCCGCGGCTCTGCGAGCTCGTGCTCGTAGACGGCGCGGGAGCCGTCCCGCACCTGCCCTACCTCCGCGTCGTCGGCCGTGGGACGCTCGCGCGCGACGCGCCGCTGCGCGCCTACTTCGGCGCCCGCGGGGCGGCGCGCCGGCCGCCGCTGCTGCTCGCGGAGGGCGCGCTCGCGCTCGGCAGGGTGCCGCTTCCCGACGCCGACCTGATCGCGCGAACCTACGGCTGGGTGCTGCCCATCGCCCCGGGGTCGGTGCACGACTGGGAGATCCCGTCGCTCGCCCACCGAGTCGACGTCGCGAACGTGCGCCTCGGTGCCGTCGATCCCGTCTTCAGTGTCGCGGCCCCGCTCGACGCGCTGGCCTCCGTGCACGCGAAGGCGCGCGTCGCCGGGCAGCGCCTCCTGCTCGTCGGCGGGGACGTCGCCGTGTTGCTGCTCGCGTTCGCCGTGCTCGCGGCCGCGCGGCTGCGGCGCGACGTCGGTAACGCCCGGCGCCGCCTGACGTGGGCAGGTGCGAGGTGGTCGCAGCTCGCAACGTTCACAGCCGTCGAGGCCTCGGTCGTCGCCGTCGCCGCGGTGTGCGCCGGCTGGGCCGCGGGCACCGGCTTCGCCGCACTGCTCGCGCGCTCGCTAGGCGCGGAAGCGGGACCCGTGCTCGCGCACTCCGTGCTTTCCGGCCGCGGCGCCGTGCTGGCGGCCGGCCTCGCGGTCGGCGCCGCCGCCGTCGTCGTTGCGTCGCTGCGCGCGGAGCTCGCATCGTTCGGGACGCGAACTCTGACGACGGCGGACATCGCGGCGATCGGCGCGGTCGGGGCGGTGCTGCTCGCGGTCGCGCGCGGCGACACGAGCGCGGACGCCGTCGGCGGCGGCACCGGCGTGTTCCTGCTCCTGCTGCCGCCGCTCGTCGTGTTCGCGGCGGCTGTCGCCTTCGCGCGGCTGCTGGCTCCGGGCCTCCGCGCGCTCGGCCGCGCTCGGGGACCGCTGCCGTTGCGGCTCGCGGCCGTCTCGCTCGCGCGGCGCGGAGGCACGGCGCTCGTCGCCTCCGCGTTCCTTGTCGTGAGCGTCGGCGTGGCGCTGTTCGCGGTCACGTACCGCGCGACGCTCGAGCGCGGACAGCGCGACCAGGCCGCGTTCGCCGTCCCGGCCGACTATGTGCTCTCCGAGGATCTCGAGCGGCTCGTGACCGTGCAGCAGATCGCTCCGGACCGGTTCGCGGGGCTGGGCGACTCCGTATCGGCCGTGCGGGCCTCCGGAGACCTGCGCGGGCGAGGCGTGACCGTGCTCGGGCTTCCGGAACGGTCGCTCCCCGAGCTTCGCGGCTGGCGCGACGCGCCGAAGCCGGATCTGCTGCGCGCCCTCGGGCCGAGCGCGCGCCTGCGCGGCTTCGACCCACGCTCACGGCGGCTGGCGCTGCCGGTGACGGTCAGCGGCGGTCCGGTGACGCTCGTGCTCGACGTCCTGAAGCCGCGAGGCGACTTCGCGGTCGTGCCGCTCGGCACCGCCGCCAACGGAACACGCGTCCTGCATGCTCGCGTTCCCGCAGGAGGCCGCGTGGTCGCGATCGGCCTGTCGCTCCCGACAATCGCTGCGTTCCTCGCCGGCCACCGCGAGAGCGGCACGACCCTCTCCGTCTCGAACGCCTCGCGCGGCATGCTGAAGCTCGGCGCGCCGTTCTCCCACTGGATCGGGACCGGCGGAGTCAGCGTCACCGACGGCGAGATCCACTATGTCGTCAACCGCGCCGCGGTGTCCCTGCTGCGACCGCGGCAGCCGACGGACGGCGTGCCGGTGCCGGTGCTCGCCACTCCGTCGCTCGCCGCGCTCGGCGACGTCCTTTCGCTGACGGTGAACGATGCGCCGCTGACCGTCGAGGTCGTCGGCACGACGCGGTACGTGCCCTCGATCTCGGGAGACGCGATCGTGGCCGACCGCGACCGCGTCGCGACGGCCGTGAACGCCGCGCGCCCCGGCGCGCTCGTGCCGAACGAGGTCTGGGTTCTCCACGAGGGCCCGCAGGCGGCCGCGCTCCTCCAGCGCGATCCACTCGACCGGCTCGCAGTGACGTCGCACGCGGCACGCCTGCACGAGCTGCGCGCCGACCCGCTCGCGCGGGGCACGCTCGCTCTGCTCAGCGTGACGGCGCTCGCCGCGCTCGTTCTCGCGCTCTCCGGCCTGCTGCTGACGGTCGTGACCGACCTGCGCGACGAGAGCGGCGAGCTCTT
>WNGE01001675.1_pt1 | contig 35512 bp, 27 predicted proteins | sample 5400651 | NCBI WGS metagenome assembly WNGE01 (sample SAMN13153370, study PRJNA577476) | soil metagenome | isolation source: 60 cm soil or saprolite under grassland replicate 2 | place: USA:California | collected 2016-06-15
TTCTTCGACCAGCTTTCGGGCGGCGCGCGCCCGCGAAGCGGCCGCGGCGGGATGGCCGATGACGGCCTCGATGGCCGCGGCGAGGGCTGCGGGATCATCGGGCTTGACGAGGGTGCCGGTCTCTCCGTCCGAGATCACCTCGGGAATGCCCCCGATCGCGCTTCCCACCGCGGGTATTCCGGCCGCGAACGCCTGCAGGAGCGATTGCGGCACGCCCTCCGTGCGCGTGGAGGCGAGCACGAAGCAATCCATGGCGCGCAGGAGGTCCGGCACGTCGCTGCGGAATCCGGTGAAGAGCACGACGTCGGCCAAGCCGCGCTCCTTGGCGAGTCCTTCCACCCAGGCGCGCCGGATGCCATCGCCGACGAGAAGGAGCCGCGCCGAGGGATGGCGCGCATGCACCGTGGCGAAAGCGTCGAGGAGCGGGGCATGGCCCTTCGATCCTCTGAACATGGCCACGGAGCCGATGACCGGTCTCGAGAGCCCGAGCTGCTTCCGCATGGCGTCGCCGTCCCCCGCCCCGGCGAATTCCGCGAGGTCGACGCCGGCCGGTATGGCCACCGCGCGCTCAGGTCTCACCCCGGCCGCGATGACGAGCCTGCGTATGGCCTCTCCGCTTGTGATTACACGATCGGCCAGCCACCGGTACACCGGGTTCAGGCGACGTCGTATGCGGATGGAAACGTGGCGGGTTCGGACCACCGGGATGGCACACGCCCGGGCGGCCAGCCCGCCGACCCATGCGTCGATCGAGCTGTGGGTGTGCACGATGTCGACACGCTCGCGTCGGATGATCCGCGCGAGCGACCACACGGCGGGCACATCCCAGGCCCCGCGCATGCGCACGGCCACCGCCGCGATCCCCGCCTCTCGCGCCCGTTCCAGGAAGCGGCCGTCCGGCTGCCCCGCCACGAGCACGCGCCATCCGCGCTCCCCCGTCCAGCGCGCCTCGGTGAGGGTGCGCACTTCCTGGCCGCCAAGACCTGGCGAAGACTCGGTATGAAGGACCGTCTTCATGCCGCCCTCGCCTCGTCGATGGCCGCGGCCACGGAGGCGACGGAGATGGCCCGCATACAGACATGGTCGATGGGACAGCGGGGAAGAAAACACGGCGCGCAGGGGGCGGGACCCTCGATGCTCCGCCCCGACCGGCCCCGAGGTGCGCTGAGACGGGGATCCGTCGGCCCAAAGAGGGTGACCGTGGGAACGCCGAGGGCGGCCGTGAGATGCGCAACGCCCGTATCGCTGCTGACCAGACAGCCGAGTCGCGCAAGGAGTCTCGGCAACATCTCCGGACGGTCGCGGCCCACCGTGGACGCGACGCGCGTGCCCGCGAGCGCCTGCACGGCCTCCGCCATTTTGATGTCTTCGGGACCGCCGATCAGCAGGGGCTCGAACCCCCGCTCGGAGAGCCGCCCGACGAGCTCCGCGTACGAGGCGGGCGCCCAGAGCTTGGAGGAGCCGAAGGCGGCGCCGAGGTGAAGGCCAATCAGCGATCCCGCTCCTGCGTATCCCGCCTCGGTGAGCAGGGCCGTCACGCCCGCTTCGGCCACCACGTCCTCGCCGAGACGCCACCTCGGGCGCTCCGACGTGACGGGAATGTCGGCGGCCTCGAGCAGCCCCGCGTACTCGTCCACCTGATGCCGCCGCGGCGACGGCAGATCGACCAGATGGGTGAGGAGCGCCCGCCGCAGATCGGTGTCATAGCCGAGTCTGATCCGCGCCCCCCATCGTCGGGCGGCCAGCGCGGACTCGAATGAGTTGGGCAAGAGCACGGCGGCGTCCGGACGCATGGCCCGCATGGCCGCGCCGAGCCTGCGGCGCTTTCCGCCATCCCTCGGATACCTCAGGAGCACGTCCGCCACCGCCTGGCCGGTGAGAAGAGGCGCCCAGGGGCCGATGGCGGTTACGAGCGCGTCGGGCCGGGCGGCGCGCAGGGCGGCGAGAGCGGGCAAAGCCATCACGGTGTCGCCGAGCCAGTTCGGCAGGCGCACGACCAAGACCGTGCCGTCGAGGATCATGGTGTGGCCTGTTGCGTCGCCTTGCGGCGAAGCGTGTCGGCGAGAGCCTCGACGAGAGCGCTACGGTACCGGCCCATGTCGAGGCGAACGGACAGGGCCCACACGTCCCTGATGAGCTTCGGTGCCTCGCGGAGGCGCATCCAGTCTTTTTCCGTAGTCACGACCCACTCTGCTCCGGCACGCCGCGCGGATGCCCTGATTCTATCGAGATCGGCCTCGGAATAGGGGTGATGATCGGGAAATTCCACGAGCTCGGCCACGGTCGCCCCAAGCCTCGAAAGCGTGGTCACGAATCCCTCGGGCGACGCGAGTCCCGCGAAGGCCACCACCCGGCGCCCGGACAAGGTCTCCGGAGAGGGCGCCGTGCCGTCTGGGCTATGCAAGGCGTGAGGCTGGTACGTTCCGGTGAGGACGACGGCCGGCGAGCCGTGCTCGCGCAACCGTTCGCCTATGTGTTCCGCCACCGCCCCATGCGCGGGATTGGTCACGACGGCCACGTTCACACGTCTCAGCGCCGACATCGGCTCACGGAGCACGCCTCTCGGGAACAGGCGGCCGTTGCCCCACGGCGCGGTTCCTTGCACGGCGAGAATCTCGAGGTCCTTGGCCAGTGTCCGGTGCTGGAAGCCGTCGTCGAGGACGAGAGCGTGGGCGCCGCAGCGCTCGACGGCGACCAGGCCCGCTTCGTAACGGCTTTCGCCGACCACCACGGGGATGCCGGGCAGCTGCTCGGCGAGCAGACGCGGCTCATCGCCGGCCTCGCTCGCGGAGAGCCGCACGCCGGCCCGGTCCGCCACCACGCGCACGCCGCGCGTGCGCCGGCCATAACCGCGACTGAGGATGGCCGGACTCGTCCCCAACTCGTCGAGGGCGGCGGCCACGAGGGCGGTCAGGGGCGTCTTGCCGCTGCCGCCCAGCGTCAGGTTGCCTATGGAGATCACGGGAACGGGAAGCCGCCGCGTGGAACAGATCCCGGCCGCGTAGCATGTCTCTCTCGCCGCCAGCGCTCCCCGGTAGGCACTGGCCGCGACGGACAGCGCGCCCCGAAGCACCGCCCCGCCCTCGCCTTGCCAGACGCGGCGCACGCTGAGCTCGGGCGACGCGCCGGACTCAAACATGAGCCGCCCCCACAAGGTAGCGCTCAACCAACTCGATGGTCTGCTTCACCGCCCCCTGGCGGCTGACAATGGCGTGCAGGGCCGCCTCTCCCATGCGATGCCGGAGACCGGTATCCAAGAGCAGCTCCGCTACACGGGCTTCGAGCTGGCTCGCGTCTGCCACGAGCACGGCGCCCCCCGCTTGGAGCAGCAGCTCGGCGCTCTCGCGAAAATTGGTGGTGTGGGGACCGAAGAGGACGGGCTTCCGCAGCAGGGCCGGCTCCAGCATGTTGTGCCCGCCCGTGGGTACCAGGCTGCCCCCCACGAACACCACGGTGGCCACGCGGTAGATCTGCGCGAGCTCACCCACGGTGTCGAGGATGACCACGGCATGCCGCTCGCGGTCTCTCGGCAGCTCGCTCCGCCGGACCGTGCCGAGGCTCGCGTCGGCGGCGAGTCGTTCCACCTCCGCCGCGCGTTCCGGATGCCGGGGCGCCAAGAGGAGGGCGAGGGAGGGAAAGCGAGCGCGGAGGCGCTTGAAGGTGTCGAGGACCACCGCCTCCTCCCCGCGATGCGTGCTGCCGGCGATCCACACCAGATCTCCGTCGCCGAGCCCGAGGAGCCGCTGCCAGACGGCTTCCCCGCCCGCCTCCGCGGGCGCGAGGTCGGTCTTGAGATTGCCGGTAACCACGACCCGCTCCGGGAGGGCGCCGAGGGCGATGATGCGGCGGGCATCCTCCTCCGACTGCATGGCGAAGATCGAGACACCGCGGAGCATGCGGGAGGTGAGAAATCGCACGCGATGATAGCGCCGGAAGGATCGATCCGAGATGCGCCCGTTGGCGATCATCGCGGGCACGCCGCGCCGTTCGAGCGCGCGGAGGAAATTGGGCCAGAGCTCGGTCTCCATGCCGATGAAGAATCGCGGCTTCACGGCGCCCAGGGCACGCCGAACAGATCCCGGAAAATCGAACGGGAAGTAGCGGTGGGTCACCTTGCCGTTCAGGCGGTCGGCCACCACCCGCGCGCCCGTGGGCGTCACCGTGGTCATGACCACGGCAAGCTCTGGCCAACGGCGCCCAATCGCCTCGACCAGCGGCACCGCGGTGGCGGCTTCCCCCACCGACACGGCGTGTATCCAGCAGCGAGGCTCGGCGGGGAGCTGGCCCCCGTAGCGGCCGAATCGCTGGGCCAGCGATCGCTCATAGCCGCTTCGCCTGAGCCGCCGCACCAGGAATATCGGCAGATAGCCGAGCATCACCAGCCCCAGGATGAACGAGTAGATGGCGTGGATCAGCGCCGCGCCTCCTCATCCGCCCGCCACGTCACCTCGAGAAGCGCCGCCTCGATCTCCTTCCGCGGGCCCTCGTCCGCCCGTCGACCGGGCGGCCGGGCCACTCGTACCGGATCGCCGAAGCGGACGACACATCGCGCGAAGGGCTTGGGCACTCTGAAGCCGTCCCAGGAGCGGGCCCGCCATTCCGACGAGGCCCCCAGAGCCATGGGGACGACCGGAGCCGCGGTCAGGCGCGCGAGGGCGACCACGCCGGGCTTGACGGTCTCCGACGGTCCTCGCGGGCCGTCGGGCACCACGACTACACTGTGGCCTTCACGGAGGGCGCGCGCCAGTGCCCGCAGCCCCTCTGCCCCTCCCCTCGACGACGAGCCGCGGACAACCACGAAGCCGAAGCGACGGACGAGCCGGGCAATCATCTCGCCGTCGCGGGACCGGCTGATCAGTACTCTAAAGCCCCGGTCGCGATAGAGATAGGGCAGCACGAGCAAGCGCGCATGCCAGACGACGTAGATGACGGGAGTCCCGGTGGCCCATAGCCCAGCCACCGCCGTTTCCTCCCGTCGAACACGGAGGGTTTGCCCGAGGAGGGGGAGCGCCCACGAGGCGAGCCAAGGCGCCAGCGCGGTCACCACGGCGCCGGGCATTACGCGACTCCCGCGACTTTCAGGATGACGCGCGCCGCCCGCTCTCCCACGCCCGGCTCGCCGAGCTGCTCCCGCAGGTCCTTGAACGAGGCGCGTTGCGCCGTGGCGAGCGGGCCGTCTTCGAGGAGGCGCTCGGCCTCCGCGGCGAGGCGGGGGCCCGTCACCTCGGCCTGGAGGATTTCGGGCACGACGGTGCGCCGGGCCACGATATTGGGGAGGCTGATCCAGGGAACCTGCTTGAGGAGACGGGCGACCATCTCGGTGAGTCGGGAGACACGGTAGCAGACCACCATGGGAGTGCCGAGGAGGGCGGCTTCGAGGGTGGCCGTTCCCGACGCGATGAGGAGGACATCTGCGGCGGCCATCACTTCGTGCGTGAGACCTTCGACCACGTCCACGGAGGGAGCCGCGGCAGCTCGCGCGACGAATCCGTCGATGGTGGACCGGGTCACCGTGGGAGCGAGGGCGAGCACGAAGGAGCGCTTGGGGTCCGCGCCCGCCAGACGGGCCGCCGCCTCCAGCATGGGCGGGAGCAGATTGTCCACTTCCTCTCGGCGGCTTCCCGGCAGGAGCCCGATGACCGTCCGGGTTCCTGCGATGCCGAGCCGCTCGCGGGCCTTCGCCTTGTCGAGATCGAGAGGGACGGTGTCGAGGAGGGGGTGGCCCACGTACTCCACGGGAATGCGGGCGTTCGCGTAGAGGTCGCGCTCGAAGGGAAACGCGGCGAGAACCTGGGCCACCCTGCTCGCCATCTGGTGTATGCGGCCGGAGCGCCAGGCCCAGAGCTGAGGGGGCATGAAGTAGACCACGGGAACGCGCGCACGCCTCGATTGCCTGGCCAGCCGGAGGTTGAATTCCGGAAAGTCGATCACCACGAGGGCCTGCGGCCGCTCCTGCCGTAGCGTGCGCACGAGGAGCCGGTACGCTCTGAAAAGCGAGGGGATGCGGCCGAGGACTTCATTCGTGCCCACCCCGGCGTGGGCCGTCGGGTCCACGAGGATCTCCATGCCTTCCGCCGCCATGCGCGATCCACCCATGCCCACGATGCGAAGGTGCGGGTCGAGGCGCTTGAGGGCGCGGCATACGGTCGCCCCGTGAAGATCCCCTGATGCCTCGCCCGCCGACATCATGATGAGCCGGCCCGTGACCGGGCTCACACGCCTACCAGGGCGATGCCTGCCTGCTCGGCAAGCCGCAGGGCGGCGTCCCGGTCGACGAGGAGCACCTTGCCGCCGTCCACGGCAAGCGCGGTGGCGCCGCACTCCGCCATGGCCTCGAGGGTGGTGGGTCCCACGGTGGGAACGTCGAAGCGAAAGTCGTGCTCCGTGGCTACCGCCTTGATCACGATTGCCCCCCGCCCCGCCAGCCTCGCCCCGCGTCGGATGGTCTCGTCGGTGCCCTCGGCCGCTTCCACGGCCAAGGTGACCCCGTGCGAGCGCACGATGGTCTGGCCGATCCGGTGTGCGGCCATCTGCCGGGCGAGCGAAAACCCCGCGTGGATTTCCTCCCACTCCGCCCCGGACGGCGCCCGGGAGGTGAGCGTGCCCGCTCCCATCATCCACGACGACAGGAATGGCCGCTGATCGAGGACTTCGATACCCATGGCCCCCAGTGTTGTCAGCACCACGTTGGACAGCGCCTCGTCAGAGAGCCCACCGCGGGCCATTCGAAGCCCGATCTCGTCCATTCCGTCGAGGTGTTCGAAGACCTGCTTCTTCCAGAACTTGCCCACGAAGAGGGCGGCCTGCACGGACTGGTCGGTGAGGGTCTTCAACACTGCCTGCATATCCGTGAGGGACGAGGGCACCACCAACTCGACGTGCGGGTCGAGGCCCGTGGCGTCGCCGAAGGTCAGTGCCACCACGTGCCACCCGTGCCGGGCGGCTTCGGCTGCGGCCTGGCCGGGGAGGACCCCGGCCCCGGCCATCAGGGCGAGGCGGCGCTCCACGGAAGATCCTTCGGCCAGGCGACCTCGCCACGACCTTCGCGGATCATCCGCTCGATCTCGAGCGCCACGGCGAGAGACCGCAGATCCTCGGTCTCGAAGAGGTCCACCTGGCCGGTCGCCTGGGATGCTCGAGCGGCGGAGATCAAGTGGCGGATCTCCAGCTTGAGCGGATTGTCCTTGTGGACGAAGAGGCGCTCGACGAAGGAAGCCTGTCGGTAGCGGATGGACTCGCGGTTGAGGGTGTATTCCTGGGCGGCCCGCCGGTGGATCTGAATGTCCTGGTCGGCATAGTTGAGCACGATGTAGGCGTCAGGCTGGGTGATGGACAGGGTGCGTATCTTCTCTTCCGTGGCCCGGCTGGCCGTGATGGTGGCCATGGCCCCGGAGTCGAAGAAGATCTGCACGTTGGCCACGTCGGCCTGGCGCGAGTGGATGGAGCGGCCGAGACAGTTCATGCGCCGGGGCTCGCTGTCTACGAGCCCCAGCACGATGTCGATGTCGTGGATCATGAGGTCCATGACCACGGAGTCGCTCTGGACGCGCGGGACGAACGGCCCCAGCCGACGGGATTCGATGAGAATGGGCTGCTCGACGATCTTTCGCAGCTCCTGCACCGCCCCATTGAAGCGCTCGACGTGGCCGACATGGAGCACGCGTTGCTGCTGGCGCGCCACGCGGAAGAGCTCCTTGGCCTCTTCGAGGGTGGGGGCCATGGGCTTTTCCACGAGCACGTGCACCCCCGCCTCCAGGAGCCAGGAGGTCGCGGGTGATCTCGAAGTGTCGCTCGGTGGGGACGGCGACGGTGGCGATGTCCACGAGCCCCGCGAGCTCCCGATGGCTCGTCACCGCGCGTGTTCCGTACTGCGCGGCGATCTGGCTTCCCCGCGCGGAGTCCGTGTCGCAGATCGCCACGAGATCCACGTCCCAGAGCTCGGCGAGGGCGAGGATATGGTATTGCCCCATGTGTCCCGCTCCGACCACGCCGGCCCGAAGGCGGCCGCTCTCGGATGCGCTTACCACACCCGCTCCTCGCTCTCCGCTTCCTCACGCGCGGCGGGGCCGTCCCGCCGTCCGGCAATGATCCCGAGCTTGGAGCTCTCGACGAACTCCACGAGCTTGGCCACCAAGGGATGGCCGCCGAGCTCGGCCTTGACCCGCGCGATGGCGGTGCCCGGCGCCAGTCCGGAGCGGTACAGAATGTTGAAGGCCGAGCGCACCTGCCGTCGCCCCTCCGCATCGACGCCGCCGCGGCGCATGCCGATGACGTTCACGGCCATGGCCCGCGCGGGTATGCCATCGGCGATCATGAAGGGCGGCACGTCCTGGGTGACCTTGGACAAGCCGCCGATGTAGGCGTAGGTGCCGATTCGCGCGAAGGGATGCAGGCCCGTGTGCCCGCCCACCGTGGCGCGGTCTTCGACGATCACGTGCCCGGTCAGTCCGGCGTAGTTTATGATGATGACCTCGTCCCCGATGACGCAGTCGTGGGCGATGTGACTCGAAGCCATCACGAGGCAGCGCTGTCCGATCCGCGTGTCGTGGCCTTCGTGCGTCGCGCGGTGCACGGTCACGTACTCGCGGATCGAGGTCTCGTCGCCGATGGCCACCCCCACGGGCCGCCCGGCGCGAAATTTCAAGTCCTGCGGCTCGCCGCCGATGATGGCTCCGTGGCCCACGCGGCAGCGCGCGCCCAGGGTGACCCGGCCCTCGAGCACGGCGTGCGCGCCGATCTCGACGTCGCGGCCGATGCGGGCCCCCGCTCCGATCACGCTGTACGGCCCGATCCGCACCCCGCGGTCGAGCTCCGCGCGGGCGTCCACCACCGCCGTGGGGTGGATTCCGGGCGTATCAGTCATGGGCGTGCCCTTCGAGCTCACGCACCCGCTTCTCGAGGGCCCGCACCTTGCGTACGAGCTCCGGGAGCAGGGCCTCGGCCGCCCAGATCCGGCGGGTCTCCAGGGAAGGTCGGCTCGGTGTGCCGCTCCACACCCCGCCCGTTTCGATATCGCTCGGCACGCCCGACTGCGCGGTCACCACCGCCCCCGCGGCGACGGTCACGTGATCGGCGATACCGACCTGGCCGGCGAGGACGGCGCGATGGCCGATCTTGCACGAGCCGGAGATGCCGACCTGAGAGACGAGGATGACATCCTCCCCCACCTCGCAGTTGTGTCCCACCTGCACGAGGTTGTCGATCTTGCTCCCGCGTCCGATCAGCGTGTGGCCGAGGGTCGCCCGGTCGATGGTGGTGTTCGCGCCGATCTCGACATCGTCCTCGATCCGCAACCCACCCACCTGGGGAATCTTGCGGTGCGCGCGGCCGTCGAAGGCGTAGCCGAAGCCGTCCGCGCCCAGCACGGCCCCGGAGTGAATGATGACGCGATTGCCGATGCTCACCCCGTCGCTGACCACGGCGCGCGGATGCAACACCACGTCGTCCTCCAGCACGGCGCCCGCCCCCACGAAGCAGAGCGCTCCGATCCTGCTGCGTGCTCCGATCACCGCTCCCGCTTCGACCACCGCGCATGCGCCCACCGAGGCGGTGGGGTCGAGGCGGGCGTCCGCCGCGACGATGGCGGCCTGATGCACACCGGGCTGAAGCGGAGCTTCCGGATAAAAGAATCGCAGGAGCGGGATCAGGGCCGCCTGGGCCGAGTCGACGCGGAGCAGGGCCTGGGGCAACCCTTCGACGCCGCGGCCCACCACCACCGCTCCCGCCGCGCTCTGCACGGCGGCCCGAAGATAGCGCGGATTGACGAGAAACGACACGTGCTCCGGCCCCGCCTTGTCGAGGGGGGCCACGCCGGTGACGAGGCGATCCGGGTCCCCTACGAGGGTGGCGCCGAGCGCCTCGGCGAGCCGGCCGAGCGTGTACGAGGCGCCCACGATAGCCTACTTCTTGGCCTTCCGCATCTCGTCGTCGAAGGCCTTGATGACCTCGTCCGTGACGTCGATCTCCGGCGCGCCATACACGACGCCGGCCTGACGGCGCTCGACGATCAGGGCGTACCCCTTTTCCTTCCCCACGCGGGTGAAGATCCCTTCGAGGTCGCGGAGGATCTTCTGCCCCATGGTCTGCTCTTTCTTTTGCAGCTCCTTCTCCAAATCGTCCAGCAGGCGACGGATATCGCGGGTCTTGCGCTCGAGGGCTTCCTGCTTCTCCCGTCGGGCATCCGCGGAGAGGAGCTGCCCCTTCTTCTCCAGCTCGTCACGCAACTTGTCGTAGTCCGTTTTCTGGCTATCCACCTGCTTCTGCATGGAGGCTTTGTCCTTCTCAATCTGCTCGCGGGCCTGCACCCCCGCCTGAGAGCGAGCAAGGATACGCTGGAGATCGACGTAGCCGATGCGGGTGGCCGCCGGCGCCTGCGCGAGGGCCGGGGGCAGCGCCCACCACAGGGCCGACAGCAGCGCGAGGACAGCCATCGACGCGATCGTGGCCTTGACACGCCCAATCATTCCTCTCTCCTTCTGGCTAGAACGCTGCGCCCATCGAGAACTGGATATTACCGATTTTTTCCTTGCCCGTGGGGGCCGGGTTGAAACCGTAGTCGATCCGGATGGGACCGAAGGGCGAGTTCCAGCGGAGACCGGGTCCCACCGCGTACTTGAGCTGCGCGAGATCGATGGGCGTGCCGAAGCTCTGGTCCGGTCCGTAAACGTTGCCCACGTCGAAGAAGAGGGCGGCGCGAATGCTGAACGGCAAAGGCACGGTGTATTCGAGGTTGCCGAGGACCTGGAAGGTCCCCCCGACCTTGGTGCCCGAGGTGTCTTCCGGCGAGATCTGGCGGGCCTTGAAGCTGCGGATGGTATTCGCCCCGCCGAGGAAGTAGCGCTCGAAGAGCGGCACGGGATCCTTCGACCATCCGAGCATGTACCCCGACAAGAGACGCCCGCTCAGGACGTGATCGAACCACAGCGGCTGGTGCTGGGTGATGGAGGCGGTGATACGAAAGAAGCGGTTGTCACCGGTGCCGATGCCCGCGAAGTCGGCGCCGAAGAGGGCGAAGGTGCCTCGGGTCGCTTGCTGCGGATTGTCGCGCGTGTCGCGAGCGAGCGAGCCTCCGAGCATCGACATAATGGTCTTTCCCTCGGCGGCCAGGAGCTCCGAGCTGGCGTTCGGATCGACCCCCGTGACGTTTTCCTGACTCAGCCGGTACACCGCGTTCCAGCGCGCGTAGTCGCCGATGGGCGCGCCGAAGCGGACGTCGCCGCCCGTGGAGGCCTGCGTATAGTCCTGGTTGACCCGGCGGTTGCTGAAGATGTCGAAGCCCGCGGCGAGGGGGCGATCCAGAAACCAGGGGTCCGTGATGCCGATGGTTCCCTCCTGCAACGCCGCGCCGCCCCGGAGCCGGATGGCGACCTGGAGGCCGCGGCCGAGGAAGTTGTTCTGGGAAAGGTCCACCGTACCCAAGGCGCCATCCTGGGAGCTGTAACCGCCGCCCACCGAAAAGATGCCCGTGGGCTTCTCCGTCACCTCGATGTTGACGATGATCTTGTCTTTGGTTGACCCCGGTACGGTCTTGGTCTCGACCTTCTCGAAATAGTTGAGGTTCTTGAGCTTCTGCTTGGCGCGCTCCAGCTTTTGCGTGGTGAAGAGATCGCCTTCGGCCATGGGGATCTCGCGCCGAAGAATCTTCTCCTGGCTCCGCGTGTTCCCGCTGATGTTGATCCGCTCCACGAACACTTCGGGACCTTCGGTGATTTCCAGGGTGATGTTGATTTTGCGGTTCGGCACATCGAGAGCGATCTGGGGGTTCACGTCGGCGGCCGCCCGGCCGATGGTGCCGTAGACCTCGGTGATGGCCCGCACGCTGTCCTGGAGCTTGGTCCGCGAATACACGTCGTCGGGCTTGAGGGTGATACGGCGGCGCAACTCCTCCACGGGCAGCACCTTATTGCCCGTGACGTCGATGCCGCCCACCCGGAACTGCGGCCCCTCCGCCACTACGATCTTGATGGTGACGCGAGCGTTGGCACGATCGACCTGGGTGTCGACGGACTCGACGCGGGCCTGGACATACCCGTTGTCGTTGTAGTAGGTCACCACCCGCTCGATATCCTGGTCGAGCTTCTGCCGCTGGACGGTGCCCCGAAGGATGAAGAACTCCCTCTCCCTGGTGAGCATGATCTCTTTGATCTTCTCCGGCTTGAGGCCTTGGGCGCCCTCGATGATGATCTTGTCGATGGTCATCTTTCGGCCTTCGGCGACCCGGAAGGCGACGCTGACGTCTCCGTCGGGCAGTTTCACCACGTCGGGGGTGACGCCGGCCTCGAAGTATCCCTGCTCCTCGTAGGCTTCCTTGATCTTTTCCGCGGCCCGCGTGACCTCCACCGGGTTGTACACGGTGCCCAGCTTGATGTCGATTTTCTCCTGCAGGGTCCCGGAGTCGAGGCTCTTGTTCCCTACAAAGTTCAGGTCGCGGACGAATGGCCGCTCCGTCACCACGAAGGTGAGCTTCACCCCGCCTTCGAAGTCTTCCACCTTGGCCTGCACATCGTCGAAGAAGCCGAGGGCGAAGATGGCGCGAATATCGTCCGCGAGGCGGGCGGGAACGAAGGGACCACCGACCTTGGCCGTGACTCGCCCGAGGATGACCGCTTCCTGGACGCGCCGATTGCCTTGGACACCCAACTCCTTGACGACGATCTCTCCCGGGGTCGGAGGCCGGGGAGGGCCCTGCGCGTGGGCGGAGGGCACGGGAATGCCCCAGAGCCATGCGAGGGTCAGGGCAAAAAAAATGGAGAGAGCGTATCTCCCCCTTGAGCTCATGATTCGTGGGCGAATGGAGCCGCGGCGCGTCGCCCTAGCGCTCCGCGAGCACGAGCCGCGGCTCGGCGACCTGGATCTCACGGAAGGTGAAGTTGCCGCTCTCGACATCGACTTCGATGCGCGCCCCTTCTCCGAACTGCCCGCGTACGATCGCCTCCGCCACCGGATCCTCCACGTACTTCTGGATCGTGCGTCGCAGCTGGCGAGCCCCATACGTGGGGTCGTATCCCTTTTGGACGAGGAGATCCAGGGCCACTCCCGTCGGCTCGAGCTGGATGCCCTTGTCGGCGAGCTGCTTGTTGATGCGGGCCACCATGAGCTGCACGATGGCCGTGATGTGCTCACGCGAAAGGGCATGGAACACGATGATGTCGTCGATCCGGTTGATGAACTCGGGCCGGAACGCCCGCTTCAGCTCGTCCATGACCTTTTCCTTCATCCGTTCATGCGTGGTCTCCTCCCCCTCCGACAGGAAGCCGGGAGACGTCCGCTTGCCGATGAAGCTCGTGCCGAGGTTCGAGGTCATGATGAGAATGGTGTTCTTGAAGTCCACCACGTGGCCAACGGAGTCGGTGAGGCGGCCGTCGTCGAGCACCTGCAGCAGCATGTTGAAGACGTCCGGATGGGCCTTCTCGATCTCGTCGAAGAGCACCACAGAGTACGGGCGCCGGCGCACTTTCTCGGTGAGGAACCCACCCTCTTCATAGCCGACATAGCCGGGAGGGGCGCCGAGGAGCCGCGAGACGGAGAACTTTTCCATGTACTCGGACATGTCCACCCGGATCAGCGCATTCTCGTCTCCGAAGAGATACTCGGCGAGCGCGCGGGCCAGCTCGGTCTTCCCCACCCCCGTGGGGCCGAGGAACACGAAAGAGCCGACGGGACGCCGGCTGTCCTTGAGCCCCGCCCGTGAGCGACGGATGGCCCGCGACACGGCGACCACGGCATCCTCCTGGCCGATGATGCGTCCGTGGAGGGCGTCCTCCATGCGCGCGAGCTTCGCCGATTCCTTCTCCTCGAGCTTGGAGAGGGGGATGCCCGTCCACCGGGACACGATGTACTCGATGTCCTCTTCCCCTACCGTCTGGGGACCCTTGCCCTTGCGCTTGTCCCAGTCGCGCTTCATCTCTTCGTCGCGCCCGCGAAGGAGCTTCTCCTTCTCGCGGAGCGACGCAGCCTTCTCGAACTCCTGGGCCTCGAGATACATGTCTTTCTCGCGAACGACCCGCTCCACTTCCTTGCCGATCTCCTTGATCTCGGGGGGCGGCGTCAGGGCCATGAGGCGCGTGCGGCTCGAGGCCTCGTCGATGACGTCGATGGCCTTGTCGGGCAGCTGGCGATCGGTGATGTAGCGGTCGGCGAGCTTGACCGCGGCATCGATGGCCTCGTCGGTGATCTTCACGCGGTGATGCGCCTCGTACTTGTGGCGCAGGCCTTTGATGATCTCCACGGACTCCGGCACGGAAGGAGCGCGAACGATGACGGGCTGGAAACGCCGCTCCAGCGCCCCGTCCTTCTCGATGTACTTGCGATACTCGTCGAGGGTGGTGGCGCCAATGGTCTGGATCTCGCCGCGGGAGAGCGCAGGCTTCAGCATGTTGGAGGCGTCGATGGCGCCTTCCGCCGCCCCCGCTCCAATCAGGGTGTGGAGCTCGTCGAGGAAGAGCACCACGTTTTCCGACTGGCGGATCTCTTTCATGACCGCCTTGAGTCGCTCCTCGAACTGGCCGCGGTACTTCGTCCCCGCCACGAGGGCACCCAAGTCGAGCTGGAGGAGCCGCTTCTGGGCGAGGACGTCCGGCACTTCGTGTCCGACGATCCGTTGCGCCAGGCCTTCGACGATGGCCGTCTTCCCTACCCCCGGCTCCCCGATCAGGACGGGGTTGTTCTTGGTCCGTCGGGCGAGGATCTGGATCACCCGCTCGATCTCGGTCTCGCGCCCGATGACGGGATCGAGCTTGCCCTCGCGGGCCAGCTGGGTCAGGTCGCGGGCGAACTCGTCGAGCACGGGGGTCTGGGAACGCTTCTTGGGCCGAGGATAGTACTGGTCACCGAGGAGGGCGAGGGTCTCCTGGCGGACCTCATCGAGGCGCGCGCCGAGGGACTCCAGAATCTTGGCGGCGATCGACTGACCTTCTTTCATGAGCCCCAGGAGGAGATGCTCGGTTCCGATGTAATTGTGGCCAAGCTGCCGGGCCTCCTCGATGGAAAGCTCGAGGACACGCTTGGCCTGCGGGGTGAAGGGCACCTCGCCAAAGGTCAGGGTCTTGGGGAAGCCCGCCAGCGCCCGCTCGACCTCGGCCTTGACCGTCTCGAGTCTCAACCCGAGCCGCTGAAGGACGGCCGTGGCGATGCCCTCTCCGTCACGGATCAGGCCAAGGAGGATATGCTCCGTCCCGACAAAATCGTGGCGGAACCGCCCCGCCTCTTCTCTCGCCAGGATGATGACCCGCCGCGCTCTCTCCGTAAATCTCTCGAACACTTGGAGTCCTCGCTATCTCGGGTTAAAGGCTCCCGCGCTGCCCCTTCGCGACCTAAGCAAAGTATACCTGCAAGTCCTCGGGGTCCATACCGTTTTCTTCGCTTGAGCCGTCGCGCACAAGACCTGTGCCCAATGCCAGCGACCGCCAAGCCATTCCCTGGCGCGTTCTCTCAGGCCCAAGCGACGGCGCGCCCCTCGAGGAGCCGATAGCCACGGTCGGCCTTGCGGGCCAGATCGTGATTGTGAGTGGCGATGACGAAGGCCAGGTGCCGCTCCGCCTGGAGCCTCAAAAAGAGATCCCAGATCACCTCGCTCGTCTTGGGATCAAGATTACCCGTGGGCTCGTCGGCGAGCACCACTCGCGGCTGGGCAACCAAAGCGCGCGCGATGGCCACGCGCTGCTGCTCGCCGCCCGACAACTCTCCCGGCCGGTGACCCAGACGGTCACCGAGCCCGACCTCCTGGAGCGCGGCCGCTGCCCGCTCGCGCGCCTCGGGCGTAGGGAGCCGCTGGAGCAGCGCCGGCATCATGGCGTTCTCGATCGCCGTCATCTCCCCGAGGAGGTTATAGAACTGAAAGATGAACGCGACCTCGGTTCGCCGGAGTTTGGCCAGCGCGCTCTCGGATCTCGCGTAGAGATCCTCCCCGGCAAAGAGGACCTGCCCGCTCGTCGGCCGATCGAGCCCGCCCAGGAGGTGCAGGAGCGTTGATTTCCCGACCCCGGAGGCGCCGATCAGCGCCACGCTCTCCGCCATATTGACGGTCATGCTCACCCCGCGCAGCACCCGCACCGTTTCGGGGCCGACCCGGTATTCCCTCTCGAGGTCGCGGGCCACGAGCAGGGGCTCACTCATAACGGAGCACCTCGACAGGGTCGAGACGCGCCGCTCGGCGGGCGGGCGATAGCGTGGCGAGGAAAGATATCAGCAGAGTCGCGCTCGTGACCAGGCCGAAATCGACCCACGTCAGCTTCATGGGCAGATGGTCGATCTGGTACACGTCCCCCGCGAGATGGATGATCTTGTAGGTGTTCTGTACCCAGATCAGCGAGAGACCAAAGAGGCTACCCGCCACGGTGCCCACGACGCCGATGAGCATGCCCGCCACCAGGAAGACCCCGCCGATGCTTCCCGCGCTCGCCCCCATGGCCTTCAAAATGCCGATCTCCTTCCGTTTCTCGGCCACAAGGAGGACGAGATGGCCGATGATGGCGAAACCGGCCACGAGTACGATGATGGTGACGATGACGAAGAGCGCGAGTTTCTCCAGTTGAAGAGCCGCGAAAAGGTTTCGGTTCATGCTCATCCAATCACGCACCCAGAGCCCCGGTCCTGCCACCGCGATGATGCGCCGGCCGATCGACTTCGCGTCGAAGGGGTCGTCGAGCTTCACCTCGACACCGGACACCCGGTCGCCCAGCCCGGCGAACTCCTGGGCCGCCGCGAGCGAGGTATAGGCGAGAGAGGCATCGTATTCGTAGAGGCCCACCTCGACATAGCCGGCCACTTCAAACCGCCGCATCTTCGGCACGAGGCCGACCGCCGTCATGGCTCCTTGGGGCGAAATCACCGTCACGAAGTCGCCGGGTACCGCGCCGAGGGTTCGGGCCAGTTCCCTCCCGAGGAGGAGGGCGGGCTCTCCGGACGTGCGCAGCAGCGGATCGATGCTCCCGCTCTTCAGCTCGGAAGCAAGCTCGGCGCGTACGGACGGGGACGTGAGGTCCACGCCGCGCAAAAGCCCCCCCGTCGCCCCCCGACCCTGGCCGGTGAACAGGGCCTGCTGGACGACGAAGGGCGTGGCGGAGCGCACGCCGGGCACGCCCCGCACTCGCGAGGCAATCTCCCCCGCCCCCGTCACCCCGCGCCCTCCCGAGTCCAGGAGCAAGATATGGGGGTTGGCGGCGATGATCCGCTCTTTGATGCCGTCCTGGAAGCCGGTCATCACGGCCAGGACGACGATCAGGGCGCTGACCCCGAGGAATACGCCGCCCACCCCGATCCACACGAAGAGCGAGAGGTTGGCCCGCTGGCCTCGTGCGCGTAGATAGCGCAGGGAGAGGAAGAGCTCGAAGGGCAGGCCGCGCCGGCTCATGAAGCCTCCGGCTCCTCCTCGTCGCCGGCCGTCTGGCCGGGAGCCCGGCGCTCCAGACGAAGATGGGGAAAGAGGATCACGTCCCGGATGGACGCCGAGTCGGTGAACAGCATGGCGAGCCGGTCGATCCCGATGCCCTCGCCGGCCGTGGGCGGCATCCCGTACTCCAGGGCGCGCACGTAGTCCTCATCCATCCAGTGCGCCTCCTCGTTACCGAGCAGGCGCTCCTGCGCCTGCTCCTCGAAGCGTCGTCGCTGGTCGACGGGATCGTTGAGCTCGGAATATGCGTTGGCGATCTCGCGGCGGCAAATGAAGAGCTCGAAGCGGTCGACAAGCCGCGGGTCGCCCGCCTTGCGCTTGGACAGCGGCGAGAGCTCGATGGGGAAATCGGTGATGAAAGTCGGCTGGATCAGCGTGGGCTCGACCAGAGTGTCGAAGATTTCCTTCCACAGGCCAACCGATCCCGTGCCGGGCTTCGGCGCGGCCACGGCCGCGGCGACGGCCGCCGCCCGGAGCTTGCCCTCTTCAGTACCGGGAGTCACGCTGAGGCCGACGGCCGCCGACAGGGCCTCGAAGAACGGCAGGCGCCGCCAGGGCCCCCCGAGGTCTATCTCCTCCTCCTGATACCGGAGGGTCGTGCCCCCGAGAATCTCGCGGCTGAGATGGGCGAACATCTCCTCGGTGAGGGCCATAAGGTCCTCGTAGTCGGCATAGGCCTGGTAAAACTCGAGCATGGTGAACTCGGGATTGTGCTGGGTCGATATCCCTTCGTTGCGGAAATTCCGGTTGATCTCGTAGACCCGGTCGAGGCCCCCCACGACCAGCCGCTTGAGGTAGAGCTCCGGCGCGATCCGGAGGTAGAGCGCCATGTCGAGGGCATTGTGGTGGGTGACGAAGGGCTTGGCGGTGGCCCCGCCCGGAATGGGCTGCATCATCGGCGTCTCGACTTCGAGGAAACCGCGGGCGTCGAGAAACGCGCGCATCTCACGGATGAGCCGGCTCTTGACCACGAAGGCCTCTCGCACCTGAGGATTCATGACGAGATCCACGTAGCGCCGGCGGTAGCGGGTCTCCACGTCCTTGAGGCCGTGCCACTTTTCCGGCAAGGGCCGGATGGACTTTGCGAGGAAGACGAATTCCCGAACGGCGACGGTGAGCTCGCCCGTGCGCGTCCGGAACAGCTCGCCGGTCACCCCGATGAAATCGCCGACGTCGAGGTCGGTGAAGGCCGGGTAGCGATCGCCGAGGGCGTCCTGGCGCGCGTAGAGCTGGATCTGGCCGGACTGGTCCCGGAGATGCGCAAAGCAGGTCTTCCCGTGGTGGCGGAGGGCCACCACCCTCCCCGCGACCGTCACCGGTTCCGCCCGTTTGAGCTCCTCCTCGCCGGCCGTGTGGTAGCGCCGCACGAGATCGCCGGTCCAGTGGGTGAAGGCAAAGCGCTGCCCAAAGGGATCGATACCGCCCGCGCGGAGAGCGTCGAGCTTCTCGAGGCGCCGTCGGACGAGCGCATTGGTTCCCGAGCTTCCCCCCGGCGGCTTCGTGGTGTCCATGCCTAGGCCGACTTCCCCGAGGCGAGGAACGCCTCGATGAACGGATCGATCTCCCCGTCCATCACCGCGTCGACATTGCCCACCTCGACGCCCGTCCGATGGTCCTTGATGATCTGGTACGGATGGAACGTATACGTGCGGATCTGGCTTCCGAACGCGATCTCCTTCTTTTCCCCGGTGAGCTCGGCCAGCTCCTCGCGCTGCTTCTTCTCGTAGATCTGGTACAGGCGCGACTTGAGAATACGCATGGCGGTATCCCGGTTGCGGAGCTGGGAGCGCTCGTTCTGGCAGGCGACCACAATGCCGCTCGGCAGATGGGTGATGCGGACGGCAGAGTCCGCGGTGTTGACGCCCTGGCCGCCGGGGCCGGAGGAGCGGTACACATCGATGCGGAGCTCCTCGTCCTTGACCACGACTTCCACGTCTTCCACCTCCGGGATGACGGAGACGGACGCGAATGAAGTGTGGCGGCGTTTCGAGGCGTCGAAAGGCGAGATGCGGATCAGGCGATGCACGCCGATCTCGCTCTTGAGATATCCGTAGGCGAACTCACCCGTGATCTCGATGGTCGCGGACTTGATGCCCGCTTCCTCGCCCGGGAGCAGATCCACCACCTCGGCCTTGAGCCCCACTCGCTCGGCCCATCGCAGGTACATGCGGGTGAGCATCTGGGCCCAGTCCTGGGATTCCGTTCCGCCCGCGCCCGGGTGAATGGAGAGGATGGCGTTCTTCCTGTCTTGAGGACCGGAGAGCACGATCTTGACGGAAAAGGCCTCGAGGTCCTTCTGAAGGGCGACGAGACCCTGCTCGATGCCGGGCGTCTCGCTCTCGTCACCCGCCTCCGTGGCCATTTCCCACAGCACGCGGAGATCCTCGGCTTCGCGGGCCAGCTCCTTGAAGCGCCCGACCGTTCGCGCAAGATCGGCGCGCTCCTGGACGAGCGCCTGGGCCTTGCGACCGTCGTCCCAAAAGCTCGGAGCGGACATTTCCTGGTCGATTACCGCGATGCGCGCGTCCTTGGTTTCGAGGTCAAAGATGCCCCCGAAGATCCTGCATGCGCTTCTCGACGTCGGCGAGCTCGCGCTTCAGATCGCCTAGCATGTCGCCGCGCGTCCCTTGGTGAGCGACCCCACGGCGGCCCCCGCGGACAGGGCGAGGCAGACATAGACGAGCCAATTGCCGAAGCGCGTGTAGAGCGTGGCGCGCGAGCGAAGGGGGACGGCCAAGGTGAGAAAGCCGCGCTCGAAGAGGGGCAGCGTGGGGCCCACGCGTCCGTCCGGGGCGATGAGGGCGGACACGCCGGTGTTCGCGGCCCGCGCGATGGCGATGCGATTCTCGACCGCGCGGAGGGGCAACGCGCCCAGATGCTGCCAGGGGCCGCTCGTCCGTCCGAACCACGCGTCATTGGTGATATTGGCCATAAAGCCTGCGCCTCCAGCTGCGAAGCCCCTGAACAGGTCGGGGAAGATCACTTCGTAACAAATCACCGTGCCGAAAGGCGCTCCCTTCAAAGGGAACACCGTCTGGCTGGTGCCCGGAGCGAAGTCTGAGATGAACTCCGCCCATTGCTTGACGAATCCGATGACCGGGGCGAGGGGAATATACTCGCCGAAAGGCACGAGCTGAATCTTATCATACTTGGCTGTAATCCCCTGATCTCCCAGCAGAAAAGCGCTGTTCAGGAACTTCCCGTTGGGTCCGGGAAGCCGGTCGATGGAGCCCACGAGTATGGGCACGCCCGTTTCCCGCACGAGGGCCACGAGTCGACCCAGGAGGATGGGGTCGCCTCGAAGAAAGATCGGCGCGGCCGTTTCGGGCCAGAAGACAGCGGCGGGCTTGCTCCGGGCCGCCTCGCGCGTCAGTCGCTCGTAGACGGCGAGCGTCTCCGCCTGATACGCCGGATCCCATTTCTGCCCTTGCTCGATCGCCGGCTGGATGACGGAGATTTGGATGAAGCGGCGGTTCTGCTCCGCTCGTGGACCGGATTCGCGCGCCAGGGTCAGCCATCCAAAGCCAAGGGAGAGAGCGAGCAGCAGCGCGACCGCGCCGCTACCCCAGGCAGCCCGACAAGGCCCGAGCACGCAGCAGCCGGCGATGGCGGCGTTTACCGACACGAGCAGGAACGAGACGGCGTAGACACCACCCACTTCCGCGATCTGGATGACAGGAAGCGCCGTGTGCTGGGAATAGCCGAGCAGTCCCCAGGGGAATCCGCCCATCAGCCAGCCGCGTATCCATTCCCCCGCTACCCACAACGCGGGAGCGGTGGCGAGGGCCCAGCCCGCACCCAGTCGCGCCTTGAGGAGGGCGATGATCATCGCGACCATTCCGACATAGAGGCCGCAATAGGCGGCAAGGGCGGCAATGGGGAGCCAGGTCAAAGGCCACGGGATCGCGCTGTAGTTCTCGAACGTGAAGTCGAGCCAACGCAGGAGGACGATGAAAAACGCGGTGCCGACCAGCCAGCCGTCCCCGAGCGCGGCCCGGGGCGCCCGCCAGAGGGCGCTGCAGAATGCGGGCACCAGCCACAACCATGCGAGGAGCGACCAATCCGTGGTGGGAAATGCGAGAGCCCCGGCCACCCCTGACAGCAGGAGCACCGTCCTGCGTGTCCCGGCTTCCCGGAGAAGGGGCAGCGGGCTAGGCCCCAAGCGCGAGGCGCTCGGCGAGCACGCGCGGCAGTCCCGCGGCGAGAATCTTGGCGGCGGCTGCCTTGTGGTCGTAGCCGACTCTGCGCAGCGTCACTCGTTTCTCGTCCTCGTCCCACAGGATGTAGGCGGCCCGTGGATCTCGGTCGCGGGGCTGGCCGACGCTCCCGACGTTGACGATGTAACGTCGCCCGTCGTGGAAGGCGATTTGCCGGCCGTGGCAAGCGGGCCCGGCAAGGTCCTCGTGATCGGGCCCCCCGGAGCCGAGCGACCAGACGGCCGGCCGATGCGAATGGCCCACGAAGCAGAGGCGGGTTTCGAAATCGCCGAAGGCGCCGTAGCCGTCCGCGTCGGAGATGAGATAGTCCCACTCCTCGGGACGGCGCGGGCTGGCGTGAACGCAGGTCGCCTCGCCCATCGTCGCCTGCAGCCCCAGGCGAGCGAGATACTCCGTGTGATCGGGGCCAAGTTGCTCTCTCGTCCACAGGGCGGCCGCGCGGGCGGCGCTATTGAACCAGTCCAGGTTGAGGAGACCGAGGGCGCCGTGCTCGTGATTGCCCGCGACCAGTCGGGCCGCCCGCTCGCCGAGAATCTCCACGCACGGATTCGGATCGGCGCCGTAGCCTACGACGTCTCCCAGACAGAGGATGCCGAGCGCGCCCTCGGCGGCGGCGTCGGCGAGGACGGCGGACAGGGCTTCGAGGTTCCCGTGCACGTCGGAGAGAACGGCGTAGCGCACGGGATCTCAGCCCGCGGGCCGGAGCTCTTTGTGGATGCGATCCAGGATGCCGTTGAGAAAGCGGCTCGACTCCTGCGTGCTGAACTTCTTCGCGACTTCGAGCGCTTCGTTGATCGCGACCTTGGGCGGCACGTCGGCGCCCCACAGGAGCTCGAAGATGCCCTGGCGGAGGATGTTGCGGTCCACCACGGCCATGCGCTCGATCTCCCAGTTCTCCGCGTACTGGGAGATCAGCTCGTCGATCTTGCCCTCGTGAATCTTGGTGCCCCGCACCAGTCCCTCGGTGAACTCGCGCACCTCGATATCCACCGGATGGCGCGTCCAGAATTCGTCGAAATGGGGGACGGGCGAGCCTTCGTCTTGGACGTCCAGCTGATAGAGGAGCTGGAGGGCCAACTCCCGAGCCTTGCGGCGCTTACCCATCAGGATCGGCGCCGCGAGGAGCGGCGTCCCGGGCGGCGCGTGCGAAGTTCCCGCTTCCACGCCGCCATCTCCAGCGCCGCGCGGGCAGCTTCCTCTCCCCGATGGCCGACGACGCCTCCCGCGCGCTCCCAAGCCTGGGCCTCGGTGAGGGAGGTGATCACCCCGAAGGTGACGGGCACTCCGGTGGTCAGGGCCACGGACGAGAGGCCGCGGGCGGCTTCCCCGGCGACGAATTCGAAGTGGGGAGTCTCGCCGCGAATCACCACACCTATGCAGACAATGCCCGCGTAGCGACCGGTGCGTGCGAGGGCGAGAGCGGCCTGAGGCAGCTCGAACGAGCCAGGCACCCAGTGGGTCTCGATCCGCCCGGGCGCCACCCCGCCCCGCTCGAGAGCGCCCACCGCGCCGTCGGCGAGCTTCTTGGAGATCGCCTCGTTGAATCGCGCGGCGACCACCGCGAAGCAGTCCGCCGGCGCGGCCTTGGCGGTTGCCTTGGTTCCCGGGGCCCGGCCCGCCATGTCAGTCGGGCAACGAAGAGAAGAGATGGCCCATCTTCTGCCGCTTGGTCATGAGGTAACGCCGGTTGCTTTCCGTGGCCGGGACCTCGATGGGAACGCGCTCGACGACGTGCAGCCCGTACCCTTCGATGCCGACGATCTTCTTCGGATTGTTGGTGAGGATCCGGAGCCGCTTGGCGCCCAGATCGACGAGGATCTGCGCCCCGATTCCGTAGTGGCGCAGGTCCGCCTGGAACCCCAGGGCCTGATTGGCCTCCACGGTGTCCTTGCCTTCGTCCTGGATCTCGTACGCGCGCAGCTTGTTCAGCAATCCGATTCCCCGCCCCTCCTGCCGCATGTATACGAGCACTCCGCGGCCTTCGCGCTCGATGATGGCGAGGGCCTTGTGAAGCTGCGAGCCGCAGTCGCAACGCTGCGATCCGAAGACGTCGCCCGTGAGGCATTCGGAATGCACGCGCACCAGCACGGGCTCCTCGGTCCGGACATCGCCCATGACGAGGGCCACGGGCAGGCGATCGTCCACTGTCGTCTCGTAGGCGATGCAGGTGAACTCGCCGTAGTCCGTGGGTAGCTGCGTGGTCGCCGCCCGCCTCACGAGCTTTTCCTGGTGGATGCGATATTCGATCAGGTCCTTGATCGTGATGCACAGGAGCCCGTGACGTTTGCCGAGGGCGAGCAGATCGGGCACACGGGCCATGCCCCCCTCGTCGTTCAGCACCTCGCAGATCACGCCGGCGGGCGTGCAGCCGGCGAGGCGGGCCAGATCGATGGCCGCCTCGGTATGCCCGGCTCGGCGCAGGACGCCCCCCGGCATGGCGCGCAGGGGAAAGATATGCCCGGGGCGGGTCAGATCGTCTGGCCGGGAGAGTGGATTGACGAGGGTGCGTATGGTGACGGCGCGGTCATAGGCCGAGATTCCCGTAGTCACGCCGCGGCGGGCGTCGACACTGATGGTGAAGGCGGTGCCGAGAGGGGCCGTGTTGTCGTTGACCATCATGGGAATCTGTAGCTCGTCGAGCCGCTCGGCGAGCATAGGCATGCACATGAGGCCGCGACCGTGCACGATCATGAAGTTGACGGCTTCCGGGGTCGCCTTGTCGGCCGCCATGAGGAAGTCGCCTTCGTTCTCGCGATCTTCGTCGTCCACGACGATGAGAACCCGACCCGCGCGGATCTCCTCCACCGCCTGTTCAATTTTGGCGAACTCGCGCTTGCCCTCGATGGTCACCGTGGCTCCTCTCTCACGCTCAGTGCCCTCAGCACATACTTCCCGATCACATCCATCTCGAGGTTCACTCTCCGCCCCGGCTTGAAGGTAGCGAGGGTCGTGCACTCCAGTGTATGCGGGATGACCATCACCTCGAAAGCCCCCCTCTCCAGAGAGGCCACGGTCAGGCTCACACCGTCCACCGCCACCGAGCCCTTCGGAATCAGGAGCGCGGCCAGGGCCGGGTCCTGCCACTCGACTCTGATGCGCGCCGTCTCGCCATCCGTTTCGAAGGCGGTGACGAGACCGATGCCGTCCACGTGTCCGAGGACGAGGTGGCCCCCCACGAAGCCGTTGAGCCGCATGGGCCGCTCCAGGTTGACCTGATCGCCCGTCTCCAGATCGCCCAGCGCGCTCCGCGCGAGCGTCTCCGGTCCGAGATCGAACGAGAGTCGCTCGCCGTCGAGCTCCACCGCGGTGAGGCACACGCCGTTTACGGCGACGCTCGAGCCCAATGCCGTTCCCTCGCGGGTGGCGTCGGCTCCCACGACGAGCCTCGATCCACGGCGCGCCACCACCCTGCCCGTCTCCTCGACTATGCCCGTAAACATGTCAGGGCTGGCTCCCGCGTCGGACATCGCCTTCGATGACCCAATCACATTCGACGGGACGGATCGCCACTCCCTCTAGACGCACGCCGTGAGGCAGAGAAAGGCCGAGCCCGCCCACCGTCCCCGGCGCGCGGGCGCCTCCGAGCAGGACGGGCGCCGAGAAGGCCACCACGCGGTCGACGACGCCTGCTTCGAGAAAAGCGCCTGCGAGCTGGCTGCCTCCCTCCACGAGCACGCCGATCGCGTCCAGCGCCCCGAGCCTCGCGAGCAGATCGACGACGTCCACGCGCCCGTCGTGGGCCTTGCACCGGAGGACGGTGACCCCGCGCGCCTCGAGCGCGGCGAGGCGCGCGGGGTCCGCGGCGTCAGTGACGGCGATCACCGCGCGCTCGGGCCGGCCCGTACCCTCGCTTCCTCGGATGACACGCGACGCTACGGGCAGCCTCCCCGTGCTGTCTACGACCACCCGAAGCGGCTCGCGCGGCCACGGAGCGCCCAGCCTCACGTCGAGCGCGGGATCGTCCGCGAGGGCCGTGCCTATGCCCACCACTACTGCGTCAGCCTGGCTTCTCAAACGATGGGCCTCGAGCCGCGCTCCCCGCCCCGTGATCCATTTCGATCTCCCCTCTCCGTCCGCGATCTTGCCGTCCATGGTCGCGGCCCACTTGAGCGTGACGTGGGGCCTGCCCCAGCGAGCTGAGCTGACGAATGCTCGGTTGAGGAGGAGAGCTTCGCGCTCCCGACAGCCGAGGAAGGCTCCAATGCCGGCATTCGAGAGCGCTGCCGCTCCACCCCCGACCACACGGAGATTTGGATCCGCCATGGCTGCCACCACGCGCTGTATCCCGGCCCGCTTGACGGCGTCGGCGCAAGGCGGCGTCCGTCCCGTGTGATTGCACGGCTCCAGGGTCACGTAGAGCGTGGCCCCCCGTGCCGCGTCCCCGGCCTTGGCGAGCGCTTCGATTTCCGCATGAGGGCCGCCTGCCCGCGCGTGAAACCCTTCGCCGACCGCGCGCCCCGTCGCTACCACCACCGCTCCCACCAGAGGGTTGGGAGAGGTGAGGCCGGCGCCACGCTCGGCCAGCTCGAGCGCCCGGCCCATCCACCGGAAATCCTCGGTCCGAAAGGCGGTGGACGACGTCATGCCGAGACCAGTCCGTCCACAAAGCTCTTCGGGTCGAACGGCTGGAGATCATCGATCTGCTCTCCCGTTCCCACCAGCTTTATCGGTACACCGAGCTCGCGGTAGATGCGCACGACGATGCCGCCTTTGGCCGTTCCGTCGAGCTTGGTCAGCACGATTCCCGTCAAGCCCACCGCCTCGTGAAAGAGCTTGGCCTGCTGGATGCCGTTCTGGCCCGTGGGCGCCTCCATCACCATCAGGCATTCGTGGGGCGCTCCCGGGAGCTGGCGCGAGACGACCTTCTTCAGCTTCGACAGCTCGTCCATCAGATTGGACTTGGTGTGGAGACGGCCCGCGGTGTCGACGAGGAGCACGTCGACCCCCCGGGCCGTCGCGGCCTTGACCGCGTCGAAGAGCACAGCCGCGGGGTCGGCACCCGGACCCTGACGGATGACGTCTACCTGCGCGCGGCGGCCCCATTCCTCGAGCTGCTCTACGGCGGCGGCCCTGAAGGTGTCGGCCGCGGCGAGCAGGACGCTCTTGCCCTCCGCGCGCAGCGACGCCGCGAGCTTCCCCGTGCTCGTCGTCTTGCCCGCTCCGTTGACCCCCAGCATGAGCATGACGCTCGGCTTCGTGCTGAGATCGAGGGGCGCCGCCGATCCCGCGAGGGCTTCTTCGAGCAGGCGTCTCAGGAGGGCCCGGACGTCCTGGCTCGACAGCGCCCCCGTGCGCCTGGCCTCGGCCCGCACGCGGCTCACGATGTCGACGGCGTCGGCGGCGCCGAGATCGGAAGCGATCAGGAGCTCTTCGAGCTCCTCGAGCATCGCCTCGTCGACCGGCCTTCCCAGGGTGAGGAGACCGTCGAGTCCTTGGCCGATGGCCTGCCTGGATCGTTCGAGACCCTGCTTGAGACGGTCCGTCCAGCCAGTGAAGAACCCCATCAGGAGCCCGTGCCCGCTGACTCCTGGGGCAAGACGAGCCGCTGGATCACCGCACCCTTTGCCCCGAGCGAGGGCATGCGCTTCCCATTAAGGTCTATCTCCACGCCGCCCGCATTGCCCACCGTGAGCGTGAAGCGCCGAGTCGCGTTCCACTCCCGAACCGCCCCGGCCTGCAAGAGCTCCTCCGCCACCTGGCCCTCATCCACCTGTACCCGGAGCCACGTAGGCTCGATGGCTCGCACGATCAGATGGTGGTTTGCGGGCTTGGCGTCAACGGTAGCGGAGGGAGAGGATGGTGCCGGAGCAGACGTTGAGGAAGCCGCCGGGCTCGAGGACGGCGCCAGAGCCGCCGCGGGAGCGGAGGCTGCGGGAGCCGCAGGTATCGGGGCAGCCGACGACGTGCCGGGCGTATCCGCACCGGGCTGGCCAACGCTCGACGCAGACACGGAAGCCGTGGCCTTCCGGGCTTCCTCTTTTGTCGGCGTTGACACCGTGGCGGTGTCCTTGCGAGAGGACTGCAGCCCGAGGCGAAGGGCGAAGAGGCTTGCCCCCAACGCGACGAAGAGGATAATGCTGATCGCGAGCGGACCGGAGTGTCGCGGCCGTGGGGCGAGGAGCGGGCGCAGAGGGCCATGGGGAGCGGCCGGCTCGCCCGTGGTCTCGCGGTAGAGGCCCAGAGCCTCCTCCGCTGACGAATCGAGAAACTCACAATAGGCGCGTATGAATCCCTTGACGAAGACCGGGGCTGGGAGCTCACCGAACGTGTCAGTCTCGAGCGCTTCCAGGTGGCGGCGGCCAACTCGCGTGGAGCGGGCGATGTCGTCGAGCGACATGCCCTTCGCCTCGCGAAGCCCGCGCAGATAAGGTCCTAGAGAGCTCATGAACGCCTCTCGGGGAGTCTACGCCCGGGGTGGGCGGAAAGTCAAAGCGCGAGGGTATTTACGCGTCGGTCAGCTTGACGGAAACGAGGCGGGAGAGCCCTGGCTCCTGCATGGTGACGCCGTAGAGAACGTCGGCGGCCTCCATGGTCTTGCGGTTGTGAGTGATGACGACGAACTGGGTCTGTGAGCAGAGCTCGCGCAACACACGGATGAACCGGTGGATGTTCGCGTCGTCGAGCGGCGCATCCACCTCGTCGAGGACGCAGAAGGGGCTGGGGCGGTAGTAGAAGATCGCGAAGAGCAGGGCCAGCCCGGTGAGGGCACGCTCCCCGCCCGACATGAGCGTGACGGCCTGAAGGCGCTTGCCCCGAGGCTGAGCCATGAGCTCGACGCCCAGCTCGAGAGGATCGTCCTCACCTTCCTCCGGAGGCACCATCCGGAGCTCTGCCCGGCCGCCCTCGAAGAGCCTCTGGAAGATTTTCGCGAAGTGGCGGTTGATCTCCTCGAAAGCCTCCTGGAAGCGCTCCTGGGCGGTGCGGGTCATGCCACGAAGCGCGCGGTCGAGGTCCTTCATCGACTGGACGAGATCGTCGTGCTGGCTGCGGAGAAATTCGAGCCGCTCTTGGAGCTCGCGGTACTCGTCGTCTGCCACGAGGTTGACCGGGCCCATCCCCTCGAGCTTGGCTCCCAGTTCCTCGTACCGCGTCTTGACCCCCTCGAAATCGCGCGCGGAATCGTGGGCGGCGAGCAGCATCTCCGCGCCGTCTACCGCGTGGCGGCGGCCCGCCTCCTGGAGGAGCTCTTCACGCCGGACCCGACCTTCTGTCTCCTTGAGATCCAGCTCGTGGATGCGCGAGATCAGGCCGTCGAGATCACGATGGGCCTCCCGCATCGCGCTCTCGGTCGCCTGCCTGTCGTCGAGACGCCGCGCGTGTTCCTCAGCGAGCACCGCCACCTCCCGCTCTTTGCGATCGCGCTCGGCTCCGACTTCACGCGCGCGCTCGTCAGTGCGAGCCTGCTCGCGAGCCAGCTCTTCGCGACGCTCGAGAAGCTGCGACCGCCGGTTCGACGCCTCCTCGAGTCGAACGCCGCATTCCACGCCTATCTCGCTCAGGCTGTCGATTTCGCGTCCCAGCGCTTCCACGCGTTCCAACACCGTGGCGAGATCGACACGGCATGCGGTGGCCTGGGCGACGATGGACCCCTCCTCCACCTGATCGACCTCGAGACCGGACCGAAGCGACGTCATCTCCTGCTCGATGTCGCTTTCGCGCGTGGTGACGAGGGCCATGCGCTCTTCGAGCGCCTCGAGTTCCCGCCGGGCCGTGCTCGCCTCACCCTCCAGCTGGCGACCTTCCGTCTGGAGGGTCTCCAGATGCCGCAGCACCCGTTCCGTCTCACGGTGAGCCGCCTCGATGTCCTTCTCGCCGGTGAGGCGTGCCGTTTCCTGCGCATGAACAGAGACCTGCAGAATCTCCTGGCGGCCCCGGAGGGATTCGACTTCCCGGTCAAGAGCTCGGAGTCTTCCCAGCTGCTCTTCCGCCTGCAGCGCGAGGTCGCCCAGCTCTTCCGACAATTGCCGCAGCGCCCGCTTCCGGCCGAGCAGCGAATGGTCGTTGGCCTGCCCCTCGTTCTGCCTCCGCCCGCCCGTGAGCGCCCCCGAAGAGGACAGCACCTCCCCCGCCCGCGTCACGTAGGTCGCCACGATGCCAGGTCGTCGCCAGAGCCTTTCCGCCACATCGAGGTGGGCGACCACCCCCACCCGCCCGAGCAGGTGTCGCACCAGCTCCGGACGCGGGCCGCCCACGAGGCGATCCGCCCAGATGATTTCGCCCTCGTCACCCGCCGACTCCGCGTGGCTGTCGGGCGCCAGCGTTTCGAGCGATACGAGGGTGGCGGCTCCCGCCCTCTCTCGCTCGAGGTATGCGAGCGCTCCCCGAGCATGCTCGAATCGCTCGACGATGACCCACTGGAGGCGGTCGCCGAGCACCGCCTCCACCGCCGGTTCGAGACCGGGAGGCACTTCGAGGAGATCGGCCACCGTGCCGACCACCCCCGACACCGCCGCGCCCGCCTGAGGAGAGAAGAGCGATCGCACGCCCGCGCCGTAGCCTTCGCGCTCGCGCTCGAGTCGCCCGAGAGCCTCCCGGGCCGACTCCTTCGCGGCCATGGTCACCCGCAAGGTCGCCAGCGATTCCTGGACCTGGGCCCGCACGGTTTCCTGCCGGGCGAGCTCCTGCTCAACCTGCTCGCGCTCTCCGGACAGCAGAGAGAGCTGGACGCCGGTCTGCTCGAAGCTCGACTCGAGGCGGCGACGGGCGGCCGCGAGTGCGTCGGCTTCGGTCTGGGCCCCCGTCGTTTCGCTCTCCAGCCGTTCACGGCGTCGCTCGAGCTGGGCGCCGCGCTCACGCAGCTCGCCGGCATAGCGCGTCAGCTCGGCTCTGTCACCCGCGGCGCGGATCTGCTCGAGCCGCAGGGCCTCGACGGCCGCCCGTCGCGCACCCAGTTCGACTCGACGCGCCTCCAAATCCGCGTCGAGGGTTCTCACCTGGCGGTCCAGTCCAGCGAAGCGCTCGCGCGCCTCGCCGAGAGCCCTGATCGCGTCCTCTCGCTTGAGGGTGAGCTCTGTCCGCCGCTCGCCCAGCGAGCGGATCTCCTCGCCAAGCCGGAGCTCTTCCTCCGTGAGTTCGCGAATCTGCGCGCCCATCTGCTCGCGTCGCTCGAGCAGGCGCTCCACCTCGCCCTGGAATTTCTGAGCCGACTGCCGGAGATCGGCCAAGCGATACTCGCTCTCCTGGATGGACGCCCGCGCCGTCGCCTCGCGTGCGGAGAGCTGGGCGATGGTCACGCGCCGCTCTTCTTCCTCCCTCCGGAGCCGAGCCACTTCCTGGCCCAAGGCCTCGTGGGCCGCGGTCAGTCCGGCATAGTCCGCGGCGAGCATCGCGAGATCGAGCTCCTGCCGCTCCTGATGCAGCGCTTTGTACTGCTGGGCCTTGCGGGCCTGGCGCTCGAGCGAGCCGACCTGACGCTTCACCTCGTCCATGACGTCGCGAACGCGCTGGAGGTTCTGACGGGTCGCGTCGAGCTTGCCCTGCGTCTCGCCCCGCTGCTGCTTGTAGCGCGCGACCCCGGCCGCTTCTTCGATGAAGATGCGCCGCTCCCAAGGCTTGGCGGTCAGGACATGATTCAGCCGGTCCTGATCCATGAGCGCATAGGCCTTGGGATTGACACCGGTGCCCGCGAAGAGGTCCTGAATGTCACGGAGCCGGCACACGCCCTTGTTGAGGAGGTACTCGCTCTCTCCCGTGCGGTAGAGGCGGCGGGCCACGCCCACCTCGCTCCACGGCACATTCAACCCGCCGTCATTGTTGAAAACGAGCCCGACTTCAGCCAGTCCCACCGCCCTCCGGGAGGACGAGCCGTGGAAGATGACGTCTTCCATTTTCTGTCCACGGAGGGTCTTGGGGCTCTGCTCGCCCAGCGCCCATCGAATGGCGTCGGCAACATTCGACTTGCCGCAGCCGTTTGGCCCGACGATGCAGGTGACGCCGGGGAAGACCTGGACTTCGGTCCTCTCGGCAAACGACTTGAAGCCCTGAATGACGATCTGTTCTAGGCGCATGAGGTCGCCGAGACTCGGCGTTTATGGATAACATGGCCTGCGCGTGCGCGGCAAGAAAAAACCCCCACAGAAGGGGGTCGCCGGGCACCGGGGGCCCCAGATCCGGGGTCCGGCTCAGGCCCCTTTGAGCAGGCAGCACTTCTTGTATTTCTTACCGGAGCCACATGGGCACGGGTCATTGCGACCGACCTTGACCCCCGCGGCGAGACGCGGCTCACCCGCAGATTCCGGACTATTGGTGCCGTGAGTTTCGCGCCATCGTGGCGGGGACGACGGGGCCGGCGCGGCCGTCCTCTCGGACGTCAGGTCGACGCCTCCGATGCGCACCTTGAAGAGCTGTTCCAGGACCACCTCTTTCAAGTGATCCATCATCTCCTGGAACATATCGAAGGCTTCCTTCTTGTACTCGGTCAGCGGATCCCGCTGGCCGTAGCCGCGAAGACCGATACCCTCCTTGAGATGGTCCATGTTCAGGAGGTGATCCTTCCAGAGTTGATCGATTCCGCGGAACTCGCCGTCCTCCCATCGCAGACCGAGGAGGATCCAGCGCTCGAGCCGGTGGAAGAGCTCGGGGCCGACTTGACGCTCGCGTTCGCCGTATAGGCGTTCCACTGCTTCCTGCACGATGGAGTCGAGCGCTTCGCTCGATCCAGCCTCGACCGCTCCATTGGCTTCGGCGGGCAAACGAAGATCGAATTGCCTGTACAGCGCTTCGTTCAGGCCTCCGAGGTCCCAGTCATCGGCATGGGTCTCGCGCGAAGCGAAGCGCGTCACGGTCGCCTCCGCGATTTCCGCAGCCCATTCGAGAATCCGCTCCTGCTGACTCTCTCCTTCGAGGATGTCGCGCCGGAGCCCGTAGACGATCTCCCGCTGTTTGTTCATGACGTCGTCGTACTCGAGCAGGTGCTTGCGAATCTCGAAGTTACGGGTCTCCACGCGCTTCTGGGCCGTGCCGATGGCACGAGTCACCAACTTGTGCTCGATAGGCTCGCCCTCTTCCATCCCCAGCCGCTCCATGATGCGCTGGATGCGCTCGGAGCCGAAGATGCGGAGGAGGTCGTCCTCGAGCGAAAGGTAGAAGCGCGAGGAGCCGGGGTCACCCTGGCGACCGGAGCGTCCACGCAGCTGGTTGTCAATGCGCCGTGACTCGTGCCGCTCCGTGCCGATGATGTGCAGCCCGCCGAGCTTCACCACCCGCTCGTGCTCGGGCCCGGTGAGTTTCTGCGCCTCTTCGAAGGCCGTCTGGCGATCGGCGGCGGGGGCCAGCGCGGGGTCCAGTCCCTTCTTTCTCAAAAGCTCCTTGGCGAGAAAGTCCGGATTGCCTCCGAGCAGGATATCGGTGCCGCGCCCCGCCATGTTGGTCGCGATGGTGACGGCCTTCTCCCGACCGGCCTGAGCGACAATCTCGGCCTCGCGCTCATGGTACTTGGCATTGAGCACCTGATGCGGGATACCGCGCTTCTTCAAGAGCCGGGCGAGATGCTCGGACTTCTCGATGGAGACGGTGCCCACGAGCACGGGTTGTCCCTTTTCGTGACAGGCAGCGATCTCCGCGCTCACTGCCTCGAACTTCTCCCGCTCGGTCTTGTAGACGACGTCCGGGAAGTTGACGCGGGACATGGGACGGTTGGTGGGAATGACGGTCACATCGAGCTCGTAGATCTTGGCGAACTCGTCGGCCTCCGTTGCCGCTGTTCCCGTCATGCCGGCCAGCTTGTCGTACATCCGGAAGTAATTCTGCAGGGTAATCGTAGCAAGTGTTTGATTCTCTGACTCGATCTTGACACCTTCTTTGGCTTCGACGGACTGATGAAGCCCGTCGGACCAGCGTCGGCCGGGCATGAGGCGCCCGGTGAACTCGTCCACGATGATGACTTGCCCGTCCTTCACCACGTAGTCCACGTCCTTCTTGAAAAGGGCGTGGGCCTTCAAGGCCTGGCTGATGTGGTGGAGCACGTCCATCTGCGTCGGATCGTAGAGGTTCTCCACATTCAGCAGCCGCTCGCAGTGAGAAATCCCCTGCTCGGTCAGGGAAACGGCGCGTGACTTCTCGTCCACGATGTAGTCGCCGGGTGCCTGAGCCTCGATCTCGGACAGCTTGCCCTCGACGATGGTGGCGGCGCGCTTGAGCTTGGGGATGATCCGGTCAATCTTGTAATACCGATCCGTCGAGCCTTCCGCGGGACCGGAGATGATGAGGGGCGTCCGCGCCTCGTCGATGAGGATCGAGTCAACCTCGTCCACGATCGCATAGTGATGCTCACGCTGAACCATCTCCTCCAGATTGAACCGCATGTTGTCCCGGAGGTAGTCGAAGCCGAACTCGTTGTTTGTGCCGTAGGTGATGTCGGCGTGATAGGCCTCCCGTCTGGAGCACGACCGGAGCCCGGTGAGCCGGATATCGGAGGAGACGTGCGACGGATCGTAGAGGTAGGAGACCTCGTGCTGGATCACGCCCAGGCTCAGGCCCAGCGCATGATAGATTGGCCCCATCCACTGCGCATCGCGGCGCGCCAGGTAATCGTTGACCGTGACGATGTGGGTGCCGAGCCCCGGCAGGGCATTCAGGTAGGCGGGGAGCGTGGCCACGAGGGTCTTGCCCTCGCCCGTTGCCATCTCCGAGATCTTGCCCTGGTGCAGGATCATGCCACCCATGAGCTGGACGTCGAAATGGCGCATACGAACGGTGCGCCGGGCGGCCTCGCGGCAGACGGCGAACGCTTCCACGAGCAGATCGTCCACCTCGGCGCGGTCGGCGAGCCGCTTCCGGAACTCGTCGGTTTTGGCCTTGAGCTCGGAGTCAGACAGCCGCTCCAGCGCGGGGCCGAGGGCATTGATACTTTCAACGGCGGGCCGCATCCGCTTCGCGTCGCGCTCGTGCTTGGTGCCGAAGACCGCACGGACGAGGACGTTCAACATGGCCTGTATCTTACACTAGTCGGCCACACGGGCACTTTTGAGGAGCTCACGCGCGTGCCGCCGCGACGTATCCGTGATCTGATCGCCGCCCAACATGCGCGCCACCTCGTCCACCCGGGCCGCGGGGTCGAGAGCGGTCACGGTGGTGCGAGTCGCCCCCTTGATTACGCGCTTGTCCACGACGAGGTGATGCTCGGCGAATGCGGCGATCGGCGCCAGATGCGTCACGCAGAGGACTTGCCGGCCGGCCGCGGTCTGCCGGAGCTTCTGCCCCACCGCGTCGGCGACGCGTCCGCCGATACCGGCATCCACTTCGTCGAAGACCATGGTCGGCACGTCTTCGGCGGTGGCGAGAATGGTCTTGATCGCCAGCATGGTACGCGACAGCTCGCCCCCCGAGACAACCTTGGCGAGCGCCTTCAACTCCTCGCCCGGATTGGCCGACAGCAGGAACTCGACGGTTTCGGCTCCCCGAGGCCCGATGCGCCAGCCACTGGAGCCGCTGGAGAGTTCCGCTTCCCCCGCCCGCTCGCGCCGCAGGAGAGCGCGGAACCGCGCATGATCCATGCCGAGGGTGCGGAGCTCGCGCTGGATCAGGCGCTCGAGCTTTCGCGCCCCTTCCGTCCTTGCCTCGGAGAGCCCGACGGCTTCGCGAGCGGCCGCGGCGGCACTGGCCGCCACCTCACCCTCGGTCTCCTCCGCGATGGCGTCATGGCGCTCGAGCCGGTCGAGAGCACCCGCGATCTCCGCCCGGTAGGCGGCCACCGCCGCCGCCGTCTCGCCATACTTGCGTTTGATGTTGCCGATGGCGTCAAGCCGCTCGTCGATCTCGCGTAGCCGACCCGGGTCCACTACCGCGCGCTCACGGAGGGAGCGCACGCGCGCCACGGCATCCTCGACGTAGGCTTGGGATCCTTCCAGGGCCTCGATGGGAGCCGCCGCGTCCGGATCGAAGCGCGACAGATCGCGGAGCAAGGCCA
>WNGE01002610.1_pt1 | contig 35503 bp, 32 predicted proteins | sample 5400651 | NCBI WGS metagenome assembly WNGE01 (sample SAMN13153370, study PRJNA577476) | soil metagenome | isolation source: 60 cm soil or saprolite under grassland replicate 2 | place: USA:California | collected 2016-06-15
GTCTATCCTCGCCGTGTCGGGGTACCAGGTACTGCCCCGGCCGGTCAGGCGTGCCACCCCTCGCGCCTGCCGTACCCCGTAGGAGCGGAGACCCGGCGTGACCATCGCGTACCAGAGCACCCAGTCCTTGCAGACCCCGCTCGCGGTCAGCCCACCGTCCGGTGCGCCGCGGCCCCGGCTGACCTTCCTGGGCATCGGATACCTGGGTGCGACCTACGCGATCTGCTTCGCCGAAATGGGCTACGAGGTGCTCGGGCTGGACGTCGACGAGGCGAAGATCGCCAAGCTGTCGGCCGGCGAGGTGCCGTTCCACGAGCCCGGGCTGGACGAGCTGCTGCGCAAGAACCTGGGCACCGGCCGGTTGCGCTTCACCACGTCGTACGACGAGGTGGCCGCCTTCGGCGACGTGCACTTCATCTGCGTCGGCACCCCGCAACGGGCCGACGGCCTGGCCGCCGATCTGTCCTACGTGGAGAGTTCGGTCAGCGCGCTGGCCCAGCGGCTCACCCGCAAGGCGTTGATCGTGGGCAAGTCGACCGTACCCGTGGGCACCGCCGAGTGGGTCGAGGAGATGGTCCGCCGGCTCAGCCCGGCCGAGGCCGGCGTCGAGGTGGCCTGGAGCCCGGAGTTCCTCCAGGAGGGCTTCGCGGTCGAGGACGTGCTGCGGCCCAACCGGGTCATCTTCGGGGTCAAGAGCGAATGGGCGCAGGCCATGCTCTACACCGCGCACAAGGGCGTCTTCGATCTGGCCCAGACCGAGGACCGCGAGGTGCCGGTGGTGGTCACCGACTTCGCCACCGCGGAGCTGGTCAAGGTGGCCGCGAACGCGTTCCTGGCCACGAAGATCTCCTTCATCAACGCGATGGCCGAGGTGTGCGAAGCCAGCGGCGCCGACGTGACCCAGCTGGCCCGGGCCATCGGCTACGACCCGCGGATCGGCAACAAGTTCCTCCGCGCCGGCCTCGGCTTCGGCGGCGCCTGCCTGCCCAAGGACATTCGCGCGTTCCAGGCCCGGGCGCAGGAACTCGGCGTCGGCGAGGCGCTGCGGTTCCTGCACGAGGTGGACCTGATCAACCAGCGCCGCCGGCAGCGGGTCGTCCAGCTCGCGGCCGAGCTGCTGGAGCGGCCGAACGGGCCGGCCGGTCCGGACCTGAGTGGGCGGAAGGTGGCCGTGCTGGGCGCGACGTTCAAGCCCAACTCCGACGACGTACGGGACTCGCCGGCCCTCGCGGTGGCCCGCAAGCTGGCCCGTACCGGAGCCGTGGTCACCGTGTACGACCCGGAGGGGATGGCTCTGGCCGAGCGCGAGCTGCCCGAGGTGCGCTACGCCAAGACGCTCTCCGACGCGGTGACCGGTGCCGACCTGGTCTGCGTACTCACCGAGTGGGAGGAGTTCCGCAACGCCGATCCGGTCGCGCTGGCCGAGCTGGCCAGCGGGCTCCGAGTCATCGACGCGCGTAACTGCCTTGACCAGGCGGTCTGGGTACGGGCCGGCTGGACGTACCGCGGGATGGGCCGCCCGGCGCTCACCTGACCGAACTATCACCGACACTGTCGGCGTTTCCGGCTAGCCATAGGTCACCCGCACTCGGCATGCTTTCCGGGAGAACCCGGACAGGAGGGCCGCCGTGGGGTCGTACCCATGCTCGAACTGTGGTGCGCGCGCCGACACCGTGACGGGCTGCCCGGAGTGCGGGCGGACGGTCGCTCAGGAGATCGCCGCGCTGAGCAAGGTGATCACCAACATGCAGTTCCGCAACCGGGACATGGTCGAGGCGCGCACCCTCCTGATGAAACGGCTGCAGGGCGCCATCGCCACCCGGTCGTTGCTGGTGCAGGCGCACGAGGTGCAGCAGAAGGCGGGTGCCGGCCCGCTGCGCCGGGTCCGGCCGGCTCCCTCGGTCGCCTTCGGTGGGGCCCGGTCGGTGGTACCCCCGCGAGCGGATCCGGCCCAGCAGCCACCGGAACAGGCCAGCAAACCGGGACAGACTAGGAAAAGCGCCCGTCGGCGTGGCCGCCGGCCGGCCGGTCCGCCGCCTGCCCCGCCGCCGGGGCACCACCCGCCCGAGGCGTCCACGCTGTCCATGCAGAACGTCGTGCTCTGGCTGGGTGCGCTGCTGTTCGCCGTCACCGGTACCGGCTACCTGCTGCGTAACCTCGGCGGCATCTCCCGGGTGCTGGTGTTCGCGGTACTCGCCGGAGCCGTGCTCGCCGGAGCGATACTGGTGGCCCGCCGGGGGCTGCGTGCCACCGCGGAGACGATCGCCTCGGTCGGGCTGCTGTTCGTCCTGCTCGCCGGGTTCGCCGTCTGGTCGGTGTGGTTCATTCACAGCGGGCTGCCGGGCACCGTGTACGCCGGACTGGTCTGCCTGATGACCGCCGGGGTCGCGGCCGGCTACCGCAACCTCAGCCATCTCCGGTCCCCCCGCTACGCCACCGTCCTGCTGCTCCAGCCGGTGTTCCCGCTGCTGTTCGGGCACGCCCTGCAGTCCGCGGTGAGCTGGGCCGGCGTGCTGGCCCTGGTCGCCCTGGAGGATCTGGTCCTCGCGCTGGTGCTGCGGGCCCGACCCGATGGCGAGAGATACCTGGAAGACGCCGCGTGGACGCTGCACGGGGCGGCCGTCGTCGGCGCGGTGGCCGGCTCGGCCGGAGCGCTCGCCCAGGCGCACACGGCGAACGCCGCGCTGGCCGGGGCGGCCGCGCTGCTGCTCGCCGGTTCGGTCGCGCTGGCCGGCGGGCTCACCGTGCAGCGCCGCCCGCTGGAGGACATCGGGTCAGGCGTAGCCACCCTCTCCGTGATCGGTGCGATCGGCCGGCTCGCCGCGGTCACCCTGCCCGGACGGGGCCTGGTCAGCTCGGCGGTCGCCGTGCTGCTCGTCGCGATCGGGGTGCGCTACCTGCCGAACATCGCGCGGCGCGGGCCGCAACTGGCCGGCGCGCTCGCCGCCGGTACCCTCGGGCTCGCCATCCTGGGGCGCGGCGCCGACGCGGTCGCGGCGCCGGTGCGCGCCGCGCTGCCCGTGTGGAAGGCGGATCTGACCGGATACGCCCACCAGGTCGCCACCGCCGCCGGCCCCGATTCCTGGCAGCTCGCCCTGGCCGCGCTGATCCTCACGGTGGCCGCCGTGATCATGCTTCCCCCGCAATGGCGCGACGAGGGCGCGGTCGCCGGCGGTACCCTCACCGTGCTGCTCGTCCCGGCGGCATTCCATCTGCCCTGGGCGCTGGCCCCGGTCCTACCGGTCGCCGCGGCCATCGCCGTCGGCGCGTACGGCCTGGCCGCGACCAGCGAACAGGCCGCCTGGGTCCGGATCGGCGCGGCAATCCTGCTCGGCTTCTACGCCACCGGCATCAGCCTGGCCCGACCCAGCGCCGGTGCGTTCACCCTGACCGCCCTGGCCGTCGCCGGCGCGATGATCGGCACGGCGCCCCGGCTCGCGTTCGCCACCTCCGGTCGGGGTGCCCAGCTGGCCGCTGAGGCGGCTCTGGGCGGTGCCGCGTTCGCGCTGCCCGGTGCGGTCGCGTTCGCCACCGCGGCACTGGCCCCACCCGACTTCGCCCCCGGCCCGATCCTGGCCGCCAGCTACCTGGCCGTCGCCGGTACCCTCAGCGCCACCGCCATCGCCCAGGTGGCCCGGGCGACCTCCAGCCCGTTGCCGACCATCGGGGCGACCCTCGGTGCGATCGTGGTGGCCCTGATCGCGTTCCTGGCCCCGCATGTCGTCGTCCTGGACAAGGGCGTCGCGGTACTCCTGCTCATCGGCGCGATACTGCTGGTCGTCGCGCCGTCGATGGACGTGAGCGGCCGGCTGGTCGCCGGCCTGGACGGCTCGGACGTGGCCGCGATGGGTGTCACGACCGCCGCGATCGCGGCGCTGTCCCGGGTCGCCGCACTGCTGGTCCCGAGATACCCGCTGGCCACCGTCGCCGGCCTGGTGCTCGCGGTCGCCCTCGGGGTACGCGCGCTGCCGGCGGAGTGGCGGCGCGGCCCGATCGTGGGCAGCACGCTGGTCGGCGGGTTCGTCGCGGTGCTGGCCGGGATCGGTGCGATCACCGGCGCGGTCGATGCGCTCCGGGCGGTACAACCCGTGTGGCACACCAACCTGGCCACCTGGTCGGCACACCCGGCGCACGCGCCCGGCCCGCAGGTCCCGGTCGCGCTGCTGCTACTCGCTCTCGCCGCGCTGGTGGTGCTGCCGAAGCCGGCCTCGCAGGCGGTCTCGGTCGCCCTCGGCGGGCTGGCCGTGCTGGCCATACCGTCGGCCTTCGACCTGCCCTGGTGGTCACCGATCGCGCTGAGCGGACTGGTCTCCACCGTTGCCGGGATCGCCGCCGCGCGCTCGCTGGATCCGACCGTATCGATGGCCCGCGCGGCGGTGGCGACGGTGCTGTTCGCCAACACCGTCGGGGCGAGCCTGGTCCGGCCGGATACCACGGCGACCACGCTGTTCGCCTCCGCACTGATCTACGCCACGGTCGCCGGTACCGCGATCCGCACCTACCGCGACTCGCAGGCCGAGCACCTGGCCCGGATCGGCGGCATGGCACTGGCCGGTGCCATGATCAACCTGGCCGGGGCGGCCGGCTGCGCGGCTGCCGCCGCGGACGAGCCGCTCGGTGTGGCCCTGACCGCCGCGCTCGCCGGGTTGTGCCTCGGGCTGGCCGTGACCGGGGTGACCGTCGACGACCCGGCGTTCCTGCCGTACGCCACCGCCGGTGTCGCGCTCGGCGGTACCGCGATCGCCGCCGGCACCATCAACACGAAGCTGCCCGTCGAGGTGTACGCCGCGACGACCGCCCTGCTGTGCGTCCTCGCTGAGCTGCTCCGGGCCGCGGCAGCCGCCCGCCGGACCCGGCGGTCCGGCTCCGGACTGCGCGACGACCGGCCGATACCCGTGCAGCGGCTGCCCCACCGCCAGCGGTACGCCCTGCTGCTCGCCGCCGGTCCGGCGACCATGCTGGCCGTGGTACGGCTGGCTCCCTCGCTGGCTGCCGCACTGGTCGGCCCGTACCACTGGGTCGACAAGGTGTGGACCGGCCCACCGCACGACTCCCTCGGTACCCTCGGCTCCCTCGCCTCCTGGGTGGGAGGTGGCAGCGAGGTGCTCGCCGCGATGCTGCTGACTCTCGCCGGCGTGCTCGGCGCGATCGGCTTCGGCGGCAGCGTCACCGCCGTCGAGGGGCGCGCGGTGGCCTCGGTGCTCCCCGGCCTGGCGGTCACCCTGCTCATCGCGCCCTACGCGCTGCGTGCCCCCTGGCCGGCCGGTCCGCTCGCCGCGGTGGCGGTCGCCGTGCTGACCGGGTTGGGCGTGGCGCTGACCCCGACCCCGCCGGACACGCTGGCCGCCGAGCCGCTGCGCGCCGCCCGCCGGATCGTCCTGGTGATCTGCGTCGCCGCCGGCGCAGCCGGCCTGGCCGGCGCGCTGGCCACCCAGGGCGTCACGCTCAGCGCGCTGACCGTGGTCATGCTTGCCGGGCTGGTCGCCGGGCTGTACGGGCTGACCCGCCGGGCGCGGGTCACCGGCTGGCTGGTCACCACGTCCGCCGGGCAGGTCCTGGCCCTGGTGATCGGCGCGGTCGCCGGGCTGCCCACCGCCCTGTCCGGGTACCTGGTCGGTGTGGTGGCCGGCGGGCTGCTGATCGCGACCGCCGTGCTGCCCCGGCTGCAACGCGCCGAGGCGGCCATCGAGACGACCACGGTCGAGGTCAGCTCGTACGCGGGCGGGGTGCTCGGGCTGGTCCTGGCCGCCCGGTCGCTGCCCCACCTGGCGGCCTTCGCCTGCGCGTGGGGCGCCGTGCTCGGCGTCGCCGCGGCCAAACCCGGTCGCCCGCGGCTCTACCGCAGCAGCCTGATCTGGCTGGCCGCGGCGTACGAGGTGGGTGCCTGGTGGCTGCTGATGACCATCGGCAACGTGGGCGTGCCCGAGGCGTACACGCTCGCGGTGGCCGTGGTCGCGCTGATCACCGGGTACTTCGAGCAGCGCCGGCACCCGGAGATCTCCAGCTGGGTCTCGTACGGCATCGCCCTGGTCGCCGCGTTCCTGCCCAGCCTGGCGATCGTGCTGGCGACCGGGCAGACCCCGCTGCGCCGGGCTCTGCTGATCATCGCCGCCGCCATTACCGTCGGGCTCGGTGCGTGGCGCCGCCAGCAGGCGCCGGTCGTGGTCGGCGGCGTGGCGCTGGCCGTCGCCGCCCTGCACGAGCTGGCCGTGGTCTCCACCGCGGCCCTGCTCTGGACGGTGATGGCCTTCGTCGGAGCCGGGCTGGTGGCACTCGGCGCCAACTTCGAGAAACGCCGCCGGGATCTGATGCGACTACGCGGGGCGCTGGGCCGGCTGCGCTGATAGTCGGCGCTCGCGGAGGCGAGCGCCAACGCCTCAGTAGGTCTCCAGGGTCGCGCGGCGGCGGCTCTCCTGCTCCAGCCAGGCGAGCAGGACCAGGGCGACCGCTACGTACAGCGCGCCGATGCCGGCTTCGGTGAGCAGATCGGGCGAGACGGAGCCGAGTGCGGCGCCGGCTGCGACCTCGCGGGCCGCGGCGATGCCGTGGGTGAGCGGCAGCCAGGCGCTGATCGCCGCCATCCAGCCCGGCAGCGCGGAGACCGGTACGTTGACGCCGCTGAAGATGAGCAGGATCCCGAAGAACACGTTGCTGAGTACGGCGACCTCCCGGATCCGCAGCGCCAGCGCGGCGACGAGCAGCCCGAGGCCGGTACAGGCGAAGGCGCACACCGCGACCACCAGGGCCAGCGGCGGCAGGCTGGAGACCGGGAACCGTACCCGCAGCAGCACCGCACCGACCGCGAGCGCCACCACGGCGACCAGGAACCCGTTGAGGATCACCGGCAGCGAACGGCCGAGGAACAGCGGGACCCGCCGGGCCGGCGAGACCAGCAGCAGCGGCAGGGTGGCCTGGTTGCGTTCCCCGCTGATCGCGTTGCTCATGGCGAACAGGCACGGGATGGAGGCGTACTGCACGGCGTTGCCGATGAGGAAGAACGCGTCGTCGCCCACGCCGGCGGTACGGCCGACGAAGGCGAACAGCAGGATCTGGAAGATCGGGCTGACCAGGAAGACCGGGATGAGGATCCACGGGGACAGCCACCGGAACAGGGCCCGGTAGCTGGTCAGGCCACCGACCAGGAACAGCCGCAGGCTGGCCATCAGGTCAGCGCCAGAGTCGCGCGGGTGCGGGCGGAGTCGAGCAGCCGCCGGGACAGCAGCGCGCCCACCACGCCGTACCCGGTGGCGAGTGCGGCGCACCGGACCAGGTCGAGCAGCGGGCTGCCGCCGCTCGCGGCGGAGCGGATCGCGGCCATCCCCCAGGTCGGGGCCAGCAGCCAGGACACCGGTCGTACCCAGGACGGCAGGCTGGCCACCGGTACCAGGAACCCGCAGATCAGCCAGACCGGCATCTCCAGCGCGCTCCCCAGCGCCCACGCGGTGCGGTAGCGCACCGAGGTGATCGCGATGAGGAAGCCGAGCGTGCCGATCGCCATGACCGTGACCAGGATGGCGGCGGCGAACGCGATCGGGTCCCGCACCGGGATCTGGATGCCGAACACCAGCCGGCCCCACAGCAGGGTCGTCACCATGCTGTACCCGCCGATCGTGGCCATCGACAGGGTCAGCGGGAAGACCAGCAGCGGGAACGGCGTCGGGGCGGCGACCAGCAGCTCCAGGGTGCCCTGCCGGCGCTCCATCTGGAGCGCGGCCGCGGCCGTCGTGCTGGTCGCCGACCAGACCCCCATCACCGCAGCGCCCAGCGCGGCGGCCAGCAGGGCCGCGCTCTGGTGCTGGCCGCGGTACATCAGGAAGACCGTGGTGGCGAAGAACAGCGGCCAGAGCAGGGAGAGGACGCCGTCGAAGGCGGAGCGGCTGCGCATCTTCAGCTGGAGCCACCAGGTCACGCCGATCAGCCGGAGCACTCTCATGGCTGCCGTACCAGCTCGACGTAGGCGTCCTCCAACGTCGGCTGGCGGGTGACCACCCGCCCCACCCGGGTACCGTCGAGGCAGCCCAGCGCATCCTGGGTGACCTCGGCACCGGGCTCGGCCTGTACGGTCAGCAGCTGCGCCTGCCCCCGCTCCTCGATCACCGCCGAGCGCACGCCCGGCAGCGCCTGGATCCGGCCGACCACCCCGTCCGGTACCCCGAACACCTCGACCTCGACCACGCTGCCGCTGCTGACCCGCTGCTTGAGGTCCTCCGGCGTACCGCTCGCCACGATCCGCCCCTGGGCCAGCACCGCGATCCGGTCACACAGCTCGTCGGCCTCGAACATGTAGTGCGTGGTGAGCAGGACGGTGGTACCGGTGTCGACCAGCGCCTTCACCGTGGCGCGCAGCTCCCGGGCGCCTACCGGGTCCAGGCCGATGCTCGGCTCGTCGAGGAACAGCACGTCCGGGCGGTGCAGCAGGCCACGCGCGATGTGCAGGCGCTGGCGCATGCCGCGCGAGTAGCCCTCCACCCGTTCCCGCTCCCGCCCGACCAGCCCGACCAGCTCCAGCAGCTCCCCGATCCGGGCCCGCTGCTCCCGGACCGGTACCGCGTACAGCTCGGCGAAGTAGCGCAGGTTGTCCAGGCCGGAGAGGCGCTCGTACAGGCCCCGGTCGCCGCCGAAGACATACCCGACCCGCTGGCGTACCTGCCGGGGCTGCGCCACCACGTCGTAGCCGAGCACCCGCAGCCGGCCGCTGGTCGGCAGCAACAACGTGATCAACATCTTGATCGTCGTGGTCTTGCCGGCGCCGTTCGGGCCGAGCAGCCCGAACAACTCGCCGCGCTCGACCTGGAAACTGACCCCCCGTACGGCCTCGACCTCCGAGCGGGTGCGGCGCGCCACACCCTGGGCCGAGCGGAACGTCCGGGTCACCTCATCCACCTCGATGACCGCCACGAGGCCCGATGCTATCCGCCGCCGGTGGCCCGGGTGCGCCCTTATTCTCTGAGCGAAGCGCGCAGCGCGGCGTCCTTCTCGGTGACCAGATCCTTCAGGCTCTCCTGGTACGCCGCCATCCGCTCGCGCAACGCCGGATCGCTCGCGCCCAGGATCCGTACCGCGAGCAGGCCCGCGTTGCGGGCACCCCCGATCGACACGGTCGCCACCGGTACCCCGGCCGGCATCTGCACGATGGACAGCAGCGAGTCCAGCCCGTCGAGGTACCTCAACGGCACCGGTACCCCGATCACCGGCAGTACTGTGGCGGAGGCGACCATGCCGGGCAGGTGCGCGGCTCCGCCGGCCCCGGCGATGAGCACCTTGAGTCCGCGCTCGGCGGCCGACTCGGCGTACGCCAGCATGCGCTGCGGGGTCCGGTGCGCCGAGACCACCCCGACCTCGTACGCCACCCCGAACTCGTCGAGCGCCTCGGCGGCGGCGCGCATGGTGGGCCAGTCCGAGTCACTGCCCATGATCAGCCCGACGGTCACCAGGTACCCTCCCGCAGCCACCGGGCGGCGCGCACGGCTCGGGCCCGGACGGACTCCATCGAGACACCGAGAGCCGTCACGTGGCCGATCTTGCGACCGGGCCGGAGCTGCTTCCCGTATAGATGTAGCTTGATGGACGGATCGGCCGCGAACAGGTGGTGTACCCGCTCGTCCAGGGCCATCCCGCCGGGCGGGCCACCGAGCACGTTCGCCATCGCCACGGCCGGCGCGGTCAGGCCGGTGTCCCCCAGCGGATAGTCCAGGACGGCCCGCAGGTGCTGCTCGAACTGCGAGGTGCGGGCACCCTCGATGGTCCAGTGCCCGGAGTTGTGCGGGCGCATGGCCAGCTCGTTGACCACCAGCCCGTCGCCGGTATCGAACAGCTCGACCGCGAGCAGCCCGACCACATCCAGCTCGGCGGCCAGCCGGATGGCCAATGCGTGCGCCTGCGCGGCGAGCTCCGGATCCAGGCCGGGCGCCGGAGCCAGCACCTCGACGCAGATCCCGGCCCGCTGCACGGTCTCCACCACCGGGTATGCGGCCACCTGCCCGAACGGGGAGCGGGCCACCACGGCGGCCAGCTCCCGGCGCAGCGGTACCCGCTCCTCGACGATCAGCTCGACCTCGGGTACCTCGTCGGACTCGCCGACCAGCCAGACGCCCCGCCCGTCGTACCCCCCGCTGACCGCCTTGGCCACGACGGGCCAGGAGCCGGCGGCGAAGTCGGCGACGGCGGCGGCCGAGCCGGCCGGGCCCCACCGGGGCACCGGCACGCCCAGCTCCCCCAGCCGTTCCCGCATGGCGCGCTTGTCCTGCGCGTAGCGCAGCGCGGCGGCGCTCGGCGCAACCCGGTGCCCCTCGCCGGCCAGCGCCTCGATGTGCCCGGTCGGTACGTGCTCGTGGTCGAAGGTCACCACGTCGCAGCCCTTCGCGAAAGCGCGCAGAGCGTCCAGGTCGGTGTGGTGGCCCACGTGCACGTCGGCCGCGACCAGCGCCGCGCCGTCGTCCGGGGCGGTGGCCAGGATGCGCAGCGACTGGCCGAGGGAGATCGCGGCCTGATGGGTCATCCGGGCCAGCTGCCCACCGCCCACCATGCCGACCACAGGCAGGCCGGTACGGGTATCCATGTCGGCCTTAATGTATGCGCTCGCCTCCGCGAGCGCCTCGGGTGGGTCAGACGATCGTCGGGCCCTGCTTGCGCAGTTCGTCGACCGCGCCCATGGCCTCGCGCAGCTGCCCGAGCCACTGGTCGGCGTGCTCGCCCACCAGCCGTACGCACCAGGCCAGCGCCTCCGAACGGGACCGGGCCACCCCGGCGTCCACCAGCGTGTCGAGCACCTGGCGCTCCGGCTGGCGCAGCCGGGTCATCGCCGGCGCCGAGTAGGTGGTGAACAGCTCGGTCGTCTCGCCGGCCCGGGCACCCCAGGAGACCTTGCGCCGGTACCGGTGCTCGGCCTGCTTGGCGATGCCGATCCGGCGGTCCCGGGTGGCCTCCCGCCAGCTGGCGATCCGGCCGGCCTCGGCGCTGGCCCGCTCGGCCGGGCTGGCGTCCTCGCCCAGTGCCGGCTCGGCCAGCCGGATGATGATCAGGATCTCGTCCCGGTCGATGGTGATCTCGGGCCGCTCGGTGTACCAGTCGTCCGGCAGCGCGCCGACCAGCCACGCGGGCGCGTCCTCGGCGGACGGCGGTTCGCTGCGCCCGCCGCGCCCCCACGGCCCGGCCCAGTGCTCACGCCTCATGTCTTCCTCCTCTTGCGAATACAACACTGATTACATACTTACACCGCTACATGCGCAACGACAAGGATTGCCGGTAGGGTCGCGGGATGCCCGCGCCCGGCAAGCTCTTCGCGATCAGTGACCTGCACGTCGGCTACCCGGAAAACCGCGAGATCGTGGCCCGGCTGGCGCCCCAGTCGGACCAGGACTGGCTGGTGGTGGCCGGTGACGTGGGCGAGTCCTTCACCGATGTCGGCTGGGCCCTGGGCACGCTGCGCGAACGGTTCGCCCGGGTGATCTGGGCGCCGGGCAACCACGAGCTGTGGACGCTGCCCGGAGATCCGGTGCAGCTGCGCGGTGATCAGCGCTACCAGGCGCTGGTACGGATGTGCCAGGCGCTCGGCGTGGACACCCCCGAGGACCCGTACCCGGTCTGGCGGGACGCCGTTCAGGTCGCCCCGCTGTTCCTGCTCTACGACTACACGTTCCGCCCGCTCGGGACGAGCACCAAGCAGGAGGCGCTGGCGCTGGCGTACGAGAGCGGCGTGGTCGGGCGGGACGAGCAGTTCCTGCACCCGGACCCGTGGCCGAGCCGGGACGACTGGTGCCGGGCCCGGGTCGAGGAGACCGCCCGGCGGCTCACCGCTCGCGACCCGGCGCTGCCGACCGTGCTGGTCAACCACTTCCCGCTGGTACGCCAACCCACGCAGGTCCTGCGCTACCAGAACTTCGCGCTCTGGTGCGGTACCGAGCTGACCGCCGACTGGCATGTGCGCTTCGGCGCGCTCGCCGTGGTGTACGGGCACCTGCACATCCCGCGCAGCACCCGCTACGACGGGGTGCCGTTCGAGGAGGTCTCCCTCGGATACCCGCGCGAGTGGCAGCCCCGTGCCGGCCGACCCGGCCAGCTTCGGGAGATCCTGCCGGCACTCAGCCCTGTAGTTGAGCGGCCAGCTCAGCCGGGTCGGTGACCGGCCGGTCGCAGACGAAGCCCCGGCACACGTACGCGGTCGGCTGCCCGCCCAGCATCGGCCGGCCGGCCAGCAGCGGTACCCCGGCCTGGTCCGGCCGCCCGGAAACGATCACCGCGCCCGCCGGGGCGTACCGCCAGGCGGTGTCCACCAGCTCGCCACCCCCGACGACCGCGATCTCGTACGGCCCGGACACCTGCGCCTCCCCCACGGCCAGCGCGTACCCGGCGAACCGGGGATGCCCGGTCGCGATCGGCTCGACGGTCGCCAGGGCCCCCTCGGCCGCCTCCCGGTAACTCGCCTCACCGGTCAACGCCGCGTAGGTGGTGAGGGCGGCGGCGATCGCGGAGAGCCCGGACGGGGTGGCGTTGTCGGTCGGGTCGGCCGGCCGTACCACCAGCGCCTCGGCATCGTCCGCGGTGTCGTAGCAGCCGCCCCGCCCGTCGGCGAAGTGTGCCAGCGCGCTGTCCAGCAGCCGCCCGGCCAGCTCCAGCCAGCGCCCCTCCCCGGTGGCCTGGTGCAGCGCGCAGAACGCCTCCGCCACGCAGCCGTAGTCGTCCAGCACGCCCGGTGCCACACCGGGTACGCCGTCCCGGGACACCCGGCGCAGCCGCCCCGCCTCGAAATGCCGCTCGACCAGCAGCGTCCCGGCCCGGATCGCCGCGTTGACCGGGCCCTCGGCGGCCGCGTCGCCGACCGTCCCGGCGAACTCGACCAGGGCGGTGACCGCCAGGCCGTTCCAGGCCGCCACCACCTTGTCGTCGCGCCCCGGCTGGGGTCGCCGCCAGCGGGCCAGCCGCAGGTCGGCGCTCACCCGCTGCCAGCGCAGCCGGACCCGCTCGTCGGCCGCGTCGATGTCCCGGGTCATCCGCAGCACCGAGGCGCCGCGTTCGAACGTACCGGTCTCGGTCACCCCGAACAGGTCGGCCGCGAACGCCCCGTCCTCGTCCCCGAGAACGTCGCGCATCTGCTCCGGCGTCCAGACATAGGTCCGGCCCTCGACGCCGTCGGTGTCGGCGTCCAGCGACGAGGCGAAGGCACCTTCCGGGGTACCGAGGTCACGCTCGAGGAAGGTGGCAGTCTCCCGGGCCACCCGCTCGGCGAGCGGGTCGCCGGTCAGCCGCCACAGATGGGTGTACACCCGCAGGAGCAGGGCGTTGTCGTAGAGCATCTTCTCGAAGTGCGGTACGGTCCAGTGCTCGTCCACGCTGTACCGGGCGAACCCGCCGGCGAGCTGGTCGTACAGCCCACCCCGGGCCATCTGCTCGCAGGTGTGCCGGACGATCTCCAGTGCCTGCCGGTCGCCGGTGCGCTGGTGGTGGCGCAGCAAGAACAGCAGCAGCATGTGCGGTGGGAACTTCGGCGCCGCGCCGAAGCCGCCGTACCGCTCGTCGAAGTCGCTGGCGAGGCTGGCCGCGGCCCGGTCCAGTACCCCCGCGTCCAACGGGCTGGCCGGCCCCGCGCCGTGCAGCCCGCCGATCGCCTCAACCACGGCGGCGCCCTGGCGCAGCACCGCTTCCCGCTGTTCCCGCCACGCGAGGTCGACCGAGCGCAGCAGCCGGAGAAAGTTGGCCCGCGGGAAGTATGTCCCGCAGAAGAACGGCTGCCCGTCCGGCGTGGCGAACACCGTCATCGGCCAGCCGCCCTGGCCGGTCATCGCCTGGGTCGCGGTCATGTAGACCGCGTCCACGTCCGGACGCTCCTCCCGGTCGACCTTGATGGCCACGAAGTTCTTGTTCAGGGCCTCGGCGACCTCGGGGTCCTCGAACGACTCGTGCGCCATCACGTGGCACCAGTGGCAGGCGGCGTACCCGACCGAGACGAGTACCGGCAGGTCGCGCGCGGCCGCCTCCTCGAACGCCTCCGGGCACCACGGCCACCAGTCGACCGGGTTGTCCTTGTGCTGCTCCAGATACGGCGAGGAAGCGCCCGCCAACCGGTTTGCCATGGGTCGAGCCTACGAGGCGTCCTCGGTACGGATCGGGATGACCTTGCCGCCCGCGTTGCCGGCCAGCTCGACGAGGGTACCGGTGATCCGCTCGGCGGGTAGCGCGGCGAAGAACAGATGGCCCTGGGCGGACGTGCAACCCAGCTCGGCGAGCGCGGCACGCTGCTCGGCGGTCTCCACTCCCTCAGCCACCACCCGTACGCCGAGCTGCGCGGCCAGGTCGACGGTGATCCGGATGATGGCCAGGGTCTCGGTCGACTCGACCATCCGGCTGACGAAGCTACGGTCGACCTTCACCTCGTCGACGTGTACCCGGGTGAGGAACTTCAACGACGAGTATCCGGTGCCGAAATCGTCCACGGACAGCTGTACGCCGAGCTTGATCAGCCCGTCGAGGACCGCGGTGACCGCGCTGTGCTCGGGTACGACCACGGTCTCGGTGATCTCCAGGATCAGCCGGTGCGCCGGCACGCCGTACCGGTCGAGCAGGGCGGCAACCTGGCCGGGCAGCTCCCGGTCGAGCAGGCTGCGCGGTGACACGTTCACCGAGACGGGTACGTCGACGCCCGCCGCCCGCCAGGACGCGGCGGTCGCCAGCGCCTGATCCAGGACGTACCGGGTGAACGGGCCGACCAGGTCGCTGAGCTCCAGCACCGAGAGGAACTGCCGGGGCAGCAGCTCACCCCGGCGCGGGTGCTGCCACCGGATCAGCGCCTCGACGCCGGTCGGGCCGTAGGTGTGCAGGTTCAGTTCCGGCTGGTACGCCAGCACGAGCTGGTTGGAGCAGCTGAGCGCCTCCCGCAACTCGGCGAGCAGGGCCAGCCGGTCGGTGCTGCCCTCGTCGCCGGAGCCGTCGTACCAGCCGACCGCGGTGCCGCCCCGCTTGGCCTGGTACATCGCGATGTCGGCGCGGCGCAGCAGCTCGGTCATGTCGACGCTGCCGGCCGGGGCGACCACCACTCCGATCGACGCCTCGACCGCGAGCGGTACCCCGACCACCTCGGTCGGCATCGCCACCAGCTCGGCGAGCTCGCGGGCCCGGCGCAGCGCCTCACCGGCCCCGGGTATGCCCTCGTCCACCGGAGCCGGTCCGCGCAGGCCGGTGACCAGCACGGCGAACTCGTCCCCGGACAGCCGGGCGACCAGCTCGCCCCCTCTGGCGAAGCCACCGATCCGCGCCGCCAGTACCCGCAGCAGCCGGTCCCCGGCCGCGTGCCCGAGGGTGTCGTTGACCTCCTTGAAGTGGTCCATGTCGAGCAGCAGCAGGGCGACCGGGGTGTCCCGGTCGAGCATCCGCAGCGCGCCGTTGCCCTTGGTCAGCAGCGTGTCCCGGTTGGGCAGGCCGGTCAGCGGGTCGTGCGCGGCGGCGTGCAGGCTGCGGGCCAGCAGCGCCTGCAGTTCGCGGTGCGAGGCGGCATCGTGCAGCGCCGCGGCGAGCGCGTCGGAGAACGCCGACAGCTGCATGGTCTCCCGCGCGGTCAGCTCGACGGGGCCCTGGAAGTGCAGGCGCAGCTCGCCCACCGGCGTGCTGCCCACCTGCAGGCGGCGGGTGATCTCCAGCTTGCCGGCCGGCATGTCCAGCGCCGCCTCGCTCAACACGGCCGAGTCGATGCCACCGTGGTAGCTCCAGGTCACCCGGTCCGGCCGGAACACCCGGACCTCGGCGACCGCGGTCGGGAAGAGCAGCGTCGCGCCGCGTACCCCGGCCTCCGCGACACCCTTCTCGTCGAGCTGGTTGAGCGCCTCGGTGGACCGGGAGAACATTTCCCAGGCGCGCCGCTCGTCGTCGGCCCGCAGCCGGTTCGCGTACGCCTGGCGCAGCAGCCACAGCACCGGCGGCAGGATGACCAGCCAGCGCGGGTCTTCGTGGCTGGTGACCACGATCAGCAGGCCGACCGCGATGTTGCTGCCGATCACGGACAGCTTGCCGCCGATCGTGCGGCGCATCAGCTCGGCGTACGGCGCGCCGGTGTGCAGGCTCATGACCAGCCCGAACAGCGCCAGGTTGACGGCTGTGTAGGTGATCGCCGCGGGAATCAGCGCCTCGGCGATGCTCAGGTCACTGATCTTGTGCAGATCCGGCTTGACCAGGGCCGCGACGCCCGCGGCAGCGGCCGACGCCAGCGACAGGATCGCCGCGTTGTAGACCAGGGCGACGGGGGTACGCAGCTCCCCGAAGAACCGCAGGACGAGCTGGGCGAGGACCACGCCGATCAGCACCGCGGCCGGTACCCAGCCGAACGGGATCAGGCAGATCACAATGATCAGGGCGGCTTCGCCCCAACCAAGGGAGATCTGGGTGGTACCGACCCGGATCCGTACCCGGGCCAGCTGAGCCAGTGTGGCCGCGCCCACCGCGCCGCCGACCTTGAGCCACCCGACCGCGCGCAGGTCGGGCGTACCGGGGAGGGTCGGGCCGAGCGCCGCGACCAGTCCCGCCGCCAGGATCACTCCCGCGTACAGCAGCCGCAGCCGCCGGTTGGAACCGGCGAGACCGAGCGCACGATCGATCCGACGCAGCTGGCTCATCATCGGCGGCTCCGCGCCGCCGGTCCATGTCGGTGGTGGTGACCCTGCTCGGGGCGGGTACGGAGGGCGTGGCTGAGCATGTCCGGCACCGCCCCCTTCCCACGCGCGTGGCTAGAGGCGCGTAGTCCTCCGGCGAAGGCTAAGCCACGCGGGGGGGTGCCGTCAGCTGCGGGATTTGCGGAATGCCCGATAGATGACGTAAACGAGTTGTATTTCGGGTCGATGGATCACTTCGTCTCATCGACCGGCGTGGTCACTTCCGAGGGCGGCGCGGCCACCGCGTCCGGGTCGTCCTGCTGCGGGAACCGGTCCGGCAGCCGCCGGATGCGTTTGTTCATGTTACGGATCAACAGCACCGTGGCGATCGCCAACAGTACGATGATCAGCAGGCCCATCGGCCCGGCCAGACCATCCGAGGCGGTATCGCCGAAGTTGTTCTGTGCGAACACGTCTTCCACCCTACGCGCAGACCTTCTCGGTGACTCCGGCGAACAGGTCGTCCTCCGGGGTCGAGCTCTCCACGAACGAGCGGACCAGCTCGTATTCCTCGGTCGACCAGACCTTGCGCTGGAGCTCCAGCGGCGCGCGGAACCACGGACCGTCCGGGTCGACCTGGGTCGCGTGCGCCCGCAGCGCGTCGTCGCGCACCTCGAACCACTCGCCGCACTCGACCCGGGTGGTGATCCGGTCGTCCTTGCCGGGCCACTTGGCGAACCGCTCCAGCATCTCGGTGAACGGCGACTCCAGACCGGCAGCGAGCATGCCCTCGTGCAGCGCAAACCACCGGGCCTTGGGCCACATGTGGTAGTAGAGCTTCAACGGCTGCCAGGGCTCGCCGGCGGCCGGGTAGCGCCCGGGGTCGCCAGCGGCGTCGAAGGCGACCATCGAGATCTTGTGGGTCATGATGTGGTCGGGATGCGGGTAGCCGCCCTCCTCGTCGTAGGTGACCACGACGTGTGGCTTGAACTCGCGCATCACCCGGACCAGCCGCTCGGCGGCCACCTCGACGTCCTCCAGCGCGAAGCAGCCGGGCGGCAGCGGCGGCAGCGGGTCGCCCTCGGGCAATCCGGAGTCGACGAAGCCCAGCCACTCCTGGCGTATCCCCAGGATCTCCCGGGCCCGGTCCATCTCGTGCCGGCGCAGCTCGGCGATCTGCGCCCAGATCTCCGGCCGGTCGAGCTGCGGGTTGAGCACGCTGCCACGCTCACCACCCGTACAGGTGACGACCAGGACGTCGACGCCCTGGGCGATATATCGCGCCATGGTCGCCGCGCCCTTGCTCGACTCGTCGTCGGGGTGCGCGTGCACTGCCATGAGCCGCAGCTGCTCGCCCATGTGAAGCTCCTGTCCGGCGGCCTGGAAAGATGAACCCGACCATTCTTACCCACGCCTATGACAGTTCGGTGAGGAGCGGGCCGCGGATGACCTTCCCCGAGGGCCGGTACGGGCGGCGCCGGCAGGCCCGGCGGGCCCCGCGCTGGGTACCGGCGGCCGCGATCGTGGTCGTCGTACTGGCCAGCCTCCTGCTGGCCGGACGGCTGTACCGGCAGTACGGCGACCCGTACCAGCCGTCGGTGCCGAGCCTGGAGCAGGTCGCCGACTCGTCAGTCACGGTCAGCTTCACGGTGAGCATGGGCCCGGCGGTGTGTCGGATAAAGGCCAAGGACGGCTCCGGCACCGAGGTCGGGTACGCCGAAGTGAAGACCGCCACAGCTGGCCCGGTCCGGGCCACGGTCAGCACGACGTGGCGGGCCGAGCGGGTCGAGGTTCTCGGCTGCCGGCCGGCCTGATCCCGGGTGCATTCAGTAATGCAGGGGTAACGCCGGCTTTGATAGCTTGGTGGTTTCCCAGCTTTCCAACCGAGGAGATCGCACCGTGACCGACCGCGAAGGGACGTGGCTGTCCCAGGACGCGTACGACCGGCTGAAGGCCGAACTCGACGAGCTCATCGCGCATCGGCCGGTGATCGCCGCGGAGATCAACGCCCGGCGCGAAGAGGGTGACCTGCGGGAGAACGGTGGATACCACGCCGCCCGTGAGGAGCAGGGCAAGCAGGAAGGGCGCATCCGCTACCTGCAGGAGCTGCTGCGCCACGCCCACGTCGGTGAAGCGCCCAAGGCCGACTCGGTGACCGCCGGTACGGTCGTGACCATCTACTTCGACGACGACAAGGACGACACCGAGACGTTCCTGCTCGGCTCGCGCGAGATCGCGTCCACCACGGACCTCACCGTGTACAGCCCGGAGTCGGCGCTTGGCCAGGCGATCCTCGGCGCCCGGGCCGGCGACACGGTCACCTACGTCGCGCCGAGCGGCGCGGACATCAAGGTCACCGTGGTGAGCTTCGCGCCGTTCGAGAACTGACCCGCCCCGGACGCACCGCATACCCTGCGTTACCCAGCGCCTCGACCAGCCGGTCGGAGTCCTCCTCGCCCCGGGTCTCCACGGACAGGTCCACCTCCACCTCGCCCAGGCTCAGGCCGGGATCGTGCCGCCGGTGCGCGACGTCGACGACGTTCGCACCGGCCTCGCCGATCAGCGTCAGGAGCTGGCCGAGCTGGCCGGGCCGGTCCCCACACCGTACGGTCAGCCGCAGGTACCGGCCGGCCGCGGTGAGCCCGTGCTCGATCAGCCGGAGCAGCAGCAGCGGGTCGATGTTGCCGCCGCTGAGCACCGCGACGGCCGGGGCCGGCACGTCGATCACCCTGGACAGCAGGGCGGCCACGCCCGCGCTGCCGGCCGGCTCGACCACCAGCTTGCTGCGCTCCAGGAGCATCAGCAGGGCCCGGGAGATGTCCTCCTCGGAGACCGTGACGACCTCGTCGACGAGCTTGCTCACGTGGGCGAAGGTGTGGTCGCCGGGGCAGCCCACCGCGATACCGTCGGCGATCGTGCCGAAGCTGTCCAGGCGTACCGGCCGGCCGGCGGCCAGGGAGGGCGGGTAGCAGGCGGCGTCGCTGGCCTGTACCCCGACGAGGTGGAGGTCCGGCCGCAGTGCCTTGGCGGCCACGGCGATCCCGGAGATCAGCCCGCCGCCACCGACAGCGGCGACGATCGTGCGTACCTCGGGGCACTGCTCCAGGATCTCCAGCGCGACCGTACCCTGCCCGGCGATCACGTCCGGATGGTCGAACGGGTGGATGAACACCGCGCCGGTCATGTCGGCGTACTCCTGCGCGGCGGTCAGCGCCTCGTCGACCGTCGCGCCGGTCAGCTGGACCCGCGCGCCGTACCCCTTGGTGGCGGCCACCTTCGGCAGAGCGGCGGCGACCGGCATGAAGACCGTCGCCGAGGTACCCAGCATCGAGGCGGCGAGCGCCACGCCCTGGGCATGGTTGCCGGCGCTGGCCGCCACCACCCCGCGCTCGCGTTCGGCCGGGGACAGCCGGGCGATGCGTACGTAGGCGCCGCGTACCTTGAACGAGCCGGCCCGCTGGAGGTTCTCGCATTTGAGCCACGCCGGGCCGCCCAGCGCGGCGGTCAACGGCCGGCACGGCTCCAGCGGAGTCCGCCGTACCACCCCGGCGATCAGCTCCCGAGCCTTCTCGACGTCGGCGAGCGTGATGAGATCGAGCGCAGTCATGCCCCGATCGTCGCACTGACTCCGCGCGGGCGCGGCCAGCCGGGGGAGTGGCGCAGCCACGGGGACACCTGTTCGAGCTGACCGGCCAGGCCGAGCAGGGTCAGCTCGGCACCCGGCGGCCCGACCAGTTGCACCGCGACGGGCAGCCCGTCCGGGCGTACCCCCATCGGGACGACGACCGCCGGGAAGCCGGCGATGTTCCATGGCGCGGCGTAGGGCGCGAAGCGCAGGTTGGCCAGCACGTTGGCCCGCCACGGGCGGGCGTGCCAGTCCACCGCCGGCAGGGGGGTGCTGGCCAGGGCGGGCGTGAGCAGCACGTCGTAGCCGCCCGCGAACCAGGCCTCGCAGGAGGCCCGCCAGGCCGCCCGGTGCTGCTCGCGGACCAGGCCACGGCGCCAGGCCCACTCGCCGACCGCGACATGCCGGCGGGTACGCGGCTGGAGCTGGGCCGGGTCGAGGCCGGCCAGCTCGACGTCGCGGTACGCCGCGGCGAACCAGGTCGCCAAGCCGCGCAGCCCCAGCGAGGCCGGGTACTTCGGACCGGTGCCGACCGCGTCGTGCCCCGCCGAGATGAGCAGCCGGGCAGCGGAGCGCAGCGCGTCGCGGGCCGGCTTGTCCGCGCGTGTCCCCTGCGCGGGACTCTTGGCGCTGACCGCGATCCGCAGCCGGTCCGGTTGGGCCAGCCGCACCGGCGCCCAGCCGGCCAGGACGGACAGGCCCACGGTGGCATCCGCGACGGTGGTCGCCAGGATCCCGTGCTCGACCAGGCCGAACCAGTCGTCGACCGGCATCTGCGCGGGTACCACCCCCCGGCCGGGCTTGATCCCGACCAGACCGCAGCAGGCGGCCGGGATCCGGACCGAGCCGAGGCCGTCGTTGCCGTGCGCGATCGGGACCAGCCCGGCCGCCACCGCCGCCGCCGCGCCGCCGGACGAACCTCCGGGAGTCCGGTCGGTACGCCACGGGTTGCGGGTGATCGCGGTCTCGTCGTCGGTGGTGCCCCAGAGCCCCAACTCGGGCATCCGGCTGGTGGCCACCACCACGGCACCCGCACCCCTCAGCCGGCGTACCACCTCGTGGTCGGCCTCCGCCACGTCGTGGCGCACCGCCGCGGAGCCGCTCCACGTCGGCAGCCCGGCGACCGGGGTGTTCTCCTTGACCGCGATGGGTACCCCGGCCAGCGGCAGGTTGGCCAGGTCGTCCTGCTCGTCGACGGCCTCCGCCTCGGCGATCGCGGCGCTCGCCCGGACCAGCCGGAACGCGTTGAGCGCGCTGTCGTTGGTCCGGATGTAGTCGAGGTGGTCGGCGACCACCTGGGTCGCCGACGTGTCGCCCCGGCGGACCGCCCGGGCGATCTCCCTGGCGGTCGCGCCCACCCAGCTGACCGACTCGTCCGTCATTGCCAAACCCCTCCCCAGTCCGCCGACGCTCAGCCGAGCGCGTGCTCGAGGTCTGCCAGAAGATCTTCCACCGTCTCGATGCCGACCGACAACCGGACCAGATCAGCCGGTACCTCCAGCGGTGAACCGGTGACGCTCGCATGGGTCATCCGGCCGGGGTGCTCGATCAGCGACTCGACGCCGCCGAGCGACTCGCCGAGGACGAACAGCCGGGCCCGGTTGCACACCTCGATCGCCAACCCGGGGTCGCCGGTACGGAAGCCGCCGCGCAGGGTCAGCCAGGCGTCGAACGGCCCGCCGACCGCACCCATCGCGTTCTGGTGGTACCGCAACGGTTCAGCGAGTGATTCGTCGTTGACCACCAACGCGCCACCGATCACGTCGGAATGCCCGCCGAGGTACTTGGTGGTGGAATGCACCACGACGTCGGCGCCGGACAGGAGCGGCTGTTGCAGGTACGGGCTGGCGAAGGTGTTGTCCACGACCAACAACGCGCCGCGGTCATGGGCCAGCTGGGCCAAGGCCGCGATGTCCGCGATGCCGAGCAGCGGGTTGGTCGGTGTCTCGACCCAGACGATCCTGGTGTCTCCGGTCATGTTCGCCCGAACATCGTCCACATTGGACATATGGGCGATGCTGAACCGCAGCCCCCACCGCTGGGCCACCTTGGCGAACAACCGGAACGTGCCGCCGTACGCGTCGTCCGGTACCACCACGTGATCCCCCGGCTGGCAGAGCGCGCGCAGCAGGGTGTCCTCGGCGGCCAGCCCGCTGGCGAACGCGATGGCGTACCGGCCGTGCTCCAGCGCGGCGAGGCACTCCTGCAACGCGTCGCGGGTCGGGTTGGCGGTGCGGCTGTACTCGTACCCGAGCCGGGGCGCACCGACCGCGTCCTGCGCATAGGTGGAAGTCTGGTAGATCGGGGGTACCACCGCGCCGGTCCGCGGGTCCGGATCCTGACCAGCGTGGATGGCAAGCGTCTCGAAGCCGTACGTCATGGTGCTCCAGGCTAGTCTCCTTCTCGTGGCTCCCCTTCTCGTGGCGGACTGCGTGTTCTGCGGCGTCGTGACCGGTTCGGTGCCGGCGTTCCTGGTGACCTCGGTCGCCGAAGGCTTGGCATTCCTGGACACCCGGCCGGTGTTCCCCGGGCACGTCCTGGTCATCCCGCCCACCCACATCCAGACCCTCGCGGAGTTGCCGGTGACCTTGCTCGCCGGCTACTTCGGGCTGGTCCAGCGGGTGGCGGCCGCGGTCGAGAAGGGGCTGGGCGCGGACGGCACCTTCGTCGCCCTCAACAACAAGATCAGCCAGAGCGTGCCGCACCTGCACACCCACGTGGTCCCCCGGCGCCGCAAAGATGGACTGCGCGGGTTCTTCTGGCCGCGAAGCAGGTACAGCTCTGACGAGGAGGCGGCCGACTACGCCGCCCGGCTCGCGGCCGCACTCTGACCTGCCGTGTTTCCTGGTTTGTAAGCGCGGAATAGCGCCTCGCGCGGGACGCTTGTGTTACCTGCCGAGAGGAGCGCGAAAGTGATTCTGCGTCGCAAGAAGTTCGAGCTGCCCACCGCCGAGCAGGCCCTACCCGGCCGGGACACGGCGATGCCCGTGGTCGCCCGGCACACCGTCCTCGGTACCCCCTTGCAGGGTCCGTGGCCGGCCGGCGCGCAGGTCGCGGTCTTCGGGATGGGCTGCTTCTGGGGCGCCGAGAAGATGTTCTGGAAGATCCCCGGGGTCATCTCCACGTCGGTCGGCTACGCCGGGGGCGTCACCCCGAACCCGACCTACGAGGAGGTCTGCTCCGGCTACACCGGGCACACCGAGGCGGTACAGGTCGTCTACGACCCGGCCCGGGTCGGGTACGCCGATCTGCTCAAGGTCTTCTGGGAGAACCACGACCCGACCCAGGGCATGCGGCAGGGCAACGACATCGGCACCCAGTACCGGTCGGCCATCTACGCGACCACTGACGAGCAGCTGGCCGAGGCGCTCGCGTCCCGGGACGCGTTCGCTCCCGTGGTACAGGCCGCCGGGCACGGCGACATCACGACCGAGATCGGGAAGCTGGACACCTTCTACTACGCCGAGGACTACCACCAGCAATATCTTTCAAGTCAGAAAAACCCCGGCGGGTACTGCAACCACGGCCCCAATGGTCTGACCTGCCCGGTCGGGGTTGCTCGGACCGCTAGCTGAGGTACGGCGAAGCCCCGGACCTCCTCCGGGGCTTCATACTGCGGCAACCTTCACAGCGCCAGCAGACACGTATTACAATCTGTCTTATGTCTGTGATTACGTTTCGCGCCGACGATGAGGTCGATCACGCGCTGGCAGAGCTGACCGGGGGCGAGCGTGACCGCTCGCAGGTGATCCGCGAGGCGATCCTCGCCGCCTGGCGTGCGCGACGTGACGAGCACCTACGGGCCGAGGCCGAAGCCGTTGCCGGTGACCCCGACGACCGCGCCGAAGCACGGGCCGTGCTTGCTGACATGGAGTCGTTGCGTGCGTGGTGACGTCTACGAACTCAAGTCGCCGCGCGCCGCTCGTGGGCACGAGCAACGCGGCAACCGGTACGCGGTGGTCGTGCAGTCTGATCTACTGCCGCTGAGCACATGGTTAGTCGCCCCCACTTCCACGAGCGCCCGGCCAACGAGCTTCCGTCCGGAAATCGAGGTCGATGGCAAGACCACACTTGTCCTTGCGGAACAGACCGCAGCCGTCGACCCCGAACGCCTGGGACACCTGGTCGGCCACCTCACGCAGCGCGAGATGTTCGCGGTGGACGAAGCACTCAGGACGGTACTGCACCTGCATTGACCTGCCTTGTGAGGGCGAACCGGAACGCTGACCGCTACCACCCCAGCAGTACCTTTCAAGTCAGAAAGACCCGTACGGCTACTGCACCCACAGCCCCACCGGCCTGACCTGCCCGGTTGGGGTTGCTCGGACCGGCAGTTGAGGTACGGCGAAGCCCCGGATGCGTCCGGGGCTTCCGCTTCTCGCTCGGACAACGCTCTCCGTTACGCGAACACGCAACTACTTTCGCCGCCACGGCAGGGACCAACCGCCATGGCCAAGCGGCCAGATCGAGGCGAACATGCGCTCCGCTTCCGGGAGCGACGGGTGCCCGGGTCTGCCGTTGAACGAGCACACAAGCATGCTGTGCGGCCAGACGATGCAAGACGCGAACCATTCGGTCAAAGTGGCCATCGTTGCCCGGATGCGAGCGTTGAGCAAACGCACCTTGCTGCTTCTGCCCCTCGTTCAGTTCTCGAATCTGGCCACCGGACGCGCCGATTGCCTTGGAAACGAACGCTGCCAACAGATCCCGAGCCTCGTGATCTCTTAGCTTTCCCTCCCGTCCGTAAACAGAGATGTGGGCAGCGGCGTCACGGCTCGGTGGCTCCAGTTGGTAGAACTCCCCTGGCCGCCCCGTGGCGGTCCAGCCGTCTGGTACCAGGGCGCCGAAGACCCCAGGGCACTCCAACATCATGGCCATACCTCGATCCGCCAGCGTCTACAGACAGGTTCCCGATGATCTCCGCAACCGTTCAGCCTGTCAATCGGGGCATATCGGGCTAGGGGGACGCTTGTCATTACCACCAGCATGGGGTTGCTCGGACCGCTAGCTGAGGTACGGCGAAGCCCCGGATTCTCCTCCGGGGCTTCGGCTTCGGTCTGCTCAGTGCTTGCCGTTGGCATGGGCCGGGACGCGTTCGATCTCTTCCATGAGCAGGCGCAGGGAGAGGCTATGCCGCTCGGGTGGGAGCCGGTCTAGCGCGTTCCGGGCGTAGGCGATCCCGCCGGGGACATCGCCCGCCTTGGCCATCATCAGACCTCGATGAAGCTCGATGTGGGTGGCGAAGCGGGGCAGCGTTGCCGGGCGGGTACGGTCGGCCGTCTCCTGCGCCTCGACGGCACGTGGGTCGCCGAGCCGGGACAGCAGCATGCTGCTGATCGTGGCCATCCGCCACTCGGGTACGGCGAAGTCGGAGATCTGTTCGTCCGAGCCGGCCTGGTCGAAGACCCGCTTCGCCTGTTCCAGCTCGGCGATCGCCGTCTTCTTGTCTCCCCGTACTCCGGCAATATGTGCCTTGGCGAGGAACGCGTTGAGCCGGCCGATCGAGGGCTTGTCCGACAGCGTGAGCGCCTGGTCGGCAAGCTCGCTCGCGGTGTTCAGCCCGGCTCCTTCGTAGGCCAGGGCGAGCGCGGCCCGTCCTCGGGTCCACACCCGTACCGCCGTGTCCTCGGAGCGATCGGCGGCGAGCGCCGCCAGCTTGTACCACCGGGAAGCGCTGCGCGCGCCGTCCTCGCTAGGGACCGTCTTGCCGTGCACGGTCAACAGCCGGGCCGCGACTCCCCACAGCGCCGGAGTCTCCAGATGCTGTTGCAGGACAACGAGATCACCCGCCAACCGGTTCTGTAGATGTGCGGCGCCAACGGACATGTAGTCGCGGCCGTACTCGGTGACCTGCTGCTGCCATTCGTCCTCTGGCCGTTGGCTCCCGAGCGCGGCGGTGAACCCCTTGCGGATCAGTTCGGAGACGGCGATCGGCGCGACTACCCCAGCGGCCACCCCGGTCAACAAACCCCGGCGGTCCACGCTGTCTCCCAACACTTGTTCATACGCGAGAACGACTTCGGGGGTCGCCTTCCGGCGCCCCTTCTCGACGTTGCTCAGGTGCCCCTTGGTGAAGTGCGCCCGCGTGGCCATCGCCGAGAGGCTGATCCCGGCGGCTTCACGGGCCTCTCTGAGCATGGCACCGATCTCGCTCATCGAACTGTGATCCCCATGACCCTTTGAAAACAGTGGAAGACAGCAGGTTGGTTCATCCGACGGTACGTGAGCGGGAGGCTACTCGTAGGGCGCGGGGAAGGCGCGTGGACGCGCTTCGACCCAGAACGCACTCCTCGCCGCAACGGCGTACCTTCCCGCCTTCCCCGCAGCCCACTCCACGCTATCGAGGGAGAACACGTGCGGCTAGGGCAAACGTCGGTGACGGGGTTGCCGGTCAAAGCGGTACCGCTGGCCAGCAGAAGTGTATTCAGATTTGAAAACACCTTGATGCGTCACGCAGAGAGGACTACCAGCCGTGGATCCCTTGGATTCGTCCGTTTCCAGCGGCCGGTTGTACGGACCTGCCGTTGACGAGTCTCTCGCGCAGGTCCAGGCCATCCTGGACGAGCACATCGGTGCCAGTGCGGGCCGGTGCGCGACGTGTGGTGGTCCGCCGGGCGTATGTCAGATGTACCTGAAGGCCAGCCGGGCGTTTGCATGGTCCGGGCACCTTCCGAAGCGGCGTCCGGGCGCGACTCTTGCCCCGGCGGGGAGCTGGGCAAGGTTCGGATGGTTCACAGACCTGGCCGAGCCGCAACGATGACCCGCGACGCCCGACCGGTGTCGAGACCGGTGCTCGCGGCCCATGCGGCAGCGGTGCTCGGCGCGCACCTAGCGAACGGGGCGGGCAGTTGCCAGGGCTGCTCGAAGGTGCTGGGTCGCCCGGTGGCGTGGCCATGCACGTTCGTCAGCCTCGCCGAGCTGGCCATGAAGATCGTGAGAGGAGAGATCGGTGAAAGGTAGCGGCGGCCGGTGGCTTCGGCTCAACCGCAGCGGGTGGGACACCCCGCCCAGGGAGCTGGACTGCGCACTCTGCGCGGCCAAGCGGCCACTCACCCAAGCTGAGGCGGACCAGGCGGTTGCCCGATCCATGGGTCTGTTCGAGGCGTACGACTGCCCGACCGGCCTGGGCTGGCATCTGCGGGTGACGAAGGACGAGGGCCAGGGCTGAGGGTGCCTCGCTCTACATTCGTCGGTCTGGCGTCAGGGAAGGGTTGACAGTAAACCGATTGCCGAGACGTACCCCTGGTCAGGACCTGGCCCCGGGTCGTTCGTCGGCTCATGGCGGCTTTCCGGCCGTCTGACGCACCGTCCCGGGCGCTGGCGCCCGGGACGGCTGTTCGGGCGGCCGGCGTACCCGTTGGAGCTGCCTGCCTCCTGCGTTCCTCGGCCTTGCCATCCCGTGTGCCGTCGACCCACCCAACGGGGAGCGCGCCGGGCCGGGGGCCGCCACCACCGACGACGCGGGCCGTCCCCGGTCACGCTGGCGGCCCCCGGTACGGTGTGCTCGGCTTGCCTGGGTCGGCGGCGCGCGGGATGGCCCCATCCCGGAGCCCGAGCGCCCCCGCCGGAGGCGAGCCGCTGGGGATCCTCGGGTGAGTGTGGCGCCGTCGCGCCGGCCGATGCCGGCGCTTGCGCCGCCAGCAGGCCGAGCGCGAACGGTCCGACTCTCGCGCACGTGGGCGGTACACATGGCGTTGGCCCTAGACACCTCGCCCCTGCCGGAACCGTGAGGCGTTACGTAGGCGACCGACCGCTTCCGTGTCAGCTATGGGCGGCGCGGCGGCTGAAGGTCGGTAACGAGGTTAGGGGGCACCTTGAGGTCCTTGGCGCTCGGGTAGCCGCTGCTCGCGTTGCTGTACTTTCGTGCTGTATGCCATTGCGTTGGCGCTTGTCGACGATGAACGCCCGCTTGGCCCCGCGCTCGCTTCTTCCGCTACGGGCGCCAAGGCGACATGGTCGAGCCATGGCATCCGGTGACGCCAGACCCGTCGGAGGATCAACCGATTCTCCGACGGCTTGCAACCTCGGGCCGTTTCCAACGAACAGCCGCGTGATACGGAGGTTCACATGACCTCAGCCCCATTGCCCTCAGACCGCTCACGGTCCACCACCTCCGTCACCGCTCGGGAAGAACACTTCCCACAGACCCCGTGGCTGTCCGAGATCGAGCTCAAAGGGCTAAGCGAGCTTGGCGCCGCAACGCTTGCGCACAGGTACAGAAGCGCGGGCGCAGCGTACTCGCCGGACGCGAGCCCCGAGGAGATCGCCGAGTGGCAGGCACGTCAAGAGGAAGAGGATCGGAAGCTGCGAGAGGCTGCAGCTCGCGCCGCTGAGAGGTTCACACAGGAACTCGATGATCGCCTAGGACGCGCGTACAGCGAGGGACGGGAGCAAGCCGAGGCCGAGAGCGGACGACGAGACGCCCTGTTTCGTGGATACGTGCTTTATGTTGTCGTGGCGGCGGTCGTTCTACTGCCCTTCATGGCGATCCTCCTTCAGCTAAAGCCAGAGACGTTCGGCTCCTACGTCGCTCCTGTAACGGGCATTGCCGGCACCATCGTCGGATACTGGTTCGGCAGTGGGGACCGCGGGAGACGCCGTTCGGAGTGACCTGGGGGATGCCGCGGCCGGATCTCACCCCAGCGGTACAGGCCCGGCAAGAAAGCGTCGCCACATCTGTGGATCGATAGGATGCCTGGGATAACAGCCAGCCGCGACACTCGGACCGAACGGCGTGATCTCTTACGTGTCAGGCAACCACCACGACCGGCTGACGGGCGCTGGTACGGGTACCTACCTGCACGGGCAGTGTCTGCACGTCCGTGTGCGTCCGTGGGTGTGCGTTCCGGTTGTCACCAGTTAGTCACTCATCCCGGATCTACCGGCCAAGGTTGCGACCGCTCGGCGCGGGCTCCCGGCGATCCTGGTGCGACATTCATGCGGCGCCGCCGGACGCGACCCGACGTGGCGGACTTCGGTCTGGAACAGGTTTCCTCCACCCAACGCCCCTCCGGCGCTTTGGATGGTTATGTTCGGTTTTGCCGGTACACCGTACGGGACTCTGTACGATCCTCCTTGCAGGAACGTACGGAAGACCGTACAGTGAAGTCCTTGGGGGCCGTCCGAGGGGAAGCGAGACGGCTCACCCGAACGATGGAGAGGGCCATGAACACTGCTCCGCTAACTGAGGTCCGGGACAACCTACGGGAAGTTGTTGACACCGTAGTCAACACTGGAACTGAATATGTCATCACCAGGCATGGCAAGCCTGTTGCTGTCGTCCTCAGCTACGAGGAGTACGAGGCTCTGGTAGAGACCTTGAACATCCTTTCTGACGACGACACCATGACTGCCATCCGCGAGGGCGAGGCCGAACTAGCGGGAGACGACTGACGGTGGCACGGTTGACCAAGAGTGCCGAGAAGAGCCTGAGTGAGCTTCCCAAAGCTCTACAGGACAAGGCGCGAAACATCATTGGACGACTAGATTCCGAGCCAGCGCTTGGAAAGAAGTTGGTCGGAGCGCTTGCTGGCAAACGATCGGCACGTCTTGGTCGAACGCACCGAATCATCTACGTAACGGAACCCGAGATTGTGGTACTCGCGATCCCTCCGCGAAGGGATGCGTACAGGTGACAAGTGAGGAAGAGTCGCTGACCTTTTCTGGCGCTGATCGTAAGATCTTTATCGTGGCGCTACGGAACTTTAGCGACGCCTGCGAACCGCCAAAGTTGACGCCCGAATGCCCTTTTTACGAATTCACCGAGGCCGGCCCATCATGCGGTGAACAATGTCATGACCTCCTCGCCGGCTTCGGTCACGACGTTCCACGAGGACAGGTTTGGGATCTCGGTGATGGTTTTGAGTTGGTTCCCCGTCGTCGTCGACATCGCAAGGGACCTGAGCCGACAACAAAGCCTTTTGACGCCGCAGAAATCCGTATACATGACCACGATCGCCCAACTGATACCCGACAAACGGTTTCCCTAATTAGCGAACTCGTAGTCCAACTGAAGTCCCCGCCTAGTATCGCTGAGGATCCGGAGGAGCGCTCGTATCTGATACGAGCATGCATTCGGGAGCTGGAGCGACGCGGGTTTGCCCGCGACGATCTCATGCAACTTGCCGTCTATTCAGTGTCGACAAGCATGGCCGCTTATATGGTCGTGGGAGTATTGAATCGCTACACGTCGGAAGACAGGGTTCCCTTCAAACTGGGTTCCGAATGGGTCGCGTTGAACGATGCGTGGGCACCCGAGACACCGGAACGCTCGCCCGAGGAAACCCTTGGACTATACTTCGACCCTAGGCTGACGCGAAGGCTGTTTGCCTGGAATAGGGCCCAGACGTTGGACGAGCTCGTGTTGTGGACTGCACCAACAGCCGAGTTCCTGCTAATTGACGCGCTTGCGCCGTTTACGGCTATATCGGACCGCCCGCTATGGCTACTTGAACGATTCACTGAGACCTACCTTGGCAATTGGTCCCTCAGCTCGCTCAAGCTAGAGTGGGACTACATCCACAGCGACAACCAAGGATGCGTACCCTCTGATCAGATGGCACTGAGGAGGTTGGATGTCAGCGATGTTGCGAAGGAGATTGCGCGGCGGGTAAGCGATACGCTCAGAGCAGACGACGAACCCGCCAAGATTGGCGTCGATGACTTTACGACTATCGCCGTTGAGTATCTGAGCGAAGAGAGATACGAGGCGGCAGCCACGATATACGAAGGCCTCCACAGTCTACGCTCTGACGACGCAACGATTCTTAACAATCTCGGGTTCTGTTTAATGCCCGTTCGGCTTGAACGTGCGGTGGAAGTTCTTGAGCAGTCCATGCTGGTAGCTTCAAAACCGAATCCCGTTACATATGCCAATCTGGCCTTGGCTAAGTATCTTAGCGGTTATCCGGACGAAGCATTGAGCCTGGCTCGTCGCGGGCAAGCTCATAGGGTCTCTGGTCGTGTATGGCTTTGGACTGTAGACGATGGAGGCAAATTCTCTCTTGAGTCAGTGGTGAACATCCGCATGTACTTCCAGGCGCTGGCCGATAAGATCAACAAGCGTGCGGGGATGAGCGACCTGCGATCCGGGGACGACGGTGATCCTCCTTACCGGGAATGAGCCTCGTAGCCTTCTCTTAGTCGATCGCCCTTTGCGACGGACAGCGTCCTTGTGCACAGGTGGGCCGAGGAGCCATCCCGTCGCCTAGGCTTTGCCCGGACTCGGGTCCTCCCGGCGGTACAAGGGTCTGCCCTGCGGGTCGAGCGAAGCGAGCCCTTGTGCCGCCGGGAGGACCCGAGTACGCCTCTGGTAGGCAACGGGATGGCTCCGGATCACCCGCCACTCCGGCAGACGTGCACGTGGACTTCGCCATCCCGGAGCCTGCCTGTCCGGCGAGGACGGATGCTTGTCGTCGAGGCGAACCCGAAAGTCCCGGTTGTCTGAAGTTAGGCGGCCCGGGGCTCCTATGCGTGTGCCCGTCGCGCCGCCGGGGGGCTGGAACCGGCGGCGCCGTGAGCGAAGCGGAAGGCGTCCCGCCGGTGGGCGGCTTACGCCCGGCCCCCGTGAGGCGGCGCGAGCGGCCCGCTGCGCGGGCCGCCTTGACCCTGAATAGAAACTCGTAACCAACCGGCCGATCGTCGTCAGGCGGGTTCAAGCGGCGGCGGCGCCGTCGTCCTTGCCGTCACAGATGCGGGCGGCCTGTTGGGTGCGGCGGATGGCGTCGACGATGGGCGCTTCGCCGTAGGCCAGGCCGGCGCAGACGAACGTCCACTCGGCCTCGACGATGACGGCCCGGTCCTCGTCGATGGGTGGCAGTCCTTGGCGGTCGCGCCTTTCAGCCTCTCGGTAGCTGCGGCGCTCGCCCCGGATCTCGCCGTATGTCGTGGAGTAGGTGCGGCTCTTGGTGGTGACGTGGCCACGGTAGCCGAGCATGTGCGCCCACTTGTCGAGCAACAGTTCCCGGTACGCGGGGTGGTCGGCGAGCTCGAAGCAGGTACGGATCATCCGCTCGGTGTGCGGCGGAAGGTGCAGCACGTCCAGGTCTCGGCGCTGGATGCGCCGGGGCGGCGTGTGAGTGTCCTCTGTGGACTTCGTGACGTACTTCGCTATGTAGTTGGCCACGGTCCGGCTTTTCAGCCCACCACGGTCCAGCTCTTCGGACTCGGTGATCGGCTGCACATCGACCTGACCGCCGAACCGCAACGCCCGCATCCGGGTGTCCGGCTTCTTCGGGTCGGGCACATCGATGGACACCGCTTTGACGACGCGCCGCAGGCATCCGTCGATCAGGCCGGCGTCCGTCCATCCTGGCGGCGGCGTGTCCGGCCCGTCCAGTCCGTCGATACGGATCACGGCGTGAAAGTGGATGACGCCTCGGGCCTGGTATTCGGCCACCTTGGCGAACGACACCCGCGCCACCTTGGCGAAGGCGGTCCGTGACACGCCAGCGGTGGCGGCCAACTCCCGGCGGAAGTAGACGGTCAGCCGGCGCCACAGGTCACCCGCGTGAGCGTTGAACAGCACGGCACCGGGGTAGTCGTAGCAGTCCAGGCACAGCGCCTGACCCACGATCTGCTCCCCCTTCTCGTGCCGCTGAGTGCAGCACATGACGACTCCATGCCGGCACGTAGCCGCGTTCCGGCGGACATGGCACCGCACCGGTAGACCATCCCGCCCGGTCTCCCGATGGACGGTATGGACCGGCCCGAACGACGGCGCGGTCAGCGTGGCGAACACCGCCGGATGCCCGGACACCGTGTCCGGCACGCCCTTCCCGCCGACCAAGCCGGCGAGCATGAGCTGATACGTGTCGTCGCGGTAGACCTTCGAGCACGACGGGCAGACCTGCGCCCGCCGGTTCCCGCACGGAATCAGCAGGTACCCCAACGGGTCATCGTCGGTGTTGTAGCTGTCGAGCAGCTCCCCCGTCTCCGCGTCGACCACCGTACGGCCACCACGCATCCGGATCGGATGCGCACACGCCCCGGTGGCCCGGATCTTCTGTTCCCACAAGGCGTAGTCGGGCATCGCGGCCCGACGCGCCATCGCCCGAATCTCCTCGGGCAGGTCCGACCAGTTCACGCGGCCTCCCCCAAGGGGGAGTCCGGCTGGACTGGGTCAGACTCGGTTCGAGGGGCGTTGTCCTCGTCGGCCACGAACTCGACGCCGAGGATCAGCCCGATGCGCTTCCATTTCTCTTCCGACCACACGGGCGACGCGGCGGCTTGCCGGCGCCCCCATTCCCGCGCGCTGATCGGCTCCAATTTTCCGGCGGCTCCCTTCTCGATTCCGAAAAAGGAGCACACGAGATTCACCACACCGATTCACGGCGTGTTCAAGACACGGCATGGCTACGGAAGCAGATAGCGGAATCGGTGTGATTGAAGGGCCTAGAGCGCGTCTGCTATCGCCGTGGCACCGTGGTCCGGGTCCCCCCACGGCGGCGATCCAAGGTAAGTAAGCGGCCAGCCCGGTCATAGATGCGGCAGAGGCGCGCGCTTCCGTATTCGATTGTGGCGGCGCCTCGCGGCTCCGATCCCGAAGGTAGCTCCCATAGCGGGGCGCGCCCAGAGTCCGCCGTATTCAGAATTGAATACAGCCCACTAAGGTGGTGACTCCTATTGACACGTACGTGTCAGGCGGGTAGTGGCGCTACTCCTCACGCCAGATCGGTTCGAGGAGATCGGGGTTGTACTTGGCTCGGCCCACCTTGGCGGGGTACACGATGACCGCGTGCACGGCTTCCCTGATGTAGGCGCGCTTGCGCGCCACGTCGAGGCCGCCCTCCTCCTCGCTCAGGTACCATCTGCGTCGAAGGTCTTCGATGTCGAGGACGCGGCGCCGCGACCGGGCCGCCGTCCGCGCTTGCTCTGCGCGGAGCTGCGCGCGCCGCTCCTCAAGGTGCCGCACGTTGGAGAAGAAGAACTCGTTGGAGATACCGCCGCCACGCCACTCCCGGGCCAGCTCCTCCAGCTTCCCCTGCACCTTCTCCAGTTCCGGCGCACCCACCCAATCGGTCTCCTCGATAACGGCGGCGCTCCGCTCCTCCAGCTTGGCGAGCACCATTTCTGAGACGTACTCATCCGTCTCCTTACCGCGCCGAGAAATGCCGGCGCACCCTCCCTGCGCCTTGGGCGCACAGCAGTAGTGGTGGCGGTCGCGTTTGTCGCGGTACCACGTTGCGCGCAATGGCGCGTTGCACAGCGAGCCGTCCGGCTTTGGCTTCCCACATCGGAGAATGCCGCTCAGCAGGTACCGGTGTTCCGCGAAGTCGGCCGCCAGTAGCGCGCCTGGCGTTCCGTCCGGTCTGACCGATCGACCCTTCCGGGACCGCATGATCGCATCGATTGCCAACCAGGTCTCCGGCTCGACGATCCGTTGCCAGTCCCCGGCGACCGGCTCGCCCCCATCGCCGGTCACGATCTCGCCGCCGAGCATCCGCCAACCGCACAGGCGCGGGTTCGCCAACGTGACCCGAAGCGACCGCACGGTCCATTCGTTGCCGAGCGAGGTCCGTACGCCCAACCTGATCCACTCGCGCACGATCGAGTTCAATGAGCGACCCGCGACGAAGTCCCTGGCGGCTGCGGCCAGCAGCTCGGACTCCTCCAGCCGAAGGTTGCGCCGGTCGTCTGCCCAGCCGAACGGCCGGGTACCGCCTGCCGGCCTGCCGTTCTCCGCACGCGCACGGTGGAAGCGGCGCATCCGGCGCCGTACCTTCCGTGCCTCGATCTTCGAGAACGCCACGCCGACCAGACCCATCCCCTCCACGTCTTCGGCGTAGAGATCCTTCGGTCCGCGCTCGTCCGCGAACACCCGGCCGTCCTCAACCGTCAGGGCCTCGACGAACCGCTCGTAGTCGCCAGCTCGCCGCGCCAACCGGTCCTCGTTGAGCACCACGACGCCGGCCACGGCCGTACCGTCGGGCAGTCGGCCGGCGACGAGCGCCTTCAACATCTGCTCGAACGCCTCACGGACCACGTCGGCCTTGCTCGCGGAGCGGTCGTTGTCCGTCAGCTCGGCGACGACGTGCCAGCCGAGCCGGCTCGCCGTCCGGCGGTTGACCTTGTGCTGGTCGATGACTCCATGTCCGTCGCGCTCGCCGTCGCTGCTGATCCGCGCGTACGAGATGACCGGGGCCTGGGCCTCGCTGGCGTCCATACTGTCCTCTGGAGGGTGGAGAAAACTCTGACATGGACAGTATGACTACCACCAGCAGTACCTTTCGGACGCGAAGAACCCGTACGGGTACTGCAACCACGGACCCAACGGCCTGACCTGCCCCGTCGGGGTTGCTCGGAC
>WNGE01001052.1_pt1 | contig 35487 bp, 26 predicted proteins | sample 5400651 | NCBI WGS metagenome assembly WNGE01 (sample SAMN13153370, study PRJNA577476) | soil metagenome | isolation source: 60 cm soil or saprolite under grassland replicate 2 | place: USA:California | collected 2016-06-15
GACCTCGCGAGTTTGTAACTACCCGCTGGAGCCTCATCCTTTCCGCCGTCAACGGAAGCGAAGAACAAAAGGCGCGCGACGCGCTGGCCGAGCTTTGCCGAACTTATTGGCGACCCGTTTTCTCGTTCGTCTGCAGACGCGGCTATTCCACACAGGACGCGCAGGATCTTACGCAGGATTTTTTTATAACCATTCTGAAGGAAAATTGGTTGCACCACGCCGATCGAAGTCGCGGTCGGTTCCGCTCGCTCTTGCTCAAGTCGCTCCAAAATTTTCTTGTTAACGCCGCCGAGAAAGCAAATGCCCACAAACGCGGCGGCGGCACGGAATTTATTTCCTGGGACGATTGGATGGCGGAAGCGCAGTCGCAATCGTCCATCCCAATTCAAGCACTCGACTCCGTGCCGCCGGAGCACATCTTCGACCTCACTTGGGCGACGACGGTTGTGGAACACGCGTTTCAACGCCTGCGAGAAGAATGCGAAAGCAAAGGCAAGCTCTGGCTTTTCCAAGCACTAAGCTCCCATCTTACTGACGAACGCGATGAACTGTCATATGCCAATCTATCTGCGGAACTGGAAATGGCGGAGACGGCCGTGAAAAAACAGCTGCATAACATGCGCCAGCGTTACCGCAGTCTGCTGCGCGATGAAGTCTCGCAAACCGTCGATGACCCTGCTGACGTGGACGACGAGATCCGTTACCTGTGTGCGTCACTCGCAACGGGAACCGAGTAATTGCAATGAAAGATTCAGATCAACGCTCCGATCCGCTTCCGAGCGCTACCAAAGAGCACGCAAAATGCGAGAAGTGTGGAGCAACCATGCGACTCGACGCCGGAGTTTGCGTGAGTTGCCTCCTGGGCGAGGGATTGGAGGGCGGGGACGAGCTATCTCAGGCAGTTTATGAAACCGTACTCGACGAGGTGGACGCGCCGCACAAGCCCTGGTTCTTAGGCAACTACGAAATTCTCGAGCAGATCGGATGCGGCGGCATGGGCGTGATCTATCGCGCCAGGCAACGACATTCCCAGCGCATCGTCGCGGTAAAGCGCGTCCTTAGTTATCGCGCTGATTCACACGGAGCGCTGCAGCGTTTCCGACGAGAAGCACAGGCGGTGGCCAGTCTGGATCATCCAAACATCCTTCCGATTTATGAAGTGAGCGAAAGCGGGGACGGCCTGCCGTTTTTCAGCATGAAGTTCGCGGAGAAGGGAAGCTTGCAAGAGAACGCGGCGTCTCTGCGCGATGAACCGCGGAAGTGCGTGCAACTCATGGCAAAAGTTGCGCGTGCTGTCGAATACGCCCACAGCCGGGGAGTTCTCCATCGCGATATCAAACCGGGAAACATTCTGCTCAACGATCGAGGCGAGCCACTGGTCAGCGATTTCGGTTTGGCGAAGTTGCTGGACGGGAACAACGATCTTACAAGGTCGCTGACTACGTTCGGAACCGCAGGTTTTATCGCCCCCGAACAGGCCAGTGACGCAGCCGTCGATCTTACCCAAGCTGCCGATGTTTACAGTCTCGGCGCAGTTCTGTTCAACGTGCTTGCCGGACGTCCACCATTCCGGGGTTCCAATGCGGTTTCCGTCATTCGCCAAGCGTCTGAAACGCAGGCGCCCAAACTACGCTCGCTGGCGCCATCGCTCGATCGGGATTTGGAGACGATTTGTGCACGCTGTCTCGAACGTGATCCGAAAGCGCGCTACCAGTCGGCTGGAGACTTAGCAGCCGATCTGGAACGCTGGCTCAACGGCCGTCCAATCGTCGCCCGCCCGGTTTCACTCCCAGCGCGGATCTGGCGCTGGTCGCAGCGTAATCCCAGACTGGTTGGAGCAGCGACTGCCGGTCTTTTTTTAGGCGCGGCTGCGGTCTCGTTGTTTGACGTTGAATTTTTCCGAGCGTCGCAGCTTACTCCGCCGGATAAGACTGTTGCAGTTTTGCCCGTCAGCGACGCTAGCGAGACCAAAGATCAGCGATACAAACTCGCCGTTCGACCTTCCGCCCAAGAACAACCCATCAATGGCACGTACGACTTTTATCAACAGCGACTTTTCACAGATGTAACTCATCCGATAAGCAGTACCGGCATTAGCGTGCCCTTACAGAATCCATCTAATCCATTCACAGTTCCGGATTCTACATCTTCGGGAGGTTTCGACCAGCGCAGTGCGGACACTCGAGTGACCGCTGCACCTCCAGAGAAGGGAGTCGCTACTACTGTACGTGATCGCGCATTGGAAGCCGGCCCGCGCACGAACAAAATTACGGCAGAGGCGACCGTTGCACCTGCGGAGACGGGAGTCACTACCAGTGTGCGTGATCGCGCATCGGAAGCGGGTCCGCGAACGAACAAAATTAAAGCGGAGGTGACGCCTGCGCTTCCAAAGACGGGAGTGGCTACCACTGTGCTTTATCGCGCATCGGAAACCGGTCTGCGAACGAACAAAGTCACAGCGGACGGGCCAGCGTCCTTTCAGGGGTTTGTCAAAGATGCAAAAGGCGAACCGATTAAGGGCGCAGGCGTTCGGATCGAATCGCGAGACGGCAAACAGTTGTTCAGCACAGCTACGACCGATCCAAAGGGCCGCTATATTTCACAGGGGCTGCAACCGGGCGTGTACCGGATAACATTGCTTGTGAATGGCACGGTTAAGGCGTCGATCTCGAATACTCGGACCAAGGTGGATCAACCGACTCAGCTGAATTTCGATTTCAAGCCAAAATCCCAAGCAGCTAGCATTACAAAAGGCGGAAAGCACGTGGTATGGGTGCCAGCTCGCACCGGGAGCCACATCGGCGGTAATTGGGTCGAAGTCGACGACGAGGGAAACCCGCATTTCGATTCCAACATTCAGACATACAACGTTGGTCATTGATGATGTTGAAACGACTACGATGAAGCGACGACCAGTATTAAGGACCGCATCTGGTATGTGATCGCTCAAGAAACGTTTCTGAGCCCGCTGCGGTATTCCCCGAGCCTTTGCCGCTGTAAGCCATCTTCGCCACCGAAGTTGCGTGACATTCTTTTTTGCAGTGAAAGTTTTAAGAGGGAACAGCGAATGAGCCAGGGGCGGCAAGAATAGATGGGTTAAACGAACTTTTCTAACTTCGGCATGCTCAGCCGTTTTCGTTAACAACAAATTATTTGGGAACTTCGCCTTCTGTTTCCTGTAGGAAATAAGGGATATTATGCTTACTAAATCATCATACATCGGTTTTGTTGGATTTGTTCTTTCCGTTGCGACTGCCTGGGCTGGAGGTTCAGCAATTCAAGGCGTGGTAAAGGATGCGAAAGGGCAGGCGATAAAAGGCGCCGACGTTCGAATCGAGTCGAAAGACGGCAGCAAGTTGTTTAAGGTCGTCAAGACAGATCAAAATGGTCGCTACACGGCAGATGGTCTGCCGGCAGGCGTTTTTCGGACCACGTTGGTAGTGAATGGCGCGGTTAAGGCTTCGATCACCAATACGAAGACGAAGGCCGATCAGTCGACACAACTCAATTTTGACTTGAAACCTGTGACTGCATCTCAGGCAAGCGCACCTGTAAAAAAGGGAAAGCACATGATCTGGGTACCGTCGCAAACAGGCAGCCACATCGGCGGTCGCTGGGTGGAAGTTGACGACAACGGCAGCGCCGACCCTGGCGCTTTGAACGTCCAGAAGGCGAACGCCGAACAGCTGCAGCGGGAAGCCCGGACCCATCCGTAAGCAGAGCAGTACGCTTCGGATTGGCGAACTGTAGCGGCAGCCGTGTCGGCTGCATTATCTAGTTTCAGGCGACACGCCTGTCACCAGAGCAATGAGTATCTTGCGCTCGACTGCGTCTATATTCCCAGCAGTCCGTCCCGAGGGCCATCAGCCGTGCCTCTAGGTCGAAGCCGACATCAGAGCAGGTCCATCGCCTACTCTTTAAAATCTAAAACGGAGTTTCAATTCGGCGCTTGCGCGGTTGCCGTAGAGAATAATGCCCGCACAGATTCGCGTGAAAGCACAACAATCGTAAACACTCCGAGAATTGTTCCAAAGGGAATGAAGAGACATTCGATGCAAGCCATTATGAAAGCGTACGAGTAGCGTTTGCGGAGCGCAAGAGATCGACCGGCAATCAGAATACAGATTGCCATTGCTATTCCGATAAGAACAACAGCGAACCGAGCACGGCAAAAATCCAGCCAAGAAATTCGGGGGGCAAGTCTTCGCCCGGTTTGGCTGTTCCGTGCCGCGCGGCAAATATGAAGATGGCGCCAATTGTCGTGTAGAGCAGGGGGAAAAAGAGAAGAGAGCGGCCAAACCCGCTACGACATAGTGAAAAATCGCGAGGAGATTAAGCTGTTCGGTATCGCAATCCATATCCCTTAGCGCTAGCCAGGCTGCTTCGACTTAATCCAGCGATCGACCAGCTCCTCCAGCACATCCAACGGCACGCTGCCATCACCCAAGACCACTTCATGGAACTGCCGGATATCAAACTTGTCGCCTAACGACTTCTTCGCTTTCTCGCGCAGCTCGAGAATCTTCAGCATTCCGACCTTGTAAGCGGTCGCCTGGCTCGGCATCACGATGTAACGATTGATCGAGTCGGTGCAGTCCGCCTCCGTATTGGGCGTGTTCTTGATCAGGTAATCGATCGCCTGGTCGCGCGTCCAACGTTTTGAATGGATCCCCGTGTCCACCACGAGACGCCCGGCCCGCCACAGCTCGAGCGAGAGACGGCCGAAATCGGAGTAAGGATCCGCATAGAGCCCGATCTCTTTTGGCGTCAGCTCGCTGTAAAGACCCCAGCCTTCCGTGTAGGCGGTGTAGGCGTGCGAGAATTTCCGAAACTTCGGAACCCCGTTCAGCTCCTGCGCAATGGCAATCTGCATGTGATGGCCAGGAATGCCTTCATGATGGGCCAGCGCTTCCAGTTCGTAGGTTGGATTGTCCTGCATGTCGCGCAGGTTCACATAAAACATTCCGGGGCGCGTTCCATTCGGCGCCGGTTGCTGATAAAAAGCTTTGCCGGCCGATTTTTCTCGAAAACTCTCCACTGCTTTTACCACAATGTCTGCCTTCGGCTTGGTTACGAAAAGCTCGTCGACCCGCTTCTTCATCGTTTCGATTATGTCGGTGGCCATGGTCAGATATTTTGCGCGACCTTGCTCGTTGCTCGGCAGGCGAAACTGCTGGTCCTCGCGCATGAACTTGAAGAAGGCCTGGAGATCGCCTTTGAAACCGACTTTCTCCCGGATCTTGTTCATCTCATCCTGGATACGCGCCACTTCCTTCAGGCCGGTTTCATGAATCTCTTTCGCACTCATGTTTGTCGTGGTCGTGCGATGCAGCGTGGACTCGTAAAACTCCGCGCCATCCTTGAACTTCCAGACACCGTCGTCTTCGGTGGCGCGCTTGGCTTGCTCCTCCAAGAAAGCGATCAGTTTCTCATAGGCAGGTTTTACTGATTCGTTCAGTGCCTTGGTCGCATCGGCCACCAGCCGTTCGCGCGTGTTGCCGTCGGCGTTGCTTAAGGCGGTCACTTTCTTCGTGAAATCTCCCAGCAGCGGACTGTCGTTAGGCCCGGAATCGAACGGTTTCCCCTGGATGACCTTGTGGCAGGCGTCGAGCACAAGCGGAAAAACGAAGCGAGGTACTACCACTCTTTTCTCTTCGCGCGCCTTCAAATTGACGAGCAACTGATCGAACAATTTGGGAAACGCGCGCAGCCGCGCGATGTACGCCTCCGCGTCTTTCACGTCATCGATCTTGTGAATGTTGATCATGAAAGTCGGCATCTGCGCATGGACGCCACGCATCTGGCTGACTGGATAAATGTCGAAGCGATATTTGAATTCTTCCGCTTCGCGCGCCGCCTCGCGCTCGAAGAGTTTGTAACTCAACTGCGTTTGCGCATCGAGCGCTTCGACCTTGACGTTCTTTTTCAAATCCGCCAGCTGGCGCTCCCAAACCTTCTCATCGGCCGTGGCTTTCTCGTCAGACAAATCCTCCAGCTGATCGTAATGCGTCTTGATTCCATAAAACGATTCGTCCACCGGATGGCGTGAAAGCGTCTCGTCCCAGCATTTCTCGAAAAAGTCGTTAGCCTTTTTAGATTCCGCCGCGATTTCTGCAGGTGTGTAAGCCGATGCAATTCCCCTGATAGTCAAAAAAATTGCGATCGTTAAGGAAGTTTTCATTGCCTTGTTCCCATCTAAATCGAGCGTTAAGCGCCTGCCACTATGGCCTTGTGCAAAAGGGGGCGGGGCCTTGAGAAATATCAAGTTGTCGTCATATAGCCTTCTTCGCCGTGCTGATTGATATCGAGACCTTGCCGCTCGATTTCCGGTGTGATTCGTAACCCAATTACCCCACGAACAACGGCGCCGATAATTGCGCTGCCTATCACCGCCAACACAATCGTGATCCCGATTGCTTTCAATTGCTCCAGCCAGAGCGTGTGCCCCACAATTCTCGCAAGACCGTTTCGCGTGGCAGGATCAGGCGGCCCGGTAACGCTTAATAAAAGATTTGGGTTCACACTGGCGGTCGCGAGAAGGCCTGTGAGAAACGCGCCCAGCGTTCCGCCAACCGCGTGGACGCCAAAAGTATCCAGCGCATCATCGTAGCCCAGCCAGGATTTCAATTTAGTGCAGGCGAAAAACGGGACGATTCCCGCGAGAACTCCGATAATCACAGCGCCAGTCGGCGCGACATACCCACAAGCCGGCGTGATTACCACGAGCCCGCCTACCGCGCCGGAACAAAAACCGAGGACACTTGGTTTGCCGCGCAGCGCGTACTCAAGCATTGCCCACGTAAACGAAGCCACCGCGGTGGCGAGCGTCGTGCTCATGAACGCGTTCGCGGCAATTCCATCGGGCGCAAGAGCACTTCCGGCGTTGAAACCGTACCAGCCCACCCAGAGCAAGCCGGTTCCCACCATGCAAAGCACCATGCTGTGCGGAGCCATGATTTCTTTTTTAAATCCGAGCCGGTGCCCGAGAAGAATACACAAAACGAGCGCCGACCACCCCGAGCTCATGTGAACGACTGTTCCCCCGGCAAAATCAATGGCGGTGATTCTTGCGGAAGGGTTCCAAACTCCATTCATCCAGCCATCGATTCCCCACACCATGTGCGCGATTGGAAAATAAACGACAAACATCCAGACCCCTACGAAGACAAGCACGGCCGCGAATTTCATCCGCTCAGCGACCGCCCCAATGATTAGCGCCGGTGTGATGATCGCGAACATCAGTTGATACATCGCGAAGACATTCTGCGATACCCAATACGAATAATCACTGTTCGGTCGTCCATCGACACCGCGCAGAAACGCAAACTTCAATCCTCCGATGAACGGCGACCCGTGGGAGAAAACGAGAGAATAACCGATCATCCACCAAAGGATGGTCACCAGGCCCGCAATGCCAAGACATTGCGCCAGCACGGAAAGAACGTTCTTCGCGCGGACAAGGCCGCCGTAAAAAAGCGCGAGTCCCGGCAATGTCATAAAAAGCACCAGTGCCGCACAGGTCATCATCCAGGCGTTGCTGGCAGGCCCGGGACCGGAAATGTTTGATACTAGTGGCGCGTTCGCCGAATCAGCGCCGCGCGCCGAATTATTCACGTAAGCTTCCAAGTCGGCAACGCGCTGCTCCAGAGTCGGCGAAGCAGAAGGCGACGACGTTTGCGCATGCAGCGGAGACGAAAACGCAATAACCGCTGTGAGCAAAAAGACCCGCATCATTACGCGCTCTCGTTATAGGCGCGTGGATTTGTTGCCGCAAGAAAAATGGCGAAGTGCGAACCTGTGACTGTAACCGCAGGCGTGTCGTTTGCTTAAGAGGTTTTGCAGCCGGCACGGCTGCCTCTACAGAAGGCCGCTATGAAGATCATGAAACCAAAGGAAAACTCCGCCGAGCGGCTGGCTAGGCCAGGTTAAGGCGCTCGACGGAGTTGCTCCTCAGCCTCAAGATCGTCAACGTTTAGCTTGTGTGCTTCAAGCTTTCGATCTTGAGGTCCCTTGCTGCACTTCAGATGACGTACCATCGAAGGTACTGCGGCGCGTAAACCGTGTCGGTAGATTGCGCTGCATCCTCATCGTCCTCATCCTCTTCATCGGCATCTGTTTCAGGCCCGACTGCGGGTAAGTCATTTTGCTGCAACTTTTCATAACGCTCACGAATATCGGCGGGCATTTTATCTCGATCCTCTTTGGTCTCGACCGGTCCGCTAAAGAGCAGTTTTCCCTGCGGATCTTTTGCGGTGAGTATTTTTTTTTCATCCACATTTTCCAGCTTCATCTCGCCTTTATCGTCCGAAAAAACGATTTGCGCCTGGCCGAGGTCGATCCTTGTAGCCTTCAGTGTGCCGTTGTCTTTGCTCAGAATGCGAATTTCCCGCGCGGCGCGGCGGGCGTCTTCCCGTGCTTGTCTTGCCGCCTCATGAGCTTTCATCACTGCTCCACGGATCATGCCCCGTTGTGCCCCGAGTTGCTCTTGCAACTGTTCTTTCAAACCTTGCATCTGTTCGCCGAGATCACCTGTGTCATCAAAATCCCAGTGCGATTCGTGTTTATCTCCAGGCGACGAGGAATGGCGCTGCGGTCTTTCTTTCTTTGAGAGCTTGACGGTGACCTTCTGCTCCTGGCCCTTGCGCAAAATCGTGAGCGTCACGTCCGTGCCGTCAGAGAAAGTCTGCAGGAGCTTCCGCAATTGGCTCGGTTCGATCAGAATCTGGTCGTTGAGCATTTTGAGAATATCGTTCTGTTGAACGCCCGCAACCGCTGCAGGGCTATCAGGCACGACGTACTCTACGACTAATCCGAGCCCTTTGGACAGGCCCAGTTGCTCGCTAACCACAGTTGGCACCTGCGATGTTTCTACACCGAGAAATACCACCGGAACTTTGGGCGCCTTTTCATGGCCACCCGGCGGTGGGGGATGCGGCTGACCAGGTGGCTGCGGCGGTGCGGGTGGTGTTTGCGTAAATCCTGCGATCGGCAAGAAGGCAACGGTTGTGATGATAGTGATGAGTTTAATTTTCATGGTCTTGTTTTGTTAAATCATTGGCCGGAAACCGGAATGAGGACGACTTCCTCGCTGGGGTAAGAGACGCGAAGCGATGCGCCAGTGGAAGGATTACGCCATTGCCACGTCTCCTGTGTTTGATAACGAAGGCGCCGCAACGGTTGCTTCGAGCCGTTAGCAAATTGCAAGCCCTCGTCGCGAGCGTTGTAAACGACCTGCGTCGCGCCAGAGGGAACGAATTTGTTGGACAAGGTCGATCCGTCAACGCCGCTCCTGCCAGAAAAGGAAGGCAGGACCGCTTTTGTTTGAGACGAAGGCGAACGTTGCGCGATTTCTGTGTCTTCGTCTCGCGTTTGATCGGTGTTGATCCGCGCGATTAACAGAACGACCGCTGCAGCTGCTGCCGCGAGGCCGATACCAAACCTGAAGGGAGTTTCTGTGAAACGCTGCCAGCTCCATCCGGCGTCCGCCGCGACGGACGCTCCACAATTCTCGGTCATCGCTTCCTCGATTCGCTCAAAAAGTACGGGCGACGGCCGCGCTGGGCGCAATGCTTTCAGGTCATTCTCAAGCTCGGAGAAATCGTTCATTGGGGTTGCAGGCTCTTCTTCAGGTGGGCCAGGGCATATCGATATCGCGACGCCGCGGTATTCTGAGAAATGCCTAGTGCACCGGCGATCTCGCTAAACGTCAGTTCGTTCCAGATCTTCAAGACGAGCACCTCGCGTTGGTCCTGTGGCAAACAGCTGACTGCCGCAGCGAGCGCCGATTGCCCCTCATCTTCCCATTCAAACTGCGGCTCGACCGTTGGATCGGCCTCGGCAAAAACAGTGGCTTCGCGTCGAGCGCGGCGTTTGTCGCGACGGATGAAATCGAGAGCAATGGAACGCACCGTGGCGTAAAGCAGCGCGCGATTGTTAATCTGGTGGTTTCGCCGCCAAAACTTGACGAAAGCTTCCTGGACAATGTCTTCGGCATCGGCTGCCGATCGCGTCCATTGCCGGGCAAAAAGCAGCAAGCCGGGACCGATTTCAGAAAAGCAACTCTTCCAATTCTCATGGCTGGCAATGTTGTCCATGACCTTTTCACGGTCTTTATTCCCAAGACGCCGCCAACCAATGAATTTGTCTATGCGATCGAAATTTTTCTCGTTAATCGCATTGCTGAGTGATGCCGTAGCACACGCCGAACGCGTCGATCTCGAAAAAGCCGTTGATTCACTCATCGCTGTCGAAAAGGCCTATGCTAAACTTGCCGGCGAATAAGAATTTCGCGAGGCGTCCATCTCTGTGTTCGCCGATGATGCGGTAATCTTCGCGCCTACCGCAGTCAACGGGAAAAAGTTTTGGCGGGAAGCGGAGAACGTTCGCGACACCTCGCCGCGAACTCTTCCCAGCGCGAAACGCACTCCAAATGGCTTAGAGCGGTCCCGGTGATCGTCGAGGGCAGCAACGCTTCCCTACTGAGCGCCCACGCGAAGCGCGAAAGAGCCTTGCCACAACAACGCGCTTTGTATTATTCTCGCTAGCGCCGTGAAAACAGCGCCGGTATCGCCGCGTCGTGACACGGACGGTCGCGATGACTCATTTAGTTCGACTCGTTGGACGATAGTCCTCGAGGCTGGCAATTCAGAGACGGCTTCCGCACACGCACTCTGTGCCCTCTCGAAATTGTGCGAAATTTATTGGCGGCCGGTGTACGCTTTCCTGCGCAAACACGGACAAGGATCGGACGATGCGCAGGATCTGACCCAAGGTTTTTTCGCCGACTTGATCGAGACCCGCGCCTACGCACGCGCTGATCGGGGGAAAGGACGGTTTCGCTCCTTCCTTCTCGGTGCGCTGAAACATTTCGTCGCGGATACACGCGATCGCGGGCACGCCTTGAAACGCGGCGGCGGAATGGTCTTGGAGAAACTGGACGAAAAAGCAATCGCCGAAGCAGAGAAGCAAATCGCGCGCGCACCGAAGTGGCAGGCGAATGAAGTTTATGACTCCGAATGGGCGAGGTCTCTTTTGCGGCAGGCGCTGGGTCGTCTCGCACAAGAATGCGCACTGGCTGGCAAGTCCGAGTTGCTTGGCTGCTTGATGCCGTATCTTACGATGCCGGAAGAATCGGCGATCCCGTACGAGAAAATCTCGCGGCGATCACATCGGCCAGTTGCTACTCTGCGCAGCGATGTCGCGCGATTGCGCGCACGTTATCGGGCGATTCTCCGTGAAGAAGTCCGCGGCACGGTCATTGATCCCGGGGATGTGGCTGAGGAACTGCGGTATTTGTGTCGCGCCTTGGCCGCGGCTTAAGAAAAAATGAGCAGACACAAATTTCACGAACTCACACGAACTAAGTCAACCTTTATAAAATTCGTGATCATTCGTGGAATTCGAGTCTTTAAGCCCTAACAAATGCAACCCGCTGCTTTAGAAATTTCGACTTGTCCGGCGTGCGGTCGCGTGCTGGAGGAAACATCCGGAGGCGGACGGGGCTGCATGGTTTGCCTGTTGCGCGTTGAGATCGACGACGAAGACGAAGTGGCCGAGGATTCGACCGTCGAAGTTTTCGAGGGCGCTCAGCATCTCGGCGTTTACGAGATCGATCGGCATGAGGACGGAAGTCTTTACGAACTTGGGCACGGCGCGATGGGCACCACCTATCGCGCCACAGATACCACGCTCCAGCGCAAGGTCGCACTGAAAATCGTCCGGATCGCCGGGACCGAGCCGAGCCACGAACCGCGCGAACGTTTTCTGCGCGAAGCGCGCGCAGCTGCGACGCTGCGACACGAAAACATCGCCACTGTGTTTCAGTTCGGAATCCGCGAAGAGACAGGCCATCTCTTTTACGCGATGGAGTTGATCGAGGGCGAGACGCTCGAGGAACGCGTGCGCCGCGCGGGACCGCTGGATGTGCGCACGACGATTGGCATCGCACAGCAAGTGACCGCCGCACTAATCGCAGCTGAAAAACGCGGCGTGATCCATCGCGATCTGAAGCCGGCAAATTTGATGCTCGTCGATGCGGACGAAGTGGTAGGGACGGACCGCCGGGCCGTCCGTGCACAGCAACGCCCCGGGCCTACCGCCAAGATCATCGACTTAGGCTTGGCCAAAGCTCTCAACACGCCCGCTGATCCCACCCATGTCACCCATCATGGCTTCGTGGGAACACCAGCATTCGCCAGCCCGGAACAATTTGAAGACAGCGCGCTCGACGTGCGCTCCGACATCTACTCGTTAGGCGCCACGCTTTGGTTCGCGCTCACCGGCAAAACACCTTTCGCCGGCCGCAGTGTGGAGGAAATTCATCGCGCCCAACAATCGGATGCGCTGCCTATTGAACAATTGAAAGCAGCGCATGTTCCCTATCGGCTCAGGTCGCTGCTCAAATCCATCCTGGCAATTGAACCTGCGGCGCGCCCCGGGACACGCGAGTTGGCAGCGCAATTGCAACGTTGCGTCGACGAGGTAAGCGGCGTCCGACGCAAGCGTGTCGCTCTCGCCGCCGCGGCTATCCTGATTCTCGGCGCGTCTGCATTCTTGGTTTTGCGAACTCAAAATCCGCCTTTGAATCCGACGCTGGAGAAAAGCGTCGCCGTGCTTCCGTTCGAAAACCTGAGCCGCGATCCAGATAACGCCTACCTGGCCGGCGGCATTCAGGAAGAGATCCTGACGCAGCTAGCTAAGATCGCAGACTTAAAAGTCATTTCGCGCACTTCGACGCAGCAATATCAGAGCAAGCCTGCCAATCTCTCTGCGATCGCGAAGCAGCTTGGCGTAACAAACATTCTTGAGGGTAGCGTGCAAAAAGCGGCCGATCAGGTGCGGGTCAATGTGCAACTGATTAACGCACAAACCGATTCCCATCTCTGGGCAGATACCTACGATCGGAAATTGAATAACATCTTTGGGGTTGAGAGCGAGATCGCCAGACGAATAACAGAGTCATTGCAAGCGAAGCTCACCGGTCGCGAGGAACAGGCGTTAGCGGCAAGACCAACAAACAATCCAGAGGCTTACGATGCCTATCTGCGCGGGCTAGCACTTGACGCACGCACCCGCCCTTCCTACTACAATTCCGATCTCGAATCGGAAGCCATCAGCTCGTGTGAGCGGGCGGTGCAGCTTGACCCGAATTTTGCAATCGCCTGGGCGCAGCTTTCTCGCATGAATGCTCACCTCTACTTTAACGAAGGGGACTCTGCTCTAGCCGCTCGGTTGCGTGACGCACCGAAACGTGCGTTGGAGAACGCGCAGAAACTGGCGCCGAACTCTCCTGAAACCCTGCTTGCCTTGGGTTATTATCAATACTGGGTGCTGCGTGACTACGGGCTCGCCAAAACAACATTCAAAGAGCTCAGCAAACTGTTACCAGGCAACAGCGAGGTACCACATGCCCTCGGCTTAATCGCCGGGCGCGAGGGTGGAGACTTGGATGAAAGCATTGCCTACTTTGAACAAGCCCTCGCCCTTGACCCGCGTAACATAGTGTTACTTGATGACGCGGCATTGACTTACGCGAGGCTTCGACAATTTCACCTCGCGATAAAGCTCTACGATCGTGCGCTGGACGTTATCCCAGACGATCCGGAGCTGATGGCGTTAAAGGCCAGCATGTATCAGGCCGAAGGTAACCTACAAGAATCCGCTAAATTGTTGATTGATGTAACCGAGCGGACTACTTCCGGGAATGCCTTCCAAATCAAACTCCACCAACTAAGACTTGAACGAAATCACGCCGAGGCCATCCGATTGCTCGAAGCTCGTCGTGCTCAACTTCCGGCTGACTTTGAATGCCTTAAAAGTGCCTACCTGCTTTATCTAGCTTTCGCCCAACGCTTTGTCGGCGACATGGCCGGGGCAAAGGTTACCGCTGAACAAGCGCGCAACACCTTGGAGCCGCTCTGCAAAGAGCCACCACCTTTTTTTGAGGCACAATTAGCTCTGGCTGATGCCGTGCTCTGGGAGCGAGACTCGGTCCTAAGAGAGGTGGAACGTGCGATAATGACGCCTGTAGTGCTTGATCCGATTACTAAAGCTAAGTTCGGGCTCGGCGACGACGTGTACGCGGCGGTAATTCAGACGGTCTTCGGCGAGAATAGACACGCGATCTCGACTCTCGCGCGACTGTTAAAAACGCCAGATGGTTACATTTACAGCCCAGCACCTGTTACACCGGCCCTTCTTGGGCTCGATCCGCTCTGGGATCCGTTGCGCGGCGATCCCGCTTTCCAAAGACTTTGCGAGGAAAAACAGCCGTGAACGTGCGCAAGTTTTTCACCGGGCTAAACTAGAAGTGTTTACGAGAGGAGCTTGTCATCAAGCGACCATTCATCTGGCGGGCCGGATGGAGCATAGTGGCAATGCGCTTGTTTCTTCCCTCGGTCGCACTGGCTCAAGTAACAACGCCTTCACCTGCTGGCGTTGCCGAAGTGGAACGTGTCATCGTCACTGGCTCGAACATTCCGACGGCGCAAGAGATTGGGCCGAATCCAGTGGACACGTACCGGCCGGCTGACATTGAGAAGTTAGGCATCCGCAACGCAACAGACCTGCAAACATTTCTGCCGCAGGAGGCGGGTAGCACCGCCAACCTGAACATGGCGACTGGCGACGGTACTGTGCAGATCAACTTGCGCGGTCTGTTGCCCAGGGAGACACTAGTCCTCATAGATGGAAAACGTGTCGCCTATGGTTCGTTAGGCGGCGCCGGCTCTAGCGAAGGCGCGGACATTAACCTCATTCCCTTCCCGATGATCGATCATATCGACATCCTGAAGGATGGCGCCTCAGCTGTGTATGGCTCCGATGCGGTTGGTGGCGTTATCAACTTCTTTTTGATCCACAAATTTCGCGGCCTGGAGATCGGGGGCAGCTATGGGAACACAAACCTGGGAGCATCCAACGACATGGGCGAGTGGGAGGCATGGTTGAAAGCCGGTACTGGAGATGACAAGACTGACATCGTAGTGATTGCCGATTTCTGGGAGGTCACTGGCGGCCTCTTTAGCCGGGACCGCGATCTTTCTGCCAACGCCTTCTTTATTCCATTTGGCGGATTCGAGGCTCGCAGCAGGGATGAACCTGGGTACATCGGAGATTTTCCAGGTTTCCGCTTAATACCGAAATTGTTTTTCAGTCCGAACTCGCCGCCGCCGCACTCAGCTCCGAACGTGGCAACTTCTCCATTTTATAAAAGCCCTTTTGCCGTTAATCCCAATGCATATCCAGGCGCCCCCGGTATCATTGGCCCCCATGCAAGACAATTCCGTCCACAGACCGGCACTGATTACAAGGGCGGTGGCGATTACTTCTTCTATAACTTCGCGGCTGTAACCGCAGATCTCGCGCCGGCTGATCGCCAAGCCTTTTACGGTTCCTTCACGCGCGATCTGTGTGACAGATACCTGACGATATTTGCTGATTTCAAATATGTCCGCACGTATTTCGATGGGTCGGGGGAGGCTTTGTCGTTTGCGGCCGACCCATTTAAGCAACCAGGCACTAACATACCCTTTAGTCAACTATTCGGCATCAGCGTGCCAATCCAGAATCCGTTTAATCCGTTCACCGTCGCGGATGCGACTATTGCAAATTTCTTTCCTGACGGAAGCGGTCTTCCCGTAACTACTGGGGTTCGGTTTCGTGCTATTAACGACACAGGGCCTAACGGTGAAAAGTTCACTTACTGGGATACTCTCTTTGACGTTGGGCTCAAGGGTGAGATGGGAGAATTCGGCGATTATTTCAAGACCTGCAACTGGGAAACCGGTTTCCGTTATTCCCGGAATGAGGGGCAGAATTTGTCGATAGGCGACGTGAGCCAGCCTGGGCTGCGGCAGGCGCTTTTAGATACGGACCCGGCAACGGCGTTTAATCCGTTCCTTGGCATTCTTGGTCGCAACAGCAAGGCGGCCAGAAGCAGAGTCTATGTTACCCTGCAAAATACCGGTGAGTTTGAGTTACCCTTAGGTTACATAACTATTAACGGGGACTTGTTTAACCTTCCAGCAGGGCCGGTTTCATTTGCGATCGGCGGTGAGTACCGCGGAGAGAGAATGACACGCGATCGTGACCCGCTTAATCAAACGTTTCAATCGATTGGGTCGACAGATGGGCAGGGGTTCCGAGCGAACCGGGACGTCTGGTCAATCTACGAGGAAGTGCGGGTTCCATTCACCAGCCCTACGTGGAACTTCCCCGGGGTTTACAGCTTGGAGGTTGACTTTGCCGAGCGGGAGGAATGGTACAGCCAGAACACTTCTACTGTCCTAAGTCCTTTCCAGCCTTCGACCAGCTCCCAGTATAACGCGCAGAAGCCGAAGGTCTCTGTTCGCTGGCAGCCGCTTGACCCCAAGTATATCGGCGCCCTTACTCTACGTGGCAGCTATACCGAAGCGTTCCGTGCGCCACAACTATTCGAAATGACGCCTGCGGGCACGCAGGACTTTCCACTGGTGGCCGATCCGTTTTCAACGCCGACCGTGTACCAGGTCGAGGAACGCAATTCGGGAAATCCATTCCTGCAACCGGAAGTCGCCTATGAATGGTCTTACGGGATCGTTTACAGCCCGAAATGGCTCAAAGGCCTTACTGTGAGCGCGGACTGGTGGCACATTCATCTGCGATCAGTCATATTTGACTTCCTCGGCGCGCAATTCTTTATTGAACATAACCCCCCGCCTAAGCCACCTGCTGTGCAGAACGGGCCGTTGGTGTTTCGTGCGCCCAGCAGCATTCCAGGCATGGTTGGTCCGGTTACCTTGGTAATCAATCCTAACGCCAACTTTACTGGCGCCGTTCTCGAAGGTCTCGACTACGAAGCGACCTATATTCTGGAGTCGTCGATTTTTGGCCGCGGAGACTATGGTCGGCTGACATTCACGCTCAACGGCACATGGCTCTCCCGGATCGAGCTTCAGCTTCTGGCTAACTCGAAACGATTTGGTCTCGCGGGTTTGTTTATCGTCGGCAACGGATTCCCATGGAATCGAGCCGATTTCAGTTTGTACTTCGACGGGCCGCGTGACACGTGGATGCAAGGTCTCGATGCCGGCGCAGTGCTTAACTGGATTGGCCAATACGAGGACGACAATGTCGCTCTGACAGGATCGCCCAAGTTTAATATGCCAAGGACAGGCGGTCCTAATAATCCCTCGGCGTATCCCTTCCGCGCGCGGAAAATCGCTGCTTGGACTACGCTTGACCTAATCGCATCTTACACCTTCAATCTGCCGCCGCCTGCGTCGGCGCCAGTGCCTGGTTTCGCCAAGGATGGTGGTAAGAAGGTAAAGGTGAAGGACAGCAAGGAGAAAAACGTCGTGCCGGTCTCCACGGCTGAGTATAACCCCTGTGGATGGCGCGCGTGGTTGAATAACACCTCTATTTCCCTTGGGATACAGAACGTGCTCGATGAAGATCCGCCGTTCGCCGCCGGCAGCTCTGAGAACGGCTACGATGAGTCGCTTGCCACCATCAAAGGCCGGTTTTGGTACGTCCAAGTGAAGAAGAGATTCTGAAACGCTGGCATTAAGGCTTGATCCGCTCTGGGACCCGTTGCGCTCCGATCCTGCTTTCCAAAAGCTCTGCGAGAAAAAGTAGCTCTGAACCACGGATCTGCCTTCGCCGAAGCTTCGGCGTGACAGGTTGAACGGATAACACGGATATCTTGGATTGCGGCACTGCCTTGTCCCGCAGTGCGCCGCTTTTCTTCCGCTCACGAAAGACGCGAAAAATTCCACAACGCTCGAGACACGAATGTGAAACTCGCTCGCTTCCCCGCTATCCGTCAGCGGCTTTACCTTCTATGTCGCTGGTCCCTTCAGCTCCATTCACGAATTCGTACGAAGTGACTCAAGCCTTCTGAAATTTGTGACAATTGGTGTAATTCGTGTCTCTCTGCTTCTTCATCAATCCGCGTTATCCGCGTCATCCGTGGTCGCCTGCAAAATTGTTAAAATTTTTCTGCAATGCCGGCCAAGATTTTCCGAAGGAAAGGTAAAGGCCGGAAGTAAGCCTAGAAGCCGAGTCAGGAGTGAGAAGTGATCGACTTTCGGGCACTGAAGGCCATAACAAAAAAATAATGAAAGAAAATAAACAGATGAAACAAAATCGTTTCCTATCACATCTGCGCACAATTGTTTGTGCGCTCGCAATTATCGGCGTGCCATTGGCGTTTCCGAGCGCTGAAGCTAGCGGACCTCCACTCCCTGCAGAGGGAGAGTTTTTTCCCTGCTTCAATTACGCTGCTCCTCCTCGCCAAGTCGGTGAAAACTTGATTATCATGTTCAACATTTCAGGAACGAGTACTGGCACTTTCACCGGATCTTTCGCAGGCACCGAGCTGGATGTAGTTCATCGCGACGGTTCCATAACAAAAGACGGCAGCTTAGTCTTGACCGGTTCGATTACCGGCAGGCCGGGCACCGGCACGTTGCACTTCACTTATGAAGGCATAGGCAACGCTGTGACCGGCCACGAAGTTCTGCGCGGCGTGGCAAGACAGGGGACCGGCGCTCTAGCCGGTGTGTACGTGGAGGAAACGCTTGAGGGTGACGTAGGCGCCCCAGAGCCAGGATGCAATTTCTCCGGCGCGGGCACCTATAGCGGACAGATTCTGTTTGCCCCTTAGGTCGGCCAAGCAAAAGTGGAGTTCACAATCAGCCGTCACGCTTCATGCGTGGCGGCTCTTTTGTTTGAAAAGCTTCGCAAACGCAAACACTCCGATCCCTTTGCCCGTCAGGTGTAAGTCGTAGTAAAGCACCAAAAGAATTCCGGAACCTTGGCTTCCAGTTCCTTATAGAGGTTTCTAGGAAAACTTACTGCTTTAACCAAATTGGTCGGCTATCAACTCTGCGCACGACCGACACCTTCTATCTGGACGGGCTGATCGACTTCACCGGGTTCCCAGACTTCTCATTTGCCGTTCCCTGGCGGGGTGGATTTCAACGGTCGGCTCGAATAAGCAGCCGTAGCCCGGTAACGCCTGCGAGATTCAAAATTTTCGCAGCAACGCTTCAAACCGAGGATCGTGCATGGTTTCGCCAAGGATGGCGGTAAGAACGTAAAGGTGAAGGACAGCAAGCAGAAAAACGCGGTGCCGGTCTCTCCACGGCTGAGTATAACTCCTGTGGATGGCGCGCGTGGTTGAATAACACTACCATTTCCCTTGGGATACAGAACGTGCTCGACGAAGATCCGCCGTTCGCCGCCGGCAGCTTTGAGAACGGCTACGATGAGTCGCTTGCCACGATCAAAGGCCGGTTTTGGTACGTCCAGCTAAAGAAAAGATTCTGAAACGCTGGCATTTTAAGGCTCGATCTGGTCTGGGACCCGTTGCGCGCCGATCCCGCTTTTCAAAAACTCTGCGAAGAGAAGTAGACACAAATTTCACGAATTTACAGGAATTCACTCCGGCGTTCTGAAATTTGTGACAATTCGTGTAATTCGTGTCTTTCTGGTTCTTCTTCAATCCGCTCCATCGGTGTAATCCGCGGTAAAAAACTTCCCGTCCCCAAAATTTTCTGCAATGCCGCCCAAATTTTTCCGAAGGAAAGGGTAAAGGCCGGAAGTAAGCCTAGAAGCCGAGTGAGGAGTGAGAAGTGATCGACTTTCGGGCACTGAAGGCCATAACAAAAAAATAATGAAAGGAAATAAAGAAATAAAAACAACATCGCATCTTAAATCGACAATAATCCCTTGGACTGTCTTGTCGGCGCTACTCTTGGTATTGGGGCCACTCATCGCTCCCGGCGCAATTATTTTTCTCGATGACGACTTAATAAACGTATCCACGCGGTTAGGTGTCCTCACGGAGGACAATGTCGCGATCGCAGGTTTTACGATCAACCAGAGCCAGCGAATCGTTGTCCGTGCACTTGGACCGACGCTGCGAGAAAAAGCAAATCAACCAAAGGAACAAGGATGAAATCACTCGAATTCTTCAAACCCACTCTGGCGACCACACTGGCAATCGTACTCGCGTGGCTACCATCCGTCCGGCCAGCCCAAGCCGGTTACACCGTGACCCTGCAGCAAGTCGGGCCCAATGTCGTCGCGACCGGAAGCGGAGCCATTGACCGGACTGGACTGACTTTTTCTGGATCGTTTTCTCGAAATCCCCAGATACAGCCATGTTTCTGCCAGTCCGAGGGTAGCGCGTGGATTTTCACGGGGCGGACTTCTTCCAGCGTAAACCGTTACCTTCCGCTCAGGGGACCGAGGGGTTTCGGGAGCGGTCCCTTCACATCTGCCAGCAGTGGCAGCGGCGACATGGTCGGGATAACCACCACAATATTCGGAACTTTTCTCTTTGTTCCAACGGGCTATGTCTCTGGTACTGCTCTATCGGACAGCGCGACCTACAATAACGCGACTTTAGCAACCTTAGGCGTAACACCGGGCACCTATGTATGGACCTGGGGAGCCGGAGCGAACCAGAACTTCACGCTCAAAATCCTACCGGCGGCTGGTCCTCCGCAACCGACTGATTTTAACAACGACGGCCACCCAGACTATGTACTTTGGAAAGCGACCACCAGTCAAACAGCGATCTGGTATTTAAACAACAACGTTTTCATCAGCGGCGCGTACGGCCCAACGCTTCCGGCCGGCTGGGGACTACGGGGGGTGGCGGATTTTAATCGCGACACCCATCCAGATTATGCCTTGTTTAACCCTGTTACGGATCGAACGGCGATCTGGTATTTATCGGGACCAACATTCCTCAGAAGCGCTTACGGGCCGACTCTTCCCAGTGGCTGGGAGTTGGTAGCGACGGGCGATCTTAACGGCGATTCCAAGCCCGACTATGTGCTGTACAACGCGAGCACGCGCCAGACGGCAGTCTGGTTCATGAATAACAACGCGTTTGTCAGCGGCGTTTTTGGCCCGACTCTTCCGGTTGGCTGGAGCGTGCTGAGTGTGGCGGACTTTAATCGTGATGGCCACCCCGATTATGCCCTGTTCAATCCCAGTACGCGCCAAACGGCGATCTGGTATTTATCGGGACCAACATTCCTCAGAGCCGCTTATGGGCCGACTCTTCCCAGTGGCTGGGAGTTGATGACGACGGCCGACTTCAACGGCAATGGCTACCCGGACTATGTGCTCTTTAACAGCGGCACCCGTCGAACCGCGATCTGGTATCTGAACAACAACATCTTCGTCAGCGGCGCTTACGGTCCTACCCTTCCAGCCGGCTGGAGCTTGGTCGACCGTGAGTGATCTTTAACGGCGACCTCCGTCGATTTCAGGTTGAGTAAACGGGCTGGCAATCTCCGCGGCGTTCCCGGATCCGTGACATCCGCGTCATCCGCGGTCAGAAGAATTCTGTGGATTTCAAAACGTTTTTGCAATGCCGGCCAAAATTTTCGAAGGAAACAGTAAAGGGTCGGAAGTGGTTTCGAAGGCAAGTGAGATATGAAAGGTGAGAGGTAATTAACTTCAGGACCACGGAAGGCCAGAACCAAGGAAGGAAGGAACGCTAGATATGAAAAATCGAAGTATGAAACAGCTCATCGACCTGAAAGTTCGGGATAGGCATGATGAAAGGAAGGACCATGAAATCAATAACGAAATTTGTCTGTGCTGCGTTTGGAGCATTCGCAATCTTCGGTAACTCGGTGCTGGCTTCACTCATTACCCTCGATAACGGCGTAATTAAAGTAGGCGTGGATACATCGTACGGTGGGGCCATCACTTACCTATCGCAATCTGGATCTACGACAAATCTCATCAACGATTACGACCACGGACGCCAGGTACAGCAGAGCTATTACAGCGGCCCTGCTAACTTTGTTCCGCCAGGCGCAATCCAGAATCCAAACTGGAGTCCATTTCCATGGAATCCAGTCCAAGCTGGAGACTCATATGACTATCCTTCGCAAGTCTTAGCGTACTCCAACGCGAACGGCGTTATCTATATCAAAACGAGACCCAAGCAGTGGGCTCTCCAAAATTGGCCTGCAGATTGCATAATGGAGCAATGGACACATCTCGAAGGCCCTGCCGTACGGGTCCACTGCAAACTCACCAACAACCGCAGCGATCATACGCAGTACCCCTGGTACGGCCAAGAATTGCCTGCCGCCTACGGCGTAGGAACCCTCTGCCATATTTTTACCTACACCGGTACCGCCCCATTCACCGGTGGCGCGCTCACACAACAACCTTCAACATGGCCTCCGGTACAGTGGCGCGCGACCGAGAACTGGAGCGCGTTTGTAGACGGCAGTAATTTCGGCATAGGTGTTCACAATCCGGATGCAATAAACACGGGGGGAGGCTATTTAAACGCAGGCAATCCTTGCATGGGCGGATCGGCGGATAACAACACGGCGTACATTGCACCTGTGCATCTCGAGGTGCTGGATTACAATATTGTCTATGAGTACGACTTTAATTTAATTGTCGGGACACTTACCGGGATTCGGAACTGGGTTTACACACACCACAGTGATCACCGGCCCGACTATTATTTTGGCAGGAGCCGACAACATTGGTGGGCAAATTACGGCGACGCCGGCCCGCCTTCTGGGTTCTTGCGCGAGAATCTAAATGGCCCAGATCCAATTCTCACGGGGCCGTACACTGCCTTTGCCGCCTCCGCCTGTCCGAGGATCTACTTTGCTGCTCGTTACGTAATGAGCTCACCGCCAGCAGGGCCTTTCGCGCAGCTTTTCTGGGAGACCAACAATAGCGGTGATTTCTCAGAGACACGCTCGCAAACGATATCAGTGATACCTGATGGCAGATGGCGGATATACTCGTTCAACGTCGGCGCAAACGCAGCGTGGTCTGGGCTTATTTCTAAATTACGCTTGGATCCTATTCAGAGCGGCGGCACAGGAGATTATGTGGATATTGCAGGGATTTCCTATCTAAATGACTTCTCTACGCTTCTGCCAGCCACGGACCTGAACGACGATGGCAAGCCCGACTACGTGCTCTACTACGGAGGTACGCGCCAGACGGCGGTGTGGTACATGAACAACAACGTTTTTCTTGGCGGCGCGTATGGGCCGACCCTGCCGGCTGAGTGGAATGTAACCGATGTCGCGGATTTCAATGGTGATGGCAACCCTGATTACGCACTGTTTAACCCCAGTACGCGTCACACGGCAATCTGGTATTTGTCCGGGGGCACGCTTGTCAGCGGCGCCTATGGCCCAACTCTCTCCAGCGGCTGGCAACTGGTTGCGACTGGCGATTTCAACGCGAACGGCAAGCCGGATTATGTGCTTTACAACGCGAGCACGCACCAAACGGCGATTTGGTACATGAACAACAACGTGCTTGTCAGCGGCGCCTATGGTCCGACGCTTCCGGCTGGCTGGAGCTTAGCGGGTGTCGCAGATTTCAACGGCGATGGAAAACGTGACTACTTACTCTTCAACGCCAGCACACGCCAGTCAGCCATCTGGTATTTGTCTGGGGTTACGTTTCTCCGAGGCGTATATGGACCGACGATTGCGAGCGGGTACCAGCTGCAAGGAAGTGCCGATTTCAACGGGGACGGCAAGCCGGACTACTTGCTTTACAATCCGAGTACTCGCCAGACAGCGATCTGGTATCTCAACAATAATATTTTCCTTGCTGGCGCTTACGGTCCGACTCTTCCGACCGGCTGGAACTTGGTCGCGCCTTGAGCGGAGGGAAACAGAGGCTAGTGGATTACCCGATGGGGGTCTTGCCTGCCAAAAAAGACCCGGCTAGCAAGCATCGTCCGCATCATCCCGAAGCTTCTCGATCTTGATGGGCAAATGCCTCATCACTGCCGGCCACGGCAATTGCGAGCAGATGCGCAGCGGCTGAGCGCGCTGGACGCGATCTAGTCTAGCGCCATTTACGGGCCCTTTCCGGCAACTGCATGGCAACCATTATGCTTTCGCCCGTGACGCAGCGGTTTAAGAATCCGCGCAGACCTTTTGGAAGACGCTGCGTCCCCCAAAATGTTGCTCGCCTATTACCGCAGTTTCCAAGTGTTCTCAAAATTTTCTGCAATGCCGGCCAAAATTTTCCGAAGGAAAAGGTAAAGGCCGGAAGTGGCCTCCCCTTGGCGCGCCGGAGCCCCGCGAGTGCAGGACGTAGGCGGCACGGTTGGAAGCCACCAAAGGCCAAAAAATTGATGAAAGGAAATTGAACCCATGAAAACAACAACAAATATTATTTATCCCACGTTCGCGCTGTTCGCGTTCGCCTGCTTTGCGGTTTTGCAAAATGCGCAAGCAGTTGTCCCGCCACCGGATGGCGGCTATGCTAATCGAAACACCGCTGAGGGCGAGGACGCACTCTTTGGCCTTACAACCGGAGTGGACAACACCGCCCTCGGCTTTCAGGCGCTTTATAACGGCACTACCATCGGCGGCAACACGGCGGTTGGTTCTCAGGCGCTTTTGAGTAACACAGTTGGCACCAGAAATGTCGCCGTTGGTGCCGCGGTGCTCGAAAGTCTTACAAGTGGAGAAATGAATACAGCAGTCGGGAACCTCAGTCTCGCTCAAGGCGAGAGCGTGAACTTCAATACCGCGCTCGGGCGACACGCTTTGGGCCGCACCCAGGGCGACCAAAATACCGGACTCGGCTTTTTTTCGGGCTGGAATCTGAGCGACGACGGCACTAACAACATCTATATCGGTAACGCCGGGCCTGTTCCGATCGGTACGGAATCGAATACGATCCGTCTAGGCACACAGACGGCTACCATAGTCACAGTGGGCAATCCGCCCTTTGAGAGTCATCCGATGCCGGCGCATACAGCCACTTTCATCGCTGGGATTTCTGGGGCCGCGGTAACCGGAAGTGCTGTTCTCGTGAGTTCGTCCGGACAGCTTGGCGTCAGGGTGTCCTCGAAGCGGTTCAAGGAGGAGATCAAGCCGATGGACCAAGCGAGCGAAGCGATCCTGGCGCTGAAACCGGTTAGCTTCCGTTACAAGAAGGAGATTGATCCGACGCGGACCGCGCAATTTGGTCTCGTGTCCGAGGAGGTGGAAAAGGCGAATCCCGATCTGGTCGTGCGCGACGCTGACGGAAAAGCTTATACCGTGCGCTACGATGCGGTGAACGCGATGTTACTCAACGAGTTCCTCAAAGAGCATAAGAAAGTGCACGACCTAGAAGCCACGGTCGCACAACAACAGAAAGGAATGGAAGTATTAGCGGCGCAACTCAAAGAACAAGCCGCGCAGATCCATAAGGTGAGCGCCCAGTTTTGGGTGAGCGGACCTACAACGAAGGTGGTCCTCAATGCTCCGTGAAAGGCCTGGCATGATACTTGTAGCCGGGGCCGTCATAGCCCGGCTACAGCTGCCATTTGCCCTTTTGCACGCGTCGAAAACACACGCGTACGCCGGGAATGTCGCAATTATCTTTTTGGCAGCGCTCGAAGAATCAAATCGCCCAGCCAATCGGGGTTCGCGACACCTTCGCGATAAGCCCGAAGCGACTCTACCGAAGAGTTCGCGCGCAGGTTGCTATAAGATCCGTCGGCGTTTTGCCAGCGCTCGTGCCAGTAAACTGCGGCCTTGATGCGAGGAAAACGCGTGGGAAACAGGTTGAGTCCCTGTCTGATCCACTCGGCTTTGCCGACTCCACCACCCTCTGCCGAGTGCGGGAATTCGCCGGTCGCCCATTCGGCGATCATGATCGGTTTATGCGGATCGAGCCGGGACATTTCCTCGTAGGGCCAGTTCACCAATGAAGGAATGTCCGGGTTTGGTTCGTCCTTATATTGTTGGCCGTAAACGCTCAGACCCAGCCAATCGACGTAATCGGACCCGGGATAATAAGCCGGCGCGCAGTTCCAGGTTTCGTACGGATAGGGATAATTGTTCGTGTGAAACATCCATTTGATATTTGAAGCGCCGCGCGCCCGGACGCGGTCCACCACGTAACGGTACGCCTTGCGAAATGTTTCCGGGCCTTTCCAGTTGTTCTGCTCTTTATCCCATTCCGGGCCGCCGTAGTACGCGCCCGACCACGGAAACCAGGTGCCATTCATTTCGACGCCGAATACAACAATCATTGGGTGACCAAAACTCCGCGCGGCATCGCCCCATTTGTCGATGTACGCGTCCCATTTGCCGGCAAGAATCTCGGTCAAACCGAACTTGTCCGGTCCGTGGTCTTCCTCATAAGGCCTGTCCCACGGCGACCAAAACACAAGCGGCAGCGAACCGTGCCGCCAGATGACATTGAGATTGTCCGCGGGAAAATTTTGTTCTCCCCAGTAACTGGACGACGCGATGATGGCCTGATGTTTACCCACCATTTGCTCAAAATCCTCGATCGTCTCGAGAGTGACATCGTCCTCCGCGTCGCCAAAATCCATGAACGCCCCGGTGTATGCGCCATGTTCAGGAATCGCCACCTCGACCGGGCCGTTCGGATCGACTGGCGCAACCGCTACGCCTCGACGGCATCCGATTAGCGCCAAGCTCGATGCAACTACTACAACGATCACTGCAAAAAATATGCGCATCCGAGTTCGAAAGTTCTCAGCAAAAAATGGAGTGTCCAGTACGGGGCCCGGTTCGAAGACAAGAACTGTAGAGGGAGCTGTGCCGGCTGCGATCATGGTGAGGTTTAGTAGGCGACATGCCTGGCACTACAGCCGTTTAGTCGGCGTGTGCGCATGAATCTGGCAATTTTTCTTGACTGGAAAACCATACTTGAGAGCAGAATCCCGATGGTCGAAGCAACGAATGCAGACAAAACTTCTCACTTTTTTGATCCTTCCGTTCGTGTCAGTCGCCTTCTCAGACGACTTTAAAACACTTGCTGGAAAAGAATACAAGAACGCCACCGTGAGCCGAGTCGAACCTGACGGCATCGTGCTGACTAGTAAGGCTGGCGTCTCCAAAGTTTATTTCACCGAACTTCCTAAGGACGTTCAGGAGCGCTTTGGCTATGATCCCCAGAAAGCTGGCGAATACTCAGCGCAGCAAGGTGCAGGATTCGATCAAGTCCGAAAACAGCAGGAAGAAACGTCGCGACAGAAAGCCGAGGCGTCGCAAAAGGAAAATCAATCTCGGGCACAACAAGCAAGTCGACAGAACGAGCTTCGCGCGCTCCAAGCCCGCTACGATGAGCTTCAGCGACAAGAAGATGGTTTGCTCCTCCGTATTGGCGAGGCCAAGCAACCGGGACCTACATACTGGGGCGGTAAAAACAATAAAACGTTGCTTCACCGCCCGAATCCACAAGCATCGCAGCTGCCACTCCTCCAAAGTCACCTAAAGGACGTTCGCCACGAGAAGGACCAGGTCAGGAAGCAATTGGAGAAACCGCAGCGGTAGCAACGAAAAGCGATGCGAGGACGCATCGCACTCCGAAAAGCACTCCGTGCGAAATTCATCGAGCCATCAATCTCGTTTCACGAAAGCTCGCCCGCCGTACGGCGGGACGAGTCCGTCCGACTGGCGGACTTTTGGAGTGCGATGCGTTCTCGCATCGCTTTCTCTTACCGCGGCCCATTTGACCCAACTGGCAACAGCAACAGAGGCAGATGCCGATGAGAAGCCTCTTGCTGTCTCCGCCATTGTTCTTGCCAATCGTCCAGTAAACCAGTGTGTGCCAACTCAGGCATTAGGCGCGGGCGTTGACGGTCACGAGCAAGGCGAATGCGCTCGGATGTTCACGGACAAGAACATCGCCGAGATGCGATCAGCCGGATTCGGGCCACTGACATATCGACTGCGGACTGAACTCGCCGGCGAAGTTTGGCATTGGAACCCGCGCGGCACATGGAGCGATCCAGTCCATCAGTGTGGATACTGGATCTCGGACGATTCACTCGCCGAGCCGATTAACCTTTCTTATGGTTACCGTCTGCCGCGACGCGGAAACACGATCGACCAGGCGAACGATGATGGTTACTCCGGCATCGCTGACGGCGACGAAAAATCGTTTTGGAAAAGCAATCCATATCTCGATTCCCACTTCACCAGTGAGCTCAGTGATGCCCATCCGCAATGGGTGGTAATCGATCTCGGCGCAGCCAAACCAGTGAACTCCATTCGGATTCATTGGGGCGCGCCGTACGCCCAGCAATATAGAGTGGAGTACTGGAGTGGAGACGATCCGATGCATTTGCACGCCGATCGGAAAAATGCGTGGCGCCCTTTTCCAAACGGTGCGGCGAACCGCGGAGCGGGTGGTGACGAATCTGTTCGGCTCTGCACAAAACACCTTCCGGCTCGCTTCGTGCGGGTCGCAATGAGCCGGAGTTCGCAAACAAGTCCGCAAACCTCAAATGACATTCGCGATCGGCTCGGATTCGCGATTCGCGAGATTGAGCTCGGGAGTGTTGATAGTCACAATCGTTTTCAAGATTACGTCCGTCATGCGGCTGATCATCATCAGCAGACAGTGATCTATGTGTCATCAACTGACCCGTGGCATCGAGCTGAGGACATTGATTACAAAATCGAGCAACCGGGACTTGATTTCATCTTGAGCAGCGCGCTCACGAACGGCTTGCCCGTCCTTGTCCCAGTCGGTGTTTTGTACGACACGCCGGAAAACGCCGTTGCCGAAATCACCTATTTGTTGAAACGACAATATCCGCTCGAAGGAATCGAACTAGGCGAAGAACCTGATGGACAATGGGCGTCACCAGAGGATTACGCCGCGCTTTACACCGGGGTTGCTCGTCGGCTTGCTCCGTTGAATCCGCGTTTGAAACTCGGAGGACCAAGCCTGCAAAATTTCGACGATCAACTTCTCACATGGCCCGACGCGGCGGGCAATCGCTCCTGGATGAATCGATTTCTAAAATATGTTGGAACCGCAAGCGTACCCTTCGATTTTTTCTCGTTCGAGTTCTATCCATTCGACAACATCTGCGCCGACGCGGCGCCGCAGTTGTTGGAAACGTCAAAGCGTTTGAGTGAGATGATTACCAGCTTGCGAAGGGATGGAGTTCCTACGGCAATTCCATGGCTGATGACAGAATACGGCTATTCCGTTTTTGCAGGACGTCATGAAGTGGATATCGAAGGCGCGCTCTTCACTGCAGACACAGTGGGAACATTTCTCACACTCGGCGGCTCCAAACCGTACCTATATGGATACGAACCAAATTATCTCCAGGACGAGCTGAAATGTTCCTGGGGCAATCTCGTGATGCTTCAGTTGAGTCCAAACAGTGAAGAGTTGAATCGGTTAGCAGGTTACCATGCCGCACAGCTCCTCACAAAAGAATGGATGCAACCAACAAATGGTACATACGGCATATTTCCTGTAACCATAAAACCGGTGAAACCGATGTTATCACCTGTTGTTAGCGTCTATGCAGCGCGACGGACAGATAAGCAATGGGCCCTGCTAGCGATTAACAAAGATCCCAACCGCACCGCACGACTTAGCGTGCAGTTCAACTTCTCCGGTGTGCGGCGGCAGATAAACTTCGCTGGCAGCGTGGATATAATCCAGTTCTCGCGCGATCAGTATCTATGGCAAGATGACGGCCCAAATGGCCATCCCATGCGAAGCCTCCCGCCAGTGCGCTTCACGCAACAAACATCTTCATTTTACGATCTGCCGCCGTATTCGCTGACTGTTTTGCGGGGAAGACTTCCGGATTGACGGGGCGGCACGGCGGGCGTGGCTAGCTTGTTGGTTTCCGCGATGCTCTCACGGCTTTCCACAAAGCCTACCTTTATATTGAACGTTTACGGAAGTTCTATAACACTTCCCAACCCAGCGTAGAGATACTGGTCACCGAACGCTTTGCGAAAAGCCGCAAAAGCTGGCTCTCCGGTACAATGTCCTGGAGCCATCCCATCTACTTTCCACTGATCGTGCAATGCAGCTGCAATACGTGTAATCTCCGGGTCTGGAGTTGTTACCAAATGGACCCCCCGAAGATTAGATGAACATGCTTGTCCACCGCCATTGATGCTTCCAGTATCTTCTCAATTCCCGGATGTGAGCATCCGACTCCCAAGACCACACCCTTGGGCGACTTAATCGCTAGCGAGAGTTCGCGAAGTTCCAGGGTGCCCGGTGTCTGCGAGACTGTCGAAATCAAAAAGATTCCTGGCACAACTTCAGTTAAGTTATCAACCCAAACAAAGTTGGCGTTTGGCCAGGGCGTGCCGAATGTCATCTTCTCGGGCGCCTGCCCATCATAATAACGCATGTAAACAGGTAGCGACTCATCCTTGCGATAGAAGGTTCCCGGCAACGCCGCGCCGAACACTCCAAACCCTTCCTTTAGCGCGTAGATTCTTACACTCGGATTGACACTCAACAGATAGTTCAGGCCGCTCGTATGATCTCCATGTCGATGCGAAATAACAGCGAAGTCTAATTTCTTGAGATCAATACCCAATGCTTTGACATTCTGACCGAAGGTATCGGCGTTGTTACCGGCGTCGAAAAGGATACGCTTACCGTTATACTCGATGAACGCAGAGAATCCCCAATCCTTCTTCAGCGGGGAGGACTTCCCAAAAGCATCATAAAGGATAGTGATTCGATTTACAGGCTGGGCAGCCATTGCGGCTGTACTCAATAAAAAGATAGCTGCCACAGTAAAACAAACAGATATCCGGATTCTCATCTTTGTGTGCTTTCGCGTTCGCTTTCTAACGAGACGTAGCTGAACTTCGCGCGACTTTGAAGACTAAGGTGCACCTGGTTCATGTGGTTGCAACAAACTGCTGAAACCTAGATAGCCTGCCCGAAGGTTATCGCGCCGATCTGCGCGCAGAGCTAATCGCCTTGACGAGCATCATCTGCGCGAGAGGTATCGTCATTCGAACCGGCGCTGCCGCCGGTCACGTCTATTTCTGCGCGAGGATGTTACAACATTCAAGGCCCTGAGTCCGAAGCAATCACTAAACCGCGGTTCAAGCAGGCCAGAGCCACAGGGCCACACCGCCACAAATAAGAATCAAGCCGAAGACCGCGCCGATGCGCAGGGTCAATAAGCGGTGGCCAAGCAAGCTGACAGTCCCGAACTTAAACACTAAGTTCGACATCGCCGCGATCAGGATGGCGTGCCAGCCGTGGAGGGATCGGTGCGACCACTTTCAACCAAACGAGCCGACGAAAGCGTAATCGCGTCCATGTCGGTTAGTCCGGAAACGATGGCTACCGAGTAAAAACCGGCAGAGCCGAAATGCTCCTTGGCGACGGCGACCGCGAGCAGGACCACAGCGTAAATCGCGGCAAAGATGAACGCCGGTTTCAATTCGACTGGATTTTTTTGCTCGGGCATCTGCGCATCGCCCGACGGCTGCCATAGAAACATCGCGGCCGCAATGATGATGGTGACAGCCAGGATGGCGGCAACAGGCGGCGCCATTGAAGCGAAAGCGACCGGAGCCACGGCCGCCATTTCGACCAGGACGCGTCCCAGCGAAATGCATGATGCAATCACGATGACAACCGTAGCCGGATTCACGAGCTTTATGTTCTCCACGGTGCGGCGCGCATAGCTCACCGTCGTCGCCGTGCTGGAAATAAGGCCTCCGAGAACGCCGGCCAATAAAGTACCCCTTCGGGCGCCAAGGCACTTGTAACCGATATAGCCAGTGAGGCTGATGCCAACGATGAGCACAACCATGAGCCATATTTGGAATGGATTCCAAACGCCATATGGCCCGAGATCCTGGTGCGGCAGCACCGGCAGAATCACCAGTGACAGCAGAACGAACTGCATGATCGCTCGCATGTCGCGCTCGCCAATCGCGCCAGCTAAGGCGTGCAACGGCTTTTTGAACTGCAAGAGCACGGCCATTGCTCCACCGACCACAACTGTCACAACCATGCTGCCAATGACCACGTAAGCGCCCAGTCCATAGAGCAGAAGAGCTGCAACTTCCGTCGTCATTCCCGGATCGATGTCGCCCGATTTCATCTTGGCGAAATTCGAGTAGACCACCATCGCCACGAGCGCGAGCAAACCGGCCGCGACCATCCAGCCGCCGAAAGTCTTTCCAAGCAGCGCGCAAATCGTTCCGAAAATCGCGATCAACGGAAAAGTGCGAATGCCACCAATCGATGATTCGACGCGTTCCCGCTGGAGACCTAGCAGCAATCCGAGACCGAAAGAGACAGCCAGCTGTTGAAGAACGATCAAATCCACGCCCATATCATATCGATTTCGGGCTGCCACTGCAGATAAGCTTGCGCATGATTACGCCTCACGCGGGTTCGCTGCATCGCCTGGTTAGGCGTTGCTGTGTTCACGCATTAGTTGCCAGCAGATTGCTTTAAGTATTCGCTCAGGGCTTCGATTCGCTGGTTGATTAGCTTGAGCTGTGCGTTCGCAAAATCCACCAGCATACCGCTGCCACCCAATTGCGCCGCCGACGCGCGCGATCAACATGGCTTCGTCGTCACGCCACTTGATCCATGAGCGTTCAGCTTCTTTCAAAGCCTTCTGTCCATCCGCATCCAGTTTGCCCATCAGACGTTTATAGACCGCGTCGAGGCGGGTATTGGCCTGGTCCACCGCGGCCTTTTCCCCCGTTCCCGGTGACTTGAAGTCAGGATCTTGGCCTTTGGATTCAAGAGGCAGGCCATGATCACCAGAGCAGTCCAAGCGGCGAATAATGTTGGTATCTTCATTTTCTGGTAGGAGTCTGTTGTCTGCGAAGGTGAGGAGGCAAGCTTTAACCGTCTAACGAGACACAAAACCAGTGACCGCGCGAACAAGTGACTTTCGCATAACAGAGTTAGCTAGGCATAGGGACGGTTCGCGGTTTGTTGCATCGCCTGATTAGGTCTCATTCGACTTGGGCGAAGTGAGCGAACTAATCGTGACATAGTATCCGTCCGGATCACGCAGCGAGAACTCCTCTGTTCGAGTATTCGGGTTCACGTGAGGCTCTTCTTCGAGCCGGGTGACGAGAGCGCGTGCCCTTTTCAGTGCCATATCGAAATCGTCGACGCGGAAGAACAAGAGGAGCCCGTTGCCAGGTGTCGCCTCGTCCGGGCTCATCAACGACGGATGCTCGTGCGCGCCCCACTGGTGAAGGCAGAGCAAGACGGTTCCATCCGAATCGAGGATCTGACCAAAGTAGGCATGGCCCGGTTGTGTCTCGGGCTGGCCGAAGAGCGACTGGTACCATTTGAAGCTCCGCGGCACATCACTCACACCGATGATCGTCCATGTCCGTTTCATGGGATTTCCGCCGGCGGCCTAACGAGACGGAGGATGGAGCTCGCGGGAAGCGGCGTGACATGGACGGGAAGCCCGAAGGGGGTTTTCGCGGGAAGAAAACATCATTAGCCACCCAGTACTTTCTGAATTCCGGTTGCGCATCATCAAGAGTTTACAACAAACTGCTGGGTTGGCTGCAGCGCTTGGTTAGGTCTTTGCGCGCTTGCCATATAATTCAATCTTGTTGCCATCGGGATCACGCACATAAACGGACAAGCCGTCGTCCTGCTGCATCGTTTCTTCCGGGAAACCGTGGGCCACCAGAGCACGGCGTGCATCCTCTGCGCGCTCCGGAGGGATGAGAAAAGCGAAGTGCTGTCCGCTACCTGGGCGCTCTTGCGCGAACAGCGCGAGCCGCTGAGCGCCTAGTCGAAACCATGCTTGCTGCGGCCCGCGCGACAGCAAAGGCAACCCGAGCATATCGCGGTAAAATGCGATCGACCGTTCAAGATCCTGGACTTCGAACGCAATCTCGTGAATGCCTAGCACTGGAATGTCGTTCATGTGACTTGCTCCGAGTTTAGAATGGAGGTTAGGCGCTGTCATGTGAACGTGATGCGAAAGCGCAGGCCAGGCTTGCAGCCGAACTGCTGCGGCTTGATGAAGCGCTCGACCAAGATGCCTCCATTGGCTTCGATGACGCGCTGTGACGCGATGTTGTCCGGATCAGTGGTGATCTCCACGTACGGAAGGCCGACTGCCTTGGCTTCCGGAAGTATGAGGCGTAGCGCTGACTTCGCATATCCGAGGCGCTGCTTCCACGGCACGACCGCGTAGCCGATATGCCCCAGACAATAGGGCGGTAGCGCCGTAGTACCTGGCTGCCACCGCACCCCGATGCTTCCGCAGAACTCGCCGTCCCAGAGCCAGCGCCTGAAGCCCGGCAGGCGCTTGGCCGTCGAACCGTCTGGGAGAGTGATGGGAGGACCCTTAGCTTCGCGGTCTTCCATGCTGGCGAGAAACGCCGCTGCATCGGCATGAATGCGGGAGAGCTCTTCGCGTGCAGCCTCGACACCGCGCTCGTTGTCGGCAGACCACCCGCGCTCCAGCGCGGCGACGTAGCTCCCAAGGTGTTCGGGACTAGGACGGACGAGCTGCATGCGTAGCGCCTAACGAGAAAGAGAATGGAGCCCACGGGAAGCGGTGCGACATGGACGGGAAGCCCGAAGCGTGTTTTCGCGGGAAGAAAACATCATAAGCCACGACTAGCGTTGAACGATGCAATCCAGGGTGTCGTGGCAAACACACTAAACTTATATCGAAATGGAGCCAGCCTGCTCGCGAATGGAGCCGCGGGGACGCGAGCGACATAGATGGGCAAGCCGAAGGTCGACATGAGCGGGAGCGAATGAGTCAAAACTTTTGGAGTTGGCTTCATCGAGTCGTTAGGCAGCTCGCGACTTCAGTCGGAGCCTTTGCAAGGCGAATCGTGTTCATGAGATGCGTTCCCAAGTCAAAACGTACTCGAATGATTGCCCATCCCATATGAGCGGCGGAGTGGACAGTAACAGGCGACTGCCGTCGAGCTTGAAATGACGGACCTGATCTTGGCCAATCCAATTCGGATACCAAGCACCCCGGACTTGATGTGTCACAGTTTGACTCGTCTGGTCAACGGTGTAGGTGCCGAAATAGGAACCGTAATCATCAAAGGCCGCACGGAGTTCCGCATCTGTACCGCGAGCCGGATCCTTTGCAGCAAATAAGGGGCGGTCGTTTCTCATGACATGGGCGGACATGTTGCCGGCGCCGTCGTAGACAAGCAAGCCGGACACATTTTCGCCCAATGGGTAATGGACCCGACCCTCCGAATCGCGTGCTTCATACGATACTAGTCGCCAGGTTCCGAGCAGGCTCGGTCCAGATTGGGATTGAGCGACGTTTGGAGACGCGATCATCGCATCCCGACTCGTGTGTGACTCTTTCAAGCTCAAGAAAAACTGTCAGCTTTTCATCGCTACGAGCAACAAACCTCTTGCCGTCGTCGCGATGCGCGTCAACGCCGTTCCGAGACGTTAAAGAAATTCCATTCCCACGTCTTGCCGTTATCTGGTGAAAAGGCCTGACCCCAGACAGGGCGGTCTTTGTTCCGCGCATCCCAGCGAAAGACGACGAGGATCGGTTTGCCATTGAGCGTGTCTTTGCCAAAAAAATGGCCGATGCCGTTTTGGTCGAACGAACCGACGACGGGAGGATCGATCTTTCCCGTGTTGCTCGCGATCCAGTAGAGACTCCAAAGTCGTGTCTTCGGGTCGAATAATCGCAAGGTGAGACCTTCGAAAAGTTTGCCTCCCATTCCG
>WNGE01002256.1_pt1 | contig 35487 bp, 26 predicted proteins | sample 5400651 | NCBI WGS metagenome assembly WNGE01 (sample SAMN13153370, study PRJNA577476) | soil metagenome | isolation source: 60 cm soil or saprolite under grassland replicate 2 | place: USA:California | collected 2016-06-15
GAGCAGCTCCTGCTCCTCCTCGCGCGGGACCCGCGGGGGCGCCCCCTCTGCCTCCCGCACGACCTGGTAGGCGAGGCGGTCGACGTTGAGCACGTCCACCTTGGCCAGGAGCTCCGGGCCGCCGAGCAGACGGAGGTTCTCCTCGATCGCCCGGGCGAGGTTGCGGGTGAAGGTGGTGAAGAGGATGCGGCCGCCGCCGAGACGGTCGGCGAGTGCCTTGGCCCGGTGCATCGCCACTACGGTCTTGCCCGTCCCGGCACCGCCGGTGATCCGCACGGGCCCCCTGTAGGGCCGCGGCCGGTAGGCGAGGCGACGCTGGGCAGGGTGCAGGAAGACACGCCACTGGGCGAACGGCGCCGACAGGATGTCGAGCAGCTCGTCCGGCCCCTCGACCAAGTGGAAGGTGGACTGCGATGCGGGGCGGCCGAGCGCCGCGGCCACGTCCGTGGGGTCGACCGGCCCGGGATCCTCTCCGGCGACCAGCTCCGCCCAGGCATCCTCGATTGTGTAGCCGGCTGCGAGCATGCGCAGCGCGTCAGCCTGCCCCTCGGGGAGCAGAGCGGTGAGCGCATCCAGCTCTGCCTCCGAGTCGAGGCGGCGCACGAGCGGCACGAGCGCCTCGGAAATGCCGAGCTGGACGAGATCCTTGACAGTGCTCCCAGCCAGCAGCTCTCCGGCACGCCCGCCGCCGCGTGCCGGGGCGACCACCGCGCCGACCTGCTGGATTGCCGTCACGTCCATGACCTCGAGCGCCCCGGTGGCGGGGTTGACGCTGCACTCGTTGCGGCTGACCCAGCGGTACGCCTCGTCGTGCGGGAGCGCCCGCAGCAGCACGTAGGTCTCGCCGTGCTCCGGCGCCAGCACGATGCCGCGGTGGCTCTGGGTCAGGCGGATCGTGCGGATCCGCGGATCTCGGGCACCCTCCAGCTTCTCGAGGTGCTGCCCGGCGAACGAAGCGGTCCCGAACTTGGCGAACGCCTCGTCAACCGCCCGCTGGACCTGCTTGTCCAAGCGGGCGTAGCCGGGCAGGAAGTCCTTGGCGATCGCCAGGCTCTTGGGCATCAGGCTCGCTCCTCGAGCGCGGTGAGCAGGTCAGGGACGCTCCAGGCACGGTAGGGGCGGGCGAGCCAGCCGTTGGCCGCGAGCCAGGCGTCACGCGCCTGGTCCTCGTCGACCAGGACGGCGACGCGCGGCTCGGGCCATGCGACCTCCAGGACCCAGCCCTCGGCGGCCTCGGTCTCCGGCTCGTAGCCGGCTACGGGCACGGGCGCGCCCCGGCGGAGCACCGTCTCGGCCAGCTCGCGGGCGTGCTCGTCGAGAATCAGCTCCAGCTCCTCCAGCGCCTCGGGGCCCAGCTCCGCGCCCGGTTCGAGCGGCTCCGGCTCCGGCTCGGTCAGGGGGCTCGGGACGATCGTGAGGTCGCCGGGGTCGAGCACTGGCGCCTCGCCGGTGACCGCGAGCACCGCCTCGCGGCCGTCGGCGCGGAGGAACTGCAGCAGGTTCCCCCACTGCAGCCAGTCCCGCCACCGGGCCTGGTGCCGCTGGTCGTCGATCGCGCCGGCGCTGTCGTCGAGCACCGCCAGCACGGTCCAGCGCTCAGCGTCCGGTCCGCCGACCTCCGGACGGGTATCCAGCAGCGCTGTCAGAGGCAGCCCGGCGCCGCTCCGCGCCTCGATCGCGAGGACCGGTCCGCCCTCGTCGGCTCCGAGCCGCTCGCCGGCGAGCACGCCCTTGAGCGCCCCGGCGAGCTCGTCCCGCCGGTGGTGGGACGACCGGGCGCCGCGCGCCAGCCCGGCAACCGCGGAGCAGGCGAGCCGCTCCCAGGCGTCGAGGTCAGGGTGGGCGAGGAGGTCGAGGAGCAGCCGCACGGGGTTCCGGTCGGCCGCACCCGCCTCGAGACCGCCGTCACCGTCCAGGCCGCGGCGATGGTGCACCTGCTGGGCGAGACGCCGGCCGACCACGGAGAGCAGCGGCCGGTCCGGCGGCTGCCTGACCACCTCCGCCTGCGCCGCCACCAGAAAGGCCTCCACGTCCTCCCAGGCCAGACTCCAGACCAGGCGACCGGAGGCGCGGACCGCGCGGCGTTTGGCCGCGTCGTCGGCGAGCCGGTTGCCGGGACCGGCCGCGTGGAAGCGGTAGCCGTCGAGGAAGACCGCGATCTGCGGGCCCTTGTCGTCCTGCCGGGTGATCAGGTAGTCGGGCCGGGTACGCGGCTCGGTGGCGAGGTCGACCTGCTCCTGGACGAGGTACCGGCGGGTGGTCTGCCCGTTGCCGAGGCGCAGCTCCAGCGCCTCGCGGCCGTCGGCGACGGGCCGGGCGGTGAGGGTGGCGCTGCTGCCGGGCCGGGCCGCCCAGGCGCGCAGGGCTGCGCGGAAGCGCCGTTCCAGCTCGGACTCCTCGACCCCGCCGATGTCGACGTTGGCGATGGTCGGGACCGGCGCCAGCTCCCAGCGCTCCAGGAGCCGGTCCAGCAGCTCAAGGGCGAGGCTCCGCGAGACCAGTCCGATCTCCTGCGGCGCCACCGCGCCGAGCAGGCACCGGTGGCAGGCGGTCCGGCCCTCGTGCCGGCAGGGGCAGACGGCGATGGCTTCGCGTGCCCGCTCGAGGATGCGCCGTAGCCGCTCCGGGTCGGCCACGCGGCCGAGGTAGCCGGTGCCGCCCGGCACGGTGTCGTGCAGCACCAGGAAGCGCCGCCGCCCCGGCCCACCGGTGCCGCTCGGGTGGTCGGCGGTGACCACCTCCAAGTGCTCCGGCTCGCCGCCGAAGTCCAAGCGGAGCCCGAGCAGCAGCGCGGCCTTGAAGCTCACCAGCCGCTCGCCCACCTCCACGGTCGCGACCGGGAGGAGCAGGCGCACCGCCTCCGTCTCGAGCTCGTGGAAGAGCGCCAAGTGGTTCCACTCCTCCCGGCGCGCGCCCGAGCGGACCTGGCACCAGCCGCGGTGCTCGGTCTCGCCGTCCTGCCGTGCTCCCGTGACCGCGCCGCAGTGCCGGCAGGTGCGGAAGCGGGGTGCGGCGATCGGCGCTCCGGCCACCCTGACCTGCGCGCCAGGCCGGCCGGAGCGGCCCAGGTTGACCCGACGGACGGTGGCGCGCGCCAGCTCCATGCCGAAGGTCACCTCCTGGTGAAGCCACGCCGCCTCCACGTGCGCCGGGTCCACGTCGACCGCGGTGACCGTCTGGTAGGGGACCCGCTCGCGCTCGTCGGTCTCGTCGAACACGCGGGTGCGCTCGTCGGAGTCGAGGCTGTAGACACGCTGCAGCCGCAGGAGCTGGTGGCGGGCACCGGTGTCGGCGATGGCGGCCAAGCCGCAGCGGGGGCATGCGTCCCAGCGGGCCCGCGCCGCCTCGGGCGCGCCGTAGCCGCACTCGGGGCACAGCCGCCAGTCCTGGAAGAGCGGCTCGCTCGCGGTGCCGATCTCCAGCGCGTCCACCGCCATGCGGTGGCCGTGGGCGTAGAAGTTCGCGCCCGGGGCGAACTCGGTGAGGGCGACCATCGCGGGTCGCTGGTAGGTGGCGCGCCGCACCTCGAATTGGTCGTCCTCTCCCCGGTACCAGAGGCTCACGTCGAGCGTGGCCGCGTCGTCGATCAGGGTGTAGTTGGGCAGCAGGCCCAGCTCCTCCAGCGCGCTGAGAGTGGACTGCCCGCGCATGGTCCGCATCAGCTCGACCACTGCGTGGCGCTCGCCACGGAGCCGGCGCAGCTCCCTCTGCTCCGCGTCCTCCAGGTGGGGCAGCCGCTCCATCCGCTCGATGCTGCTCTTGATCCTGTCGCGGCGGCGCGCGAGGTCGTGGTAGCGCCCGGCCCATTCGGCAAGGGCCCGCGCCACCGAGCCCTCGAGCTCGCCAGCGGCGTGCCTGCGCAGGGCCGCCGCGGTCTCTGACCGGAGCTGCTCGCCGAACAGCGCGATGAACCCGTCGGCACTCGCCGGCGCCGCACCGAGCACCGCCCGCAGGTAGCCGCCCGGGCCGAGCCCCTCGTCCGCCAGCAGGCCGATGGTGCGCGGCAGCGGCGGGGCCGCGGCCGCGCCGGCGGCCGCCAGGTCCATCAGGTAGGCGAGGTATTGCCGCCGGAGGATCTCGACCGCGTCCAGGTAGCAGCTCGGCGGGCGCACCTCCCCGGCGAGCATGCTCTCCGGCTGGGCAAGGTAGTAGAGCGCGCGAGGCTCGGTGGGCAGGAAGGCGGCGATGAAGGCGTTGCCGCTCGCGCGACCGGCCCGACCGACCCGCTGCACGTACGCCGCGGGGCCGCGCGGCACCGAGGTGAGCAGCACCGCCGAGAGGTCGCCGACGTCGATGCCGAGCTCGAGCGTTGGCGTGCATACGAGCACGTTGGGGTCGTCCGCCCTGGTGCCCGCCTTGAAGCGCTCCTCGCGCCGCTCGCGCGCCTTGCGGTCGAGCAGCGCGGTGTGCTCGGCGGTCACCACACGGCGCATGCGGCCGGAGCGGTAGAGCCGCCGGTAATAGTTCGATGCCTCCGGCGGGGCTGGCTGGTAGCGGCCGGCGCAGCGGTAGCGCAGGCAGGGCATGCCCCGCCAGAGGTCGACGCGCTCCGGCGGCACCGCGTGCCGGTTCAGGCAGATGGTGCAGCGGAGCAGGCTCGGCGCGGGCTCGTCGTCCGTCTCGGGCACGTCGTGGACCAGCACGGCGCGCGGCTGCAAGCCATAGATGAGGTGGCCTCTGCGGCTCTCGCGCCTGGCGAGCACGTCGTGGTCGGCGAGCAGCTCGACCGCCTGCCGGTTGAGGCGCTGCGCGCCGGGGAGGTCGAGGCCGAGGGTGCGCATGGCCCAGTCGGCGAGCCAGGTGGGCGTGCGCGCCTGCGAGCTGAGCGAGTCGAACGGGCCGTCCCTGGCGGTGGTGAGGAAGGTCGGCCGGCTCTGGCCGCGCGGGAAGGCCGGCATGCCTTCAGGCCGCCCGCCCCAGATGCGCCACTGGTTGCCGTCCTCGTCGAGGTAGGACTCGAGCCAGGGATGGGCGACCGCCCCCTGCAGCCGCAGCCGCTCGACCAGACCGAGCAGGTAGGCGCCGGCGCCGGGCGCGCCGGTCTCCAGGACGGTCTGGCCGGAGAGCCGCTCGGCCGCCTCGTCGACCAGGTCGGCAAGGTCGTCCAGGTTGGGCAGGTCGACCGCGGCAGCGAGGGTACCGGTCAGCTCGAGCGTGCGGCCGACGCGCGAGCGCAGGCCCAGCTCCAGCGCGGCCTCCAGAGCGAGCCGCCGGCCGAGCAGCCGCCGCCCCTCCGGATCGCGGTGATGGCCCCAGAGCGTACGCACTCTGGGGTGGTCGAGCAGGTCAGGCGGGGTGAGGGCGTGCAGCTTGGCAGGGTCGTCGCCGGCCTCGGCCAGGAGCTGCCGGCCCAGCTCCTCCAGCGACAGCGGGTCACCGTCGGCGACCGCCCCGGCGATCGTGGTGCGCAAGTTGAAGCGGTAGGTCCGACCGGAGAAGAACGCGGCGCGGTGGGAGGCGTCCTGCACCGAGTCGGTAAAGGCGAGCAGCTTCCGCTCCTCCGGCTCGACCAGGGCGGAGCCGAAGAGCTGGCTGATGCCGACCGAGGCGAGGCTTGCCACGTGCGCGCCGAGGAAGGCGATGCCGTCGGGCTGGCCGCACGAGGGGCAGGTCCGGCTCGCCGCCGCGGCCTCGCCCTGGGTCACGAGCACCGGGACGGTGCGCTCGTTCGGGCTGGCGCGCAGCTCGTGGTCGAGCGGGTCGAGGTGGAGCGCGCCGGACTCGTCTTGGGAGGCGCGGACGAGCGCACGCAGCCGCGCCGGGTCGCGCATGGACGCCTGATAGATCGGGAGGGGCCGAAACAGCAGGCCACCGTCCAGCTCGGAGGCGAGCGCGAGCCAGCCCGCCCGGCCGCAGTGGCGGCAGTAGACCGCGGGGAGCAGCGTCGCGTCCGGCGGCGCCTCGCCGGGCTCCGTCTCCACGGCCTGCTCCTCCGCGTCGTCGCCGGGGCCGCTGCGCGCTGCCGCGCTTGGGTCGAGCGCGGCCGTGTCGAACCAGCGGAACGAGGGCGTCGCGCTCACCGCGCGGAGCAGCCGGCTGATCTCCCGCAGCCAGAGCTGCACTTCGAGGTCGAAGAGCGGTCGCGGCCGGCGGCCGGCCGGGCGCGACGGGTCCTGTGCCACTGACAGCAGCGCCAGGTAGCGGCCAAAGGCGAGGTGCGCGCGCTGCTTGTCCTGCTGGGCGACCGCGCCCCAGGAGGGCGCGCGGGTCACGGCCAGCTCGATCGCCTGGTCCCACCGACGGGTCGCGTCCGAGCACGCGGCGAGCACCGCTTGGGTCAGCGGGTGCCGGCGCAGCAGCGCGCCCAGCTCGGCCGCGCCGAGTGGCTCTGCCCGCTCGGTGAAGAGCGCTGCCAGCCCGTCGAAGAGGTGCTCGTCGTCGGGGACGGCCAGGACCTCCTCGACCTCGGGGATCGGCAGGGTGTAGTCGACCTGGCCGCAGGCCTCCTCGACGCTCTTGCGCGACTCGACGACCACGCTCTCCGCGGGGAAGGGCAGGCCGAAGACCCGCTCGGCGAACTCGCGGAGGGCCGCGGCCGCCTGGCTGCCGCTGACGCCGAGCGTGGCCGAGGTCGCCACTGGCACGGCCGGGCCGAGCGGCCGACCGGGCTCGGCCAGCCCCAGCCGGGCGCCGAGCCGCCGCAGCAGCATGGCCACGTCGGTCCCCTGAGCGCCGTCGTAGGTGTGGAGCTCGTCGAGCACGACGTAGCGGAGCGTGCCCGGCCCGCCCGCCCAGAGCCCGCGGTCCTGCTGCCGCAGGAGCAGCAGGTCGAGCATCTTGTAGTTGGTGAGCAGGATGTCGGGCGGGGAATCCCGCAGCGCCTCGCGCTTGTCGACCAGGTGGTCGGCGTCGGCGACGCTGTGCTCGCCACGGCCGCCGATATAGAGGCCGGCGGTGACGCCGGCGAGGTCCGGGTCGCCGTCGAGCAGCCCGGCGAGCCGCCGGGCCTGGTCGGTGACGAGCGCGTTCATCGGGTAGACGAGCAGCGCCTTGATGCCTCGGCGGCCCTCGGCACGGGCGCGCCGGCAGTGGTCGAGGACCGGGTACAGAAAGCACTCGGTCTTGCCCGAGCCGGTGCCGGTGGTCACGATCGTTGGCTGCGGCTGGTGGTCGCGCGAGGAGAGCCGCTCGAACGCCTGCGCCTGGTGCTCGTAGGGCTCGAACTCCTCGGGCAGCCAGTCGAGCGGCGGCGCCCAGCCCTCGTCGACGACCCGGTACGGCAGCCGCACCCGCAGGAACGGCCCCCGGAAGATGCCACGGACGGAGCCGGCCAGGAACTTGGCGAGCGCCGCGCGGGCGTCGTCGTCGCAGAGCGCGAAGGTCGTCGCGAGGTACTCGACGACCGCCTCCCGCAGCTCCTCCGCGACGAGACTGGGGATCATCCGACCTGCTCCCTCTCCCTAGCGACGGCCGACTCCAGCACCTGGAAGTCCTCTTCGGAGACACGCAGCGGCGAGCCGCGGAAGTACTGGCCCCAGGCCGCCTGGTTGCCGACGAAGGAGAGCCGCGGCACCAGCGGCCGCACCTCCGGGCCGGTCCGCTCAGGGAGCTGCACGTCGGTCCTGATCGGGACTGTCCAGGTGAAGTCCCGCCCGGCGATGCTAACCGGCGACCCTGACAGCGGTGTCCCGAGCACGGTCGCGAGCCCGGCAAGCCGCGCCACGTCCTTGGTGGAGTTGTGGAATGCGCCCCGGGTCACGTAGAGCACCACCCGGTCGCCCTCCTCCATCGCTTTCAGCCGTGGTGCCGCGGTGGCCGGGAACGCCATGCGGTCGTGGGCGAGGACCCAGCGCAGCCCTTCGATCTCGCCGAACACCCACACCCAGTGGTTGCGCCCGCCGGTCACAGCTCACCCTCGTCGAGCCGCCGCTTGAACTCCTCGTACGCTCGCGTCATCTCCTTCTCCCTGTCCGGCTGCGCGAAAGGCAGCCGATAGCGCCCGAGGTCCGCGCGGTCGGGGTCCTCCCGCCACGCCTTCAGGACGTCGCCAGGCACCTTGCGGCCGTTGGCGTCGAACGACATCGCGTACTCGTACTTGCGCAGCACCGCGAACTGCGTCCGGTACATCGCGCAGAGCTGCTCCGCCGTCAGCCCCAGGATCAACGCCGCCAGCGCGTCCAGCTCGGCCAGCGCCATCCGCCGGTCATAGTCCGTCCGCAACGGCGTTGCCATGGTCCACTTGCGACCGATGTCGCCAAGCGCCGGTCGCGTCGACTCGGGGTCGGTCCACCGGTCCCGCTGCCAGGCAGGGTCGTATAGCTCTTGCCAGATCGGCGCGTAATCTCGGGTCAAACAGTTGAGACGTAGGGTGCGCAGCGCCAAAGCCGCGTCGAACGGCGATGACCGTGGCAGCGGGATCCGCCGGAGCTGATGCTCGGCAACGTGGCCAACACCCAGGGCCCCGGCAAAGTCGCGCTTTGTCGTTAATGTGACGTGCCGCAAGCAGCCTGTAGACCAACCCTCCGAGCGGAAGTCGCAGGTCGGAAAGCAGAGACCTCAGTCCCGGCTAGTTGGACGAAACGGATATCTCGGGACCTTGCCGAGGCCCTGGGCCAACACCTGAGACCTTGAAGATATAGTCGATCGGGAGACTCGCCATCAGGCCGGCATAGCGCACGAGCGTGGCGTGGTCGTTGAACCCGTACGTGAGGCACGAGTGAACATGTGTTGGGCCGGGCGTCAGCAAGGCGCCCTGCACAGAGCGTTCGAGGCCTGGCTGCGTCATTTCTCGGTGAATATGCCGCCAATAGCTCGATGACGGTCGTCCATCCCAGTGATCGATCGCCGCTTCATACCTGTCACGGTCGCACGCCCGCTGGTAGTTGGTTCGCGGGATCACGTGTTCGGGCAGCTTCTCGAGGTTCCAAGAGGTGTAGTCCTGGTTGTGCTTGCAGTTCTCGTTGGGCTGCTTTGCGAAAGGCGTGGCGACCGTAAAATGAGGACCCTGAAGGATAACCTCATCCCATGACTTCGAGATCCCGGTCTCCCGACGGATGTAACCCGCTCTTCCTGCGTTCGTCTCATTCCAGCCTTGGGTCCAGTAGTAGTCATGGTCGGCCAGCCGCATTGGCTGATCCGAGAGCATCTCAAGCGCCCGGAGATCTGCGATGATAATAGGCCGCACCAAGCGCGCCTCGACTGGCGGTGTGCCGGGCTCATCGAACAACCGAGCCCAAGAGGCGAGGACCCGCTCGTCAATGGTAAGGACGCGGGCCCGGTGGGGGCGTAGATCCCAGCCGCCCTGGGGGTATTGGACAGTGGGAAGCTCGCCCGAACCGTCATGCTCGAAGGAGCCGTCGACAATATCGGGGTGCTGGAGGTACGAGAGCTGAAGAAACGAGACCGGCTGCTCGTGTCCGTAGACGTGAACGCCAAAGATCGTCTTGTCGTTGATGTCCTCGAAGAGGAATAGCCCATTGAGGAACTGGAAGTGTCGGCGCAGGTGCCGATACGTGGCACGCCGGAGCTGGCCGGCCTTGGGGTCGGTGAAGTGGCTTTCCGGGTGAAGGAGGCTGGTGACCCCGGTTCGGGTGGCATGCCGCCAGACCGTGTCCATGAACACCATGTAGAGGTTCGTCCGCACGCCTTTGAGCAATGGTCGCAAGACAGAAGAGCCAAGGAATTCAGTCAGACCATTGGCGGACGCGACTTCAGCCAAATAGGTCCCAGCGTTTCCTGGCCCAGCGATGATCTCTTTCCGACGGCGGTTGAAGATGGCTGGCGCCACCTTGCTCAGCCCGAACCAAGGGTCGAACTCTGCGAGTGTGATGTCATCCTCCCAGTCCAACCGCACCCACGGCGGGTTGCCGAGCTGGAGGTCGAAGCCGCCTTGGGCGAAGACCTGGGCGAACTCCAGCTCCCAGTGGAAGAAGCCCTCGTGGTCGGCGATGCGGAGGACCTCGGCGAGCCAGGGGTGCTCTGCGAGGACCTCGCCGACCTCGCGCATGCGGTGGCGGCGGCGGGTCTGGCGGTCCTGGTCCTCGAGCTCGGCGATGCCCTCGTAGAAATTGAGCTGGCCGAGGCGCTCGCCCGCCGGGGCCCGGCCGAGGAGGGCCTCCAGGGCGTCGAGCCACTGCGCCAGGGTGGGCGGCTCGGGGCCGTCGACCGGCCAGAACCACAGGGCGCACCAGGCATCCATGACCAGGCGCAGGCGGCCGAGCGGGGAGTCCTCGTCGCGCAGCGCCGCCTCCACGGCCCTGCGGCTCTCGCCCCCGCCGGTGGGGAGATCGGCGCCCCAGACCTCGATCCTGCGACGCAGGCCACGGTCAGCCGTCACCAGCTTGGCCAGGGCGTGCTGCCACAGGTCCTCGACCCGGTGCGCCAGGGCCAGCAGCCGGGAGGCGTCCCCCGAGGACGGCGGCCGGGTGACCGCGCGGCGCCAGGCCTTGAGCGCCTCCACCCGCTCCGGCCGCAGCTCCCGGGCCTGCGGTGCGCCCGCGACCGCGCCCCAGCCGGCCGCGGGGAGCAGGAAGTGGTGGATCTCGTCCTCCTCGAGCAGCCCGCCGGCGAGCTTGCGGTCCTTCGGCGCGGCCTTGAGCCAGGCGCCCTTGGCGAGCTGGCCGCGGCGGTAGGTGGCGCTTCGCGCGCCGACCAGGGAGTTGCCGCGGCGCAGGTGCAGGCCGAACCACGGAGCCTGGAGCCCCTTGTGCATCGCGTTCAGCCACAGGCTGACCTCGGCCAGCTCGAGCGCGGTGGCGTTCAGGTCCACGCCGTAGCACTGGTGCAGGGCGATGTGCGCCTTGACCTTCTGCAGCTCCTCCGCGTAGCGCTCTGGCTCGATGGTGCGCCCCAGCTCGGCCTGGCGCCGGCGCAGGTACTCGGCGGCGAGCTGGTTGATGGCCTCGTTGAGGAACGCGCCGGACCCGAGCGCCGGCTCGCAGATGGTCAGCTCCAGCAGCCGCATGGCCGGCGTCGTGGTGCCGTCCTGGTCGAGGAGCTCGGCCAAGGCGTGCTTGACCACGCAGCGGGTGAGCACCTCGGGGGTGTAATAGGACGCGCTGCGCTGCCGGTCACGGCCGGAGAGGCGGAAGACGAACGAGCCCTTGGGGTGCTTTACCCGCTCGGGCAGGCCGGTCTCCAGGTTCGGGCGGGTGACGAAGCACTCCTCCGCGTACTGGTCGGCCAGCCGCGCCGGCACCACCCAGATGCCGTGGTCCTCCTGGCCGGGGCGGGCCACCTCGTAGAGGTCCTCGGTGGCGAAGAACCCGGTGTAGGCCATGAGCCCTTCGTACACCGCGCCGAGCTGGTTGATGCCGAGCTGCGCATAGGAGACGAAGCCGCGGTCCCGGCCCCGCTGCTCCTTTGACAGCAGCAGCAGCCGCAGCACCTGCTGCAGCGCCTCGTTGCGCAGGGTGACCGAGTCGAGCAGCGAGGTCGCGCCCGGCGAGAACAGCTCGGAGTGCAGCGGCTCGAACTTCAGGCCCACGTCCTCGGAGACCTCGCCCGCCATCAGCACCGCCTGCGCGGCCTCGTGGTGGTAGCCCTCGTTGACCAGCCGGAACAGCAGCTTGAGCGACTCGTGGACGTGCGCGCCGTCGCGCGCCTTGTCGCTGGTGAGGTTCGCCAGGGCGAGGTCGCGGAGGCGGTCGAGGCCGTAGCCCTCGGTGTACTCGGGGTGGTCGAGCGGAAGGATCTCCAGCTCCGGCCGGGCCTCGGCGTAGAGCAGGAACAGCAGCCGGTAGAGGAAGCGCAGGCACTGCCTGGTGAGCTCCTTGGCGAGCCTTGGCTCTTCGTAGACCCGGAGCTTGGCGGCGAGGCGCTGGCGGATGACCTCGCCGGCGAGGATCTCGACCGAGCGCCGCACGCCCTCGCGCAGGTCCTTGGAGACGCCGACGGCGTGCTTGTGCGAGCTCTCGGCCAGCTTGTCCAGGACCGACTGGCCCTCCTCGGGCACGAGCGCGTCGGCGGAGAAGAGCGCGGCGACGGTCTCGAGCTCGTGGCGGTCGCCGCGGGAGAGGGCGAGGTCGAGGTCGGCCGCGAGGAAACGCCCCTCGCCCCACTTGGCCCGGTCGGCGAGGATCACGACCCCGCCGGCGAGCAGCAGGGCCCACCGGGGCGGCTCGTCGGCGGCGAAGAGGTGGGCGACCGCGTCGGTGGCGTCGGCGATCAGGGTCCGCTCCCCCACCCGGACCGGGGCGAGCAGGCGCCCGGCCTCCTCCGGGTCGAGCGCCTTGTCCACGTCGACCGCGAGCTCGCCGAGGTCGAGCGCGACCAGCAGCAGCCCGGTGTGGGTCTCGCACACGGCCGCGGCGGGCACGGCGACCTTCTCGCCGCCGCGCTCGAGCACGAGCTCGCGCCGGTCCGGTGGGAAGCCGAGCGCGGTCAGCACCACGTCGTGCATGGCGCGCAGGTCCTCCGGCGCCCCGGACTCGGCCACCCTGGTCTTGGCGGCGAAGAACTGGCGGCTGACCGCCCGCAGGCGGCTGCGGGCTGTGTCCAGGCCCTTGGCCTCAGCCTCGTCCCAACGGCGGCGGGCGTCGCGCAGGTCCCCTTGGAGCATCACGTCCAGATAGTGGTTGGAGAGGTACTCGCCACGGTTGACGACGCTGACGAGCGTCATCGCTGGCCCACCAGGACCGCGACGACCCGGACCAGCGGGTCGCCGCTGGTGCCGAGCTCGTGGATGAGCTTGTCGACGCTGGTCGCGACCGCCTCGACCTCGCGCTCGCGCCGCCTGCGGAAGCCGGGGACCTCGATCGCGAGGGCGAGCTGCTCGGCCTGCCGGCGCCAGGACCCGAGCCGGGCCGAGTACTCCTGCACCCGCTCCGCCAGGACCTTGCCCTGCTGGTCGCGTACCTCCTTCATCCTCGCGCGGGCCACCTCGACCGCGGCGGGCAGCAGGGCCTGCAGCGCGGGCAGGTCGAGCCGGCGGTCGGGGTTGGCCATGGCCGCTCCCACCCGCGCCTCCCGCAGGACCACGTCCAGCGGCCGGACGTGGGGGAAGTCGGGAAGCCGGTCGATCCCCATCCACTCCACGACGGTCGGCTGGCCGCGCTTGTTGGAGTACATGCCCTGTACCAGGAAGGTGGGCGAGCGGACGTCGGCGACCATCACCGGCGCCTGGTTGCGGCCGAGCCGCACCAGCACCTTGTCGGTGACCCACTCCAGCAGGGGGTGCTGGCCCGACAGGTAGAGCACTTCCGGCCAGAGCGAGTCGGAGCGCTCCCGGGCCCTGCGGAGCATCTCTTCGGCCACGTCCCGGTCGGCCGTGAGCCGGATCCGCTCCAGGACCCGCTGCTCGGTGAGATAGCTCTGCGGCAGCACCTCGAGCCGGCGCCGCAGGTCCGGCGGGGGCACGAGGCTGATGAGCCGGTGCTCGGGCGCGCGGCGGACGTCCAGCTCGCGGTCAGGGTCCTCGTACGCCTCCCGCAGCGCCTCCTCGAGGAACGTCTCGTCGGAGTCGAACAGGCCGAGCAGCGTGGTGGTGGGCACGGGCTCGCCGTCACCGCCGGCGCCGGTGAGCGCCAGCAGCAGGTCGAAGCCAGAGCGGGGCTCGTCAGGCACGACCTCGTCGAGCGGGCGCGCCTCGGCGAGCGCCTTGGTGATCTCCGCCTCCTCCTCGCCGGCGGAGCGCAGCCCCATGAGCGAGCCGGCGTCGCCGAGCGCCCGGTGCGCCGCGTCCTCCTTGTCCAGCAGGCGCGCGAGCACGCCGAGGTCGCCCCGGACCTTCGGGTGCTCGGGCACCAGTAGCAGCGCCCAGATCTGGGGGGCGTGCCGCTGGCCGTAGCGGTCGATGCGGCCGTTGCGCTGCTCGATGGTGATGAGGCTCCAGGGCAGGTCGAAGTGGAGCAGGTGGTGACACTGGCGGTGAAGGTTCACGCCCTCGGCGGCGATGTCGCCGGTCAGCAGCAACCGCACCGGGCTGTCGGCCAGGGCGAACTCCTCCACGATCCGCTGCTGCTCAACGTCGGCGAGGCCACCGTGGAGCACGCGCACGGCCCGAGGGTGCAGCCCGAGGCGGCCGGGCACGGTGCGCGCCAGCCACTCGAGCGTGGCGTGCCGCTCGGAGAAGACCACGGCGCGCGTCGACGACCCGGCACCGACCCCGATCCGCTGGAGCGTGTCGACCAGCCCGCCGAGCTTGGCGCTGGTGGCGTCATCGACCTGGCCGACCAGCGCGGCGAGCCGTAGGAGGGCCGCGTCCTCGCGCTTGCGCTCGGCCTCCTCCCGACCACCCGCCGTGCCGGCGGCGAGGGTCTTGCGCCGGCTCTCGATCGTCTCGGCGAGCGCCCGGTGCGACGAGAGAAACGCCTTGAGCAGTGTCCACGGGAAGAGCCGGCGGCCGGGCCCGCTCGCGGGCGAGCGACCACCCACGGGGTAGAGCCAGACGTCCGCCAGCTCGTCGAGGACCGCGTTCTCGGGCGCGGAGGCGGGTACCTGCACGCCCCGCGGATCGAGCCGGTCGGCCCAGGCGTCGCCCACTTCGGCGGCCACGTCCTCGCTGCTCTTGTGGCGGCGCACGTAGAGGTGCTCGATCTCGGCGCGGCCATAGCTCCTCGGGTCGGCGATGGCGGTCGGGTCGAGCAGGCGGACCAGCTCCGCAAAGGACTCTGGCCTGCCGTTGTGCGGGGTCGCGCTGGTGAGGACCAGCGCCTCCGTGCGGGGCGCGAGCACCCGGGCGAGCTGGTTGTTGAGCGTGCCGCGGTTGACGAGGTTGTGGCACTCGTCGATGACCACCGCGTCCCAGTGGATGCCCTCGAGGTGGTGGCGGTAGCGACCGGCGTTCTTGAGGGTGTCGATCGAGATGATCACCCGCTTGTAGAACGTGAACGGGTTGCGGGTGGCCGGGATCTTCTGCCGCACCCGCTGGATGCCCTCGGAGTCCAGCCGGACCAGCGGGATGGCGAAGCGGGTCCAGAGCTCGTGCTGGAACTGCTCCAGGATGTGGCGGGGGGTCACCACCAGGATGCGGTCGCCTCGGCCGCGGCGGATCAGCTCGGAGAGGAGCATGCCGACCTCGAGGGTCTTGCCGAGGCCGACCGCGTCGGCGATGAGCAGCCGCGGCCGCAGCGCCTCGAGCGCGACCTGCACCGGCCGGCGCTGGTAGTCGAGCTGGTCGAGGAGCTGCCGGTGCCCGACCGCCAAGCGGGCCTCCGTCACGGGCAGGGGCGTCTTGCGGAGCAGCGCCTCGAGGTAGAGGCGGCCGCGGCGGAACGCGGGGGTCGGGTCGGCCACCAGGGTTGTCGTCTCCGGCCGCAGCGACCGCACGTCGTCGAGGTTGGTGAAGAAGGTCGCCTCCTGATCGCGCACCAGCTCCGAGGTGCCGATCACCTTCACCATCAGGCCGTCGGTCCGCGTCTGCTGGACGGACCGGACGAGCCACTCCTCGTCCCGGACAACCACCTGGACGCCAGGCGCGATCAGGGACAATGCCGCCAAGGGCGTCGCCATCAGGTCCATGACTTTACCATCACTCCACCATCAGCAGCCGGCACGGGGTCGGGTCGACCGCGACCAGCAGCGGACGCGCCAGGCTGGTGAACGAGACGATTCGTCTGGAACGAGTCCGGCAGTCAGTGGGACCGACGGTCCAGGCTCAGACCCCGGTCGACCAGGGACCCGGGAAGCGGGCCGAGCAGATCTGGTAGCCGAGGCTGGTGTCGCTGGCCGCGAGGCCCGCGTACCACATGCGCAGGGACCCGTCGTGGCACCGGACGGCGCACGGGGTGTGCACGCCGTGCGCCTCGGGGCCGTCTCCGGTCGCCTGGAGCGTGGTCCCGTGGCGGTTCCAGGAGAGGCCGTCGGCGGACGTTGCCATCGCGATGCTGATGCGGTTGCCGTCGTCGCTGGCGTAGAACATGTAGAACGTCCTCGCGATCACGATCACGCAGGGATGCGAGATCCCCACCTCGCCCTCCGCCGGCTCCAGGACCGCGCCGACGCGGTCCCAGGAGGCGCCGGACGGGGAGACGGCCGCGAGGATCACAGCCCGTCGGCTGTCCTTCGAGCCGTCGTAGCCGGAGAAGAACAGCCACCAGCCCGACTCGGTGGGCACCAGGCACGGATGGCTGGCTCCGAGAGCGTCCTGCGGGCCGCGCTGCACGATGGTTCCCTGCGGGGTCCAGGCCCGTCCGTCCTCCGAGGTGGCCATGTGCAGCCGGGTCGCCTCGCTGTCGAATCCCGCGTAGGCCATCAGGTAGCCGCCCGGGGTGCGCACAACACTGGGGGATTCGACACCGTACAGGTCGCTGTCACCCGCGAGCCCGGCGTCGATCGCGATACCGAGCCGCTCCCACTCCCTGCCGGGTCGCTGGACCGCCGCCAGGATGCGTCCGGTGGTGCCGTCGTGCCCCGAGTACCACATGCGCCACGTGCCGCCGTCCTCCTCGAGGAGCCAGGGACGCAGCATGCGTGCGCCGTCCGGTTCGCCGGGGCGCCCCGGCGCCAAGGCTGTCCCTTCCCGGACCCATTCCAAATGACCTGCACCTTCCTCTGCTGGGCGGACGCGCCGGGCTCCCATCGTCCTGCCGGGACCCCGGTAGAACGGCGACGACCGCGTAGACCACCGCTGCGATCATAGTCTTGGACCGGAGCCGTGGGCCGCGAGCCAGGCCGGACGGACCCGGGCCGGATGAACCCCGGGCCGGATGGACCCGAAGACGAGGAGGCACCGCGATGACGCTGTCGAACGAGCTCACCTGGGACGAGGCGATGCGACGTGCGCATCGGGCCGTCGTCGTCTCCGAGCAGCTCTATGACGACATCGATGAATTGGGAGGGCGCTCCAACACCGACATCGAGAAGCACCTTCGCAGAGCTGAGGTGAAGGCCGCCCACGCCCAGGTCTGGGTTGCCATCGCCCAGGCGCTCGGGACCCAGTCCGACCGGTACTGAGCTGAGCAGGGGTCGAGTCGGCCCGGGGTTCATCCGGCCTGGCGAGCGGGGCATGCGGGTTGCCGCGCCGGTGGGGTTCCGGTTGAATGCTGGCCTGATTCCCGAGGCGGAGTCGGTGGAGGTCGCGTGCAAGCAGGCTCGTCGCAGACAGTGGCCAGGCGGGCGGCGCTGGCGCTCGCGGAGCGGGCCCTGCGAGAGGGGCTCCCGGCCGGGCTCGACGGCTACCGCGCGCTGCTGCGCCGCCTGGAGCAGGGCCGACGCGTCGACGACGCCACCTCGAGGCTGGTGGACCAGGCCCTCGGCGTGTGGGCGCGGCCCGGGTTCGAGACCTTCGTGTCCCTGCCGCGGCTGCGCTTCGAGCCATTCGGCTACCAGCTCCAGGCCGCCGGGACGGTCCTGCGGGCGATGCGCGGCCGGGCGATCCTCGCCGACGAGGTCGGCCTCGGCAAGACCATCGAGGCGGCGCTGGTCGCAAGCGAGCTGCGCCTTCGCGGCCTGGCCGCGCGGACGCTGATCCTGGTCCCGGTCGGCCTGGTCGAGCAGTGGCAGGAGGAGCTGGACCGCAAGTTCGGCCTGCCCTCGGCGCTGGCCCAGGGCGGCGGCTTCGAGCGTGCCGCCCGGGCGGCGGAGCAGCCGGTGGTGATCGCGTCGCTGGCCGCGGCGCGCCGGTCGCCCCTGCGCGACGCGGTCACCGAGACCGCCTGGGACCTGGTCATCGTGGACGAAGCCCACCGCCTGAAGAGCCCGCAGAGCGCCTCGGCCAGGCTGGTGCGGGGCCTGCGGACCCGCTATTTGCTGCTCTTGACTGCGACCCCGGTGGAGAACCGCCTCGATGACCTCTTCCAGCTCACCAACCTGGTCCGGCCGGGGCACCTGGGCACGCCCAGGGAGTTCCGGGCCCGCTACGGCTCCACCAGGGCCAGCGCCGAGCCGGGCCGTGGCCTTGCCGCCCTCCAGGCGCGGATGCGCGAGGTGATGGTCCGTCACCGCCGCAGCGAGCTGGCCTCGATGCTGCCGCGGCGGCTGGCCGAGACCCTGTGCGTGCAGCCCGGCGCCGAGGAGGCGGAGCTGTACGAGTCGGTCTCGGCCCGGGTCCGCGCCCAGGGCCGCGGCGCCACGCCCGCCCGGAAGCTGGCGCTGCGGGCCGTGCAGCGGCTGGCCGGGTCGAGCCCGCGGGCGCTCGCGCCGAGCCTTGAGAAGGTGGGCTGGCCCGACCTGGCCCGCCTGGCCGGGAAGGTCGAGGGGACCGGCAAGGCGCGGGTGCTGGTCGAGCTGCTCCGCCGCCACCGGGCCGCCGGCGAGAAGGTGGTCGTCTTCACCGCGTTCCGCCAGACGCTCGGCTTCCTGGCCGAGCTGGTGGCCGCCGCCGGCGTGCCCGTGGCCGTCTACCACGGCGGCCTGAGCCGGCGGGACAAGGAGGAGGCGGTGCGCTCCTTCCGGGAGGAGCTCGGGGTCCTGCTGACCACGGAGGCTGCCGGCGAGGGCCGCAACCTCCAGTTCTGCCACGTCATGGTCAACTTCGACCTGCCCTGGAACCCGATGCAGATCGAGCAGCGGCTCGGCCGCATCCACCGCATCGGCCAGGACCACGAGGTCCTGCTGACCAACCTGGTGACCAGGGACACCGTCGAGGAGCGGGTCCTCAAGGTCCTCGAGGCCAAGATCAGCCTGTTCGAGCTGGTGGTGGGCGAGCTGGACATGATCCTGGGACGCGTCGAGGAGGACTTCGACTTCGAGCGCTTCGTGTTCGACGCCCACCTCGCCAGCCGCGACGACGCCGAGCTGCAGGCGCGCCTTGACGCGCTCGGCGACGACCTGCTCCAGGCGCGCCGGGACTACCTGGACAGCCGTGGCCGCACCGACCAGCTCATCGCGCCGAGCGAGCCGTGACCACCACCGACCCCGCCGTCCAGTTCTGGCTGCGCTACGTCGAGGCCGAGGGTGGCCTGCACGAGGACGCGGGCGACCAGGTGCTGGCGATGCTCCCGGAGGAGCTGCGGACCGCCCTCGACCTGCCCGAGGAGGTCGCGGTCACCGCCGACCCCGAGGTGGCGCGCGAGGACGGGGCCCTGCTGCTGCTGCCGGGCCACCCGGTGCTCGACCAGGCGGCGGCGAGCGTGCTCGAGCAGGGCGACGGCGGCTCCGCCTGGCTGCCCTGGCCGGAGGCGGTGCTCCCGGCGCCCGCTGCGCTGCTGGAGCGGGCCCGGGAGCGGTTCGACGTCGACCACGGGCGCATCGACGCCGGCGGCCACCCGGCCCGGGTGTACCTGCCCGTGCTGCGGGTGGGCGCACTGGTGTCCTACACCGCCGGGCTGGGCGGGCGCTTCCAGGAGCGCGAGGAGGTCTGGGTGGACGCGCGCAGCGGCCTCGCGCTCGGCGGGAGCCTCGTGCGGACCGTCGCCCAGGCGCCGCTGCTCGAGGTGCCCGACGCGTCCCACCGGGTGCTCGTCCCCGACCTCGTCAAGGCGCTCGCCGGGGCCCACGCGAGCATCGAGGACAGGGCGCTCGCGCGCCGCGAGGCGCTGGCCACGCAGGCGCAGGCGGCGCTCCGCGAGGAGCTTGCCCGGACGGACGCCTACTACGAGGCCGCCCTGGCCTCGATCGCCAAGCGCCGGGCCCAGGCGACGCCGGACCGCCGGCGGCTCCTGGACGCGCAGGCCGAGGCGACCGGGGTGGAGCGGGCACGCCGCCGGGCGGAGATCGAGGAGAAGTTCCGCCCCAGCCACGAAGTGCGCCCGTACCGGCTGCACCTGCTGCTGGTCCCGGCGCTCGAACTGCCCGTGCAGGTGCGCCGCGGCGCCGCGGCCTACCCGTTCGCGCTCACCTGGGTGCTGCCCCGCGCGGGCTTCGCCGATGTCTGCTGCCCGCACTGCGGCGCCGCCGACCGGCTGGTGGCGGGTCGGGACCGGCTCGGCTGCCGTGCCTGCCTCGGACGTCCCGCGGCGGCCGCCCCCCCGCCCCCGGCCCCCGTGTCGGCCCCCGTGTCAGCCCCGGACCCGGGGGCGGCGCCTCCCCCATCACCTGCTCCCGAGCCACCTGCTCCCCGACCGCCTGCCGGCGCGGCACCCTCCAAGCCGCCGCGGCGACCCGCGCCGGCCGCTGCCAGGCCGACCCGCAAGCCAGGCAGGTCGCCCGCGGCGGCACGCGCGCCAGCGGCTGGCCTGGACCGCGAGCGGTTCCGGCGGGCCGCCGGCAAGCTCCCGGCCGCGTTCTGGGAGACGGTGGCCGGCGGCGAGCGCTGGCCGCGCAAGCAGGTGGCGCCCGGCTCTCCCCTGAGCGTCCTGTACCGGCTGTACGGAGCCGAGGGGCCCGCCTGCGCCGTGGGGATCCCGCCGGGCCAGAGCCGGCGCCTGGCCAGCATCACCATGATGACCGCGAGCCCGTACCCCGGTCTGCCGAACGCGACCACGGGCGTCGTCCAGCTCGACGACGGGTCCACGTACCCCTACACCCTGCGCTGGTCGCTGGAGGCCGGCAAGCCGGTGGTCGCGGAGGTCCTGCCCTTCCCGGAGACCGCCGGCCCGGTCCTCCCCTCCCGCCGCACCCTGCACCCGGCGGTGGCGGAGCGCCTGTACGACGAGGTCCCCGGCTCCCCGGCAGCGCTCGACCCGGTCGCCGCGGCGCTGTGGGACGGCGGGCTCCGCCACCTGGGCCTGCCGCTGGTCGTCCGCTGCCTCGCCGCCTGGTGGCGGCTGCGGGAGCAGCCGTCCCACCCGCCGGCGGTGCTCGCCGCGGCGCTTGCGACCCTCGTGGCGGGCCCCTCCGGCGCCTGGGACCTGGTCGAGCAGGCGCTCGGTGCGCTCGGCGTCGACCCTGCCGAGGCCACCGCGGCCGCCAACGACCTGCAGCAGCGCCTGCGCCTCTCGTCCGAGCAGCCGTGGTGACCCGGACGGCCGGGTCGGCTGCGCTGCGCCTGCATGCCGGGCTTACCAGCCGGCCGCGTCGAGCAGCTTCATGAGGTTGCGCTTGCGCCGCTGGGCCGTGCGTATCGATGCGACCCGGCCGGCGAACTCCGCCTCGCGGCCCAGACGGCGCAGCACCTCCTGGACCTTGCGGAGAAGACCGACAGCCCGCTCGTAGACGTCGTTGCCGGTATGGGCGAGCGTCTGCTCGATCGCGCGCTCGTAGACCGGCAGGACCTCCTCGGGATGGCCGCCCGCCCGCTTGTCGGCCAGCTCCAGCCACAGCGCGTCCGCGCACCCCCCGGCCCGGGCCTCGGTCCAGGCCGCCTCGACCTCGCCCTCCCACAGGAACACCCGGACCAGCTCAGAGTGGTCCGCAACGCTCCACTGCGCGAAACGGGCGGTCGCATGGCTCCGCCGCGTCGCGGCCACGTGCTCCCGCAGCCTGGCCAGGGCCCGCTCCCGCCACGCCGGCCACCGCCCGGCACGGCCGGCGTGCGCCCGCAGCTCCTGGTACCTCGCCAGGCCCGGCGAGCCGCTGAACGCCTGCCACAGCAGCCCCACCGCGTCGTCGTGACGGCCCCGGCGGTGGTACTCCTCGGCCAGGAACGCGCGCAGCCGACCGTCGGCGGCCGGCTCGGGAAACGCTCCCATCCCCCGCTCGGCCCAGGCCAGCGCGTCCTCGTCCTGGCCGGCCTCACGGTAGGCCTCGGCGATCTCCAGGTAGGCGTACGCATGGGACAGGTCCCGGCGCTTGACCGCGACCAGCGCTTCCACGTCGTCCTCCAGGCGGGCCAGGGTCTCCATCATGCGGGTGACCCGGATCCGCCGGTGATCGAACGCATAGCTCGCGCCCCGGTCCCGCGCAGGCACCCGGTCCCACTCGGCCTCGGCGACCTTCCGGTAGGCCGCCAGGCCCTGCGGCCCGAGCACCTCGGCGTAGGTGTCGAGCGCACCGTAGAAGGTCTCCGACTCGCCGTTCAGCTCCCGGGCGAACAGTTGCTCGGCCAGCTCCACCGGATCGAGGTCCGCCTGCTCGCACGCGGCGAGGTGCAGCTCGGCGAGCCGCTCCAGCACGCCCCCGACGTACCCGCTGGAGTCGTCGACATAGCTCCTCGCCGCCTCGACCACCTCGATGGCGTGCCCGACGAGCTCCAGGACCGGCCCCGCGTGCCCGTCCTCCAGCAGCGCCTCCAGGGAGTCGACCACATCGTCGATGCCCGCCGCGTAGTCGACGACCTCGTCGTAGTCGAGGAAGTCGTCGATCTGTGCCGCCTCGTCGATCCACATCCGCAGGCTGGCCACGCTGGGAGCGCCGGCGACCGCCCCCGCCCCCGTCGGCGTCGCTTGGGTCCTGACGACCTCCAGGCACAAGCGCCGGCGCAGACGGTCGTCTCCCATCGCCTGCGCCACCAGCAGCTCGACCAGGGATTCCTTGGGCTGGCGGGCCAGGTGCGCGCGGACGTCGTCCATGGTGACCGCGGGGTCGTGCGACCCTCCACCGCCGGCGCCCTCACGGCCAGCGCCCTCGCTGCGGGCCAGCCAGACCAGGCCCGTGGCCACGCAGTGCTTGCAGCACGCCCCGTCGGCCCCGACCGGGCAGGTACACGAGAAGCCGAGGACCGAGCCGCCGCCCCCCGAGCCCTCGACCCAGAGGCGCACACGGTAGAGGCTGGTGCCCCGCACCCGCGCCGCCACCACCCCGGCGTCCTCGACAAGGGCACTGACCGAGCCGTCCGCGGCGTACCGCTCGCCCCGCTCGAACGAGGCCTCCCCGGCGAACCGGAGCAGCGCAGTGCGGCTCAGCACGGACGCGAGCGCCGACCGCGAGCGGTCCGCACGGTCCGCACGACCTGGGACCGGATCGGGCATCAGAGCACCTCCACCTACTTTGGGGCATTAGTGATCTGACCGAACCCTATATCCAGCCCCGCCATCCCCCAAATCAGCACGGCCCTGCGCCCGACTCAGCGCGGCCCGCGCCCACGGGAGGTCCGCCCGGGGCCTCCCCACCCGAGCTCCCCGACCGACCGGACCGACCCCGACCGACCCGCGGGGTCACCCCGGAGCGTGCCGGTGGGGCCACGGCCGGCCTCGGCGCTCGACGATGATAGGCTGGGCCGCGCCAGGCCCCCGACCATTCGAGCAGGGATCATATGGAACGCACCCTCGTCGTGCTGAAGCCGGACGCTGTGGCCCGCGGTCTGATAGGTGAGGTGATCACGCGATTTGAAAGACTCGGGCTGGAATTCGAGCGCATTGAGCTTCGCCGTGCCCCACGCGAGCTGATCGAGCAGCACTATCCGAGTGACGAGGCCTGGCTGGCCTCCGTCGGCCAGAAGACCCTGGGCGACTACGCGAAGACCGGCGTCGATCCTCAAAAAGAGCTCGGCACCGATTCCGCCGTTGAGATCGGCAAGATGGTCAAGGCGTGGCTTATCGACTTCATGACGGAAGGGCCTGTCCTGGCCATGGTCGTGAGCGGCAACCGAGCCGTCGAGGTGGTCCGCAAAGCCGTAGGCTCGACGCTTCCGGTCAATGCCGCGCCCGGCTCGGTCCGCGGGGACTACTCGATCGACTCGCCGGACCTTGCGAACAAGGAGAAGCGGCCCATCCGCAACCTGATCCACGCGTCGGGGGACAGCGCCGAGGCCGCCCGTGAGATCAAGCTGTGGTTCGCCGACCTCGACGTGGATTGAGGCACGAGAGCTGTGTCAGGCGAGCTGGCAGTCCAACCGGTCGAGTGCCGCAAGAATCCTGCCTCCAATCGCCTCCACAGCGGCTTCGGGCCCGGCCATGCTGATAGAAGACACTTCGGCAGTCGCTGCGGGGCGATATTTGATCACCTGAACCCCGAGCCCACATGACTCGGCGACGAGGATGCCCGCAAGCGTTTCCGGCCCCGCCGCGTCGAAAGCCACGACGCCATCGATGTTTCCGTTGGCCAGGAGAACCCAATCGACGCTCGGAGCCCAGGTGCTCAGGACTCGGCGGCAGGACCAACGCAGATCGCGCCAAATTGCCTCGCCGATCTCTCTGTGCAGTGTGGAATGGCCCTGGGACCAGGCGACGGCCTGCTCGGATTCGTCGCGGAGCGCCATTGCGACACCGTACAACGGAAGCGCCAAGGCGTAGTTGTTAGAGCCATCGAGCGGATCGACGTGCCAGGTGAGACCGCTTGGTCGGCTCGACGTGGCGCAAGGCTCCAGAAGGCCGGCCTCCTCGCTGACTATTCTATCGCCAGGGTAGCGTTCCCGGATTCTTCGTACAATGAGCTCCTCCGCTTCGAAGTCAACCGCGGTAACGACGTCTCGAGACGCCTTCTGCCTGACGGACATGGGGCCGAGCAGACGTTCACGGGCGAAGTCGCCAGCTTCTCTGGCCACGTCGCGCCCGAGCACGGCCCTTGCCTCGATTTCCCGTGCCACCGACAACCGTCCTCTACGGAGTGAGCGTTGACAGTTCGTCAAGAACGGGCTTGAAGACGCCACTGGTGATCCTGGACTCCACTTCGTCAGCTCCGACCCACTCCACCCGGTCGAGCTCCTCTGAATCCCTGACGACCGGCTCGCCGCCCTGCCAGGTGCAGAGCCAGTACTCCACCTCTCGTCGGGTGACCGGGTGCAGGCGGCTGCCAAGACGGCGGGAAGCTGTGCAGACGACGCCCGTCTCTTCACAGACCTCACGTTCGACCGCTCCACCAGGAGCCTCGCCGGGCTCGAGCTGCCCTCCGGGGAACTGCCAGCGCAGGCTCTGCTCACTGGCCCTTCTACGCACCAGCAGGACGTCAGAGCCTCGTACGACGACGCCCACGATGATTCTGGGGAGATTATTCTCCACGTGTCGCTTCCTCATGAGCTCGTACTCCCGTCCAGGATCTCCGATACCGGCGGGAATATCATGTCCGGTTCAATATAATCGGTCACCCTCCGCGCGTCAACCCAGATTACCTCGCTGTTCTCCTCGGCGTCGCCATTGACGAGGTCGCCGTGGAGATATCGGCAATGGAAATACTGCGACCGTACGTTCGTCTCCGGATGGACACGGTCCCCCAGGTACCGGACGACCTGGCATGTAATGCCCGTCTCGTCGAATATCTCCCCGAGAACGACGTCATGAGGACTGTACCCAGGCTTTATCACGCCCGCGGGAAACTGCCAGCGAAGCCTCCCTTCCGGACGTTTTCGGCACACGAGCACGACTTTGCCTCCGTGCTGCACAAGGCCTATCGCAACTTTGAGCTCGGTGGCCTGTCGAGATACTGGCACAAGGCGAGCTGCACCAGGACCCGCACCTTGGTGCAGCTCCTCGTTCCGCCGAAGGATCTGCAGTTCAGGGAAGGCCGCGTCCGTCATCTCAATGGGAGTGCCAAGACCACCGTCGGAGAGGTTGCTCTTGACCATGCCGATGGTCTCAAGTGTCTCCTGGACTACGACAGGGGACCCGCTGTAACCGGGATCTATGGGGCGCCCGACCAGTCGAATAACCCGGTAGGCGGACGATAGCCGGTCGTCAAGGTTTGCCCACGCCGCAATGTCCAGCAGGGCCGGCTTGACTCCATATCCGCGAGGTGCGCCGAAGGCCAGGCACGGAAGCGGCCACCTGCCGGAGTAGCTCCCGAGGCGAACAAACGGTCGGGCTGCGCCTGAGGCCTCGACGATGACGGCTGCCACGTCGGGCAGCGGATATTCCTCCGTGCCCAGCTCATAGTCCCGGAAACCGGGGATCACGGACGGCTCGGGGCTGACACGAACGTCCGCGACGCGCAGTGGCGTGCCTTTGCTGTAAATTTCGAGAGAGCGGGGGCCCGGAGCCGAGTCCAACGGAGGGACCACTGCGTGTGCGCACGTGAGGATGACGTGGGGAAGGACGAAGAACCCTGTTCCGATAGAGGAGCCTGATCGTATTCTTACAACGCTCTCTTCAAGCCGCCGAAGAGCCTCGTCCCTTGTGAGCACTCTTGTCGCCTCACGCCGGCGGTGATGAACGGCTGTTCGTCCATTCGAGCGTGATCGTCAGGTTGGCCTTGGCCGTGCCTTTCACCAACATCACGACGAGCTGGCCCGGCTCCGCAGCCAGCTCGCAGCCAAATTGAATCGTCGCTTTGGTTGGCCTCGCACGATTCAATGCCGTGGCAAACTCCCGCGCTATCGCCTCGACCGAATCCGTTATCTGCTTGAACGGGAACTGTCTCGTCCGGTCCGCGACGTCCTGTCGGTCCGAGGCTGGTCCGACTGGACTTGCCTCTATGTAGAGATACAACCCCTCGCTGAGCTCTGCTCGAACCAACTGCTGCGTCTCGATCATGAGTCCCTACCTGGGGGTGGAGCGTTCACGAGGCTCTCAACCATATTCGCCAGACTGATACGTCAACATACCATCACACGCCTTGGTGCTCTAGGGCAGATGGAGCAAAACATGACGAAGCGCCTGGAACGCCTCGCGGATCGTCCCCGGCCGCACACGGCCCGGCCCGGCGAGCGGTCTCGGCCCTGCGTCCTCACGGCGACTCCGGCGGCGGCGGGGCGAGGTCCCCGGGCAGGTGGGTGGAGACCGCCTTCCATGCGTCTTGAATGATCTGGTCGATGGAGGACCGGGCCGCCACCCAGCCGAGCTCGGCGTGGATGCGCCGGGTATCGGCGATGAGCGCCGCGGGCTCGTCGGCCCTCGGTCTGTGCGTGACCTCGAGCGGCCGCCCCGTCACCGCCTCGACGGTTCGCACCACGTCGTTGACCGTCACCCCGCGTCCGCTGCCCAGGTTGTAGATCCGGTGGGCTCCGGGCTGTGCCGCGCCCAAGGCAAGCAGATACGCATCGGCGATGTCGGCGATGTGGGTGAACTCGCGCACCGCCGACCCGTCCCCGTTGATCTCGAGCTCCGAGGCCAGCCCGGCCGCGACCGCGAGAGCCTTCGGTACGATCCGACGCTGGTCCGCGTCGCCGTGCGAGCCGACAGCTCCGGCCGCGCTGAATGCTCTGAGGCTCACCGCGCCCAGCGCGCCCGTGGCGGCCTGGCAGCCGATCAACTGCTCGGCGGCCAGCTTCGAGGCGCCGTACGGACTCGTTGGAACGGCCGGGTGCTCTTCGCCGATCGGCCGCCCGTCGGAGGCGCCGTACACCATGGCGCTGGAGGCCGCGACGAGCCGCACGGGACGACCGGTCCGCTCGGTGTGGTGGGCGAGGGCGTGGAGCAGGCTGAGCGTCCCAACGAGATTGGTGTCGTAGTGTCCCAAGGGGTCGGTGAACGATTCGCGTACATGCGTGCGCGCGGCCAGATGGCAGACTCCCTCGGGCACGGCACGCCGGACCAGGTCCCGCAATCGGTCGCGGTCGCGAAGGTCGGCCCGCAGCACCTCGGCTCCCGGCAGCGCCACCTGGTCACCTGGCCGTCCGCGGGTCAAGACCGCGACCTCGTGGCCGGCGCCGACGAGCCGCTGCGCAACGGCGAAGCCGATGAACCCGAGGCCACCTGTCACCAGCACCCGCACGAGCCCCTCCTTCATGAGATCACCCAGTAGTATCCCGGGACGACGTGACGCGCGTGCAAGAGACGGCAGCCACGGTGAAGGCCGGGAGGGCTCGATTGCGTCCTCTCAGCCGCCTGGCCAGCAGAATACGCAATAGTGTTTCGCCATTTGAGTGCCAGGGTGGTGGGAACCTCCAGGTGCGTCCACTCCTGAACAGGCGCCTCACGACGACGCGTAACGGCGCCGGTGGCGCTATCGTATGGTGCTTGATGGCCAGCGTGGAACGATACGGCGGAGGAAGGGTCGTGGTCTGCGACTACGACCCGGCCTGGCCCGCCTTGTTCGAGCAAGAGCGAACGCGGTTGCAGCACGTCCTCGGGTCCATGGTGCTCACCATCGAACATGTGGGAAGCACCGCTGTGCCCGGTCTGGCCGCCAAGCCGATCATCGATCTGCTGGTCGGAGTCCGCAGCCTGACCGAAGCACGCTCCCGCTGCACCGAGCCGCTCCAGGCGTTGGGCTACGCATACCTGGCTGAATACGAGTCGTGGTTGCCGGGCGAGATGTTGTTCCGGAAAGGGGTTCCCGGTCCATGGACTCACCACGTCCATGTTATGGGGCCTTCCGGCGCCCGCTGGGAGGAGCTCATCTTGATCCGGGACTACTTCCGCCGTCACCGAGAGATCGCGAGCGCGTATGCGAGCCTGAAGAGGGCGCTCGCCCTCGTATTCGAGGAGGATATCGCCGGATATCGGAACGCCAAGCGCCCGTTCCTCCAAGCCGTACTCGCGAAGGCGCGCGCAGAACGATGACGTAGGGATCGTGGGCCAGTAACAGCAGAGTTGGCAGCGTCGCACCCAGGGAGTGAGGCCGACATGACCAACGCACCGGACCTGCGCCGCAAGGTCTGCCTGGTCACCGGCGCGACCTCCGGGGTCGGCCTGGCCACCGCCAGGGCACTGGCCGGGATGGGCGCGACCACGCTGCTGGTGGCCAGGGACGCGGGGCGGGGCGAGCGCACCCGGCGCGAGATCGCCGCCGCCACCGGCAGCCAGGACGTCGAGGTGATGCTGGCCGACCTGTCCTCCCGGGCGCAGGTCCACCGGCTCGCCGAGCAGGTCCACGACCGCACCGACCGGCTCCACGTCCTGGTCAACAACGCCGGCCTGACCATGCGCCGGCGGCGGGTGACCGAGGACGGGCTGGAGTGGGTCCTCGCCGTCAACCACCTCGCCCCGTTCCTGCTGACCAACCTGCTGCTCGACCTGCTCCGGGCCGGCGCGCCCTCCCGGGTCGTCACCGTCACCTCGTCCGCCCAGTCGGTCGGCCGCATCGACTTCGACGACCTCCAGGGAGAGCGGCGCTACCGCGGCCAGCGCGCCTACAACCAGTCCAAGCTCGCCAACGTCATGTTCACCTACGAGCTGGCCCGCCGGCTGGAGGGGACTGGAGTCACCGCAACCTGCGTGCATCCCGGGGTGGTGCGGACCAACTTCGGCGCCGACGGGCCGCTGCCGGTGCGGCTGCTCATCCCGCTGGGGCGGCGGTTCATGCGGAGCCCGGAGCAGGGAGCCGACACGGTCGTCTGGCTCGCCTCGTCCCCGGACGTGGAGGGCGTGAGCGGCCGCTACTTCACCAGGCGCCGGGCAATCGCCTCCTCCAGGCGGTCCTACGACCAGGACGGCGCCCGCCGCCTGTGGGAGATCAGCCGGCGGCTCACCGGCCTGGTCGAGACCGGGCCCTGACCAAGGGCCCGCCCCGTCATGGCGGGACGAGGAGCCGCACCGTCGGGAAGTAGGTGCGGTAGCGCTGCGCGTCCCGCGGTTTGCTGCTCGCCCGGGTGGGAATCGCTGTAGGGGGTGATTTGTTGAGACCGTGTCAAGGCCCGAAGCGGCTTGCCGATCCGATCCGTCGAGGATGATACCTATGCGCCGTATGCTTCTCCCGATCGTGGTGATCGCCCTCGCCCTGCTGATCAGCCTGGTCGCCGTCGGTTGCAAGAAGAAGAGCAGTGGCGGCGGTGGCGGCGGTTACCTCGGCAGGCACCACCAGGTCAGCGTGGCGGCACAGAGCTTCTGAGCCACGGGCCTGCCGGAGCTAGCGGTATTTTCTAGGTAGCTCTAACTATGCACAGACTTGTCCCCAATTGGGGATAACTCCCAGAAGCCACTCCCTGCGACGACCGACCCGCATTGAGAGAGCAGGGCCTTCAGCTCGCCTCGGCGCTGGTCTGGTCCTTCTCGGCAGGGGCCGGCGGCGGGGCGTATTCGCCGAGGAAGCGGGCGACCAGGCCGCGAAGGACCACCGCCATGGTGAAGTTGTTGGCCTGGCACCACTGCTTGAGACGCTCGTGCAGCTCGACGGGCAGGCGCACCGGCACGGTCCGCCACGGGCCGCCGCTCTCGGACGCGAGCGACACGCGCAGCTCGCTGAGCATGTGGGCGCCAAGACTCGGCGGGGCGGCGTGGGAAACGGGTTCGGCCAGCGGTCCCGGCTGCCACTCGAGCCTCGCGCTGAGCAGCTCGCTCATGACCTTGTCCTGCTCCTCCGGCGCCAGCGATCGCAATGCCTTGAGCAGCAGTGCGGTCAGCTCCCCTGACATCGTGATACCTCCTGTCGATACCGCGCGATATCACGAAGCATGCGGCAAGCCGAGCCGGATGTCCAGAGGCGCTAGTCGAGCCCGGGGTCGACGCTGAGGTTCATCAGGCGCACGCGGCCGTGGGCGACCGTGCGGCCGCGCTCGTCGGTGACGCTGGCCTCCCAGAGCTGGGTGCTGCGGCCACGGCTGACCGGGGTCGCCTCCACGCGCAGCTCGCCCTCGCGCACCGGCCGCAGGAAGTCGGTGTGGTTGGCGATCCCCACCGGTCGGCCCTCCGCGCCGAGCGACAGGGCCGCGCCGACGCTCGCGGTGGTCTCGACCACGGTGGCGTAGACCCCGCCGTGGACGATGCCGTAGGCCTGGTGCAGGTCGGGGGTCACCGGCAGGACCGCCACCACCCTGTCGCCTGTCGCCTCCTCGAAACGGAGCCCGAGGAGCTTGTCGAACCGGCTGGGAAGGTCGGGAAGGTCGGGCAGGTCGCGCATGGCGGTCAGCTCCTGTGGGCTTTCCGCCCAGGCTACCTGCCTACCCGCGTTCGGGGTCGGCGCTGCGGCGCAGGGCGTCCGCCAGGTCGCGCTGGATGGTGGTGAGGGTGAGGTCGCTGCGGGTCCGCTCGATCACCGCGCGGGCCACGTCGGTCGAGCGGCGCAGGCCGCCGGTGATCGCCTCGGGGTGGTCCACGTCGGCCAGCAGCGAGTGGATCTCCTCCATGGCGTCGAACAGCTCCCTGGCCCGGCCCATATTGCCGGCGCGGAGCACGTCCAGCAGGTGGCGGCGCAGCTCGCCGATGGTCTCGGCGAGGCCGTTCAGGTAGGGCGCGTCCCCGACCCCGACGTCCTCCGGCGACGGCAGGGGCTCGCCCGCGACCAGGGCGCGGGTGGCGCGAGCCTCGGCGTACTCCTTCTGTGCGTCCTGCAGGAAGCCCGCGTAGTACACGTCAGGGTGCGCGGCCAGGACCGACTCGGCCACGTCCAGCAGGTCCCGCACCTCTACCAGGAGCCGGTCCGCGGCCTCGAGCTCGCCCCGGTGCACGGCGCGGATGGCGTTGGCGGCGCGCCGCACCGCCTGGCGGGCCGCGCCGAGCGCCGCCTCGCGGGCGTGGCTCTTGACTTCCAGCCTCGCCTGCACGCCCGCGCGGACCTCGGAGAGGCTCATTCGGGCGACGACGGCCCTTGGCTCTCCAGCAGCGGCGCGCCCCACAGGGGGAGGTCCGCTCGCCGGCGGCGGCGGCCGCCGCCCCGACCCGCCCGGCCCGCCGCGGCCTCGGCCGGCGGCGTCGCAACCGCCCGGCCGGCCGCGCGAGGCCGGCGGGTGCCCCGCGCCACCAGCGCGGCCACGTAGGCGACCAGCAGCGTGCCCGTGACCGCCTCCGCGGTCCACCAGCCGCCGCCGAGCAGGTACCAGGCGCGTACGGAGGCGGCCACGGCGACGGTGAGCGCCAGCAGCACGCGCCGGCGGCGCAGCACCGAGCGCCGGCGGGCCGAGTGGCGGCGGGCAGCTCGTGTCCCCCGTTGGGCGCCCGCGTGCGAGCCCTGCGAGACGGCTCCGGGTGCTGGGCGCCAGCCGGCGCCGTGCGGCCCGCCGAGGTGCGGGCGCGCCCGTCCTGGCCGGCGGCGCTCGGCTGGAACGATCAGCGGCAGAAGGAACGCGGCCCACATCACCGCCAGGATCGCGAGGAGGACGATGCTCAAAGCGCCACCTCTCGAGGCAGGGTCGTGGGGAAGAAGGGCCTGGTCAGGGAGCCCGAGGCTGCCCGCAACGTAGCACGGCGCCAAGACCCCGGCAACGACTTTCGGTCGGCCGGCCACCGGTCGGCCGGCCGGTCCGGTCAGCCGGCCGGAGCCTCGTGGCTCGCGTCGGAGACCGGGCCGCGGGCGGTGGCCACGGCGTGGCCGAGAACCGGCGCCAGCACCGCCCACTCCTCCCGCACCGCCTTGGGGTTGCCTGGCAGGTTCACCACCAGGGTCCGGCCGGCCAGCCCGGCGACCGCGCGCGACAGCATGGCGAACGGCGTGATCGCGAGGCTGGCGTGGCGCAGTGCCTCGGCGATGCCGGGCGCCTCCCGGTCGAGCACCGCCCGGGTCGCCTCCGGGGTGACGTCGCGCGGCCCGAGCCCGGTCCCGCCGGTGGTGAGGACCACCTCGGCCTGGCCGACCATGGCGCGCAGCGCCGCGCGGACCGCCTCGGGCTCGTCAGGCACGACCGCACCGGCGGCCACGGTCGCCCCGGCCGCCTCGACCAGCTCGCGCAGGGCGTCGCCGCCGGCGTCGTCGCGGCTGCCCTCGGCCACCCGGTCGCTCACGGTCAGCACCGCCACGCGCAGCCCCTCGAGCGTGGCGCCGCTCACCGAGGCTCCCCCGTGCGAGGTCCGGTCGCGCCCGGCGCGAGGTACTCGCCCGAGCGCCCGCCCCGCTTGGCGAGCAGCCGCAGGCCGTCGACGCGGGCGTCGCGCTGCACGCCTTTGACCATGTCGTAGAGGGCGAGCGCGGCGGTGGCCGCTGCGGTGAGCGCCTCCATCTCGACGCCGGTGCGCGCGGTGGTCCGAACCGTGGCGGTGATCGCCACCGCGTCCGCCTCCGGCGCGAGGTCGACCTCGACGCCGGTGATCGGCAGCGGGTGGCAGAGCGGCACCAGGTCGGGCGTGCGCTTGGCGCCCATGATCCCGGCGACCCTCGCGACCGCCAGGGCGTCGCCCTTGGGCAGGCCGCCGCTGGCGAGCAGGTCGAGCGTGGCCGGGGCGAGCAGCACGCGGCAGCCGGCTACGGCGACCCGCTCGGTCTCGGGCTTGGCGGAGACGTCCACCATCCTGGCGGCGCCGTGCTCGTCGACGTGGGTGAGGCCGGGCGTGCCCTCCGGGCCGGCGGCCGCGCCCTCCGGCCCGGCGCCGGCGGGCGGGTCGCCGGCGCTCAGCGGACCCATGCCAGGTCCTCCCGCAGCAGCACCACCTCGACCTCGGCCCGAACGGCCAGCTCGGTCGTCGCGGCCGGCACCACGGCGAGGCCGTCCGCGGCCACGCAGGAGCTCAGCACCCCGGAGCCCTGCGGCCCGGTCAGGAGCGCGGTGAGCCCCTCGTCGCCGACCTCCAGGACGACCCGCAGGAAGGACACGCGGCCTTTGGGGCTGCGCACCGGCTCGCCGAGCCGCGCCACCACCCGGGGCCGGTCGAGGCGGTCGTCCGGGAAGCCGGCGAGCCGGCGGAGCGCCGGGCGCACCAGCATCTCGAAGACCACGAAGCAGGACACCGGGTTGCCGGGCAGGCCGAACAGCGGCGTGCCGGCCGCGATGCCGAACGCCTGCGGCATGCCCGGCTGCATGGCCACGCGCCAGGCCCGCACGTCCCCGAGCTCCGCCAGGACCTGCTTGGTGTAGTCGCGCTCGCCCACGGACACGCCGCCCGAGGTCAGCACGAAGTCGCCGTCGGCCGCCGCCAGCGCGAAGCCGCGGCGCAGCGCCTCGGGGTCGTCGTGCAGGCGGCCGCACCGGAAGGCCTCGGCTCCGGCCGCCTCCGCCTGCGCGGCCAGCAGCCAGGAGTTCGAGTCGCGGATCTGCCCGGGGCCGAGCGGATCGCCAGGGTCGACCAGCTCGTCGCCGGTGGACACGACCGCGACCCGCGGCCGGGGGTGGACGGGGACCTCGTGCCGCCCGACCGAGGCGAGCATGCCGATCGACGCGGGGTCGAGCGCCCGCCCGCGCTCCAGCACGACGGTGCCGGCGCGCACGTCCTCTCCGGCCGCGCGCACGAAGCCGCGCTCGGCCACGGCCATGCGGACCTGGACGGTGTCGCCGTCGGTCGCGGTCTGCTCGACCGGCACCACAGCGTCGGCGCCCGGGGGCAGCGGGCCGCCGGTCATGATCCGCGCGGCCGTGCCCTGCGCGACGGTCGGCAGCTTGGCGCTGCCCGCGAACACCTCGCCGGCGACGCGCAGCGGCACGGGCGAGGTGTCGCCCGCCTCCCGCACGTCCGCCGAGCGCAGGGCGAAGCCGTCCATGGCGGAGTTGTCGAACGGCGGCAGGTCCTCGGCTGCGGCCACGTCCTCGGCGAGCACGCAGCCGAGCGCCTCGTTGAGCGGCATCCGCCGGGGCGGCAGCGGCCGCAGCCGCTCGAGCACCGCCTCCCTGGCCTGCTCGAAGGCGATCAGGTCGGGCGGGTTGGGCGCCGTGGCCGGGAACCGCGGGGTCATGGCCGGCCTTCGGCCCCGTCCAGGCCGGTCACGAACTCGCGCAGGAACTCGACGAAGCCCGGGCCCAGGTCGCTCCTGCGGGCGGCCAGCTCGACGGTGGCACGCAGGTAGCCGTTCTTCTCGCCGACGTCGTAGCGGCTTCCGGTGAAGCTCATCGCCAGCACCCCGCGCGAGCCAGGCGCGTCGACCAGGTGCTTGAGCGCGTCGCTGAGCTGGATCTCGCCCTTGGCGCCCGGCTCGGTGACGCGCAGCGCCGCAAAGATCTCGGGGTGCAGCACGTAGCGGCCGATCACCGCCAGGTTCGACGGCGCCTGCTCCGGCTCGGGCTTCTCGACGATGTCGGTGAGCCGCACCAGGCCGGGCTCGACCTCGTCGCCCGGCGCCACAGCTCCGTACGCCTGGATCTGCGACCGCTCCACCTCCATCGCCGCGATCACGCTGGTCTGGTGCCGGTTGAAGCTGTCCACCATGTCGCCGAGGAGGTTCTCGTGCTCGCCGATGAGGTCGTCGCCCAGCAGGACGGCGAATGCCTCGTCGCCCACGTGCTGCTCGGCGACGCTGACGGCGTGGCCGAGGCCGAGGGGCATCTTCTGACGGATGTAGTGGATCTCTGCCATGTCGGAAATGGCCCGGACCTGTTCCAGGCGCTCTTCGTCACCCTTGTCGGTCAGAAGCCCCTCGAGCTCCCAGGAGCGGTCGAAATGGTCCTCGATCGCGTACTTCCCCCGTCCGATGACGATCAGGATGTCCTCGAGGCCCGCCCGCACGGCCTCTTCGACGACGTACTGGATGGCCGGCTTGTCCACAACTGGGACCATTTCCTTGGGCTGCGCCTTGGAGGCTGGCAGGAAGCGCGTGCCAAGCCCGGCCGCTGGTATGACCGCTTTGCGAACCTTCACGTCTCGCAACCGTCCGACCTCCCGACGTTTCGAGTTGACGGCATCCGCATGCACCATTGCACCTCAAAAGACCGGGGCGATCTTACTCGACCGAGCTGGACACACTGCCTGGAAAACGGGCCGGCTTCCGGTGGGCTCGTCGCCCGGTGCCGCGCCGCTCGCCCGATGCCGTGCCGCTCGCCCCGGCCGCTCTTGCAGGCCGAGTTGGGCAAGTCCTGGGGCTCAGAGTAACTTTGCCGGAACAGGTTGACCCGCCATCGGCGAGCCGGCGCCCGTCAAGCGCCGCACGAACACACAAGGAAGTCGCATCGTGCCCGCGGACAAGTCCTCTGGAGAGTCGAAACCGCGTGGTAGCCGCGAGCGAGTCGAGTACGTCTCGCAGGGACTTGAGTGGCTGGAGGAGCAGTTCGAGGAGGAGCCCGAGGCTGCCGAGGGGCAGCCCGCCGAGGCGCCTGCTGCTCCGACCGCTCCCGCGGCTGCCTCCACCCAGCCCACACCGGCAGAGTCGCCCGGGTCGGAGACAATCGAGCTCCCGGCCGTGAAGATGGACCCAGCCGCCCGACCACAGCCGAAGGGCCGGCCCATGGCGCCGCGCGCGGCGCCG
>WNGE01003272.1_pt1 | contig 35486 bp, 35 predicted proteins | sample 5400651 | NCBI WGS metagenome assembly WNGE01 (sample SAMN13153370, study PRJNA577476) | soil metagenome | isolation source: 60 cm soil or saprolite under grassland replicate 2 | place: USA:California | collected 2016-06-15
CCCGGGCTCGTCCAGCTCCTGCAGGCGGTAGCTGACCCGCAGGGCCGGCTTGTCCAGCTCGATCAGGCGCCGGAGGTCGATCGGGGTTCCGATCAACACGACCTCGGCATCGGACCGCGCGATCGTCTCGCGCAGGTCTTCCATCTGCTTGCGCCCATAGCCCATCGCCGGCAACAGCGTGCCGACGTTCGGGTAATCCTCGAAGGTCTCTGCGATCGAGCCGACGGCGAACGGCCTGGGGTCGACGAGCGAGGCGGCTCCGTGCTCCTTCGCGGCCAGGACGGCCGCCCCGTAGGTCATCTCGCCGTGGGTCAGCGTCGGCCCGTCCTCGACGGCGAGCACGCGCTTGCCGTCGATCTTGACGCCGTTCTCCTCGACCGTGAACGGTGAGGCGGCTCGGATGACGTGCGCGAGGGGGTTCGCGGCGCGGATCGAGGCCAGCACCGCCTCGACGCCCTCCTGTGGCGCGGAGTCGACTTTGTTGACGATGCAGACGTCCGCCATCCGCAGGTTCGTCTCGCCCGGGTGGTAGCGCAGCTCGTGGCCCGGGCGGTGCGGATCGAGGACGACGATGTGCAGGTTCGGCTTGATGAACGGCGTGTCGTTGTTGCCGCCGTCCCAGAGGATCACGTCGGCCTCCTGCTCGGCTGCCTCGAGGATCGCCGCGTAGTCGACGCCGGCGAAGACGAGGTTGCCCTCGTTCAGGTGCGGCTCGTACTCCTCGCGCTCCTCGATCGTGCAGTCGGCAGCGTCGAGGTCGGCGTAGCTCGCGAACCGCTGGACGGTCTGCGCCTCGAGGTCGCCGTACGGCATTGGGTGGCGGAGAACGGCGACGCGCTTGCCGGCCCCGCGCAGCAGCTCGGCGACGTAGCGCGTCGTCTGGCTCTTGCCGGCGCCCGTGCGCACGGCGCAGACGGCCACGACCGGCTTCGACGAGGTCAGCATCGTTTCGCGCGGCGAAAGCAGCCGGTACGAGGCACCGGCGGCCAGCGCGCGCGATCCAAGGTGCATGACGTGCTCGTGCGTGACATCCGAGTATGAGAAGACGACCTCGTCCGCCTGGTTCTGCGCGATCACCGCCTCGAGCTCGTCCTCGGCGACGATCGGAATCCCGTTCGGATAGAGCTCGCCGGCGAGCGCAGCCGGGTAGACGCGCCCTTCGATGTTGGGAATCTGCGTCGCCGTGAACGCGACGACCTCGTAGTCCTCCCGCCCGCGGTAGACGAGATTGAAGTTATGGAAGTCGCGCCCCGCCGCGCCTGCGATGACGACCTTGGTCCTGTTCATGCGTAAAGGATATGCAGCTATGCAGGACGGAGTGGGAAGCGCCACGGCCGCTGTGCCGTACTCCTCGTGTGCTCCGAATCGCCGCCGCGGCAATCGCCGTGCTCGCGCTGGCCGGCACTCCGGCCGAGGCGCGGACGCCGGGACAAACGATCTCCGGTGACGGCGTCCGCATCACGATTCCTTCGAGTTGGCGCCGCGCCGGGGTCCTGAGCATCTGCTCCGATCCCCATCAGGTGCTCGCGCTCGCGCGAAGCCGACACGAGCTACCGGCCGGGAACGCGAGCCACTACCGGGGCGGGCTGATTCTGGTGCTCGAGAGCAGCGGTAACGGCTTCCCCGCGAGGCAGCGGTTTCGGCTTGCCGCTTCGCCGACGCGGTTCGAAGGATGCTGCGACCAACCAACCGGACCGGGCTACGAATTCACGTTCCGCGAACGAGGACGCGACTTCTACGCCTTCATCGATTCCTCGAACCGCGCCGTCGCGACCGAGGGAGTCGCGATTCTGAACACCCTTCGGGTAAGTCCGCGCTAGCCGAGGTCTTCCGAGACGCGGTCAGCGACCGCCGCCATCTCGAGCTCGGCGCCGGTGACCTCTTTCAGGAGCTCGTCCGCGTTGATGCGCTGGCCCTCCGACCAGAGCTCGCGGAGCAGCGAGCCCGCCTCGCGCTTGGCGAACCACGTGTTGCCGAAGCGCTCGCGCAGGTGGGCGCGCAGCTGCGCCTCGAAGGCCCACGAGCGTAGGTACTCGGTGACGTAGAACCCGGAGTCGATGTCGGCGAGGTAGTCCGCCTCGCTCGGCTCGATCTTCAGTGCGGAGCTCAGCAGCTCGACGTAGCGGGGTCGCATTGTGGTCACGTCGTCCGCGGCGTGGAACTCGATCTCGTAGAGGAGCTTGGCGCAGTAGCGGCGTACGAAGTAGAGGAGTCCCGTTGCGCCCTCCCGCGCGAGCTCTTCGGGGCGGCCGACGTCGAGGCGCCTGGTCAGCCAGGCCGGCTCGTCGGTCAGATGCTGCAGCAGCATCGCCCAGCCTTCCGTGACCGCGTTGTCGCCGAGCCGACGCTCCTCCATCGCCAGATCCGCGGACGTGTGCGCGAAGTGCTCGGTGTGGCCCGCCTCGTGGAAGAGCGCCCGCCAGTCGTCCGCGCCGCCGATCGGCTGGATCACCAGCATCACCTTGCCGGGAACCTCGATTGGAGCGCAGAAGGCGCGGGGGGTCTTCGAGGGCCGCTGCTCGAGATCGAGATGGACGTTCTCCTGGGCGTGCAGGTCGATCCCGAAGTCGGCCAGCGTCGCCTCGAGCGCCGGCAGCATCTTGTCCGCCGGGAAGAACTCGTCCCAGACCTGCGCGCGGAAGACGCGGGGCACGTCCCAGCGCCTCGCCTCGTCGAGGCCGAGGCCGATCCGGTCGCGGAACAGCTTGTCGGTCGCGTCCTCGTACATCTGCTCCGTCGAGTCGAGCACCGCCCGGCACTGATCGGCCAGGTTGTCGAGCCGATAGCCGAAACGCCGGTAGAGATCGACGTAGTTCGGCGAACCCAGCTTCGGCACCGTCCGCTGGCTGATTTGCACGGCGTCGAGGTAGATGGGGTTGATGTGCTCCTCGGTCAGCTGCGTGCGGGCCTTGTCGAGCCGCTCGCGCTTGCCGCGATCGTCGGTGTTCGCGATCGTCGGGCGGAGCATCCGGAAGCCGACCTTCTCGCCGTCGACCTCGGCCTCGAGCTCGGTCTCGAGGGCGGCGGCCTTCTCGCTGTGCTCCTTCGTCAGGTTGCCGAGATGTCCCTCGCAGGCGAAGCGCCAGAGCTCGCGGATCCGGCGGTCGCCGTCGACCGACTCCCCGAGCGCCTGCGTCCACTCGAGCGTCGTCAGGTCCTGGTGGCGCTCGTAGATCGGCTCGAGCTCGAGTTTGTCCTTCAGGCCGGCGAAGTGGAGGTAGTACTCCTCGTCGAGCTCGGCGATGAAGCGGTCGGCGTCCTCGCGGTAGCCGTCGAGATCCTTCGGAGTGGGCGAGGCGCTCGGCACAGGCCGTAGGATAACGGCGTGCGCGAGATCAGCCTCAAGACCGAGCGCAAGACGCAGCTGCTCGACATCACGGAAGAGGTGCAGTCGGCGCTCGGGGCGATGAACGGCGCCTCGGCCGCACTCGTGTACGTGCCTCATACGACGGCCGGCGTCACGATCAACGAGGACGCCGATCCTGCGCTCGCCGAGGACATCGAGTCCGCGATGGAGCGGATCGTCGACGACAACGGCGGCTGGCGGCACTCGGACGCCGACGGGCCGAACGCGCCCTCGCACATCCGCGCCTCGCTGATCAGCCCGCAGGTCCTAGTCCCGCTGGACGATGGGCGCCTCGCGCTCGGCCGCTGGCAAGGGATTTTCTTCTGCGAGTTCGACGGGCCTCGGGAGCGGAAGGTCTACGTCACCCCGCTGGCGTAGTGGTCTGGCCGGTGACGTTGCCCGCTTCCTGGGTCGCGAGCTCCAAGCCAGAGGCCGCGATCGCCCGCAGGTAAGGCTTGTGGCCTTGACAAGGGCGAGCGTGGACTCTGGCGCCGCGTGATCGCGGGCCAGGGAGCTGGCGAAGCTCGCCGGTCAGACCACTAAGGTCGTAACGCCCCCTCAACGGACTCTTCATTCCAACTCAACAGCGACCGACTTACGTTTCTACTGTGCGGCGACGTCCCCTTTTGATCGCGGCTCTGCTCTGCGCGGGCGCGGTCGTGGCCGGTGCACCGTTCGTTCGCGGCGCTTCCTCGCACGGCGCCCCGCGTCCCCAAGCAGTACCGCTCGAGGGGATCCACAAGATCAAGCACGTGATCATCATCATGCAGGAGAACCGTTCTTTCGACTCCTACTTTGGGACGTACCCGGGCGCCGATGGGATCCCGATGGACCACGGCCAGGCGCTCGTCTGCGCGTTCGACCCCAAGACCCGGCGCTGCATCGAGCCGTTCCATGATCCGCGCGACCGCAACATCGGCGGCCCGCACGATCACCTGAACGCCGTTCACGACATCAACCACCGCCTGATGAACGGCTTCGTCTGGCAGGAGCGGGCCGTGCTCCATCGAGCCTGCCTGGTCAAGAACGACCCGGGGTGCTCGGTGAGCGCGGACCGGATCGACGTCATGGGCTACCACGATGCGCGCGAGATCCCGAACTACTGGGCCTATGCGCACAACTTCGTGCTTCAGGACCACATGTTCCAGCCCAGCACCTCGTGGAGCCTGCCCGAGCACCTGTTCGCAGTCTCGGAGTGGTCGGCGAAGTGCTCGCGCCGGGGCGATCCGATGAGCTGTGTCAATGCGATCCAGTCGCCCCAGGTGCCCCCGGGCGGCCCTGGGTCGAACGGGACGCGTCCCGACTACGCCTGGACCGACCTGACGTATTTGCTGCACAAGCATCACGTCTCCTGGCGCTACTACGTCTTCAAGGGCGGTGAGCCCGATTGCGACGACGACGGCGCGATCTTCTGCAAAGCGAAAGCGCAGAGCGCGAAGACGCCGGGGATCTGGAACCCGCTGCCGTTCTTCACAGACGTGCACCAGGATCGCCAGCTGAAGAACATCAAGTCGGTCGATCACTTTTTCGCGGCCGCGAAGCACGGAACTCTGCCCGCCGTCTCGTGGGTGATCCCGAACGACAAGGTGAGCGAGCATCCCCCTGCACTGGTCAGCGCCGGCCAGGCTTGGGTGACGGGACTCGTGAACGCCGTCATGCGGGGCCCGGACTGGAACTCGACGGCGATCTTCCTGACCTGGGACGACTGGGGCGGCTTCTACGACCACGTCGCCCCCCCGGTGGTCGACCGGAACGGCTACGGCTTGCGAGTGCCCGGGATCGTGATCTCGCCCTACGCCCGCAGCGGCTTCATCGACCACCAGATCTTGAGCTTCGACGCGTACGCGAAGTTCATCGAGGACGACTTCCTGCACGGCGAGCGGCTCGATCCGGCCACCGACGGGCGGCCCGACCCGCGTCCGAGCGTCCGCGAGAACTCGCCGTTGCTCGGCAACCTCGTCCGCGACTTCGATTTCCGCCAGCAGCCGCGGCCAGCCATGTTGCTGAAGCAGTGGCCCGGATTTCGCGGGCGGCAGCCCGGGTAGCCTGGCGGGCGTGGCCGCGCCCGTCGCCAGAGACCAGGAACTCGAGCTTCATATCGACTCGCTCGCCTACGGCGGCAACGGCGTCGCGCGGCTGAACGGTTTCGTCGTCTTCGTCCGCCGGGGGTTGCCCGGCGACACCGTTCGCGCGCGTCGGCGCGCCCTGCGCCCACTACCCGGCCTGCGGCGGCTGCCGGTTCCAGGATCTCGCCTACGACGCCCAGCTCGAGGCGAAGCAAGAGCAGGTGCGCGAGGCGCTGCGACGGATCGGCGGAATCGCGGAGCCCCCGGTCGAGCAGATCGTGCCCGCGGAGTCCCAGTTCTTCTACCGCAACAAGCTCGAGTACTCGTTCACGGCGACGCCGGCCGGGCCCGCGCTCGGCTTCCACCGGGCCGGGCGCTGGGACGAGGTGCTCGAGATCGAGAAATGCTGGCTGACGACCGACCTCGGCAACGCGATTCGCGGCGCCGTCCGCGACTGGGCACGCGGGGAGCGGCTCGAGGGCTACGACCAGGCCGAGCACACGGGGTACCTCCGCCATCTCGTCGTCCGCGAGGGCCGGAACACGGGCCAGGTGCTCGTCCAGCTGGTCACCGCTGCGGGCGAGCGCTTCGACCGCGACGAGTTCGTCGAGATGCTGCGGCGCTTCCCCGAGGTGCGCTCGATCCACTGGGCCTTCAACGACACGCCGGCCGAGGTGACGAACCTGCCGACGACGCTGCTCTGGGGTGAAGATGCGATCGAGGAGCAGCTCTGTGGGCTGCGGTTCCGCGTCCGGCCGAATGCGTTTCTCCAAACCAACACGGCGATGGCGGAACGCCTCTACGGAATCGCCGGCGAGTTCGCGGCGCTGACCGGCGGCGAGACGGTGTACGACCTCTACTGCGGCATCGGCACGATCGGGCTCTCGCTCGCCTCCCGCGCCCTGACGGTCTGGGGCGTCGAGGTGTCCGAGGAGTCGGTTGCGTGCGCGCTCGAGAACGCCGACCTGAACGGAATCTCGAACGCAGCCTTCTTCGCGGGCGAGACGGCGGACGCAGTGGCGGAACTCCACGACCGCGCCGGCGACCCCGATGTGATTGTCGTCGACCCGCCGCGGGCCGGGCTCTCGAACAAGGCGGTCCGGCGGCTCGGGCGTCTGGAGACGCCCCGAATCGTCTACGTCTCCTGCAATCCGACCACGCTCGCCGGCAACGTGAAAGAACTGGCCGCGAGCTGGGGCTACACGCTCGAGCGCGTGCGGCCGGTAGACATGTTCCCGCACACGCCGCACGTCGAGTCGGTTTCGTTACTCACACGGTCTCCGTCGTAGTCGTGCCCAGAGCTCGAGGCATCGCTTGCGATGCCGCTTAAGAGGCCGTGCCGACCTGCGCGGCACGGCCGTTAAACCCGGTCCTTCGAGACGCTCTGTCGCGAACCGTGGAGGCGGTCCCAGAGCAGGTCGGCGTTCGCGAGCAGGAAGCCGACCGAGAGCAGCGGCAGCGCCGGCAGCCCGGGCTTGTCCCAGGCGACCGCGGTCGCAATCGTGGCGCCAAACGACGCGACGAGCAGGACCCAGGTCACGAAGACGCGCAGACCGAATCGCGCGGCCGCGGCGAGGAAGAGGCTGAAGAACAGCAGGTCGGGCAGCCCGAGATTTGCCGCGGCGTTTTCGCCGGGCACCGGGAATGCGAACGACAGCGTCGAGAAGACCTGGTGATGGTTGTGGACGATGTCGTTCGTGGGCCCGCGCCAGACCGAGTACGCGTCGACCCACGGGACGATGCAGGCGACGAGCACGACCCACGAGAGCGCCTCGAAGAAGTTCAGGAACCAGAAGGCCGCGAACGCCATGGCGCCGAGCTTCGCGAAGTCGGACAGCGCGTTCAGACCGGCCTCGTGCAGGATTACCGCCAGAACCGCGAAGGCGATCGCCACGGCGATCAGCTCGAGCTCGCGTGCGGCGCGCAGCGGCAGCCCCAGGTAGACGAGCGCGAGCACCGCAGGGATCAGTACGAACGAGAGAAAGGCGACGTCGCCCCAGGTCGACGTGTTCGGGAGCGACGTGTGGAAGCCGTAATAGAAGCCCAGGGCGACGGCCAGCAGGCCGAACGCGATGACCCGAGGCGCCCCTAATAAGGCGGCAACTCGGCCCACCAGGGGCCCAGTTGTTTGAACGCGTTCCAAAAGCGTGTCTTGGCGGGTTGCTCGTCGAGTGAAGCGTCGATGTCGGGAACGAGCAGCGCCTCGATCGTCGGCGTGAAGCGCTGGAGCTCTCCGACCTTCTCTTGCAGGGTATCCGCGAGAGGGAACTCGAGCTCGTTCAGGAACGCCAGCGCTTCCTCGCCCATGACCACGATCAGCTTCGGCTGGACGATGTGGAGCTCGCGCTCGAGCCACGGTTTCGCCTCGGCGTCGGGCTGGTCGGCGAACTTGAGACAGTTCGTCCCGTAGACGGCGAGCGGGTCGACGTGCAGCCGCTGGAGCGACTTCAGCAGCGCCTGGCCCGCGCGCCCGTAGAAGGCGACCCCTTCCTGCACCTCCGCCGCCTGCGGCCGGTGCTTGAGCAGGAAGACGTCGGCCAGCGGATGGCCGGAGCCGAGCACCGGAATGCGGTCACCGGCCGCCTTCGAGATCTCGTCGCCGAGCTCGTTGATCTCGGTGATCGCCTTTTGCAGGTACTTCTCGTAGATCTCGTCGGTGGGTGCGGGGGACAAGGGCACGGGTCGAGTTCTCCGCTAGCGGACCCGTTCCTTGGCCTGCGCCGCCCACTTGAGCGACTGCAGGTAGAGCAGCGACTTCGGCCGCCGCAGTACCTGGGCCGAGCGGAGGCTGGCGAGGAACTCATCGCGGTCGTGGAACTCGCGCATTCGCAGCGCGCCGGTGCCGACTCCCTGGAGCACGTGTGCGTCTGAGCCGGCGCCCATCGTCAAGTTGTACTTGCGCGCAAACCGCAGCGCCTCCTCGTTGTAGGCCTCGAAGAGCAGACGCGCGTTGTAGACCTCGAAGACGTCGATCTCGTCGAGGTGGCGTCGGAGCGTCGCCGCATCGGGGATCGAGTGCATGCGGTCGAAGGGGTGGGGCAGATAGACGATGCCGCCCTGCCCGTGGATCGCGGACAGCGTGTCGGCGAACGGCAGGCCGCGCTGGATCTCTTCGCTCAGGAAGAGGCCGATCACCTCGCCCTGGTCGGCGGTCTTTACCTCCTCACCTGGGATCACCGTCAGGCTCGTCGTCGCGGCGAGCGCCTCGAGCGCGCCGCCGAACACATTGTGGTCGGTGATTGCGATCGCGCCGAGCCCTTCGGTCTCCGCGTGGGTGAGGAGGTCAGGAACCTCGATCGCGCAGTCGTGCGACCAGGACGTATGCATGTGCAGGTCGCAGACGATCCACTCGCGGTCGGAGAGAGGATCTTGCTCGCTGCGTGCGCGACGTCGCTTCGCCAGCTTTCCGTAGAGCGCGTCGTGCTCGCGCGCGAGCTGCGCGAAGGTCTGCCGCTCGGCGCGCTTGCGGTTCTGCCGTCCTTCGCGCTCCCGCAATTCGTCGTCTTCCGCCAGCCGCGCGGTCGCTGCGCCGGCGAGCTCCGGCTGCATCCGAAGACCGGGCGGCGCGGCGATCGCTGCGCCTGCGGCGGCGGCTTCGAGCGCGACCCGGTCGAGCCCGTCGAGCGCGGGGACGAAGATCGCCGTCTCGTTGAGCAGGGCGGCACGCGCTGCGCCGTCACGTGCGGTGCGGACGCTGACGCGCCCGGAGAGCACGCGCGGGATCGTCGGCCGGCCGCTGAGCGGCTTCGTTCGCAGCAAGACGAGTTCCCAGTCCGGGAGCTGCCGCACCTCGCGCAGCACGGAGCGGGCGAGTTGCCGCTCGGTCGGCCGCCACTCGAGCACGATTCGCTTCACCTTCTCCTCAGGCCGGAAGAGCTCGGCGTCGACGCCCGGGAAGATGATCCGGTAGTCGCCGGGCAGCCGCAGGGCCGCGGCGGCCGCGACCTCGGGCGAGGTCGCAAGCAGTGCATCGAGACGCGAGAGGAGGCGCTCGCGCTGAGGCTTGCCAGGCGGGTAACCGAGCCGCTCCGTGGAGAGGAAGGTGGCGACTCCGAGGGCGTGCGAGTCGCGCATCGCCAGGTACGAGAGGCTCGGCAGCCCGGGCTCGAATCCATGGACGATGTCGAACCGCCCGCGCTGCAGCGCGAGCGCCAGATTCGCCCGCACGCCGACCGGAACGCCGATCCGGCTTCGCCTGGACACCGGCAGCGCCGGGCCGAGCGCGATGACTTCGGCTGCGACGCCGTCTAGCAAGGCCCGCCTACCGGCCACGAGATCGGCCGCGCGAGTCGAGGGAGCGAGCACGGTCACCTCGTGCCCGAGCGAGCGCAGCTCGTGGGCGAGGCCGTCGACGTGCTCGTTGACGTCGTGCGGGCGAGACCAGGCGAAAGGAGTGACCAGACAGACGCGGAGACCCACGACTCTCCGAGTGTAATGCGCGAGCGACGGGCGGCCCGCCGAGGCTGGGCCGCCCGTCGGTTCCCGTTCTAAGAGCTGGTCTCGACCTGCTCTGCCGCGGGCGCCTTCTTCGCGCCGCGCGCGTTCTGCGCGATGAAGTCCTCGACGAGCTCCCGGCCCTCGTCGTCGGTGTACTGAACCGGCGGCGACTTCATCAGGTAGGCGGACGGCCCCTCGAGGGTGCCGGTAATGCCGTTGTTCAGGGCCAGCTTCGCGAGCCTGACTGCGTCGATCACGACGCCGGCCGAGTTCGGCGAGTCCCAGACCTCGATCTTCAGCTCCGCGTTCAGCGGCACATCGCCGAAGGACGTGCCCTCGAGCCGGATGTAGGCCCATTTGCGGTCCTCGAGCCAGGGCACATGGTCGGACGGGCCGACGTGGATGTTCTTGTCCTCGATCTCGTACGGCACCGTCGACTGGATCGAGTAGGTCTTCGAGATCTTCTTCGACTCGAGCCGCTCCCGCTCGAGCATGTTCAGGAAGTCGGAGTTGCCGCCGAAGTTGAGCTGGAACGTGCGGTCGACCTTGACGCCGCGGTCGCGGAAGATGCCCATCAGCACGCGGTGCGTGATCGTGGCTCCGACCTGTGACTTGATGTCGTCGCCGATGATCGGGACGCCGGCCTTCTTGAAGCGGTCGCTCCAGTACTTCTCGCGCCCGATGAAGACCGGCATGCAGTTCACCATCGCGCACCCGGCGTTGAGGATCTGCTCCGTGTACCACTTGGTCGCCTCCTCGGAGCCGACCGGGAGGTAGTTCACGACCACGTCAGTGCCTGTCTCCTTGAGGATCTCGGTCACGTCGACAGTCGAGCCCTTCGCCTTCGTCACCTTCTCGCTGAGGTACTTGCCGAGACCGTCGTGGGTCATCCCTCTCGAGACGGTGATCCCGGTCTTCGGCACCTCCGAGAACTTGATCGTGTTGTTCGGGTAGGCCCAGATCGCCTCTCCGAGGTCTTTGCCGACCTTCCCCTCGACGACGTCGAAGGCGGCGGTGAACTCGATGTCGTGGATGTGGTAGCCACCGAGGTCGACGTGCATCAGGCCGGGGACGAACTCGTCCGCCTTGGCGTCCTTGTAGTACTCGACGCCCTGCACGAATGAGCTTGCGCAGTTTCCGACGCCGATGATCGCGACGCGCACCTTGTCCTCAGAGCGCGTCGCCTTACCGTTGGTCGAAGCCATTTGCTTCCTTTCCCAGAAGTTGTTTTCGGACGGACAGGATTCTCTGGAGCACGGTCAGCCAGGCGGCTGCCGCCAGCAGGTAGATGAACCACTCCAGCGGGACGCCGAACGGCGCGAGGATGAGGCCGCTCGCAATCACGACCACGCGCTCGGCGCGGCTGCCGATGCCGACATCTCCCTTGAGGCCGATCAGCTCGGCCTTCGCGCGCGCGTACGAAACGAGGAAGGAACCGGCGACCGCCGCGACGCAGAAGATGACGGCGATGTCGTCGCCGGCGCGCGCGAACACGAAGGCGATTGCCGCGAGCACGAACCCTTCGCTGACCCGGTCGGAGAGCGAGTCGAGGAACTCGCCGAACGGCGTCGCCTTGTCGCTCTGGCGGGCGAGCGCGCCGTCGAGGATGTCGAGGATCGAGCCGACGATGAAGAGCGCCGCCGCAAGCCAGTAGAAGAGGAACTTGTTGCGGTCTTCGAACGGGATCGCCACCGCGGCCGCAGTACAGAGCAACACGCCCCCGGCCGTCAGCGCATTCGGGCTCACGCGCGTGCGCGCGAGACGACCGATGTAGCGAGAGGCGAGGCGCCGGGTTCCGTCGGTGTAGCCCTGTTTGACGGAGCCGATCGCTGCGGTTCGGTTCACGTCGCGGACCGTAGCACCCGTCCCGCGGGGCAGCCTTCGCACAGTCGGCGGGCGGTCGATCCCGCCGCTAAGCGGCGCCCGGCCGCAGCCGAAGGCGTCTCAGCGGCCGCCCGTAGATGACCGCGAGCGCCACGAGGGCGACGAAGACGCCGGCGAGGACGTCGAGCCAGAAATGGTTTCCCGTGGCCATGACCGAGAACCAGACCCAGAAGGGCCAGAGCGCCCAGACGGCCTTCGCGAACCAGTTGCGGCAGACGGCGAACAGCACGACCCCGACGATCAGCGCGTCGGCGGCGTGGAGGCTCGGCATCGCCGCGTACGGATTGGCGAAGAAGTTGACCAAGCCGCTGCCGTGGTTGAGGCTCGCAAACTGCGAGAGCGTGTCGTCGAAGCCGAAGTCCGGGAACATGCGCGGCGGGGCGGTCGGCAGCAGCACGTAGCCGACGAGGCCGATCACGTTCGCGAGCAGGATCGCGTTCCTGAAGCGGATGAAGGCTTCGTGGCGGCGCAGATAGACCCAGAGCAGCGCGAGCGCGACGACGGTGAACTCGGAGTTCCAGTACGTCCACGAAGCGAGGTTCATCAAGAACTGCGAGGAGTCGACGAAGCGCTGGAATGACAGCTCGATCAGCCCATGCATGTGCCGCTCGAAGCCGATCACCTTGAGACCGTTATCGAACGCCTTGGGCGGATTGCGGTCGGCGATGCCGCGTGCGGCCTGGTAGGCGAACAGGAACCCGAACCAAATGGCGAGCTGTTTGGCCAGGTCGCCCCACCCGCGTGGGAGCACCCGACGACCGACTGCGGCAAGCGTCGTCATCGAAGGACTAGTCGATTTTAAAGGGCCGGGCGGCCCTCGCGAAATTCCCTGCAACTACCCGCCGATTTGGGACATGGAGCGGCTTGCTCGGACAAAACCCGGATCGTTGATCTTGTGCTTGAGCTCCTTGTGAGCGACCGCGAAGCGGATCAGCTCTTCGAGCCGCTCGTCCGAGGAGCCGTCGCGGAGCGGCGTCTTCAGATCCCATTCACGGCGTGAGAAGAGACACGTGCGGAGCTGTCCGTCGGCGGTCAGCCGGATCCGGTCGCACGTCGAGCAGAACGGCTCCGAGACCGGGTTGACGAAGCCGATCTCGCCGGCGCCGTCCGCGAAGCGGAAGCGCCGCGCGGTCGACGACGCCTTTGCCGGTAGCTCCTCGAGCGGCCAGCGCTCCTCGATCAGCGCCCGGATCTCGCCGCCGGTGAGGACGTCGTCGCCCCGCCAGGCCTGGTCGGCGTCCAGCGGCATGAACTCGATGAAGCGGACGACATAGGGTTTGCGGCGGGCGAGCTCGGCGAGCGCCGGCACCTCCTCCTCGGTGAACCCCTTGATCGCGACGCAGTTGACCTTGATCGGACGAAGCTCGGGGTGGCGCTCGGCCTCCGCGAGCCCAGCGAGCACGCGGTCGAGCGCGTCGCGGCGGGTGATCTCGGCGAAGCGGATGTGCGAGAGCGAGTCGAGCGAGACGTTGAGCCGCCGGAGGCCGGCCTCGACCAGCGGCGCCGCGAAACGGTCGAGGAGGACGCCGTTCGTCGTCAGCGAGAGGTCGCGGACGCCGGGGGTGGCGGCGAGCATCCCGACAAGCGTGGGCAGGTCGCGGCGGACGAGCGGCTCCCCGCCCGTCAGCCGCACCTCGTTGACGCCCATGCGCGCGAGCACGCGCACAAGCCGCTCGATCTCCTCGAAGCTCAGCAGCTCGTCGCGCTCGAGCCATTCGAGCCCCTCGGCCGGCATGCAGTAGCGGCAGCGGAAGTTGCACTTGTCCGTCACCGAGACGCGCAGTGACTTGATCTCGCGTCCCCAGGAATCGCGCAGCGGCTCCATGCCAAGAGACTAGCCCAGGTCTGACTCGCCGCCGGGCGCGCTAGCCGCCGCGGCCTGAGCTCCCGCTCGGGGCCTGACGATCCGCCAAGCCATGCCTCCAGTGCGGCTTCCGTTCCAGGGCCAGTCGGCAGGCTGCTCGCAGAGCCCCGCTCGCACCGGGTTGGCGAGCACGTAAGCGCACGTGTCGTGGAGCTCGTCGTCGTCCTCGATCAGCCCCGACCAGAAGCGGTCGCCGAAGAGGTGGCCTTTGCGCCGGTAGCGGCGGTTGAAGGTCTGCGCGTAGACACCGTTCAGGCGATGGCAACCGGCGGAGAGCTCGTCGCGGAGCGCCTCGACGACGAGGTGGTAGTGATTCGTCATCAGGCAGAAGACATGCACGAGCCAGTCGTGGCGTTGCACGACGTCGGCGAAGAGGCGCAGGAAGAAGCGGCGGTCGGCATCGCTGCGGAAGATCGCCGTCCCGTCGACGCCGCGCGTGGCGACGTGGTAGGTGCCGTCGGGAAAGACGTACCGGGGCAGGCGGCCGTTCATTGCCTCACGGTACGCGCGGCGAAGCCGCGTTCTCGTCCCAAGCGGCCGTGCCTGGGGACGAAACGTCACAGTCTTGTTGCGGTTGCCACGTCGGTTTGCGGCAGTTCGGGTGGACAGTCCACTGCGAACTGCCACCGGCGCCAATCGCGAGTCGCCGCGCCGCGAGTCAGAGCAGCCAGCGCCCGTTCTCCTGGACGACTTCGCCGTCGCACAGGAGCTGCCCGCCCGGACGCAGGTCCTTGACCATGTCCCAGTGGACGACGCTCTCGTTCTTGCTACCGAGGGTCGGGAAGCCGGCGCCGATCGCGAGATGGACGGTGCCGTCGATCTTCTCGTCGAACAGCGTGTTCCGCATGTAGCGCTGGATGCCGGGGTTGCAGCCGATCCCCAGCTCGCCGAGCACACGCGCGCCTTCGTCGCGATCGAGCGTCTCGAAGAGGATGTCTTCTCCGCGCGTGGCCGAGGCCTCGACGACCCGGCCGGCCCGGTAGACCATCCGGACGCCCTCGATCTCGTCCGGCTCTTGGAACGCCGGAAATTCCGAGAAGTCGATGACGCCCTCAGTCGCATCCTCGACCGGGCAGAAGTAGACCTCACCGCCTGGCATGTTCGCGTGACCGGCGTCGACCTCGCCCTCACGCCCTTCGAGGCTGAGCGTCAGGTCAGTGCCGGCGCCTACGATCCTGACCTCTGAGGCGCGGTCAAACCGCTCCTTGATCTTCGCCATCCGCCGGCCCTCGGCATCCCAGTCGAGCAGACACGCTCCGTAGAGGAAGTCTTCGAACTCCCTCAGCGACATCCTCGAGTCCTGGGCGAGCGCGGGCGTCGGATACCGGCACGCGACCCAGGGGATCTCGTCGGAGAGCCGGCGCGTGCGCATCGAATGACGCGCCTTCGCGAGGAGCGCGCGCCGCTCCGGCGAGAGCTCGAGTCCGGAGGCCGTGTTCTCGGGCGCGCCGATGTTCATCCAGGCGTCCATCGTCTCCCAGGCGTGACGATCGGCGGGCGCGACTTCGGCCAACGCGTCTTCGGGAGCCTCGAGCGCCCAGATCGTCTCGAAGGGGACGTCCTCCATCCCGGCTCCTCCGAGCCGGACGAGGGGATAGGCGCCCCGCCGGGCGATCAGGCGGACGACCTCTTCGACGAGCGGGCGGCCCAGCGGGGACGAGTTGATCCAGACCTGCCAGCCGGGCTGAACGTCCAGCGAGCGCTCGACGAGCAGCTTCGCGTAGGCCTCGATCCGGGGATCCACGGGCGCAATCCTACGTTTGCTTGCAGGCACAAGCATTGATACACTCACACTTAGATTTTCTCAGCCAGGAAAGCAAGCTAGACAAGGAGAACCAAGCATGGCGAAGACAATCGGTATCGACCTCGGCACGACCAACTCGGCAATGGCCGTGATCGAGGGCGGCGAGCCGGCCGTAATTCCGAACGCCGAGGGCGGGCGCACGACCCCGTCCGTCGTCGCATTCACGAATGACGGCCAGCGGCTCGTCGGGGCGCCCGCGAAGCGTCAGCAGGTGACGAACCCGCAGAACACGATCTTCTCGATCAAGCGCTTCATGGGCCGAAAGTTCGGCGAGGTCTCGGAGGAGATGAAGATCGTCCCCTACGAGGTCGTCGAAGGACCGAACGGCGACGTGCGCGTGAAGGCCGCGGGCAAGGACTACGCGCCGCCGGAGATCAGCGCGATGATCCTCCAGAAGCTGAAGGCGGACGCCGAGGCCTACCTCGGCGAGTCGGTCGACGACGCCGTGATCACCGTGCCCGCCTACTTCAACAACGCCCAGCGCGAGGCGACCAAGGACGCCGGCAAGATCGCCGGCCTCAACGTCCTCCGAATCATCAACGAGCCGACCGCGGCGTCGCTCGCGTACGGGCTCGACAAGGAGGGCGAGGACCAGACGATTCTCGTCTTCGACCTCGGCGGCGGGACGTTCGACGTCTCGGTGCTGGAGCTCGGCGAGGGCGTCTTCGAGGTCAAGTCGACGAACGGGGACAACCACCTCGGTGGCGACAACTTCGACAAGGCGGTCGTCGACTGGATGGTCGCCGAGTTCAAGCGCGAGCAGGGCATCGACCTCTCGCAGGACAAGATGGCGCTCCAGCGCCTCTACGAGGCAGGTGAGAAGGCGAAGATCGAGCTGTCGTCAACGATGGCGACGCAGATCAACCTGCCGTTCATCACCGCGACGCAGGAGGGGCCGAAGCACCTCGACCTGCAGCTCACGCGCGCGAAGCTGAATGAGCTGACCGCCGACCTGCTCGACCGCACCGTCGGTCCGACCAAGCAGGCGCTGGCGGACGCGGGCATCGAGCCTTCGGGGATCGACCACGTCGTCCTCGTCGGGGGCATGACCCGCATGCCCGCGGTCGTCGACAAGGTGCGCGACCTGATCGGCAAGGACCCGCACAAGGGTGTCAACCCGGACGAGGTCGTCGCCGTCGGCGCCGCGATCCAGGCCGGCGTGCTCCGCGGTGAGGTCAAGGACGTGCTCCTGCTCGACGTGACGCCGCTGTCGCTAGGGATCGAGACCAAGGGCGGCGTTTTCACGCCCCTGATCGAGCGCAACACGACCATCCCGACGAAGAAGTCGGAGACGTTCACGACCGCTGAGGACAATCAGCCCTCGGTCGAGGTGCACGTCCTCCAGGGCGAGTCGGAGATGGCCCTCTACAACAAGACGCTCGGCAAGTTCCAGCTCGTCGGCATCCCGCCGGCGCCGCGCGGAATGCCGCAGATCGAGGTCACCTTCGACATCGACGCCGACGGGATCATCCACGTGTCGGCCAAGGATGTCGGCACGGGCAACGAGCAGAAGATCCGGATCGAGGGCGGCTCCGGTCTGAAGCAGGAGGAGGTCGAGCGGATGATCCGCGAGGCCGAGTCCCACTCGGACGAGGCGCACAGGCTCCGCGAGCTCGCAGACGCACGCAACGCGGCGGAGAGCCTCGCCTACCAGACCGAGCGCACGCTCAAGGACAACCGCGACAAGCTCGACGAGGCCGACGCCTCGACGATCGAGGGTCGCGTGATGGAGCTCCGCGGCGTGCTCGAGAGCTCGGACATCAACGAGATCCGTCAGAAGACGGAGGCGCTGCAGGAAGCCGCGCAGAAGCTCGCCGAGGCGGTCTACGCTCAGGCGAGCGCTCAGCAGCCGGCTTCTGGCCCCGCTGACGGCGACGGCGCCGCGGCCTCGGATGACGAGGTGATCGAGGACGCCGAGATCGTCGATGAGGAAGGGGCGAAGACGTCCTAATGGCGGATCCTGCACGGGAGCAACTCGACCAGTCCGAACAGCGGGACCAGGTCCCGGGCCATGTCCCGGGACCTGGTCCCGAGGTCGACGAGCGGCTCGCCCTCGCCGAGGCGAAGGCACAGGAGCATCTCGACGACCTGAAGCGCCTCGCGGCCGAGTTCGAGAACTACAAGAAGCGCACCGCGCGCGAGCAGGCGAGCCTGTCCACGCGGGCCACCGAGCACCTCATCAAGGAGCTGCTGCCGATCGTGGACGACCTCGAGCGTGCGCTCGAGGCGGCGGAGGAGCACGAGGAGGTCAAGCTCGAGGAGGGCGTGAGGCTCGTGCACCGTCAGCTCGCGTCCGCGCTCGAGCGGGAGGGCCTCGCCGAGATCGAGACCGACGGCAAGTTCGATCCACACGTGCACGAGGCGCTTCTCTCGCAGCCCTCCGAGGCGGAAGAGGGCAGCGTGATCGAGGTCTTGCAGAAGGGCTATCGGCTCGGCGACCGGGTCCTGCGGCCGGCACGTGTCGTCGTAGCCGGTTCGAAGGAAGCGAATGGCCACGGCGACTCCTAAGTCCCCGTACGAGATCCTGGGCGTCTCCAAGGGCGCCTCGGCCGACGAGATCAAGAAGGCCTATCGCAAGCTCGCGCGCGAGTACCACCCGGACCGTAATCCGGGCGACGCCTCGGCCGAGGAGCGGTTCAAGGAAGTCCAGGGCGCCTACGACCTGCTCTCCGATCCGGAGAAGCGCAAGCAGTACGACACCTTCGGCTCGGCGAACGGGCGCGGCGGCTTCCAGGGTGGCAACGTCAACTTCGGCGACTTCAACGTCGGTGATCTCGGCGACCTCGGCGATCTCTTCGGCGGCATCTTCGGCGGCCGCGGCGGCGGCGGCCGGGCGGGCGGCCGAACGTCCCGCGCCCAGCGCGGCAGCGACGTCGAGGTGCAGGTCAATCTCTCCTTCGAGGACTCGCTCAAGGGCGTCGAGACGAAGATCCCGGTCACGCTGGAGACGGCGTGCTCCGAGTGCCACGGCTCGGGCGCGAAGCCCGGCACGACGCCGAAGATCTGCCCCGAATGCCACGGCCGCGGTGTGGTGGCGGAGAGCCAGGGGTTCTTCGCCCTGTCGCAGCCCTGCCCGCGCTGTCATGGCAACGGGACCGTGATCGAGGACCCGTGCCCCCGGTGCGGTGGCTCGGGGCGCGAGCGCCGGACGAAGCGCTATACGGTCAAGATCCCCGCGGGCGTCAGGGACGGCACGCGCATCCGCCTGAAGGGCAAGGGCGAGGCCGGCTTCTCGGGAGGCGAGGCGGGCGACCTCTACGTCGTCACGCGCGTCCAGCCGTCGAAGCTGTACGAACGCCGCGGCGACGACCTGATCGTCGACGTCCCGGTCACGTTCTCGGAGGCCGCGCTCGGCGCGACCGTCGAGGTGCCGACCCCGGACGGCCCGGTCTCGGTGAAGGTGAAGCCGGGCACGCAGGACGGGACGCTGCTGCGCGTGAAGGGCAAGGGCGCGCCGAAGCTGAAGGGCTCCGGCCGCGGCGACCTGCTTGCGCGCGTCAAGGTCGAAGTGCCGAAAAAGCTGAAGAAGCGTGAGCGCGAGCTGCTCGAGGAACTGCAGAAGCAGTCCCACGACGATCCGCGTGAGGCGCTGTTCTCGTGAGGCGAGCGATGACGCACCTGCTCGTCTGGTCGCTTTCGCCCGTCGGCACCCTGCTGAACGCCGGGATGCTCTACGTCGTTCTCATAGCCGCCGGCGCCAGCTGGGACCGGCCGCTCTTGTGGCTGATCGTCGCGATCTTCGTCGCCGCCTGCGCGTACTTCGACGTGCGCGCGTACGTGGCGCGCAAGCGGGCCGGGTTGACCGCATACGAGGCAGGCGAGGCCGTGATGGAGCGCATGTGGGGGCCTGCCGCCAGCGAGGAGGAGGAGCGTTGATTGACGACCGCCCGCGCTACATGATCTCGATCGCGGCCGAGCTCGTCGGCATGCACCCCCAGACGCTGCGGATCTACGAGAACAAGGGCCTCGTCAGCCCGAAGCGGACGCGCGGGAACACCCGCCTCTACTCCGAGGCCGACCTCGAGCGCCTGCGGCTGATCCAGCGGCTGACCACGGAGCTCGGGCTCAACCTGGCTGGCGTCGAGGTCGTGCTGCGGCTCGAGGACGAGCTGCGCAGGGCCCACGAGCGGCTGGAGCGGCTCGACCGCCAGATGCGCGAAGAGATCCAGAACGTTCACAAGCAGTACCGGCGCGACCTCGTGCTCTACCAGGCACCGCGGCCGGTTCCCACCCGACAGCACTAAGGAGAACATTGGACTTCAACAAGCTGACCCTGAAATCGCAGGAAGCCGTTGCGGGCGCGCAGGAGCTTGCGCGCCGCATGGGCAACCCTGAGCTCTACCCCGAGCACCTCGTGCTCGCGCTGCTCGACCAGGAGCTGCCGCGTGAGCTGGTGCCGGACCCCGACTCGCTGCGCGCGGAGGCCGAGGCCTCGCTGCGCGCGAAGCCCTCGACGGAGGGCGCGGCCCAACAGCCACAGGTTGGCGCCGCCTTCTCGCGCGTCCTCGACCAGGCGTTCGAGGAGGCGCGCAAGCTCGAGGACGACTACCTCTCGACGGAGCACCTGCTGCTCGCGCTCGGCGTCGTCCCCCGCGACCAGCTCGAGGCCAAGATCAAGGCCGTACGCGGCGGCCAGCGCGTCACCTCGCAGGATCCCGAGGGCACCTACCAGGCACTCGAGAAGTTCGGGCGCGACCTGACTGAGCTCGCCGAACAGGGCAAGCTCGACCCGGTCATCGGGCGCGACGAGGAGATCCGCCGGGTGATCCAGGTGCTCTCCCGCCGGACGAAGAACAACCCGGTCCTGATCGGCGACCCAGGCGTCGGAAAGACCGCGATCGTCGAGGGTCTCGCGCAGCGGATCGTCGACGGTGACGTGCCGGAAGGCCTGAAGGGCAAGCGCGTCTGGGCGCTGGACATCGGCGCGATGCTCGCCGGCTCGAAGTACCGGGGCGAGTTCGAGGAGCGGCTGAAGGCCGTCTTGACCGAAATCAAGAATGCCGAGGGCCAGCTGATCCTCTTCATCGACGAGCTCCACACGATCGTCGGCGCGGGCGCGGCCGAGGGCGCTGTCGACGCCGCGAACATGCTCAAGCCGATGCTTGCGCGCGGGGAGCTGCGCGCGATCGGTGCGACGACGCTCGACGAGTACCGCAAGCACATCGAGAAGGACGCCGCACTCGAGCGGCGCTTCCAGCCGGTGTTCGTCGGCGAACCGACCGTCTCCGACACGATTGCGATTCTCCGCGGTCTGAAGGAGCGCTACGAGGCGCACCACGGCGTCCGGATCCGCGACGCGGCGCTGGTCGCAGCCGCGGTCCTCTCCGACCGCTACATCTCGGACCGGCAGCTGCCCGACAAGGCGATCGACCTGGTCGACGAGGCCGCCTCGCGCCTGCGGATGGAGATCGACTCCTCGCCGCTCGAGCTCGACGAGGCTGACCGCCGAGTGCGCCAGCTCGAGATCGAGCTGGCGGCGATGGGCAAGGAATCGAAAGAGACGCGTGAGCCGGTAGAGCGGGAGCTCGCCGAGGCGAAGGAGCGCCGCGACGGGCTCGCCGCGCGCTGGTCGAAGGAGAAGGAGGCGCTCGAGCGCGTCAAGCAGATCATGTCGCGGATCGACGAGCTCAAGTCCGAGGCCGAGCGCGCCGAGCGTGCGGGCGACCTCCAGCGCGTCGCCGAGATCCGCTACGGCGAGCTGCCCGAGCTCGAACACGAGCTCGCCGAGCGTGACGGGGCAATCCCCGAGGGCGAGCCGATGGTCAAAGAGGAGGTCGACGAGGACGACATCGCCGAGGTCGTCGCGCGCTGGACCGGGATTCCCGTCTCACGCCTGCTCGAGGGCGAGACCGAGAAGCTGATCCACATGGAGGAGAGGCTGCACGAGCGCGTCGTCGGCCAGGACGAGGCGGTCGAGGCCGTCGCGAACGCGCTGCGCCGTGCGCGCACAGGGTTGCAGGATCCGAATCGGCCGATCGGCTCGTTCATCTTCCTCGGCCCGACCGGCGTGGGGAAGACCGAGCTGGCGCGGGCGCTCGCCGAGTTCATGTTCGACGACGAGCGCGCGCTGGTCAGGCTCGACATGTCCGAGTACCAGGAGCGGCACACCGTCGCCCGGCTCGTGGGCGCCCCGCCGGGCTACGTCGGCTACGAGGAGGGCGGCCAGCTGACCGAGGCGGTGCGGCGGCGCCCCTACTGCGTCGTCCTGCTCGACGAGATCGAGAAGGCGCATCACGAGGTCTTCGATGTGCTGCTCCAGATCCTTGACGACGGGCGACTGACCGACGGCCAGGGCCGCACGGTCGACTTCCGCAACACCGTGATCATCATGACCTCGAACATCCGCTCGTCCGAGGCGTTGACCGAGCACTTCCGGCCCGAGTTCCTGAACCGGATCGACGAGATCGTCGTGTTCGAGCCGCTCTCACGCGAGCAGCTGGGCGAGATCGTCGAGCTGCAGCTCACACGGCTACGCGAGCGGCTGGCCGAGCGGGGGCTCGGGCTCGAGCTGACCGACGACGCGAAGGAGCTGGTTGCCGAGGCCGGCTGGGATCCGACCTACGGCGCGCGCCCGCTCAAGCGAGCGCTGCAGCGGCTGGTCGAGAACCCACTCGCACTGAGGCTGCTCGAGGGCGAGTTCGCCGAGGGCGACACGGTGCGCGTGGATGTGCGGGACGGCGAGCTCGTGTTCGAGAAGGCGGCTGCGCCCGTGGCCGCAGCTGTCGCCGTCGCCTAATCGACGTCCGGGAAGTACGAATAGCGCCAGAACTTCGCACGTGATGACCGTGTAAGCGACACGTAAGTTCGATCCCAAGCGTGGCTGAATTCCGGATCATCTCAGTTTGAATACGCGGCGATCTCGTTTTGTCCGAGTTTCCGACGGTTCTGCAGGATTCCAAAGGGGGAAAGATGACTAGTCCTCGCATTGAGCTAGGGCCGCTGGTTCGGTTCGGCTTTCTCATGGCGGCGGTCACGGTCTTCTTCGCAGTCGGCGCGAGCCCGGCGCTCGCCCAGAACGTCACGTGTGGTGAGGTGATCACGCACAACACGCACCTAAAAAACGATCTCCTGAACTGCCCCGGCGACGGTCTCGTGATCGGGGCAAGCAACATCACGCTCAACCTGGGCGGACACACGATCGACGGCGTCAATAGTGCGACGGCCGACGGAATCAACAACAAGGGCGGCTTCGACAACGTCAAGGTCGAGCACGGCACCGTTCAGCAGTTCCACATCGGCATCGAGCTCAACGGGGCTGATGGAAACAAGCTCGAGCACTTGACGGTGACGCAGAACCCGTTCGACGGCATCCGGTTGACCGGCTCGAACAACAACAAGATCAGTCACGTCGACGAGTCGGCGAGCTTCGACGGGATCTTCCTGGTCAACTCGGACCACAACGTCGTGAGCCACAGCCGGGCCAACTCGAACGGAAGCTCAGGGATCGTGCTTCAGTTCCTGAACGACTTCAACAGGGTCGCCCATAACGTCGCGCACGACAACGGCGCCTGGGGGCTCACCTCGGACGGGTCGACGCACGACACCTACACGCACAACAAGCTCTCCAAGAACGGCGTCGCCGGCCTTGAGCCCTTCAACGGCGTCAGCCTCATCATCAGCAAGAACCGGGTGTTCAAGAACCATGTCGGGATCGACCTCTTCAACACCGACAACAGCGTTTTGAAGAACAACAAGCTCCGCTCGAACACGCTCGATGGAATCCACACGGGCGCCGGATCGAGCGGCGACCTACTAATCAAGAACCACTCGAACAAGAACGGACATGACGGCATCCACGTCGACAACGCCGGCAACACGCTCACCAAGAACCACGCTGACAAGAACGTAAACCTCGGCATCTTCGCCGTTGCGGGCAACATCGACGGCGGCGGGAACAAGGCGCACAAGAACGGAAACCCGCTCCAGTGCGTCGGGGTCGTCTGCAAGTAGGACGTTTCGGAGGGATCGAACGGCGAGGGCCCCAACGGGGCCCTCGTTCTTTCTACCGCTCGAGCGGCGCCATCGTCAGCCCGAGCTCCTTCAAGCTCTCCCAGTACAGCTCGGCGGGCTCGCGGTGACCCGACCAGACGACGGCCTGCCCGGTGTTGTGGATCCGGTTCGCGAGCGTCATTCCCTGGTCGAATCCGACGCCCGGGAGGACTTGCGCCAGCGCGGCTGCGACGCCTTCGAACGTGTTGTGGTTGTCGTTGAGGACGATCACGCGCCAGGCATCGCCGGTCCGGCCACCAGTGTCGCCCGTCGGCCGCTCTCTTGTCGGTGTCGACGGAGCGACGGTCATTCGGGGCCTTCCGGACGCGTTTTCGTCATGCTCTGACGCTAGCGCTTGTTCCGCTTTTGTGACAGACAGGTCTCACACGCGTCACGGTTTTCGCCTTAGCCTGTCGGTGGGCGGGAGTGGTGGCGACCCTGGTCTCGCGTGTACAGAGGAACGGGAAGCTAGGAACGGGTAGGTTCGCGGGCGATGGCACGCCAGAAGAGGCGCCGCGAGCCCCAGCCGGCACCGCCGCCGCTACCGCCTGAGACGCGCACGGTCGGCCAGCTCGTAGCCGAGACGATCCGGCTCTACGGGAGCCGCTTCTGGCGCTCGCTCGCCCTGGGTGTCGCTCCCGCCGCGGCGGGCCTGGTTGTCGCCGAGTCGCCCGGGGTCGCGAGGCTGCCGCTGGCCGTGACGGTGGCGGCGGTCGCGGCGAGCCTCTCGTTCGCCCTCGCCACCGGGGTCGTCGCCGGAGAGCGGATTCCGCGTCGGCGGCTCGCGGAAGCGACGGCGCTCGGAGCGATCACATTGGTTCCCGCGGTCGTCCTGCTCGGCTTGTTCGGCATCCTCGGGCTGCTGCCGGCCGTGTTCTGGCTCGGGTTCGCCGGACTGATCGTTCCGGTGATCACGCTCGAGCGGCGCCGCTCGTACGCCCGCGCCTTCGAGCTTGCGCGCGCCGACCTCGCGCATGCGGTCGGCTCGCTCGCGACGCTCGCGCTCGTCGGGCTGCTGACCGCGTACGTCCTCTTCTTCACGCTCCGTTCCGCCGGCACGGCTGCTCTGCGCGCATCGGCGTTCGTCTCCGTTCTCGTCATCTCGCCGCTGCTCTTCCTCGGCGGCGCGCTCCTTTATTACGACCAGCTCGCGCGTGTAGGCTCGGCGCGAGAGGTCAATAACGACGTCGAGGAGCTCGGCGCGCGCGTCCTGCACCAGTGGGCGACGCTCGGACCGTTCGACTTCGTCAACGTCGTCGAGGCTCCCGATGCCGCGACGATCGCGAGAGTCTCGGTCGCGCTCGGCGCGCGCGGGAGCGCGAAGCTGCAGACGCTGACCGCGCTGACGATCGACGAGTTCTTGACCGCGCTGGACTAAGAGCTGGCCATGTAGGCGACGGCGACCTCCGCCGCGAGCGCGGCGTTGTCCGCGATCAGCCGCTTGTTGATCCGGATACTCTCGCCGCCCGACTCGCGGTGGATCTCGCCCAGCACGAACGGGGTCACGGCCTGTCCCGTCACCTGCCTCGCCCGAGCCTCGGCGAGCGCGGCCTCGATCAGCGGCTCGACGTCGAGAGTCTCCGCCGGCGGGCGTGCGAGCACCAACCCGGCGCGACCGAGCGACCAGTGGGCGCGCGCGATCGCGGCGGCCTCGCTCGCCGTGGCGACCGTCGCCGGGGCCGGCGGGCCGCCCTCGGCCGTGTAGAAGAGCGGCAGGGTTTGCACCTGCCACCCGAGCACCGGCACCCCGAGCGTCTCCAGGGCCTCGAGCGTCGCCGTTACGTCGAGCAGCGACTTGACCCCCGACGAAACGACGAGCACGGAGGCCCGGGCGAGCTCGCCGAGGTCGGCGGAGACGTCCGGCCGCTCGGCGAAGCCGCGGTGGACGCCGCCGATGCCGCCGGTTCCCACGAAGTGGATGTCTGCCGCCGAGCAGACCGCGAGCGTGCCGCCGACCGTGGTCGCCCCGAGCACGCCGGCCGCGACGCAGACGGCCAGGTCGCGGGGGCCGGCCTTGCGCGCCGAGTCGCCGGCCGCTGAGAAGCGCTCGAGCTCGCCGGGGTCGAGGCCGACCTGCACCCGCCCGTCGAGCACGCCCACGGTCGCCGGCACGGCGCCGGCTCCGCGGACCCGCCGCTCCGCCGCGAGCGCGACGTCGAGGCCCTCACCCGCGGGGAAGCCGTGCGCGACGAGCGTCGTTTCGAGCGCGACGACCGCGCGCCCGGAGTCGAGCGCGTCCCGCACCTCCGGCGCCAAGTGGATCACGGAGTCGCCCCAAGGTTCGAGACACACCGCGCAGCCGTCTCGAGCGCAAGCTCGAGGCCGCCGACAAGATAGCCGGCTGCGAATGCGTCGCCGGCGCCGGTCGTGTCGACCACCTCCGCGGGCACGGCCGGAAACTCCGCCCTCTCGCCGTCGCGCACGACCGCGGCGCCGGTGGCGCCGCGCTTCAAGACCCACGTCGCGTCCACGGCAGCCTCCGGACCGAGCTCGGCGCGTTCCTCCTCGTTCGCGAAGACGAGCTCCGGGATGAGCTCGCCCAGCACCCGGCGGAGACGTTCCGGTCCGAAATCGGCGATCACCCGTCGCGAGGCCAGGTCGACGCTGACGGTCCCGCCACCGGCGCGCACGAGTCCGGCCGCACGCGTAGCGGCTCCGTCGATGGGAGACGACATCAGGCTGTAACCGGAGAGATGAAGGTGCGTGGCGCCTTCGAACCAGGCCGGCTCGATCTCGTCGGCGGACAGCGTCGGCGCGACTCCGCGATCGCTCGCCATTGCGCGCTCGCCCTCCTCGCCGACGATCGAGACGACGACGCCGTTTCGCCCCAGCGCCACCGGGCCGAAGACAGTGACGCCGAGCCGGGCGAGCTCGCCGGCGGCAAGCGATGCGGCCGGATCGTCGCCGCGCTTCCCGATGAACCGGGCCTCGGCGCCGAGCGCCGCCGCCCAGGCGGCGACGTTGGCCGCCTGTCCGCCGGCGCCGGTCCGGGTCTGCGCCGCGGCGTCGGTACCGGGCTCGAGTGGCTGCTCGAGACGAACGATCACGTCGAGCAGCAGGTCGCCGAGCGTACAGAGGACGAAGCCGGGCATCGCCGTACAATCGTCCCATGGACGGGGAACGACGGAGCAGCCGCCTGCGGACATTCGTCCTCGGCGGCCTCCTGGGAGCCTCCGCAGTTCTGGCCGCCGCCCGTCGCCGTCGCGCCGCCGCGAAGCGCCCCCCGCGGGCCGGTTTGGCCGCGTTCGAGGACGCCCCGTGCTACCGCGAGCTGGTCGAGCTCGAGCGCATGGAGAGGCGGGCAACCACGGATTAGAGCGGCAGTGTCGAAAGGACCCGCTGCTACTGTCAGAACGTGCCTATCTACGAGTACCGTTGTCCGAACGGACACGTTTTCGAGCTCTTTCAGCGGATGGGCGACGCACCGCCGTCGAAGTGCGAGATCTGCGGCGAAGGGCCTGTGGAGCGCGTCCTCTACCCGGTCGCGGTGCACTTCAAGGGGTCCGGCTTCTACTCCACCGATTACGGGCGAGGCTCGCGCAAAAAGGACCCGTCAACGGACGGCGCCGGCGGCGATTCGGACTCGGGCTCGAAGAAGGACTCGGACAAGAAGCCCGAGACCAAGACCGCCGAGAGCTCGTGACCGCAGCGCGGCTGGGTCCGCTTTGTGATCTAGATCATTAGCTGCCCGGCGGCAACCGGTTGACGTAGCACCCCGGCGGATACGTGTCGCCGTTCGGCGGCGGCGGTTGCGGCGCCGATTCGCCCTTGACCATCGCGATCACCGCCGCATTGTCCTCGCTCGGATCGATGTAGCCGCCGTCGCCCGTGCCGCCAAGCCGGCAATGGAGCGTCGTCCCGGCGCGGAACTTCAGCCAGCCGATCTGCGCCAGCTCCGTCGGCGACAGATCGGTCGCGAGCGGCTTCATCAGATCGCCGCCGATGAAGGGAAGCTTGAAGAACGTGCCCGCGCCGGAGAGCTTGGACATCAGCGCCTGCACAACGGCCTGCTGCCGCGCCCCGCGGGTGATGTCCGTGTCGGCCGGGTTGAGTAGGTTCTCGCGGACGCGCGAGTAGATCAGGGCGCGGTAGCCGCTCATGTGCTGCATGCCCTTCCGGAAGCGCCAGCCCTTCCAGCGTTCGCAGCGCGCGTTGGTCGAGTAGGGGCAGTCGAATTTGTTCGAGAGGATCGGCTGGGGAACGTTGATGTCTATGCCGCCGAGCTTGTCGATCAGCTTGGCGAAGCTGTGGAAGTTGACGACTACCACGTGGTTGATCGGCAGGCCGGTATACGCCTGCACGGTCCGCTCGGCCAGCCGCGCTCCGCCGATCTGGAAGGCCGCGTTGATCTTGTCGGGCCCATGACCTGGGATGTCCGGGACCCGGAGATCGCGCGGGATCGAGAGGTAGATCAGCTTGTGGTGCTTCGGGTCCGTGCGGAGAATCTGGATCGAGTCCGAGTGCTGGTCGGACGCGCGCGAAGCATTCAGGGAGTGGTCGGTGCCGAGCAGGAGGATATCGGTCGGGTGCGAGAGGATCATCCCTTTGTCGGGAACGAGTGCGAGCCGCGCTGATTCGGGTAAGCGCTTGTTCGCGTCCTTCACGCCGCTGCGGAACGAGAGATAGCCGACGACCGTCCAGAGGATGAAGACGAGAAGGAGGACGAGTACCGACAACGCGGTCCAGCGCTTCCAGCTCCAGCCACGCAAGCCGGTTTTCGGCTGCTTCGCCCCGGGACCGCGGTAGTCGCGGCGCCCGTCTCCGTCGCCGCCGCGCTCGCGCGTGGGTCTCGGGATTGTCGGGACCTTGCCCTTGACGCGGCCGCCGCGATAGACGCGATACGGCTTCTCTCCGCGAGGAGCGGACATTCGACGGGCCATGGTAGCCACGCCACGCGTCGGCGTTGCGTACCTTCCGCGAAACGTGACTGAGAAGCGAGTCGTGGGCGTGGATGTGGGGGGGACGAAGATCCTGGCGGGCATCGTCGATCCGGCGGGCAGAGTCGAGCATCGGCGCGAACGGCCCACCGCGCTGGACTCCCAGGATCGCTTGCTCGAGGAGATCGGCGCCGCGGCGGAGGAGTTGCTCGACGACTCGGTCGCTGCGGTGGGGTTCGGCCTGCCATCGCGGATCGACCAGCAGGCGGGGCGGGTCGACGGCTCGGTGAACGTCCCACTCGAGAACGTAGCCCTGCGGGACCCGCTGATGAAACGGCTCGGCCTTCCGGTCACGCTCGAGAACGACGGCAACGCCGCCGCGCTGGCCGAGTATCGTGCCGGGGCCGGCCGCGGCGCCCGGACGATGGTGATGCTCACGCTCGGGACCGGCGTCGGCGGAGGGGTCGTGATCGACGGCAAGCTGCTTCGCGACGGCGGCGAGCTCGGCCACACCGTGCTCATCTACGACGGCGTTCCGTGCCAGGGAACGTGCACCGGGCGCGGCCACCTCGAGGCACTCGTCAGCGGAACGGCCGCGGCGAAGCTTGCCCAGGAGGCGTTCGGCCCGGGCGTGGACGCGCACCGGCTCGTCCGTCTCGCCGCCGAGGGGGATTCGACCGCGATCGAGATTCTCGACGGGATCGGCCGGATGCTCGGCGCCGCCATCGGGAGCTTCGTGAACATCTTTCGCCCTCAGCTCGTCGTCATCGGCGGTGGCTTTGCCTCGGCAGGCGACTTCCTGCTCGAGCCGGCCCGCGAGACGATGCGACGTGAGGCGCTCGCGCCGGCGGGCGACCGTGTCGAGATCGTGCGCGCCGAGCTCGGCACCGCTGCCGGCGTGATCGGCGCGGCGCTCGTCGCCTACGACGAGCTTGGATTACTGGACTAGTGCTCGCGGTCTGCGCGACGCCGATCGGCAATCTCGAGGACGTCACGCTGCGCGTGCTCCGCGAGCTCGCCGAGGCCGACCTCGTCCTCTGCGAGGACACGCGTCACACGCGGCGCCTGCTCGAGCGGCACGGGATCCGGGCGCGCCTGCGTTCCTACCACGAGCACAACGAGGCTGCGCGGACCGCGGAGGTGCTGCCGCGGCTTCAGGGCGGCGAGCGGATCGCGCTCGTTTCCGACGCCGGGCTGCCCGGCATCTCCGACCCCGGTGCCCGGCTCGTTGCCGCGGCGCTCGAGGGCGGCGTCGCGGTGACGGTGCTCCCCGGCGCATCCGCGGTCGATACCGCGCTGGTCGCGAGCGGTTTTGCAGCCGAGCGCTACCAGTTCGTCGGCTTCCTGCCTCGGGGCGAGCAGGCGCTTCGCCGGACCTGGGAGGAGCTTGCTCGGTGGCCTTGGCCAGCGGTCGCTTTCGAGTCTCCGCGCAGGCTGCCGGCGACGCTGCGCTCACTCGCCGCGGAGGATCCGGACCGTCGGCTCGCTGTCTGCCGAGAGCTGACCAAACGTCACGAGCAGGTCGCGCGCGGCAGCGCCCGCGAGCTCGCGGGGCAATTCGCCGAGCCGCCGAAGGGTGAGATCACGCTCGTGCTCGGCCCCAGCGATGGGCGAGAACCGGCAAATGTGGCCGTCGCTGCGGAGGCGGTCGCGGAGCTCGCCGCCGCGGGCGTCGCCCGCGGCCAGGCCGCCGCGGTCGTCTCGCGGCTCACCGGGCTGCCGCGCAAGCGCCTTTACGACACGTCCCTGTAGTCCATATTGACAACGGCAGATTGGCCCAGGTATCGTGGGCGCTGTTGACAAACAGGACAACAAGGAGAAGCAAATGCGTCGAGCCCTGATCGTCGCGTTCGCGGCGGCGCTCGTGATCGTGCCGACCGCGGCAGCGTGGACCTGGCCCGTCAAAGGTCCGATACTCCAGAAATTCGTCCTCGGCGACGATCCATACGCCGCGGGCCAGCACCGCGGAATCGACATCGGCGCTGGGGCCGGCGAGCCCGTCCTTGCGCCCGCGTCCGGCACCGTCTCGTTCGCCGGCACGGTGCCAGTAAGCGGCAAAGTCGTGACGATCCAGACGGCCGACGGGTACTCCGTCACCCTGACGCATCTCGGTTCGACGAGCGTTCGGCGCGGCGAGACCGTGGGCGAGGAGGCGGTCGTCGGCACGATCGGTCCGACCGGAGAGGTCGAGCACGACGTCCCATACGTCCACCTTGGCATCAGGCGCTCCGAGGATCCGAACGGCTACATCGATCCGCTGTTGTTCCTCCCTGCGCCGACTGCTCCCCCGGCGACTCCGACGCCCGCTCCTCCCGTCACACCGGCACCGTCGGCGGCTCCGCCCCGCGCGCCGGCAGCACCGGCGGCGGCCGCTCCGGCGGCGACCTCGTCCCCGCAAGCGCCAAGCGCGCCCGCAGTCCCCGCGCCGCCGATTGTGGTCACGCGAGCACGCACTGCCGACGGCCGGGAGGCGTCGCGGGGCGCCCTCCACGGTGCTGGCTCGGTCAGACGGGCTCGCCGCGCCCCCGCGACCGCAGCTCGATTGTCGCCGATGCGCCCCCTCGCCGCGGCAACCGACCAGGTTGCGAGGCCGGTGCGCGGCTCCGTGATGACGTCGCTCTCGAAGCACGTTCGGCCGGCAAGTACCGAAGAGCCGCGGCGGCCGACCTCGGCATCGAGGCCTGGTCTCGCGGCGCCGGGCCGCGCGCGAGGCTCGAAGGCGTCAGCGGCAGGAACCCGTGCGGGCAAGGGCCCCCTGCGCGTTGCCGTCTGGCTCTGGCCGGTGGCGTTGCTGGCGGGCGGAGCCGCAATCGCGGCAATCCGTCGGCGGCGGTGCGCCTCGGGCTCGCCAGAGACCGCGCCTATCATTGCCTCAAATGTCGCGCTACTACCTGACAACCCCGATCTACTACGTGAACTCGACCCCGCACATCGGGCACGCGTACACGACGATCGCCGCCGACATCCTCGTGCGGCATCACCGCCAGCGCGGCGACGTGACGTTCTTCCTGACCGGCACGGACGAAAACGCTTCGAAGAACGCGCGTGCGGCCGAGGAGGCCGGCGTCGACCCGAAGACGTTCGTCGACGGGCTCGTCGAGGGCCACTGGCGACCGCTGCCCGCCCGGGTCGGGGCGTCTCCCGACTTCTTCATACGTACGACCGATGAGGGGCACCATCGGTTCGTCCAGGAGTTCGTCCAGCGGATCTACGACAACGGGCACATTTACGAGGACACCTACGCCGGCCTGTACTGCGTCAGCTGCGAGGAGTTCAAGACCGAAGACCAGCTCACGCCGGACGGGTTGTGCCAGGAGCACGGGACGAGGCCGGAGTGGATCGAGGAGCGGAACTGGTTCTTCCGGCTGTCGGCGTTCCAGGAGCAGCTCCTACGCCTCTACGACGAGCAGCCTGGCTTCGTGCTTCCGGACTTCCGCTACAACGAGGCGCGCAGCTTCATCGAGGGCGGTCTCAGAGACTTCAGCCTCAGCCGCGCCGGCCAGCCCTGGGGCGTGCCGGTGCCGTGGGACCCCGAGCAGGTGGTGTACGTCTGGGTCGACGCGCTGATCAACTACCTGAGCGCGCTCACCTACGCCAGGCCAGGCGAGGACCTGCGCGCGGAGTTCTGGCCCGTCGCACACCACCTGATCGGCAAGGACATCCTCCGTTTCCACTGCGTCTTCTGGCCGGCGCTCCTGCTCGCGGCCGGCTACGAGGTGCCGAAGCAGATCTTCGTCCACGGCTGGCTGCTGTTTGGTGACCGGAAGATCTCGAAATCGAGCGGCAACGTGATCGAGCCGCTCGAGCTGACCGATATCTACGGCATCGATGCACTCCGTTTCTACACCGCGCGTGTGACGCGCTTCGGCCAGGACGGGAACGCCTCCGCCGACGACTTGCACGAGCGCTACGAGCGCGAGCTTGCGAACGATCTCGGCAACCTGCTCTCGAGGACGACGGCGATGATCGCCCGCTACCGCGAGGGCCGAATCGTGCCGGCGCCGTGGGAATCGCCTTTCCGGGCCGAGCTCGCAGAGCTCGCGCGCGAGGTTCCCGAGCGGCTGGACAAGTACGACCTGTCCGGGGCGCTGGAGGCGATCTGGATCGTCATCCGCTCGCTCAACCGCTACGTCGAGGAGCGCGCGCCCTGGCAGCTCGCGAAAGACACAACCAAGTCGGACGAGCTCGACCGGACGCTCTATGACCTCGCGGACGGCCTTCGCGCGGTCGCGATTGCGCTCGCTGCGTACCTGCCGGAGACTGCGCCGAGGATCCTCAGCGCCCTCGGCCAGCCGGAAGACCTCGCCTGGGAAGGCGTCGCCTACGGCTGGACGGCGGCGGCGGATGGGATCGTGCCCGCCGAGCCGCTGTTCCCAAGGGTCGAGCTCGAGACCGCCGTCGCGTGATCGATACCCACGCGCACCTCGACGGGTGCGAGGAGCCGCCGGAGGCGCTGCTCGCCCGCGCCCGTGAGGCCGGCGTCGAGCGCGTGATTACGGTCGGCTCGGGCATCGATTCGTGCCGGGCCGCGCTCGCGATCGCCGAAGGCGAGCGCGGGGTTTTCGCCGCGCTCGGAATCCATCCGCATCAGGCAGGCGGGCCAGAGGCGGAGCGGCTGGCCGAGCTGGCGGAGCTCCTGGGGCACGAGCGCGCCGTGGCCCTGGGCGAGACCGGCCTCGACTTCTACCGCGACTGGGCGCCGCCCGACCGCCAGCGGAGCGTGTTCGCGGCTCAGCTCGAGCTTGCCGGCGAGGTCGGCACGCCGGTCGTGATCCACAACCGAGACGCCGATTCGGAGACCGCAGCCGCGCTTGCAGGCTTCGACGGAACGGTCATCCTCCATTGCTTTTCTTCTCCCGCACTCCTCGATGTAGCGCTCGAGCGAGGCTACTACGTCTCCTTCGCAGGCAATGTCACCTACCCGAGCGCCGAGGAGCTGCGCGAGGCGGCTAGACGCGTGCCCGCCGATCGCATCCTGGCCGAAACGGACAGCCCCTACCTGGCGCCGGTGCCTCGCCGCGGGCGGCCGAACGAGCCTGCGAACGTCGTCCACGCCGTGGCGGCTCTCGCACAGACGCGCGACGAGGACGCGGCAGAGCTCGCCGCCCGGATCGACGCCAACGCGACCGCCGCCTTCTCGCTGCCTGTCGCCTCTCCGGCTCCGTGAGCACGAGGGCGAAGAAGCAGCTCGGCCAGCACTTCCTCGCCGACGAGAACATTCTTGGCGTGATCGACCGGCTGGCGGAGCTCGACGAGTCGGACGTCGTGCTCGAGATCGGCCCCGGCCGCGGCGTTCTCACCAACTACCTCGCCGAGCGTGTCTCGCAGGTGCACGCGATCGAGCTCGACCGCTCCCTCGAGCCGGGGCTCCACGACGCGCTTGCCGGCCGTACGAACGTCGGGCTGCAGTTCGGCGACGCGCTGACTTTCGATCTGGCCGCACTCGAGCCGGCTCCGACGAAGCTCGTTGCCAACCTCCCGTACAACGTCGCGACGCCCCTCGTCGCCGAGAGTCTCGACGGCCTGCCGAGTGTCGAGCTCTGGTGCGTGATGGTGCAGCGCGAGGTCGCGGACCGCTTCTTCGCCGAGCCCAAGACGAAGGCGTACGGGGCGGTCTCGGTGCTCGTTCAGCTGGCCGCTGAGCGCACAGGTTTTCATCCCGTCTCGCGGAACGTGTTCCGGCCACGGCCGAACGTCGACTCCGCGCTGGTCGCGTTTCGCCGGCGCGGGGCGCTGCCAGCCGACTATCTGCATCTCAAAGCGGTCGTCGGAGCCGCGTTCGCGCACCGACGCAAGCAGCTGCCGAACTCGCTCGAGCTGGCCGGGCTCGCCTCGCGCGAGCAGGCGGCCGCGGCGCTGGTGCAGATCGGCCGCGAGCCTGTAACTCGCGCCGAGGCGCTCGTGTAACTCGCGCCGAGGCGCTCGCGCCCGAGGAGTTCGTGGCGCTGGCACACGCACTCGAATGACGCGCGCGCCCGCGGCCGCGAAGCTGAACCTTGCGCTCGTCGTCGGCCCTGCCCACGACGGCAGGCACGAGTTGACGACGGTCTACCAGCGTCTCGACCTCGTCGACCGGATCGCGGTCGCCCCAGCGCCGCGCCTCCGTGTTAGCGGCTTTCCCGAGGACACGCTCGTTCGCAACGCGCTCGAAGGGTTGGCGGCAGCGGCAGGCGTTCCGCCCCGCTGGGAGGCGCGGCTGACGAAGCGGATTCCCGTCGCAGCAGGCCTCGGGGGCGGCAGCTCCGATGCGGCGACCGCCCTCCGTCTTGCGAACGAGACCCTCGACGAGCCGCTGGTGGCCGAGGAGCTGCGCGCGCTTGCGGCGAAGCTCGGGGCCGACGTGCCGTTCTTCCTCACCCAGGGACCCCAGCTTGGTGAGGGCGACGGCACGGCGCTGACGCCGCTCGATCTTCCCCAGGACTATTGGGTCCTCCTCGTGCTTCCACGCGGCGCAAGCAAGCAATCGAGCGGCGCGGTCTACGCAGAGTTCGACGAGCGCGAAGGCCCGAAGGGCTACCGTACCCGGCGCGCGGCGCTCAAGCGCACGCTCCGGGAGACGAGGCGGGCGCGCGATTTCGCCAGGCTGCCGCCGAACGACCTCGCGAGCTCACCGCTGGCCGCCGACCTTTTGGCCGAGGGGGCTTTCAGGGCCGACGTCACCGGCGCGGGCCCGGTCGTGTACGGCCTCTTCCAACACCTCGAGGTCGCCCGTGCGGCCCGAGCCGCCTTCAGGGGCCGCGGCCGTACCTGGCTCACCGCCCCGGCTTGGTACGGTTGACGCCGATGGAGTACGACAGGTCGTTAGGGAGCGGGCCGGCACTCGAGCACGGGTCGAGCAGGACCGGACGCTGGCTGCGCGCGCGCCGGATCCGGATCGCTTTCTGGATCGCCGTCGCCGAAGGAATCCTGATCGTCTTCCACGCGATCTCGTGGTGGGTTGCGATCGGGATTGCCCTGCTCGTGGTCGTCGGCTGGTTCAGCTTCGCCCATCGGCTGCGCTCCGACACTGCGCGCCAGGCCGGCTGGATCGCGGCGGTCTCGCAGGCACTTGTCGCGCTGGTGCCGGTCTTCGTGCTCATCGTCGGCACGCTCGCGTTGATCTTGGTTGGCATTCTCGCGGTGGTTGCCCTGGTACTGCTCTTCAGCTCAGGCGATTAGGCGCGACTAGACTTTGTGAGTGGGCGCGAGGCTCTCCGGCGACGCGGTGGGGCGTAGCCAA
>WNGE01001054.1_pt1 | contig 35481 bp, 26 predicted proteins | sample 5400651 | NCBI WGS metagenome assembly WNGE01 (sample SAMN13153370, study PRJNA577476) | soil metagenome | isolation source: 60 cm soil or saprolite under grassland replicate 2 | place: USA:California | collected 2016-06-15
CATGAGCCGGGCGTCTCCCGTTCATAGCACAAGGCCGGTGATGTCGGGTCCTCGATCGCTTCTGGCAGGTCCTGCGTTCGATACGATCCGTCGCAGTGGCCCGGGGCATCACGGGAAGGATGCGAAAGCAAAGGGATTCCTCCCGATTGCCCGCAAGGCCGCGCAGGCCCACGGCTGACCGCGCTACTTCAAGGGCGAGATCCTACGCGGTTCCGAAGAGGACGAGGTTTCCTTCACTGTCCTTGAAGATCGCGTGCTCGCCCCAGGGCTCCTTCTTCGGCGGCTGCGTGAACTCGACGCCTCCGGCCTTGAGCTCTTCGTAGGTTGATTTCACGTTGTCGGCAACGAAGACGACGGCGGGTACCGGCCCGGGTTGCAAGTCCGCCTGCTTGAACAGGACGAGAAGCGTCTCGGCGCCCGGCACCTGCAGCTCGATCCATCGCGAGGCTCCCATGGACTGGTCGGTGAAGATCTTCAACCCGAGCTTCTTCGTGTAGAAGTCGAGGGCGCGCTCCTGGTCCACGACGGGCACCGAGGCAAACTTGATGCGCTTCAACATTGAACGTTCTCCTTTCGATCGCAGCTTTTGCCACAGCCGCGATGAGTCTGTAAAGGCGCTTCGGATTTACTATAGTGTTTAAACATATAGTGCCCATGGCGACGTTCCGCCTCGACGATTACGTGGTCGACGTGCTCCTGCGGGACCTCGTCGGTCACGACCACAGCTCCGCCGCCTTTTTGGTCTACCTCTTCCTCTGCCGGCGAACCGTGGGCCGGCGCAAGAAGTGGGAACGGATGAGCCACCGCGAGATCGCCCTGGAGACCGGCTTGTCGAAGAGTGCCGTGCAGCGGGCGCTGCGGATCCTGCACCGCCGAAGCCTCGTGCGATCCCGGCGTCATCACGAGACGGACACGCCGGAGCACTCGGTCCAGCGGCCCTGGGAGGCGGGCTCCAAAAAGTGACCCGAGCCCTGCGTCGGTGCCGATGGACGGGATCCGGCGGAACATCGATCCCATGAACATCCCGCGACCGGAGGCCTGTGAGCGCGGTTGGTAGGGGGCCTTGCGATGAGGCGGTCGTCCGCTCGGCCGGCGAAGCGGTGGCTTGTGACGCGGCGACACGCCGTTGGGTCCTGGCGGCAACGATCCTCGGCTCGAGCATCGCCTTCATCGATGGAACTGTGGTCAACGTGGCCCTGCCCGTCATACAGGAGCGACTCGGCGCGTCGGTCCGGGGCGCGCAGTGGATCGTCGAAGCCTATGCGCTCGGGTTGTCCTCACTTCTGCTCGTCGGCGGCGCTCTCGGTGACAGGCTCGGACGACGCCGCGTCTTCGTCGCCGGAGTCGCCGTCTTCGCGATCGCGTCGGCGGCCTGCGGTCTCGCGCAAGACATCCGCCAGCTCGTGGCGGCGAGGGCACTGCAGGGGCTTGGAGCGGCGCTTCTCGTTCCGGGCAGCCTCGCGCTCATCGGCTCGGCATTCCCGGCCGCCGAGCGCGGGCGGGCGATCGGGACGTGGTCGGGCTCGACCGCGGTTGCGACCGCGATCGGACCGGCCCTCGGCGGCTGGCTCGTTCAGGCAGTCTCCTGGCGAGCGGTCTTCTGGATCAACCTGCTCCCGGCCGCGGCGGTCATCGTGATCGCCATCAGCAAGGTCCCCGAGGCGCGTCAGGCTGGGAAGCAACCGCTCGATCTCGCCGGGGCGGCGCTCGTCACCGGGGGACTCGGGGGAGTCGTTTTCGGTCTCATCGAGTGGGCCGGCCGAGGCCTGCGCGATGTCCGTGTCGCTGGAGCTCTCGGGCTCGGCGCCGCGATGCTCGTCCTGTTCTTCGTCGTCGAGCGATTCCGCGCGTACCCGATGTTGCCTCTCGACCTCTTTCGCTCGCGCGCCTTCGCCGGTGCGAATCTCGTGACCTTCTGCCTGTACGCCGCGCTGACCTCGACGATGTTCTTCCTGTCGTTCGATCTGATTCAGGCCCAGGGCTTCACGCCGGCCGCGGCCGGCGCTGCCTTGCTGCCGTTGATCGCGATCATCTTTCTGCTGTCCCGCTGGTCGGGTGCGTTTCTGGATCGCGTGGGTCCGCGCCTTCCGCTCACGACCGGGCCTGCCATCGCGGCCGTCGGTTTCGCGCTGCTGGCAATTCCCTCGACGGGAGCACGCTATTGGTCGGGTTTCTTTCCCGGGATCTGCGTCCTCGGTCTCGGTATGGCCATAACCGTCGCGCCGCTGACAACCGTCGTGATGAGTGCCGTGGATCCCGGCCGGGCGGGGCTCGCTTCGGGCATCAACAATGCGGTGTCGCGAGTGGGAGGGCTCTTGGCGGTCGCGGTTCTGGGACTCCTGGTGACGGCGGTGTTCGACCGCTCGCTGGACCGGCGGCTCGAGATCTCCGGTCTTGCGAGCGTGGCTCGCCAACTTCCCCCGGAGGAGCGGCTGAAGCTCGGCGCCGCTCGGCCCCGCAAGGCCTGCCGGCCGATCAGGCTCGCGCGGTCTCGAGCGCGATCTCAGGCGCCCTGGCGGCATCCTTTCGGGTCGTGGCACTCGCGTCCGCCGCCCTTGCCGGCTCCGCGGCCGTCCTCGGAGCCCTGTTCTTCAACCTTCGCGGGGGGCCGTTATTTCTTCAGCAACGTTGCAAGAAGGTTACCGTGGCCCACAAGTCTGTGGCTGGCGTCTTCCGTTGTATTCCTCTTGGGGTCGTAGTACCCGAGCCTCGTGTGGCGCGCGTCCTCAAGAATCTGGCGCCCGTCAGGCTGTGTCGCCACATACCCGATGGTTCTATGGCTGGAGTCCTTAAGGGTCTGTGTCGCCATTTCTCCTGCTCGCCTCGGGACAGATCGGGTTTCTCCGGAATATCCCGACTCAGTACACCGCCCGTTTCTGGGCCTTCTCCTTGGTGGCCAGGCTGAAGCGGTTCTCTAGCTTTCCGCCTTCCAGGATGCGCGCGGCCACGTACTCGCCCACCGCCGGACCGTGTTTGAAACCGTGGCCCGAGCCACCGCCCACCAGCCACACGTTGTCACACTCGGGATGGCGGTCGATCAGGAAATCGCCGTTGGACGTGTTCTCGTACTGGCACACCTCGCTGGACACGAGGGGCGCGTCCTTGAGGCCGGGAAAGCGCCGGGCGACGAAGTTCCGGACGGTGGCCAGGGTCTCGGGCGTGATGACGCGCGTGCCCGTGTCTGGGTCGAAGGCGGGGCCGTGGCGATCGGGCGCGACCTTGAAGCCGCGTCCCTTGAAGTCCGGCAGGCCGTAGATTTCCTCGGCGAAATCCACCCACACCGGCATTGCCGGCGAGCGGAAGCGCGTGTCGCCCGGAGCGGGGCCGAAGTAGAAGACCTCCTGGCGCGTGGGGAAGATCCGCTCGCCGAGCAGATCGGGAAAGACTTTCGGCAGCCAGGGACCGCAGGCGAAGACGAACGTGCCTGCCCGGACGGTCTTTCCGGACCGCGTCACAACCGAGCCGAGGCGCCCCTTGCCTCCCGGCGGAACGACGGCCTCCTGGAGGTATTCGACTCCCGTGGTTTCCGCGAGCTGGACCACTGCCTGGACCGCGTGGAAGCCGACCAGGAAGCCGCTGTCTGGCTCGTAGATGGCCCAGGTGTTCGGGCCGAAGTCGATCTGAGGCCAGCGCCGCTCGAGCTCCGCGCGGCTGAGCCGCTCGTGGACGACGCCGAGCCGCTGCAACGTCGCCAGCGTCTTGGTCGTCAGCGGGTCCTCGCCGCGAGCCATCCAGAGCACGCCGGCCTCCTGGAAGAGCGACGGCCGGCCGAGCGGGCCAAAGAGCGACTTCCAGAGCTCCAGGGAATGCATCGACCAGCGGGTGTAGATCTCCTGGTCGCCGTACCCCATGCGGATGACGCGCGTCTGGCCGCCGGAGCTGGCGCGGGCGTTGCCGGGGCCGTAGGCGTCGAGAAGCGCGACGCGGCGCCCCTTTTGCCCGAGACAGTAGGCAATCCACGCTCCGAACACGCCGGCTCCGACGACGGCCACGTCGTAGACATCGCCGCCCGATACGCCGGGCGCCTGAGACCCCACGAGAGCCGGGACCAGGGTGGCGCCGAGCGCCCCCGCCCCTGAGGTTCTAATAAAGTCGCGGCGCGTCGTCTTCATCGCTCTGCCTCCTCCTCGATGAACCAGTCACGTGACATGCGAGAGAGCGTCGCATCTTGCTCACGCCGACCGCTGGAATAACGGGGTAGGGTTCCCGTCCTCGGGACTCCGGGCGTCCGTCAGGACGGCGAGCATTCTGCCGATCTTATCCGGGTTACCCCCCCGACCGGGATCGCCTCTCACTTTGGGAAGAAGAGGAGGAGGGTCAGCAGCGTGCCGATTCCGAGGGAGACCCATGCGTTGGAGACGAAATAGCCGTAGGCCATGAGCGCGATGCCGAGGAAGAGCTGCCTCGGCTCGGCGTTCTTCCTGCCATAGCGGAACGCGGCGAACCCGATCAGACCGAAAAAGATGGCGAGGACGATCGTAGCGAAAGAGAAGCTTCCAAGGTCTATGCCGCCCATGGGCTTCCAGCTCAGCCTGCGCGGCAGCCGTCGGGTATCGGCCGTTCCGGAACAGCCAGCGCGGGTGCGATGCCGTCGGCGTAACCGAGATCGAGCAGCATCCCCTCGGATGTCAGGCCGGCCATTGTTCGAGGCTCCAGGTTGATGACGAAGAGAGTCTGGCGGCCGACGAGATCCCGAAGGTTCTCCCGCTCTCCCCTCATGCCGGAGAGGATCGTGCGCGCGTGGTCACCGAAATCAACGGCGAGCTGGACGAGCTTGCGCGACCCCGGGACTTCCTCGACGGACCGAATCGTTCCGACACGGATGTCGAGCTGCTCCAGGACCTCGATCGAAACAGGACGCTTGACAGGCGCGGGGTTCATTGGGGAGAGGGGGTGAGGCTCAGCATGCGCTTGCAGTCGTCGGACTGGCGGCCGGCCAGCTCCCAGCGGATGAGGGAGGCGGGGATGAGGCCGGCGGCGTTGAAGTCTTCCATGAAGCGCTTCATCCGGAAGCTCTCGCCCTGCTCCTGCTTTCGCTCGGACAAGAGCTTCTCGATCTCGATCTTACCGATGAGGTAGCTCGTCCCATACCCGGGCTGCTGAAGATAGAGATGCTGCTCGTCCCGGACGAGCTCTCCGTCCATCCGGAGCCAGCCCCGCGGCGTGTTGGCGCAGGCGAAAGCGGAAGCCTGCTCGAGGGTTGCCTCGTTGGCATGCATCCTGAGCTCCCCCAGCGCCCGCGCGGCACGCTCGGCGACGAGGATGTACACGAGCTCCCGGGCGCGCGGCCTCGCGTCAAACATGCCGGCCTGCATCATCAACTCTTCCCAGCCGGTCGCGTGCCCCTCGGTGCGCGTGTTGAAGATGTTGTAGAGGAGCGGTCCCCGGCGGATGGGGCTCGGATGGGGCAGGCGCGCCATCCAGGCCTTGTCGAACCAGTGATAGCCGTGGGTGCGCATCACCTCGGGGTCCCGGTAGTCCACCTCTCCGAAGAATTCGCGGGGACCGGGACTGAAGCTGCCAACCCTCGCGCGCAGCGCGGGCTCCATGAACTCCCGGACCTCGAGGATCTCGTGGTCCCGCAGATACGCCATGTACTCGGTGATCGCGGCGTCGAAGCGGCGCGAATACTCCTCGGCGTTCGAGATCGGCGCGAGCTGAGGCAGCTTCGCGTTGCGCTGCTCTTCCATCGCAAGGAGAGAATGGGCGCGCGCGAGCTCGCGCTCCATGAGCGCGACTTCCTCCCGCCAGGTGTACGGGACGAGCTGGACGTTCTTCAGGTACCAGTCGTAGTTCTCGACACCCACGCCCGACGGCCCCGTCTTCGACGCTGCCCGCGAGTCCAGCCATGCGATCAGGCCGTCCGTCGCCTGTCTCGCCCGTTCGACATCGGTCTTGAGATTGCCGGCGGTCCCGGCTACGCGCGACTCGAGGCGTGCCAGGTCGGCGCTCTGCCGCTGAAGGCTCTTCGCGCCGAAGATCCAGAGGTCCCTGCCGTTGCCCGCCAGGTTGGTCTTCGCCTGTGCCAGGAGCCTCGGGATCGCGCGGATTTGCGAGTCCAGCTGCGCGGCGCGTTCCGCGGAAAGAGGAAACTCGTAGGTCCAGAGCTCCACGGCGCCCCATGCGAACGGGCCCTCGCGGGCGGGCTGGTCGCTCTCCTCCGTGAAGACCGTGACGTAGAAGGCCGGGTTGTTGGCCCAGGGCTTCAAGACCCGGTGATCGAAGTCGAAACCGGCGACCTCGGCGCGGACGACGTAGTAGTCAACCTGCTGCCCGATGGACCAGCCGCTCGGGTCTATCGCGGCCAGGCGTTGGCGCCAGGACGCTAGCCCTCTCTCTTGCACGGCCATCGCGCCACCGCTGTAGTCGGGCACGCCGTCAACGAGCCTGGGTTTCTGGAACGATCGCCACTCTCGAAAGAAGGAGAGCAGGTCCTCGTAGCGGGTGCTCCGGGAAGGACCCGGGGCCGCGGGACCGGCTGCGCCGGCGACGAGAGCCACGGCGGCAAGCAGACACGCGGCCGCCATGAAGAACGACGGTTCGCGCGAGATCACGGTCCCCACGGTCTCCTACGGGAGCTTCACGTTTGCGAGGGTGAAGAGGACCTCTCCGAAGGAGCGGGGGGTCTTGAGGCGTGAAGAGATGGGGTCAACCGTGTGCTTTTTTGTATTATTGAGTGATGGTGTTACGGAAGACGACGGGATCGACCTCCAAGAATACCGCTACTCGCGCCTGAGCCCACCGGTTTCTCTGAGCTCTCGTGGTTCGTCAGAGTGTCGGCGTCGCGGAAGGCCCCTTCCCACGAAGTTCCTCGCCCTCGGATCTTGATCGATCCGAATCGCTTCGCTCCGACTTCGAAGGGCTTGCGCGTACCGCTCGAGTAGCGAGCAAAGCCTCGTGCAAGGAAACCACCCCACCTCCATCGGGCCTCGGCCTCGGCGTCGAAGACGGTCAGTGGCCTCATCGCGAGGGCCCGCCATCGAAGCGCCGTGAGGCCGAGCCTTCGGCCCGGTTCGCGGACGAGATCCTGAACGCAAGCAGCAATCTTGTCGTCGCGTCACGGAGACTCTGCGCCGCCGATTTGGCTGCCTGATAGGACGATAAAGCACTGCTATCGAAATCGCCGGTAGGTGGCGGGGGCAGCCGGTGGTCGACCTCGACGGCCAGGTCTTGCAACCACAATGCAGCCAGCTCGATGGTTTTCGTCTCAAGGCTCAGAGGATCCTGAGTGATGTTCCGCCGAGCACCAAGGATCCACTCGAGGTTCGCGAATGGCTCATCCGAGGAAACGAGCTTCTGCGCCTCGACGTACCTCTCTCGCAGCTGGACGAAAGACTCTCGCCTCTCGGAATCTTCGAGGAGATCGCGGGCGCCCGACGCCTTGTCACCCGTGGCCAGGCCAGGACCCCCGAGCGCTCCCGCGGCAGCGCCCTGTGCTCTCGCCCACTCCCCCTGTTGACTCATGGCGTCCGTCTGGATGAATGCAGATAGCTGCTCGGGGTCTCGCCTCCCCGAGCTCTACTCGGTTGAATTTTCATTACATCGACACAGTACTCGCACGTCACCGTCCCATCCAACGCAACCTCGGTATCGTTGGATCGACCACAATTCCTGCAGTTCCACTTTCGGATGAGGCGTTGCATGAGGCGCTCTCTTTCTCGCCGAATGCCGGCGACAAGCGCGTGCCGTTTGGAGGGCGTGGGCCGTCGGAGGGGTTCGGAGGACGAAGCATATCACGCGGCATGGAAATTAGCCGGTATCTTCGCGGCGTTCACGGCTTACTCGGTTTTGCTAACAGAATTGGAGCGATCATTCTTTGAAACCTTGGGACGCAGTTGTTACCGCGGGTTCGCCACAGAGATATGCTTCGCCGAGCACAGAGCCGACGCACGTCCGAGGAACCGCCACTCTCAAAGAGGGAAGGCGAGGCACCCGAGTGTTCATCAACTGCGCATTTGAAAAAGTCTCGGCCTCAGACCTCTCTTCGAAAGCCGGGATGGGGAGAATCGATAGGACGTCGGCAGAAATGTTCTCCGGATCTGAGGCAAGCATCGGGTCAGCGCCTTTGACTCAGCAAATCCAGGACCGCCGCCGGCCTGGCCGACCAGAAAAAAGGCCCCTTTCGGGGCCCCGTCGAAATCGAGGGCGCTTGCGCGCCCTCTCCAGCGCGATTACGTGCGAGCGTAGCTCGACGCGGTCTCGTAGGTCTCCACGTTAGGAGTTCCGACGATGAACGTGTTGAGTTTGGCCAGGACTTGCGGATAGGTCGCCGTCGCGTAGGTCTCGGCGTTCTTCCGGTTGTCCCAGAGACTGATGAACTGCGCGCCCTTCGGATTGACGAGCGTCACTTCCTCCTGGAAGCCGTCCTGCTTGCGCAGCATCGGAAGGACGTCCTTCTCGAAGACGTTGTTTAACTCAGTCTCTTTACCGCTCTTGACCTGGAACTGGACGTTGCGTGCGTATCTCATGATACTTCTCCTGGAGCCCTTGAACAGGTGGTCTTCATCGGAGAGTCCGAAACGGAGGGCCGGACTCGACAAGGTACCGAAGCCGGCTTGGACCTTTGAAGGAGTTTTAGGCTATCACACATCGAGGGCGATCGTGGCGTATGCAACAACTCTTTTCAGATTGTTTCCTCGAAAGATTATGAGCGCCAAGCGGCCTCCACGTCATTCGGCCGTGCATGTGACTAGTTTGTTCCATAAGTGGACAACAACGGAGGCAGTATTGGAATCATGGTGCGCGGGAACGTTTTGGACCTCGCCGGTCTCGGCAAGGGTGCCCTAAATGTCCGAGGAGCGGTTGCGACGGACCCGCGGTGATGAGACTTCAGCTGACGCGGCGCGCGAGCTCGGACTTGACTCGGGCGAGCTTCAACGCGAGAAGATGAAACTGGCCGACGTCAGGCTGTTCCGAATAGGGCAGAGCTGGAGCCGGCCGTTGAGATCCCCCGACAAACTCCCGGCTGTTGATGGTCCAGTGTCGAAGAGTCCGACCCGCGACCGCGTGAACTGGTTGGCTGCTCATGAGGTGCCTGCTTTCTTCCCGAGACCGGAGGCGGGCACTCAGTTGTCAGCTGGATGGGGTCCGTCGGCGGTTAGAGGAGCGCCCAGCGTATCACACCGGCGCACAAGGAAATGAGTCGCCGAGGCGGGTGTCGTTCTGACGCCGGCGAGTCAGATTCTCGGGACCGGAGGCGGCTCGCGGAGCAACGCCTGCGCCTGTTCCTAGATCCTTCAGTGAGTGACTTCTTCCCGAATGAGTCAAGCTTTCTGGTCAGTTTGAAATCGAAACTCCGTGAGTGGACGTGTCCGCAACAGACCCGGACCGGCGCTGGTCGCTCAGTCGCATGGGAGCGAGGCGAGAGATTAAGCACGAGCTTCGTCGTAATGAAGGAGCTCAAGCAGCCCTCACCACCGACCGACATTTTCGCCAGATGGGTTTCGACGTTCTGCCGGCTGCCTGAGAACGCCTGAGGAAGCTGCGCTGTCACCCCGACCCTCTCCGAAGGCAGAGAACGAAGTGACTCCAACTGCCTGGGCTTTCTACGGGAGCTTCACGTTTGCGAGGGTGAAGGGGACCTCTCCGAAGGAGCGGGGAGTCTTGAGGCGGATCTGAAGGGAGGCTCCCTCGGGGACCGGCTCGAGCATTCTGACGATCCGATAGTTGTCGAGGTCCATGGTGCCGTAGGAGCGGATCGGCGTGCCGTCGGAGGCGGCGAGATCGAAGGAAAAGATCTTCTTTCCAGGGTCGTCGACTTTCACGATGAGATCGTTCTCGCCCGCGCTCAGGAACAGCCTCTCGATCATGCTTCCGAACGCGTCGGCCATCGCGCCGGCCATTGCTTCGAGCGCCTCCGCCTCTCCCTTCGTCCCCTTTTTCTTCGCGGCCTGCGCCTTCTTCCTCTCTTCCGCCTGTTGCTTTTCTTTTTCGAGGCCGGCCTTTGAAAGGACCTGGATTTTGACGCCCTGCCTGGCGAGCGCCGGCACCGTGAGGGGCTTGTCTTTCGTCGTCAGGACCCGCTCGACCTTCACGGTCGCGGCGGGATCCCGCGAAGGCAGATACGTCTCGAGGACGCCTTCGAGCGAGGTCAGAGTCTTCGCCTTGCGCGAAGGACTCTTGAGCTCGAGTCTCGGCGACGGGGGCCCGTCGTCGCGCGCCGGCTGCCAGCCGTCCGAGCCCTGCGGGGGCGGGTCCGCGGCGAGGCTCCGCCCGGTATCGTCGACGGCGCCGGTAACGCGCGGACGGACGGACGTGACCGCGCGCGCATCCTCGCCTTCGAGCGCGAGCGTGACGATGAGCCCGGCGGGCGGAAAGTCGCTGGTGGTCCGGCGGTCCATGAGGGACTCCACTGTGACCTGGACCTTCGGAGGCGCCGCGGACGCCGCGGGCGCGGCTTTGTCCTTCTTCGCGAGCTTTTTCGATTGCGCAAACATGGGAGTCGCGGCGGCCAGGCCGCACGCAAGAAATACACGGAGGGTTCGCGAGACTCTGTGGTTCACGGCAGCGCGACCTCCTTGAAGTTCAGCGGAATGGTCACGATGGACTTCGGCGTGCGCAGCGTCACGAGCAGCGCGGCATCTGCCGGAGGCTTCTCGGAAAGATCGATCTTCAAGAGCTTGTCTTCACGGCCACCGGAACTGCCTCGGCTGGGCGCGTGGAGCTCGCTGCCCTCGCCTTTGACGACGTCAATGGAGATGATCCTGCCGTCGGGATCTTTCGTCTCCAGCAGCACGCTCGTTTCGGAAGGCACATCTGCGCCCAGGGCCGAGAGGGCATCCATCAGGCCGATCGCCTGCTTTATCTCGGTCTCCGTCGCTCCATGCTTCTTGCCTTCCTCCATAATCTGCTCTTTCGTGGGTTTGTTTTGTTGCTGCCGGGTCTTGTACGCGCCCGGCGAGAGAGGTGTGATCTCGACCTTCGCCGCCTTCAGGGCGGAGCTCGAGATCGGCTTGTCGAGCCGGGTCAGAAAGGTTCCGAATCTCTGCTTCGTATTCGGATCGCGAGCCGGGATGAACAACTCGAGCTCCGCCGCGATGTTGATCGTCGAGGCGTCCCGGCTCGGACTCGAGAGACGCAGGCTCGGCCCGGGATGGCGATCGGGCGAGAACTCCTCGAAATCAGCGGCCTTCTCGTCCTTGTCCGGTTTGGAGAGAACGGAGCCGACGTCGTCTTTGGCCGACTTTACCCTCGCGCGAAGAGCCTTGACCTCCTTGACGGAATCGCCGGTCAGCTTCAGCTCGATCGTCAGGCCGCCAAGCCGGGCGTCGGAGTATCGCTGGTCCTCGATTGTGCCCGCGACGACCCTGAAGTCGTCGGAGCCGAAAAGCGAAGGAGCAAGGAGAAGGATCAGCGGGGCCAATGCGCGGCGATCTGGCAAGGGCACGGTTCACCTCCGAATGGAAGCCGCGGTGAAACCTACCACCGGATCGAACGGATGAGGCCGCCGGAGTCTTGTTTTCTTCGCGATGGTGGCGCGCTTCGGAGGACAGGTCGTACGGGATGGGCACGAGGTCCTACTCGTCGCCGCTGACCCGGCCGCGTCGCGCCTTGACACGCGCGCGCTGCGCCTTCGCGATGAGGCGCCGTTCCCGGGCGGCCCGGGAGGGTCTGGTCTTCTTGCGCCGCTTCGGCCGCGCGGCGGCCTGTCGCAGCAAGGCCACGAGACGGGCCCGCGCCTCGGCGCGATTCCGGGCCTGAGTGCGATGCTCACGGCTGTCGATCACGAGCATTCCATCAGCCGTCATTCTGTTGCCCGCCAGCCTGGTCAGCCGGGTTTTGACGTCTTCGGCCAGCGGTGACGCGGCCACGTCGAAGCGCAGTTCCACGGCGGTGGAGACCTTGTTGACGTTCTGGCCGCCGGGACCCGACGCGCGCACGAACCGTTCGTCCAGCAGATAGTCGGGAATGAGGATTGTTGGCGTCACGTGAAGCATCGGAGAAGTCCGCTCGGCTTCACTTTCGAGTGTACGTGAATTCTCCCGACGGGTCCCTCCGCTCTTCGACCACGCGACAACAACGCTCGTCTTGCCCAAGCCAAAAAGAGAGGCCCCTCTCGGGGCCCCGTCGGATCGAAGGCGTTTGCGCACCTTCTCCTGCGCTATTACGTGCGAGCGTAGCTCGACGCGGTCTCGTAGGTCTCCACGTTGGGAGTTCCGACTATGAACGTGTTGAGCTTGGCCAGGACTTGCGGATAGGTCGCCGTCGCGTAGGTTTCGGCGTTCTTGCGGGTGTCCCAGAGGCTGATGAACTGTGCGCCCTTCGGATTGACGAGCGTCACTTCCTCCTGGAAGCCGTCCTGCTTGCGCAGCATGGGAAGGACGTCTTTCTCGAAGACATTGTTTAACTCAGTCTCTTTACCGCTCTTGACCTGGAACTGGACGTTGCGTGCGTATCTCATGATACTTCTCCTGGAGCCCTTGAACAGGTGATCTTCATCGGAGAATCCGAAACGGAGGGCCGGACTCGACAAGGTACCGAAGCCGGCTTGGACCTTTGAAGGAGCTTAACGCTATCACACATCGAGGGCGATCGTGGCGTATGCAATAACTCTTTTCAGATTGTTTCCTCGAAAGATTATGGGTGCCACCACGTCTCCACGTCATTCGGCGGCGCATGTGGCGCTGTTTGTCCCATAACTGGACAATAACGGCGGCTGTATTGGGAATCGTGGGGCGCGGAAACATTCTGGACCTTGACGATCTGGCGGCAAGCGTGCCGTAAATGTCCGAGGAGCGGTTGCGAGGGACCCGCGGTGATGAGACTTCAGCTGACGCGCAGCGCGAGTTCGGACTTGACTAGGGCGAGCTTCAACGCGAGAAGATGAAACTGGCCGCCGTCAGGCTGTTCCGAATAGGGCAGAGCCGGAGCCGGCCGTTGGGATCCCCCGACAAACTCCCCGCTGTTGATGGTCCAGTGGCGAAGAGTCCGACCCGCGATCGCGTGAACTGACTGGCTGCGCATGAGGGTGCCTGCTTTCTTCCCGAGACCGGAGGCGGGCACTTCAGTTGTCAGCTGGATGCGGTCCGTCGGCGGTTAGAGGAGCCCTCAGCGTATCACACCGGCGCGCCGCGACGAGAACCAGGATGAGTGCGGTAGCCCTATCAAGACGCGTCGGCATGGGGTCTCAAAACACGTAGGAGACTGAGTAGATGATCCCGATATTGGAGATCTTGACCTTCGTCCGGGTTAGCTCGGTGCCGGCGAGGTCGGCCACCAGCCGCTGCTCCGAGGACCCGAACTGGTAGTTGAAGCCGAGCGAGCCGGAGATGTGCTTCGAGGCGCCGCCGACGCCGAGCGTCACGCTGTTCAGATTGATCCGGTCGAAGAAGCCGTCCGCGTCAGCGACGGGCGAGGGGTCGTTCGCAAAGCCGGCGTGGAGCTTCCAGAGCCCGTCCTTGCTCAGGTTGAGGAAACCCCCCAATGCCACGCTGACGATCGAGCGGGACGCGAAGGGAATGCCGGGGAAGGGGGTCGAGGTCTGCCGGGCCGGAGTCCCGTCCCCCGCGTCGGTGATCCGGACGACCGACTTGGTGCTGGAGAAGCCGTCATACACGGAGTGGCCGGTCTGCGCCTTGAGGTTCAGCTCGATCTCGCCGACGTCGGAGACCCAGGCGGCGCCAACGGCAGCCTCGAGGGGCACGATGTACTTGAAGGTGATATTCGTGGAGTCGAAGAAGGAGAACTGATCCGACACGGCCCCCCTCTGGTCGGCGACGTCGATGTTGAAGCTGCCGCCCGGTAAGATCCGGACGCCCGGGGTCCGGAGGACCGCTCCGAGCTTGACGTGCTTCGAGAGATCGACTTGCGCTCCGAGGCCGAGGCGCAGGTTGACCTGGCTTCCGGCGGCGCGATACGAGTCGAGAAACGTCCGGACATACGTCTCGGTCTCCTGACGGAAGGTGATCGACTGAACGCTGTGCAGGCTCAGGATGTCGAGGAGGAGGCCTCCGCCGAAGCGCCAGTCCTGGCCGCCGCCGTGGCCCGTGGTGAGTGCGACCGTCGTGCGGTTGAACGAAGTGTCGGCAGACAGCGTGATGCGCTGGCGCGGGTCGGGAGTGCTGACGACCCCGTCGGTGAACTGGGACCACGCGGCGGTGCGGACGATGGCGAAGCCGAAAGTCCACGTCTCCCAGTTGAAGGGCTTCTTCAGGACGAAGCCGACCGCGGCGGGGAGCTGGTCGATGGAGCCGCCATTGCCTTCCAGCTTCTGCGGCGAGACCGTCAGAATGCGGAAGGTGCCGGTGCTGGCGCTCACTGTCGATACGTTGGCGCCGGCGATTCCGGCCGGGTTGAACCACAGCGACGTCGGATCAGAGGCGCGCGCCGTGTAAGCGTTCCCCTCGAGGCCGCCGACCTCGCCGATCGGGAGGCTGTTGTTGTTGGGAAGGATGACGTTCGGCGGAAAGAGAGCCTGCGGGTTTTGCGCCAGCGCGGCTTCGGCCGTCAAGAGCGCCCAGACCGTGAGGGCGGCTGCAACCGAGCTGCGTGTCATTGGTCCGGCCGCCAGCGATTCTGCCGTGCCTCAGTTTACCAACGATTGCCCGAGATCCGCAGTCCGGAGGTCGGGTTCACTTTCGAATGTACGTGAATTCTCCCGACGGGTCACGTTGCTTCAGCGCCTTCGCCTGGCCGTTCTCGACGACGAATTCCCAGACGACATCGGAGAACTCGGGGACGCGGAACTTCAGGCCCCTGTAAGGGATGAGCCTGCGTTCGGGCTGGCCGACGAAGACGAGGAAGAGGCTTCCGTCTTCCTTCAGGGAGACCTGGAACTTCGCCCCCGTGGGGGTCTCGTAGGTCCCGGCGAGCTGCTTGAGAACTCCCGGCTCGAGCTTCTCCGGGCGGCGGGTGAAGGTGGCTTCGGCCTCGTCCAGGGACATGACGGCCCTGTCCACGTCCCCCTGCGGGTTTGTCAGGAAGTTGACCGAGGATTTCCCGTAGTGCTCATCGTCAGGCGTGTCGAAGCGGTCATAGTGGTAGTGAGTCATCGGGAAGACCATCTTGTGGAAGTCATACTGGAGCGCCCCGTCCTTCATCCCGATCTTGAGCAGCCCATAGGCAGGGTGCTCGTATTCGCCGACGTAGTCCCCGAGCGGGTGGGAGGGCTTCGTGTTCTTGACCTGGTCGAGGCCGGCCTTCGCGCGGGATTCCGTCCCGGCTTTCTTCCCCTTCAGGCGCACCTCCAGCCACCGTTTCGTCCACGGCGTCTGATCCATCCCGAGCAGGCGCTCATAGACGTTGTAGCTGACGAGGTTGTAGAGGATCGAAGCGTGGTCGCCGATGACGGCGACGAGGACGCCGACCCGCTCCTTGGGCATGAAGGAGACCTGCGAGTGAAAGCCGTCCAGATCTCCGCCGTGGTAAGTCAGGAGATGCCCGCGGTAGGAGGAGATCGAGCGCCCCATGCCGTAGGCCGGGTTCAGAATCTCCCACCATCCTCGAACCTCCGGCAGCGTGTTGGGCTGCGCGATCGCCGGCTGGATCGTCGCTTTGAGCACCGCATTGGGCAGGATCTGCTTCCCGTTGTACTTGCCCTCGTTCATCAGGGCGATCAGCCAGTGGGACATGTCCTCGATGTTCGAGATGATCGCGCCGGCGGGAGCCATGCCCGCCGTGTCTTCGTAGTAAGGAATCTTGTAGATCTCGAATGTGTCGCGCTTCTCGGTATAAGCGACTCCGAAGTCGGGCTTCTTGGTCATCTCGCCGACGGTGAAGAGCGTGTTGTTCATCTCGAGCGGCTTAAAGATGCGGTCGCGGACGAACTCCTCCCAGGTCTTGCCCGACTGCAGCTCGATCAGGTATCCCACGGCGGCGTACATCATGTTGTTGTAGAGGAAGACGGTGCGCGGCGGCTCCTTGGGCTCCATGAACTTCAACTTGGCAAAGAGCTCCTTGCGGGAGTCGGGAGCCTGGTACCAAATCGAGTCATGCCTCGTGATGCCCGTGCGGTGGGCGAGCATGTCGCGGACGGTCACGGTCGAGTCCAGGAAATCGTTATAGAAGTGGATCCCCGGGACGGAATCCCGCACCGGCTTGTCCCACGTCAGCTTCCCCTCTTCCACCAGCAGGCCAGCGGCGACGGAGGTGAAGAGTTTCGAGTTCGAGGCGATCTGGTAGAGCGTGTTCGGTGTGAATGGGAGCTTCGCGCCGTAATCCCGGTAGCCGTAGCCCTTCGCGAAAACAAGCCTGTCGCCGACGACGATGCCCACACCGATCCCGGGCACGTTCCAGTCCTTCAGGGTCCGGGCCATCCAGGCGTCGAAATCCTTGAGCTTCGCGGCGGTTTCGCGGTCCAGGGCTTCGGCGGGGAGACGGCCGGCGAGGCCAAGGAGGAGGATTGAGATGAGCAGCGCGCGCGCGGCCTGGACCCTCATCGGTTGGTTCCGGATCGACTTCATGACTCTCCTCCTCTTCCTCGAACCTTGACGCCCTATTCTCTCAACGGGCTTTGACCGCGGCCCGAGCCCGCCCTTCGGCTCGGGCGGGACGAGCCTCCATCCCGGTCGAGGTCCTGACCTTCCTGAGTATTACGTCCTAAGCCCGGGAGAGTTCAACCACTGCCAGGGGCCACCTGCCTTTGTCGGTTTGAGGCGAAGCTTCGTTAGGATTGCGCTCGAGGTGACTATGTCTGAATCCCGTAGAGAGTTTCTCGCGCGCGCGGCTGCCGGAGTCGTCGGTGTGGCCGCGGCGAGTCGCGCGGCTGCGGAGGCCCAGGTGGCCGCCCCGCCTTCGCAGGTTACGCCGGTGGCGGGGACGCCGCCCGCGTTCGGGACGGCGCCGCCGGTGGGGCCCGAGGTGAGCGCCGCGACGTTTGCAGAGGCCGAGAGGCTCGTCCGGGTGGAGATGACGCCGGCCGAGCGGGCGCAAGCCGCGGGCAACTGGCGGCAGTCCATGGCTTCGACGATGGAGCGCCGCACCGGACCGAGAAAGGTGGCCCTCGAGCCCTCGCTCGCGCCCGCGACTCGGTGGGACCCGATGATCCCGGGCGTGGCCACCGGTCCTGCGGCCGACCGTTTCGTGCGCAGCGCGGCTGCAGTGGAGACTCTGCCCAGGCGCGACGAGGACATCGCGTTCGCGCCCGTCTCGAAGCTCTCGCGGTGGATCGAAACACGGGCCTTGACCTCTGAGCGCCTGACCCGCATTTACCTCGAGCGGATCGAGCGCTTCGACCCGAAGTTGAAATGCATCATCACGCTGACCCGAGACCTGGCGCTCTCGCAGGCCCGGCGCGCGGACGCGGAGATCGCGGCGGGAAAGTATCGCGGCCCGCTCCATGGCATTCCCTGGGGAACGAAGGACCTCCTGGACACGAAGGGGATCCGGACAACCTGGGGCGCCGAGCCGTACCGCGACCGCGTTCCCGACGCCGACGCGGCCGTCGTCGCGAGGCTCCATGACGCCGGGGCCGTCCTCGTGGCGAAACTCTCTCTCGGAGCGCTGGCGTTGAACGACGTCTGGTTCGGCGGACAGACGATGAACCCCTGGCTCCTGGAGGAAGGATCGGGCGGGTCGAGCGCTGGGCCGGGCGCCGCCACGGCGGCGGCTCTGGTCGGCTTTTCGATCGGCAGCGAGACAGAGGGATCGATCGTGGATCCCGCGACGCGCTGCGGCGTCACGGGCCTCCGGCCCACGTTCGGAAGAGTGGCGCGGACGGGCGCGATGACCCTCTGCTGGTCGATGGACAAGCTCGGGCCGATGGCTCGCGGCGTCGAGGACACCTTCCTCGTGCTGGCGGCGATCTCGGGGCCGGACCCGGGCGACCTCTCGAGCGTGCCGAGCCGGCTCGCCTTCGATGCGACCGCCCCCGTGAAGGGGCTGAAGGTCGGGTTCCTCCCGGCCTGGATGAACGAGAGCCCGGCGACGGAGGTGGACCGCGCCGCGCTCGAGACGGCCGGGCGCCTCGGGATGTCCCTGACGGAGGTCACGCTTCCCGACTGGCCTTACGGGTCCCTCAACACGATCCTCTTCGCGGAGGCCGCCGCCGCTTTTGAAGACCTGACCCTCTCGCGTGGTGTCGATCGGCTGAAGATGCAGGTCCCCGACGCCTGGCCGAACACGTTCCGGCAGTCGCGCTTCCTCTCGGCCGTGGATTTCGTCCAGGCCGATCGCCTGCGCCGCAAGGTGGCGCAGGAGATGGCCCGCATCTTCGAGAAGGTGGACCTGCTCCTGGTTCCCGCGCTCCGCGACGAGATCCTCACGATCACGAACTTCACGGGGCATCCCGCGCTCACCCTGCCGGCCGGTTTCGTCGAGGTGGGTCAGGCTCGGAGCGACTGGGCGCCGGACCCCGCCCACCCGCTGCCGACCCTACGCCCGAAGCGGCGCGTGCCGCACGGAGTGACACTCGTGGGAAGACTCTTCGCCGAGGGGCCACTCGGCACGGCCGGTATTGCCCTGGAAAGGGCCTTCGGCGTGGCGCAGAAGCGGCCTCCCGGATTCTGATCGCCGCGCGTCAGGGGCGGAAATCGCGGGAGTTTCTAGCCCGGAAATTCACGGACACAGAGGCGGCGGAAAAGATCCGCGGGACGGCTGGAGTCGTTCGTGAATTATGCGGGCTAGGGCGTTACGATTGCCGAGGTCCGAGAAAGGCTCATATCCATCATGACCATGACCACCGACAGTCGGTCCCTCACTTTCCGCGCCGCTGCCATCGTCCTCGGCCTGGCCGTCGGGCCGGCCGCCCTGCCCGAATCGGGCCCGGCTACTACCGCGCCAGCCGAGCGCGGCATTGATCTCGCCGGCATCGACGATACTGTCGCGCCGGGCGATGACTTCTTCGCTTACGCCAACGGCGCGTGGGTGAAGACGACCGAGATCCCGCCGGACCGCAGCTCGTACAGCACCGGCACGATGCTCGAGGAGCTGACGAGTCAGCGGACGGCCGCGCTGATCAAGCAAGCGGCAGGCCGCCGGGCGCCGGCCGGCTCCGAGGCGCGGAAGATCGGCGACTATTACTCGAGCTACATGGACGAAGCCTCGATCGAGGCGAAAGGGCTGCGGCCGCTCCAACCCACGCTCGACCGCATCGCGGCCATCGAGGACAAGGAGGCTCTGGCCCGCGCTCTCGGCGGCACCCTGCGCGCCGACGTGGACGTGTTCAACAACACGAATCTCTACACCGGGAATCTCTTGGGCCTCTGGGTGGCGCAGGACCTGGACGACCCGGCCCGCTACTCGCCGTTCCTGCTGCAGGGCGGTCTGGGAATGCCGGACCGCGAGTACTACCTCGACCCGTCGCCGCGCATGGCCGAGATCCGGTCGAAGTACCAGGCCCACATCGCCGCGGTGCTGAACCTCGCCCGCGTCGCCGACGCCGAGCCGAGGGCCGCCCGGATTTTCGACCTGGAGCACGGCATCGCGCAGGCGCACTGGAGCCGGGCGGACTCGGAGGACGTCGTCAAGGGGAACAACCACTGGACCCGGCAGGACTTCGAGGCGCGCTCGCCCGGCCTCGACTGGCCGGCGTTCTTCACGGCCGCGGGGCTCAAAGACCAGCCGGTTTTCGTGGTCTGGCAGCCGAATGCGGTCACGGGCATCTCGGCCCTCGTGGCCAGCCAGCCGCTCGAGACCTGGAAGGACTACCTCGGCTTCCGCGCCATCGAGCACGCCTCGGCCTTTCTGCCGAAGGCCTTCGTGGACGAGAGCTTCGCCTTCTACTCGAGGGTGCTCACGGGCACGCCCAAGCAGCGCGACCGCTGGAAGCGAGGCGTCGCCGCCGCCAACGCCGCGCTCGGAGAGGTGGTCGGGAAGCTCTATGTGCGGCGCTATTTCCCGCCCTCGGAAAAAGCGCGGGCGCAGGAGATGGTGCGCAATCTCACGGAGGCCTTCAAGCAGCGCATCGACAGACTCGCCTGGATGTCGCCGGAGACGAAGGCAAAGGCAAAGGCAAAGCTGGCCACACTCAAGGTCGGCGTCGGGTATCCCGACAAATGGCGCGACTACTCGGGGCTCGAGGTCGTCCGCGGAGACGCTCTCGGGAACGCGCGGCGCGCGGAGATCTTCGAATACCGGCGCAACCTCGCCAAGCTCGGCAAACCGATCGACCGCACTGAGTGGGTCATGACTCCACAGACCGTCAACGCCGTCAACCTGCCGGTCATGAACGCGTTGAATTTCCCCGCGGCGATCCTGCAGCCGCCGAACTTCGATTCGACGCGGACTGCGGCCATGAACTACGGCGCCATCGGCGCCACGATCGGCCACGAGATCAGCCACAGCTTTGACGACCAGGGAGCCTTGTTCGACGCAACCGGCAAGCTTGACAACTGGTGGACCAAGGAGGACCTGGCCCACTTCCAGGCTTCCTCGAGGGAGCTCGTCAAGCAGTACGACGGCTATCGTCCTTTCCCCGACATCGCGGTCAACGGCAAGCAGACGCTCTCCGAGAACATCGCCGACGTGGCCGGACTGGCCGCGGCCTACGATGCCTACAGGCTTTCGCTCGGCGGCAAGAAGGCGCCGGTCGTCCAGGGCTTGTCGGACGACCAGCAGTTCTTCCTCGCCTTCACGCAGAGCTGGCGGCAGAAGATCCGGGAACCGGCGCTGCGACAGAGAATCCTGACAGACAGCCACGCACCGGCCGAATATCGCGGCGACACGGTGCGCAACCTCGATGCCTGGTACGTCGCCTTCGACGTGAAGCCCGGCCAGGCGCTCTATCTCGCTCCTGCCGACCGAGTCCAGGTCTGGTGAATCCTCCGGGCCGCGAGCGTCCAGAAGGCCGCGGGCCCGGCTAAGACTCGTTCTTGAGGAAAAGGTCGAGTTCTCGGCGGGCGAGCCGGGCTCGCGGATTCCCGGCGGACTCGTAGAGCCTGGCGCGGCGCTCGAGCAGCGCCTTTCTCCATGGCACGTGGGGCTCCAGCGCGATGATCGCCTCCTCGAGAACCGAGTTGTCGAGATACGTCGCGACCTTGTAGCGCGTTTGCAGCCGCTCTTCATTCAGGATCAGGAGCGCGAAGGGTTGCGCGAGCGCCTTCTCCAGGCGCGCCGCGAGGGCGCGGTCCCGCCCGGCGATGTCGGCGATGGTCGTGAAGGACCGGTTCATGACGGAGAAGAGAGGCCAGGGATCCACCCGGTACAGGGCGAAGGCTTTCTCGAAGAGATCGGTCGCCTCGGCAAGGCGCCCCTGCCGCCAGCGAAGTTGCGCGAGCAGTACCGCGGCCTCCACCGGCCGGGTGTCCCGCAGCCGTTCGATGTAGACTGCCGCGCTTTCGTCTCCAGCGTCCGCCAGCGCGTCCGATACGACGGCAAGCTCCACAGACCCGACCGGCTCCCAGGGCGCTCCGCGCCAGCCGGCCAGGACCGCGTCGGGATGGAATTCGAGGAAGTTCTTCTGCGCCACGCTCTGGCGCAGCTCCTCGCCCTTCACGTCCGGACTGATGCGCGCGGCGACGCCCTGCGCGGTCAGGGTCGAGATCCGCAGGCGCCTGACCCGCTCCCAGTCCACGCTGCCCCGCGTGAGCACCGGCCTGTCCTCGCGCCGCTGCCGGGCCAGCTCGCGCGAGGTGTCCAGATCGAACAGGGACTCTCGCCCGAGGCTGCGGGCGAAGGCGAACTCGATGACGTTGCGGTCATCCGTGTTGGACGGCGTCGGCCGGCCGGCAAGGAGTCCTGTGACGAAAGAAGAGCGGGCGATGAAGTGCGAAAGAAATCCTTCGAGGTCCTCTGTCCCCCAGGCCTCGGGCAGCGCCGACCGGTACGGCTCTTGCGCCAGCCGACCGCGCAGGACGTCAGCGTCGTAGGCGATCGGGACGGCCGTTGCCGCCAGGATCAGGTCCGATTTCCTAGCGAACCAGCTCTCGATCTGCGGGAACGCGCTCTCTAACGTCGAGTACACGGTGCGGACCGTCTCGGCATCCACTTCGTAGGCCTGCAGCCATTGCAGAAAGACGCCGCCCGGCGCGAGACGGTCGCGCACCGCGCGGTAGAACTCGGCCGTGAAGAGGCTCGAGATGCCGGCCCGATACGGGTTCGACGGCTCGGAGAAGATGACGTCGTAGCGCTCTCGGGAGGTCAAGAGATATTCGCGGGCGTCGCCGACCGCGATGCGCACTTTGGAATTTGTGAGCACGTCGCGATTGACCGGCGCGCAAACTTCGGCGACGTGGAGGATCGCCGGCTCCAGCTCCACGACATCCACGCGCTCGATCGAGGGAACCGCCGCGAGCCACCCCGCGGTGGATCCTGTGCCCAGCCCGATGACGAGCGCGCGCCGGGGCTCCGTGTGGAGCGCCGCACCGATCAGACCGCCCATCACCTGCGTGGCGGCGTCGGAGCGCGAGTTGCCGTCGATCTTGCCGTTCACGGTGAAGGCCAGGCCGCCGCTCGTCATCTGAAGCGCTACGCTTGACTCCACACCGTCGGCGTCCCAGATCGTTCGCCGGCGCTGGTCCCGCAGCCATTCCTGCAGATGGTTGGGAGAGGCGTTGGAGAGATGGACCCGCCCGGCCCCGATCGGGCTGTGCCGCCAGGCCGCGGTCGGCCCTCTCGCGCAGACGAGTGCGATTGAAGCCGCTGCGGCGCCCGCCGGAATCCACCAGTGCCGACGCGCTTTCTCCTTTCGCCCGGCGGAGACGAGCAGGGCCGCCACCGCAAGCGCCGTCAGCAGGAGGGTGACGAAAACCCACGTGCCCGGAGCGGAGAGGATCGGAAGAAGCCCGAAGCCGCCGGCAAGCGACCCGAGGATGGCGCCCGCCGTGTTCCACGCGTAGGCCATTCCGACGTGCGTTCCGACCTTTTCGCGGCCGCGCCCGAGCAGCGAGATCAGAATCGGAAACTGGAATCCCGCCAGGAAGGCGGCCGGAAATACGACGAGCGCGGCGACGGCCGCCCACCCGAAGACGAAGCTGCCGAAGGCGGCCGCACCGGCCGGACGCAGACGGACGGCGAGGATGGCAACGGAGTCGCCCAGGCCGTATGGGATGGCGAGCAGGGCGGCCTCGATCGCGCAGGTTGCCGCGAAGCCCGCGAGAGTGCCCGGACGCGTGCGACTCGAACGGGCGAGCGATCCCAATCCGATGCCGGCAAGCGCCACGGCGAGGATGAGACCAAACGTGTAGGTCGAGCCGCCCAAGAGCGGCGCGAGCATCCGGTACCAGACGAGTTCCATGAGCGTGAAGGCAAATCCCGTGATGGCCGCGGCTGCGAGAACGAAACGCGATGGGGGAGCGTCAGCTCGCGGTATCGGCGAGGCCGTCCGGGTCGCCGCGACCGTTCCCGTTTCCTCGTGGCGCCTTCCCTTCTTCTTCCGTCTTCTCTTTGTGCTCTCAGTCGACAAGGGGTTCGGCGCGGGTACCGGCGCGGTGCGTTCCACGTCCGACGAATCCGCCGCGATCGGGGTCGTCTGCGTCTGCCGCGACCAGCGCACCGCCGCCAGCCCGACGAGCGCGTTGAGGATGCAGCCCGCCCAGAGCGTCCGGCGTGTGCCCAGCGCCTCCAGCAGAAGAAAAGTGGAGAGGAGAGTTCCCGCGACCGCTCCGAGCGTGTTGGATCCGTAGAGCAGCGCGAGCAAGCGCCGCCCCGAGTCCTCTTGCGTCTCCACCGCCCGCGTCGCGGCCGGAAGCGTGCCGCCCATGAGGACCGTGGGCACCGCCAGAACGAGCGCCGACAAGACGAGCCGGGCGAGGCTGCCGCCGATCAACCCGAGCCGCGCCGAGCCGCCCACCGCGATGTAGGCCGCGCGAACGAGCCAGAGGAGAGCGGGAGTGAGGGCGGCGGAGCCGGCGATGGCAAGCTCGAGCCACCCATAGAAGCCGAGAGGCCGCGGCGCCTGGTCGGCCCGGCGGCCCAGAATCCAGCCCCCGATTCCCAGACCACCCATGAAGATCGCGACGACCGCGGCGGAGGCGGCGGTGGAGAACCCGAAGATCAAGCGCAGCTCCCGCATCCAGGCGATCTGATAGACGAGCGCCGTCAGACCGGAGCCAAAAAGCAGAAGAGAGACCCGTAAGGCCCGCGAGTTCACGATCTCGTTCAAACCTACCACACGGGTCTGCCGCTTCCGTGCTGGCCTCCTTTCGCAATGCCTTCCGCAAGAGGTCAGGACTGGGCGGTCCGGCGGTTATCTGCGACACCGGGAGCGGTGTTACCCTGTTGACTCTGACAAGTGACACGTAAGTCCTCGAAACTCTTGGCGAAAGTCACCAGCCTGCGCTTCCTCCTCGCGGCTGCGCTCTGTTTCTACGGGGCTCTCGCTGCGGCGTTAGGCGCGGACTCCGCGACGATTCTCTGGAAGGGACAGCCCCATCCGGTCACCACGGCGGGCGCGGACTTCCAGGTCGCGGAGAGCGCCCGCGCTCTTGGTTTCGATGTCGCGACGGACCCGACGACCGGGGTCGTGACGCTCACCTTCAGCGGGCACAAGGTCGTCGTCGGCGCCGGGACGATCCAGGTCCCCGTGGATGCCCGCATCCTCTCGATCTCGCGGCCCGCGCGCGTCTTCGCCGGTTCGCTCTATGCCCCGCCGGATTTCCTGGAAAAAGTCCTCTTCCCGCTCGTCGGAGCGAGCGGGGCCTACGACGCGGCCCGGAAGACCTGGGTGCTCTCGGAGGGAACGGCCCCTCTGACGCTCGATGTCGCGGTCGTGCACGTCGAGCCCACGACACAGATCGTCATTCGTCAGTCCGCCGCCGCGCGATTTGTCCCTGTGCTGACGGAAACGGGCTTTCAGATCACCTGGCCCAATCAGAAAGTCGTGGCCCCTTACACGGAGCGCCGGTACGACGACCCTCTCGTTTCGGCGGTCCGGTTCGCGGGCAACACGGCGTCCATCGAGTTCAAGGAGAAGGGCTCGACCGCGCGCGCCTATCCGCTGAGCTCTCCCGACCGTCTCGTCGTCGAGATCGGACGCCCCGCCTCAGCGCGAACGATGGAGCCCGTCGCCGTGCCCGAGTCGGCGCCGCCGTCGCCGACGATCGTGATCGATCCGGGACACGGCGGCACGGAGACGGGCGCCGTGGGGCCGGGCGGCCTGCAGGAAAAAGACGTCACGCTCCAGATCGCCCGCCGGCTCGCCGCGGCGGCGCAGCGGCTCCTCCCTTGCCGTGTCGTCCTGACCCGCGAGTCCGACAATGCGATCTCGCTGGATGACCGCACCGCCGTCGCCAACCACGAGAAGGCGGATCTCTTCCTCTCCATCCACGCGAATTCTTCCCGCGCTCCCGGCGCCCGAGGTTCCGAGACCTACTACCTGTCGCTCGAGGCCTCCGACAAGCTCTCGCAGGAGATCGCGAGCCGCGAGAACCAGCCGGCGCTCGCGGGTGGACCCGGCGCGCCCGCGGCGGGCGGAGCGCGCAATCCCGACCTCGAGTTCATTCTCTGGGATCTCGCTCAGACCGCGCACCTGAAGGAATCGAGCGAACTGGCCGAAGCCGCGCAGGAAGAGTTGAACGTCGTCTCGGGAACCGAGAACCGCGGCATCAAGCAGGCGCCTTTCCGAGTGCTCGTCGGCGCGACGATGCCGGCGGTCCTCGTCGAGACCGCCTTCATCTCGAACCCGGAAGAGGAGAAGAAGCTCTCCTCTCCGGCATTTCAACAGAGTGTCGCCGATGCCGTCGCGCGGGCCATAGTCCGTTTCTTCGAACGCCGCAAGGTCGGCGCAGCGGCGAGGACTCCTCCGGCGCCGACTCCGTCTCCGACCCGCGTTCCATGAGCCGGCGCGTCGCCGCGATCCTGCTCATGACTCTCGCCGCCGCGGTCGCGGCCATGGTCTTTCTGACGCGTCCCCAGACGATCGGGACGGGACGGCGTCGGATCCGGTCTTTCCTGCGTATGTCCCCCGTCCCGGCGGCGGTTCCGACGGTCTTCGCCGGAACGCCGGCGGTCACTCCCGAGCAGATGGTCCGTGTCACGGTGTTCTTTCCAGCAAAAGAAGACACAAGACTTCACGTGGAAGAGCGGGACATCGCGAAGCCCGCCGGGCCCGCCGCCTACTTGAAGGCGCTCTTCACCGAACTGCAGCGCGGCCCGACGCGCGAGGGCCTGATCCCTGTCCTGCCGGCCAGGCTGCTGCTTCGCAACGCCTTTCTCCTACCCGACGGCGTCGCCGTCCTCGACCTTGCCGTGGACTCGGGTCTTTCCTTCGGGTCATCGGAAGAGCTGACGATCGTCGCCGCTCTCGTGGACACGGTGCTCCAGAACGTCGCCGACACGACGCGCGTGCGCATCCTCGTCAACGGCGAGCCGGCCGAAACGCTCGCGGGTCACGTGGACCTGACCCGTCCGCTTCTCTACCTGCGAAACGAGGTGGCACCTTGAGGGCTCAGCCGCACTTGGGAAGATTCCGAATAGCGTCCTAGGATTCGTGTAACGGCTGGAGCGGCAAGAAATCTAGTATTTGCTATAATTCTGGCATGGCGACGACGACGCTTCGCATCGACGACGGGCTCTACCGGGAGACCAAGTCGGCCGCGGCGCGGCAGGGCACGACGGTCACGAGCTTCATCGAGGAGGCCCTTCGCTTGAAGCTCCGGCTCGCCGGCGCTCCACGAAAGCCGGAAGAGATTGAGCTGCCGACCTTCGCGGCGGGGAAGGGATTTCAGTTCCCGCCGAAGGCCTTGAAGAAGCTCGCTCGGCAGAGCGAGCGCGAGCACGATGCGTCCAAACACCGCGCGCTCCACCGCAAGGCACGGTAGCGCCCCGGAGCGCCGTGTTCCTGCTCGACGCGAACGTCCTGATCTACGCGTTCCGCCGGGATAGCCCCTTCCACGGTCCCTGCTACGCCTGGCTTCGCGCCGCGCTTGCCGGAGCCGAGCCGTTAGCGACGACCGGGCTCGTTGAGCTGGCGTTCCTCCGGATTACGACTCTGCCTTCCCTCGGAAGGGCCGCGGCCGCGCCGAGCGACGCCTTTGCGTTTCTGCACGCGCTCCGACGCGATCCGATGGCGGTCCGGATCGAACCGGGGCCCGATCACGACGGAATCCTGGCTCGTCTCTGCGAGCAACTCCGATTGCGTGGCAACGACATCAACGATGCCTATCTTGCGGCGCTCGCCTTCGAGCATGGAGCGACGCTCGTCACCGCCGATCAGGACTTTGAGCGCTTTCCGAACCTTGCGTTCATCGATCCGCTCGCAGCACCGCGCCCGTAGACCCGATTACTCTTCGCAAGGCTATCCAGGGGTCGGGCCGGTCTCGGAGCCGGCTACTGGCTGTTTGAGGCCTGGGCGGGCGTCGCTTTCGGATCCGAGATTTCCGGGGAGGCGGCCGCCGCGGCAGCGGGGGCAGGGACCGATGGATTGACGGCGGCGACGGTCTCTACCGAAGAAGCCGCGAGCTGGACGACACCGAGCCGGCGTCTCAGGGCCTCGACATTCGCCTTGAGGACATAGTCGTCCAGGTTGCGCCAGAGGAAGCTGTGGTGGAAGCCCCCCTCGTCCATTTCCCGCACCGCGTCCTCTTTGCGCCAGCCCTGGACAACCACGCGGTAGAGCGCCATGATCGCGCCCGTCCTGTCGGCGCCGTGCTGGCAGTGGATGACGAGGGGCCGATTTGCGGGGTCCGCCAGGATTCGAAGGGCCTCCAGGACCCGATCGTCGCGGAGGCCAAAGGCGGACATCGGTACGTGGAGGAGCTTCAGGTCCGTCCCCAGGGCGACCCGGGCATCTCCCTCTCCACCCGCGACATCCAGGACCGCCTTGACACCGATGGCCGCGAGCTCCCGGAAGCCGGTGCTGGTGGGCTGGGCACTGCGATAGAGATCCGTCTCGACGCGGTACAGGTTCTCGACACCGCTGGTCGCGACAGCCGTCGCCCAGGTGGCCGGCCGAGGAAGGGCAGGCGGGGCGGCCAGGGCATAGCCCGGACCTACGGAAAGCGCCAGAACGAAAGCCAGAAAAGCCGCGCCCCTTCGCCAGATCATGAGCAAATGGAAAACAATCGCCCGGCCGGGAAATTCCGTTGCCGGGAGGGAGCTCCGGATCACCAGGTCCGGCGGAGGGGATGCGCTTCGGTGTTGAAGACGACGCGGTCGAAGTCGAGGGTCGTTTCGGGGGCGAAGAGGAGATAGAGGTACTTGAGCGTCTCGGCCAGAAAGTAGCTCGGCATCAGGTCGCCCCTCTCCTTTGTGATGACGCTCTTCAGATTCGTGTAGCCGGCGTCGGTCCGGCAGTGCACCACGAGGGCCTCGAAGAAGATCCGGCCCATCTCGACGTACCGTGGGTCTTTCGTGTAGTGGTAGAGGTAATAGGCCGACTCCATGATCTCGGGGCGCAACTGGTAGCCGGGGCTCGTCACCTTCATGGTCTTATAGTCGAGAACCTCGGGCTCGACGCCGTTTGCCGTCCACATCTTGAAGCAGGAGTCTTCCAGACGCTTCGCGTGCCGGAGGTCTCCGCCGAGAGCGAGCACCGCCGGAAGGAAGGCGTGGAGAGCGCCGTACTCGGTGGCCGTGCGCTTGCCCGTGGTCATGTCCGCCTGGCCGTACCAGAGACCCGTCAGGGTTTCGTCGACGAGATACTTGTTCAAAGCGCGGAGGCTCTCGCGCCACATCACCTCGCAGTCCTTGTCGCTGAAGAGCCGAGAACACTTCAGTAAGTACTCATAGTAGGAATCGATCCCGCCGCCGACGTGGCTGTCGCGCGTCGCCCACTCGCCTGTCTCGACGTCGATGTCTTCACCGACGAGGCCGAGCTTCGATTGCCGCTTGTAGAGCTGTACGAGAGCGTTCTTCGCCTTGTCGAAGAAGACCGGCTTGCCCGTGAGCTTCGCGAGCGTGCCGAATTCCAGCACGAGTGTGCCGATCTCGGCGGGATTCGATCGAGAGCCCTTCGTCTTGCCGGTCTTCAAGTTCACATACATGTAGGGCATGCCGGTCGGGGAATCGAAAACCGGCAGGAGCCGCGTCCCGAGGTCTTCGGCCAACCGGAGCAGGCGTTTGTCTCCTGTCATCTGGAAACCCGAGAGGAGCCCTCCCAGAAGCCGGATCGTGACCTCGAAGTTCTTGACCGAAATGTCCTTGTCGAAGGAGAGCTTCTCGACGATCAGGGCCTTCGCCTTCTCCGCCTCGTCCTTGAAGCCCATGAGGATCAGGGTGTCCAGGGAATCCACCGGCGTCATGAGGAGGGAATCGCCGTACCAGTCTTTGGCGGTCTTGCTGACGGGCTTCAACTCGTCGTGACCCCACGCGTATCGCTCGTAACCACGCCACGCGTGGAGAAGCTCCTGGCGCACCCGCCCGGTCAGCTCGGGATTAACGGTGACACGGGTCGGCGGCGACGAAACCGCCGCGGCCAATCCGGAGGCTACGAGCAATGTGACAGCAGCGACGACTTGCCTGGTCTTCACGAGAGCAGCCTCATTCTGCTCTATCATGTCTCCGACGGCACCGCCGTGAGTGCCTCGATTGGGTGCGAGGCGATGAGGAGAAGGTCGCCGACAGGCCGCGGCAAGGTCATGCGGAGATGCTCGACGAGCCTGCGGGGCCTCTTGCCTGGCCCGCCACTCTCGCATAGGATTCTCAGTAAGGTTCCCATGTCAAGAGCCGGTATGGCCGCGTGCTTACGCTGGGCGGGGGTGCTATTCTGCGCCCTCGCCATCAGGAGCGCTGCCCGCGCCGACGCCCCTCCCGTCTTGATCGGCACGTTCCAGTCTCACCAGTACGCCGGAGACTGCCTCGGTGGCAATGCGTTCAAGACCACGACGATGCCATCCTTCCAGCTTAAGTTGGACTGTTCGGCCGATGGCTTCTCCGTGGGATCCATCTCGGGAACGATCTCGATTGTTTTCCCAACAACGACGTCGTCCGCTCATTACGACACCGCGGGCACCCACCTGATCTTCGACGCGCCGCTCGTCACGCACGTCGTGACGGACCTGCTTTGGACACCGCGGGCCGAGATCTCCAAAAACTCGGGGCAACTCGTCGTCGAGAGCTTCGACACCGAGGGCGGGCCGGGCGAAGGGGACGCGCAATGCCGAGTGGACGGTCCGGTGCTCACGCCGGCCGGTGGTGTCGCCACGAGCTTCCACGGAGACGCCACCTGCTCCTGGGCCAGTCTGCCGATCGTCGGAGCGCCGAACTCGCCGAACCCCCTGGTCTACATTGAATCGGTCAGCGCGTTTTCCGCTAAGTCGGGCAGTCTCGCGTCTCCCTCGCAGGAGATCATCACTTTCTATAATTTCTCTGTCCCGACGGCGGATCTCTCGGTGGATCACATCGAAGTAGTGCAGACGGTTCAGAAGGCGGACAATTCCGAACCGCTCTTCAGCGGCAAGAGCACGGTCGTTCGGGTTTTTCCGAAATTGACCGACACGAATCCGTCGAATACGTCGCTCGGCGGAGTTACAGCCTTGCTCCGCGGTTTTCACGGTCGCGACGAGCTGCCGCATTCCCCACGCTCTCCGTTCAATCCCGGTGACACGATCGCGGCGAAGCTTTCGCCCAACCGGGAGGCCACGAATGACTCTCTCAATTTTCTGCTGCCTCCCGAATGGACGGTCGAAGGCGATCTCTCCCTGACCGCCGCGATCAACCCGGGCCACACGATCCCCGAGACGAATTACGGGAACAACTCAGGGTCCTTGAAGGATCCGATTCATTTTCAGAAGTTGTCTCCTTTCGAGATCGGCTATGTTCCCGTCTGTTACCTCGATCTCCAGCATTGCCCGTCAAACGCGATCGCCACTTACCACGCGATGGCGCAAAAGCTCTTTCCGCTCGCCGATTCGGGCCTGGCCTACTCGCCGATGAAGATTCCCCGGCTGGTCTATCCGTTTCTTCTCGAGCGAGCGGCCGATGAATCCAGCCTGCTGGCGTTTTTGCAGTTGTTTTTCAATCTTATCGACGCTCTTGGAGCCGGCCCCGGCCAGCTCGTCGGTTGGCTTCCGCCGATCAGATCCAGTGAAATCCACGAGGGCCTGTCGGATCCGGCTTTCGACGGCGGCAAGTCTAGGGTTTTCTTCGCGCAGGACCTCGCGTCCTCCGAGGCAGGAGCGCCGGCCGATCTGACGTTGAGTGCTTATGTGTTCGCTCACGAGGCCGCGCACAACCTGAGTCTTCGCCACACCGACGTGGCCGAGGGGGGTGACGGCTGCGGCGCCATTGACGCCAATTCTGACTTCGCCCTCTACTATACTGACAAGAAAGCGACGATTCACGAAGTCGGATTCGACGCAAAGTACAAGGTCGCGATCCCTTCGACGAAGAAGGATCTGATGACGCAATGCACGCCGCCGGACAACTTCTGGATCTCGCCTTACCATTATGAAAGGCTGGCCCAGAGACTGCTCGATCTGGGCCAGACCGTGAAAGCCGGGCCCGGAATCAAGGCGCCGGAGCGGCTGGCAACAAACAGGGCTGCGCTCGCCTCGGATTACGTGCTCGTCTCGGGTCGGGTGCGCGACGACGGGTCGGCCGGGCAGCTCGGGCCGGCTCTCCGCATTTCGGCCGTCACAGGATCGCCGCCTTCCGACCCGTCGGGGACACATTGTCTGCTGTTCAGCTCGGGCGCAACGACACTCTCCCGTTACTGTTTCACTGTCACCTTCGACACGGGGATCCGCGCATTGGCCGGCGCTCACCTCGACACGGCGAGCTTTTCGGTCAAGGCTCCCTTACCGGCGGAGACAATGAAGATTGCACTGACGGCTGGAACGAGCGAGCTAGCCTCGGTGACCCGGAGTCCGAATGCGCCTAAGATCTCCATTAGCTCGCCGGCCAACGGTGCCGTCTGGAGCGGCACGAATACGCTCGCTTGGACCGCCTCCGATGCAGACGGGGATCCGCTGACTTTCTCGGTCCTGACCAGCGCCGATAACGGAGCCGACTGGGTGCCTATTCAAACCGGCCTGACGGCTTCGCAATACACCTTCGATACGGCGGAGCTTCCGGCCGGATCGCAGACGCTCTTCAAGGTGCTCGCAACGGATGGGTTCAACACAACTGCCGCGACGGTCGGGCCGGTGACGATCGCGGCGCAGCCCTTCCTGGAAGCCACCCCCGCTCTGGACCTCGGCGTCGTGGCGTCCGGGCAGTCCTCGACATTGCCGATCCTGCTGACCAACCGCGGCGAGCTCGCCGTCAAGGTCACCGCGCTGACCTTCGACAATGCTCAGTTCTCGACCGACGCGGCGGTTCCCTTCTCCATCGCGCCCGGTGGATCTCAGGGTGTCAACGTCAGCTTCAAACCGACTTCCGCCGGCCCGAAGACGGCCAGGCTCACGATCGTCAGCGACGACGCCTCTCGCTCGCCGCTCACCGTCTCCCTCTCCGGCGCCGGGTGCGTCTCCGTCGGCGGCCGCCCCTGCGCCCTCCCACGCACCACTCGCGTCCTTCCCCCGCGTTGACGGCTCCTCGAAGGTATAATCCCGGCCCGAGCTCCTTTTCTCAACCGAGCGATGAGGAACTGTCGCGCGATACGCGCCGCCTTTGCGGCATTTCTCGCCGTAGGATGGGCGAGCCTCTCCTCCCTCGCCTCGGCTCAGACGGCGCCGCTGACGGGAACGTTTCAGCGACACCTCGTCCAGTATGGATCGGACATTACAACGGGAAAGGGTGTGATCCCGATCAACGTGAGCGGCGGCGCCGGAACATTCGTCGGCACTGTCACGCTCGACTTCCCCAACCAGACCCCGCCGGGACACCTCGACGGGGCAGGCACGAGCGTCGTCTTCGACAGCCCGATGGCGACCCACGTTTCGATCGATCTGACGTGGACACCGCCGACCCAGAGACCTGGGGACCCGAACGACATATTCGCGGCCGGCATCGACGCGGAGACCTGGGCGCTCGAGGGGGAAGGTTTCAGAGACTCACACTGCGGGACCCCCTCCCCAATCCCACCCAGCGGAATCCCGCTCCAGTTCGGGCTCATGGCCAACACGCCGTACCCCTTCAAGGCCACAGCGGACTGCACCTGGACGAGGCTCCCGTTTTTATTCGCGGGTGCCACACTTGTCTCGATCAAGTCCGAAACCGACTTGACGGCCTTCGGCAATTCTGTGACGTTACCCGACGGATTCATCGCCGGGGTCACCAGATTCATCGAGTCGATCTATGACTTTGCTCCGGTAACGGCGGATCTCTCGGTCGATCGCATCGAGGTCGTCCAGACGGTCCAGGACACCTTGAATTCGATCCCTCTCGTTGCCGAAAAGCCGGCTGTCGCGCGTCTCTTTGTGAAATACGAAAACACGAACCCGGCCTCAGTCGCGCCGAACATCACGGCGAAACTTCATGGCTTTCGCGGCTCGACAGAGCTGCCCGGCTCGCCGCTTTCTCAGTTCAACCCGGGCGGAACGATCGCGGCAAAGCTCGCGCCCGCCCGGGCAATCACTGATGATGCCCTCAACTTCCTCCTCCCCGAAGACTGGCTCGATGCGGGGGATCTGACGCTTCGGGCCGATGTTAACCCGGACCACACCGTGGCCGAGACGAATTACGTCAACAACAGCGCCTCCGTCACCATCAACTTTCGTCCCTCGCCGATCTTCCTCGTGAACTATGTGCCTGTGTGCTACCGCGACCTGGAGAATTGCCCGACGAACTCGGTTTCTGCCTTGGATGCGATGGCCCGGAAGTTGTATCCGGTCGGCGACATTGATTTTCTCTACAAGCCGCTCAAGACGCCCCGGTGGCTGTGGCCCTACACGCTGGTAGACGCCAAGGACGCTTCGGATCTACTGGCGTATCTGCGGCGGCGTTTTGCGCTGCTCGACTCTTCGGAAGGAGTCGCCCCTGATCAGCTCGCGGCCTGGCTGCCTGAGCTGAACAACAACTTCAACCTCGGCGAGTCCGACCCGAAGTGGGGCGGCTCGACGGGCAGAGTCAGCTACCAGCAGGACAGCATCAGCATGGATTCTGCAGGCACGCCGGCCGACTATAGAGACGCGGCATTTACCCTTACCCACGAGATTGCGCACAACCTGGGACTGCGGCACACCGACAAGGTCGAGCGTGGCCCCGGATGCAATGCCGTTGATCCCGACACCGACTTTCCCTATGCCGACGCGACCATCCACGAAGTGGGCTTCGACACGTTGCACAAGGTCGCCGTTCCCCCGGACAAGAAGGACCTGCTGTCCTACTGCTCTCCTCCGGGCTCGAACATCTGGATTTCGGATTTCGATTACAAGAAGCTGATTGCCGGAGGACTCAAGCCTCAGAGCCGCCGCGCACTCTCTCCGTCAGACTACGTCATTGTGACGGGATCTGCCGACCGGAACGGCACGGGAGGCAGGATCGCCTCCATAGACCGCCTGACCGCATTTGCCGGAGCCGAGACGTCGGACCCCAAAGGCAACCATTGCTTGCAGTTCTCCGACGCCACAAGCACGTTACTTTCAAGTCACTGCTTCACGCTCACCTTCGAGGCCGAGAACCACGGCCAGAAAGAGGTGGATCTGTTGGCAGAGAGCTTCTCGATCAAGGCCCCGTTCCCGGCGGCGACGAAGATCTCTCTGGTAGCCGGATCGACCCAACTCACCTCGGTGACCCAGAGCGCTCACGCGCCGACGATCTCGATCACTTCGCCTTCCATCGGCGCCGTCTGGACCGGCGTAAATACGATCACCTGGACGGCCTCCGACGCCGACGGCGATTCCCTGACCTATTCGGTCTTGACCAGCCCCGACAGCGGCTCCACCTGGCTGCCGATGGAGACAGACCTGACCGCCATGCGGTTCTTCTTCGATTCGGCGGAGCTCTCAGCCGGGAGCAAGACCCTCTTCAAGGTCCTGGCTTCCGACGGCTTCAATACAACCGCCGCAACGATCGGCCCGGTGACGATCTCGGTGCAGCCCTTCCTGGAAGCCACACCCGGTCTGGACCTCGGCACCGTGGCGTCCGGGCAATCCTCGACATTGCCGATCCTGCTGACCAACCGCGGCGAGCTCGCCGTCAGGGTCACCGCGCTGACGTTCGACAATGCTCAGTTCTCGGCCGACGCGGCGGTTCCTTTCTCCATCGCGCCCGGCGGGTCTCAAAGCGTCAACGTTAGCTTCAAACCGACTTCCGTAGGCCTGAAGGCGGCCAGGCTCACGATTCTCAGCGATGACACCGCTCGCTCGCCGCTGATCGTCTCGCTCTCCGGCGCCGGTTGCGTCTCCGTCGGCAGCCGCCCTTGCGCCCTCCCACGCACCCCCCGCGTCCTTCCGCCGAGAAGTTGAACGCTCGCGACTAGCGAAAGCGCCAGCCGGCGAGGAGCACGAGGCAGTTCAGGCCAAGGTTCGGCGCCTTCGTGCCTCCATTGGAGATGTGAGAGAGACGCGCTTCCAGCGTGAGAGCGTCGTTCTGCGACACAGCGCGGCGCACGCCGACACTCCCCTGCAGCAGGAAGTTGAATCGCCGGTCGATCTCCTCGATGTCGAGGCTTGTCCAGCCGAACCCGCCTCCGATCGAAATGTAAGGAAGCGTTCGGCCGCTTCCCAGATACAGGCGTCCGCCGAGGGGCATGACACCGAGCATGGTGCCGCTGGGCGTGAAGTACTTCGAGAGATGTCCTTCGACGATGTACTCCAGCCGCGAGGAGACTCGAAAGCCCACTGC